>Ga0134128_10000894_pt1 | contig 40401 bp, 38 predicted proteins | sample KB31754_FD_96462 | JGI IMG/M metagenome (GOLD analysis project Ga0134128, IMG submission 96462) | Terrestrial soil microbial communities with excess Nitrogen fertilizer from Kellogg Biological Station, Michigan, USA - KB3-175-4 | ecosystem: Environmental > Terrestrial > Soil > Unclassified ...
TAGCATATGGATAGGGTCCTGAAGACCGGGCGCCCCCAATCGCGTAGGAGCGCTCCGGCACGGTGGGGCGTACAGGGCTGCTAACAGGAGCGGGCGTTTCCTGCGGCGGAGACGCTGTAACGGGTGAGCTAGCCGACTGAAATTGAACCGTACGGCACGGAACACTATGCGCGGTGAATAGAACCGGTACCTTTTCTCCAAGGGCCTCACATGCCTCCAGCCATTTCCGTCGCAGGCGATCGATGAAAGCTGCGATCAGAAAAGGATGGTCTGGCCATGCATCGATAAAGTGAAAACGCAGCGCTGCCCCTGCCTCCGCGAACACAGCGCGGCGATATAAACCGACGCTGGTGCGGGAATTTTGCGGAGCCAGGCAGATCGCTACGGCATCCGTCACTCCCTCCGCGCGCATGGCTCGGATGGCGTCCGCTATGTATGGCCGCCAGTTCCGCATTCCCACATACACTGGCAAATGAATTTGTTTGCTCAGCAAATCAGCTTGCAGAAACGTCCACTCGGTCAGCGGACTTTTGCCGATCAAGGCATACCGATGCTGAATTTCCTCAATGATCTCCTGTGGTATCGCCCGTCCGCTGACGACGTTTTTCAGATATTCAGGAATTTCCTCGATCGTTTCCGGCGTGCCATGGGCCAACAGCAGGACCGCAAATTTTCGCGTGGCCGTCGCATCGGATTTGATCTCCTGACTCATACCGATTGCGCTTTCTGCTCCGCGCAGATTTCACGTACCCAGCGAACCACCCGTTGCACATTCTCGACCGGTGTTCCGGGTACGATACCGTGGCCCACATTAAAGATGTGGCCTGGCACTCCGCCGGCCTGTCGCAGGATTTCTTCCACGCGGCTATGCAACACGGCTTCTGGAGCGAACAGCGCGATGGGATCGAGATTGCCCTGAACCGCGCAATTCTCGCCGACGGCGTGTCGTCCGGCGTCGAGCGGAATCCGCCAGTCAAGGCCAATTACGTCGGCGCCGGTTTCGCGCATGCTGGGCAACAAGGTCGCTGTATCCACGCCAAAATAAATGACAGGTACACCGCGTGCCTGCACCTGCCGGACTAACGATTTCGCCCACGGCAGCACATGCTCCCGATAATCGTGAACCGACAATGCGCCGACCCAGCTGTCGAAGATCTGAATGACATCCGCGCCAGCCTCCACCTGCTGCGCGGCAAACTCGGCAAGGACGGCGGTCAATTTTTCCAGGAGCGCCCGCCATGCGGAAGGATCGGAATACATCAGGCGTTTGGTTTCGACGTAATTGCGCGAACCTCCGCCTTCAATCATGTAACTGGCCAGCGTGAACGGAGCGCCGCAGAAACCGATCATGCCTTTGCGATTTTCAAAATGGCATTGCACAAGTCGGATCGCTTCTGCCACATAGCCAAGGTCCGCGGTGCGATCCGTGCGCAAAGCGGCAATGTCCGCGGGAGTGCGGACCGGTCGATGCACCACGGGACCTTCGGCCGCCTGAAAGGTAAAGTCCAGTCCGAGCGGTTCGAGCGGCAATAAAAGATCAGCGAAGATGATGGCGGCATCGACATCCAGCTTTTCGGCGGCGGTGATCGTCACCTCCGCGGCCAACTTCGGCGATTTGCATATTTCAAGTAAGGAATGGGTTCGGCGGACGGCCTGATACTCCGGCATATAACGACCCGCCTGCCGCAAAAACCAGACTGGGGTTACATCTACGGTCTGCCGCAGGCAAGCGCGCAGGAATCGGCTGCCGCCGCTCATTTTTCCCTTCTGTGCATGGCTGCGCGTTCCGTCGGTTTGCAAATTTGTAGCATCGTCTGGGATCGAAACCGATGCTTGCTCTCTGGGATTTCTCAGAAAATTACCTCAAAATTAAAAGACTAAAGCAAAAGCACAGAAGGTGTAATGCGGGAAATCTCTCCTGGCGCAGCCGTTCCCCAAAGAACGGCTGCATTTGACCCTGCAAAAATGCGGGTGCTACCGTAGAAGGTTCATACCGCAGCCCCCGTAAGGATCCCTAGAATGTCCAGTTCCTCAGCAGCCTCCACAGCATCGAGTCCTTTGCGCAAAACTCCTTTGAATGCAGCCCATCGCCAATTGGGCGCGAAGATGGTCGATTTTGGCGGCTGGGACATGCCGGTGGAATACTCCGGCTTGATTGCCGAGCACATGGCCGTCCGTACGAGGGTTGGCCTGTTTGACGTAAGCCACATGGGAGAGATCCAACTGCGCGGGCCCGAAGCGCTGGATGCGGTGCAATTGGTTTCCATGAACGATGCCTCAAAGCTGAGCGAGGGACAGGCGCAATACTCCGCGCTGTTGACGCCGGAAGGCACGTTTGTCGATGACATTCTGGTATACAAATTCAGTCCGAACGATTATCTGCTGGTGGTGAATGCAGGTACGCAAATCAAGGATTTTTCCTGGATCAAGAAACATACGCAGCGCTTCCATTGTCACGTCAGCGATTACAGCAACTACTATTCGCAGTTTGCCATCCAGGGCCCGCGGGCGCTGGAAGTGTTAAAGAAGCTGACAAGCGTCAATCTTGAAGCGATCAAAAATTATCGATCTGTCTGGGGTCAGGTCTGTGGCCTGCACAATACGCTGATCTCTCGTACCGGCTATACCGGCGAGGACGGATTTGAAATTTATGTTCCTTCCGATGAGGCGACCAGCACGCGGGTATGGAATGAAATTCTGGAAGCGGGACGCGAATTCGACATCCTCCCCTGCGGGCTGGGAGCGCGGAATACGCTGCGGCTGGAAGCCTCAATGCCGCTCTATGGTCACGAAATCACCGAAGAAACGAATGTCCTTGAAGCCGGGCTGGGGCGGTTTTGCAAGCTGGAGAAAACTGCATTCCTGGGGCAGGAAGCGCTGTTGAAACTGCAGCAGGAAGGCGGTCCGCGACGCCAACTGATTGGCCTGGAGATGACGGAGCGCGGCATCGGGCGCGACGGATATCCAGTTTGCACGGTCGAAGGGGAAGAGATTGGGATCGTCACCAGCGGCTCGCCCGCTCCATTCCTGAAGAAAAATATTGCGCTGGCGTACGTGCCGCTTGCTTACAGCCAACTGGATACAGAGCTGGCGGTGAAGATTCGAGGCCAGAATGTGCGCGCCCGGGTAGTGAACCAGCCGTTTTATCGCCGTCCGAAGCAGCAGTCCTGATTGGGAATTCAGTGGAAATCCAGGGCGTTCCGTTTTGCCTCAGTCTCCAGCAACATACAATAGAAAGCGAGAATCCGATGGCTTATCCCACTTCGTACCGCTATACCCGCGAACATGAATGGATCCAGATTGACGGCATCGTCGGTTCGATCGGCATTACCAACTACGCTCAAGACTCTCTTGGCGACATCGTGTTTGTGGATGCTCCAAAGGTGGGCGATTCGGTCGAGGCGGGAAAGGTTTTTGGCAGTGTGGAGTCGGTCAAGGCCGTGTCCGATCTGTATTCTCCGGTCAGTGGCATGGTGACTGCTGTGAATGAAGAACTTGTCACCGCGCCCGAAAAGATCAACAAGGCCGCGCACGACGCGTGGATCATCAAGGTACAGATGACGAAACCGGCTGAGGCCGATTCGCTGCTGTCTGCCGAGGATTACGAAAAATTTATTTCGGAAGAGACCGGCGACTAGAGCGGTTCTCCTGAAGGTGTATATCGGGAGGATGAATTACACGCAGCCTTTCCTTAAAGAAAGGCTGCACGAAAAAATATTAGCAATCTATAGCATCAGGAGAACCACTCTAACAGCACGCACAAACCCTGTCCGAAAAATCGAAGTATCAGGAAGAACGAATGCGCTATCTGCCAAAATCTCCAGCCGACCGGGCCGCTATGCTAGCCGAAGTTGGAGCTTCATCGATTGACGAACTGTTTGCGACCATTCCCGGCGAATACCGGTTGACCGGCGATCTGAAAATTCCGCGCCAGATGGGCGAGCAGGAGATCGTGGAATTTTTTCGTGCCGCCGCGAACCGCAACGCCAACGGATACGCGAGTTTTCTTGGCGCGGGCGCCTATCGTCATTACCGGCCTGTGATTATCGATTCTCTGGTGCAGCGAGGTGAGTTTCTTACCTCCTACACGCCTTACCAGGCGGAGATTTCGCAGGGAACCCTGCAGGCCATCTTTGAATTCCAGACCATGATTTGCGAACTGACTGGAATGGAGATCGCGAACGCTTCCATGTACGACGGTTCAACAGGCTCGGCGGAATCCGTGATGATGGCGGCACGCATCACCGGACGCAGCCATATCGTTGTCGCGAATACCGTTCATCCCGAATATCGCGAAGTATTGCGGACATACGCGCAACACCAGGGGTTGCCGAAGCAGGTTGTTGGGTATGGCGCGGATGGTCGCGTTGATCTGAAAGCATTGGAAGCGGCAATTACCGATCAGACCGCGTGCGTGCTGATTCAATCGCCGAATTTTTTTGGAGTGATTGAGGACGTTGCCGCGATTGCGGATCTGGCGCACGCCAAGGGGGCGTTGCTGGTGGTGTCGATTGCCGAAGCGCTGTCCCTTGGCATCGTGCGTCCGCCGGCGGAGGCCGACATTGTGTCGCTCGAAGCGCAATCGTTTGGAGTGCCGGTCGGATTTGGCGGGCCTTATTGCGGGGTGCTGGCCTGCAAAGAAAAATTTCTGCGGCAGATGCCGGGACGGCTCACCGGAGCGACGGTCGACAAGCAGGGCCGACGTGGATTTGTATTGACGTTGTCCACGCGCGAACAGCATATCCGTCGGGAAAAGGCGACATCCAACATTTGCACCAATCAGGCTCTGGTCGCCTTGATGACCTGTATCTATCTCACAATTTATGGCCGCGCGGGAATGCGCGAACTGGCGGAACAGAACCTGGCCAAGGCGCACTATGCGGCGCGGAAGCTGGCGAGTGTTCCGGGCAGCCGGCTTCTTTTTGAGAGTTCTCCACGCTTTAATGAATTTGTGCTGTCGACGGAAGAATCGCCCGAAGAGATGAATGCACGTCTGCTAAAGCACAAAATAATCGGCGGCTTGTCGTTGGCGAAATGGTATCCGGAGCTGAAAAAGGCTTCGTTGTGGTGCGCGACGGAACAAAATTCCCGGGAGCAGATTGATACAACCGCCGAAATTCTTGCGGGCGAACCCGCGGAGAAGAACGCTTCCACATTGGCATACGTCTAAAGAAGAGGATTGCATGGCGACGGAAACATCTGTGAAATCGGACGCGACGGAATCGAACCAATCATCTTTTATCGGCGATAGGCGCAAGGTCTCAAGCCATATCAGCCAGAACGAAGGGCTGATCTTCGAGAAGTCGTCGCCGGGAAAGACGGCCTATCGGCTGGCTCCGCTGGACGTTCCAACGGTTGATGCAAAGGGGCTGCTCGGTGACCAGGCGCGGGAAGATTTGGGTTTGCTGCCGGAGGTGAGCGAGATTGAAATCATCCGTCACTTTACTCGCCTTTCAACATGGAATTACGCCATCGATCTGGGGATGTATCCACTGGGAAGCTGCACCATGAAGTACAATCCGCGCGTGAACGAATTTGTCGCACGGCTGGCCGGCATTGCTGAGGCGCATCCTTACCAGCCGGAATCGCTTTCCCAGGGCGCGATGCACGTCATGTGGATGCTGCAGGAATGCCTGAAAGAGATCACCGGGATGGATGCCATCACGCTGCAGCCGGCGGCCGGCGCGCACGGTGAGTTTACCGGAATCCTGTTGATCCGCGCATATCACACGTCGAAAGGAAACCCGCGCAAGAAGATTCTGATCCCCGACTCCGCGCACGGAACGAATCCTGCCACGGCAGCGATCTGCGGCTATCAGGTGCAAAACCTAAAATCCAATGCCCAGGGCATGGTGGACCTCGCCGAACTGGAGCAGCTGGTGGATGAAGAAACCGCTGCGTTGATGCTGACCAATCCTTCGACGATCGGCGTTTTTGAAAGCGAGATTCATAAAATCGCAGATGTTCTGCACGCCAAAGGCGCATTGCTCTACATGGACGGCGCCAACATGAATGCGCTGGTCGGCAAGACCCGGCCCGGAGATTTTGGCGCTGATGTGATGCATTTAAATCTGCACAAGACATTTTCGACGCCGCACGGCGGAGGCGGTCCGGGATCGGGCCCGGTGTGTTGCAAGAAGATTCTGGAACCATTTCTACCGACGCCCGTCCTGATGGAAAAGTCCGATGGCACGCTGACGTTCCATTACGACAATTCGCAATCTGTCGGTCGTGTTCGCATGTTTTATGGCAACTACGGAATGTTTGTTCGGGCGTTGGCGTATATCCTGGCAAACGGCCCGGACGGTTTGCGCCAGACGACGGAAGATGCCGTTCTGAACGCGAACTATATCCGCAAAAAGCTCGAGGATGTGTACGAACTTCCTTATAAAACCGCCACGCTGCATGAAGTGGTTTTCAGCGATCGTCGTCAGAACCGCAATGGCGTTAAGACCGGTGACATCGCCAAGCGGCTGATCGATTATGGTTTTCATCCATATACCACTTCTTTCCCGATGATTGTTCCAGGGGCACTGATGATCGAGCCGACCGAAAGCGAGTCTCGGGAAGAGCTTGATCAGTTTATCGATGCCATGCGGCAGATCGCGCGGGAAGCGGACGAAAATCCAGCAGTCATCCTGAATGCGCCGAACGCGACGAGAGTATCGCGCATGGATGAGGTTGCAGCAGCGCGGAAGCCGATGCTGCGCTGGAAACCCGAGTCGCGGCCAGTGGCGACAGCAACTTCCGCGGAAGATGTACTGGTTCCGGCTTCCGCCGCCAAAGAGTATTGAGAGTACGGAAGGCGTGAGGATCGCTTCCTCTGCGTGATACTCTCAAAATGGACGCGCCCGTAGCTCAGATGGATAGAGCGAAAGCCTCCGAAGCTTTAGGTCGCAAGTTCGACTCTTGCCGGGCGCACCACCCTTCCAATCCTTGACGTTTCTTTTCCAGTCAACCGCCGCGGCGCATCCAAAATAGCAGAGAGGTATGCATCGGGATCATGCAGATTTTCGCACAATGTTTCAAATTAGTTGTGCAACTGTGCAGGACGAGGCCGCCTGGCCGGAGCGAGCTGTTCCCTAATAAATCATAGTCAAAGCAAAAGCTGCGCCATCTTTTCCGCTGCGAGATTTCGTATGAAACAGAAAAATGTCATTATCCTTGGAGCCGGAATGGCAGGGCTGGCTGCTGAGCGCGCGTTGGCGGAGGCGGGTGCGACGGTCACAATCGTCGAGGCGCGAAATCGCGTGGGCGGAAGAATTCACACGCTGCGCACTTCCGGAGAGACGTTTGAGTTAGGCGCGGAGTTCGTCCACGGCTTACCGCCGGAACTATGGCAGGTTATTCGCGAAGCAAATTTTCGTACTGAGGAACTGGCAGGGAAAAAAGTGTGCTGCCAGCATGGGGAACTTACAGACTGCGGACAGCAGTGGGAACAGGATTTTGAAAGAATTGAGCGATTGAAAGAATGGAAAGAACCGGATTGCTCATTTGCCGAGTATCTTACGCGGAGCAATATCGAGGGCGAACAACGGCAGCACCTCGTCTCCTATGTGGAAGGCTTCAACGCGGCCGATCATCAGACGATCGGCGTTGCCTCGCTGGCAAAACAACAGGCTGCGGAAGATGCAATTGAAGGAGGCCGGCTGTTCCGCCTGTGTGAGGGATATTCACAAATACCGGAATTTGTGGCGGATCAATTTCGCCGGCACAGCGGGGATATGCTGCTGAATGCGCCGGTCCAGTCGGTCGCTTGGAGACCGGGAGAGGTGCGCCTTACCTGCACAGTAAACGGCGAGCGCTGTAGAATTCCCGCGCGCCTGTAGAATCCCCGCCCCTTGTAGAATCCCGTCATGGATGCGTTCCGTTCCAAGCCAATCCTCTCGCTCTGGATCGGCCTTCTTGCTTGGTTTCTGATTGGATCGCCCTGTTTGAAAGGAGCGTCCAGACATCATTCTGGTCGCCATGCTCATGTCGTAGCTCTTTCCCGCCAGATCGACTTGTTACTGGCGAACCCGGCTGCGGCACAGGCGCAGTGGGGCATCTCAGTCGCAACGCTTGATGGGCGAGTTTTGTACGAGAAGAACGACATCCAGTTATTTGCGCCCGCCTCTAACGCAAAATTGTTTACGACAGCTGCGGCTCTGGCGCTTCTCGGGCCGAATGCGACCACAGAAACTCGGGTAACCGCCACAACCGTGCCGGATGCCGGGGGTACAGTTCACGGCGATGTTATTTTGACCGGTGCGGGCGATGCCAGTATGTCGGGCCGTACCTATCCATACGACGGTAAAACCGAACGGCCCAATCCACCTCTGAGTGCGTTGGATTCTTTGGCAGACCAGCTGCAACAGCGTGGGGTTCGACGCGTTGAAGGAAATATTGTCGGTGACGACACAGCATTTCCATGGGAACCTTATGGCGTGGGCTGGGCCTGGAATGATCTGGAATGGGGCTTCGGCGCACCCGTCTCGGCACTCGCCGTCAATGACAATGTGGTCTATCTCACAGTTGCTCCTGGCGGACAGCCGGGTGATCCGCTGACTTTTTCGTGGAACCCGGAAGAGACCGGTTTGTATTACAAGGTAAATAATCTGGGCCGAACTTCGGCAGCCGGATCGCAGCCTTCCCTGGGTCTGGATCGGTCACCAGGCTCCAACGAAATACGCGTCTTTGGCACGCTATCCGCTGGAGGCACCGCGAAACAGGTTGCTCTCGCCATTCAGGATCCTGCCGAATTCGCTGCGACTGCATTTCGGCAAATATTGGAAGCGCGAGGAATCATCGTTACCGGAACCGCGGTCGCGCGCCATCGCCCCTCCGTCGATACGACAATTTATGAGCAGAGCGTGCTGCGTCCGTTAACTCTGTCGCCCGGCACGGCGGAAGACCGCGAAGGCTTGCCGCTACAGATCGCGCCTCCGCTGCCTTCCGGCGCTGTAGTGCTGGCCTCGCGTACCTCGGTTCCCTTGCTCGAAGACATTACCGTTACCAACAAGGTGAGCCAAAATCTGCATGCGGAGATACTGCTGCGTCTGCTGGGAAAAAGGTACGGCTCCGACGGTTCCATTGTGGAAGGCGCGCGGGTGGTGCGCGCTTTTTCATTACAGGCGGGCGTCGCCCCGCAGGACTTCTTTTTTTACGACGGTTCCGGGTTGTCGCCAGAGGACCGGGTGACCCCGCGCGCCATCACGGCGCTGCTTCGTTACGTGGCCGCACATCCTTGGGGTGCGCAATTTCGGGCAACGCTGCCGGTCGGTGGGGTAGACGGCAGCTTGTCGGACCGCTTTATGCATGGCCCGTTGCGTGGCCAGATATTCGCCAAGACTGGGACCCTGGAAGAGGATAACGCTCTCAGCGGATATCTGATCGCTCATAGCGGACAGACGATTGTGTTTTCCATTCTGTGCAATGGGCATAGGCCGCAGGCTGTGGGAATTTCGCGCACAATCGACGACATTGCCGCCGCCATTGCTGCAACAAATTGAGACGCAGGTTTTGAATCCTGGCTGGCCAATGGGAATCCTGTACCGTAGATTGATTTCGAGGTGCCCGCCATGTCACAGAAGCCGCAGACCTACGCCAATCACATTCGCCTCCATCCGCCCGTCCATTATTTCGTTTTCCCGGTATTTCTGGTAAACGTCGTCGTTGCCATAGTCCACGAGGTACGTCATCCTGGGTGGCTCAGTGGGTGGCTTGTGGTGGTTTCCATTGCTTTGTTCATGGCGGTTGGATTTATGCGCGCCTACGCGTTGAAGATGCAGGACCGCGTGATCCGGCTGGAAGAGCGGATGCGGTTGGCCCGGTTTCTGCCGGAAGCGCAGCGCGCCAGTATCGGGGAATTAAGCGTGAAACAGCTGGTCGCGTTGCGTTTCGCCTCCGATGCGGAACTGCCCGGTCTGGCCGAACGCGCATGGAAGGAAAAGCTCACGCAAAAGCAAATCAAGCAGGCGATCCAGCAGTGGCGGCCCGATACCTTTCGCGTGTAGATTTTGTGGGTGCCCCATTCAAGCCCTCGGTTGGCTTGAGTGGGGATGGATTTACCCAGGGATTCCTGGGCCCTGCGTTTTGCAAAACGTGCGTCGTAACGCGAAAATAGATGTTTGAGGCGAGCCAATCCATTTTTCGCGCCGGTGATCGGCAGTTGTGTCTTCGCCGCAATCACGGTTGCACTGGCCGGTTGTCATTCCGCCCCATCTTCGAATTCGCGCGAATTGACTCCTGCGGAACGGCAGGGACGGGCGATCTTCCAGGCCAACTGCGCGCCCTGTCATCTAGCCAACAGCAGCTCCGGTCTGCATGGACCCAGCTTGCAGGGACTCTTCAAAAAGCCGTACCTTCCCAGTGGAGCCCCAGCCAATGATGACCGTGTCCGCGCAACCATTCTGCATGGACGGAACATGATGCCGCCGTTTGCCTACAGCCTGGACGACCGGCAGATCGATACGTTGCTCAAGTACCTGCATACCTTATGAGTGAGAAAATATTGGTTAAGAAAAAATTTCAAGAAAATCTGCCGCGGCGCGACCCCGCGGCGAAGTTTCCCGGTTTGGTCGCCATCGCGTTGTGGATGTTGCTGGAATCGCTGATCGGCGTAATGGGTGTTTTCACGCACCACTTTTCAAGCCACGCATCGCGGTTGAGTGTCCTTGCCGTATCGACGCTGCTCGCCCTGGCAGGATTGGGACTACTGCGGATGAAACGGTGGGGTTGGGCGCTGGCGCTGGCGGCTGCATTTCTGACCAGTAGCTACGGGGTGTACATCATCCTGCGCTACCACCAGAACAATTACTGGATGATGACCATCGCCAACTTCATTTTCTTCTTTTATCTGGTGCGCCCGGAGATTTTGAAGCGGTTAAGGTAAGACCCAATATTTTTGTGCCCATTTTGGGAACATGGTACCATAATTGTGTGCGTATTATAGCCAGGAGCACGTTGATACGTTTTGTGAAAAAGCTAAAGGGACACAAAGATCAGCGCGCGGTAAAAGCAGCACTCGATTCCTGGTTTCACGAAGTAAAACGAGCGCAGTGGAAGAATGCATCCTCTGTGAAGGCGAGCTATGCCAATGCGAGCATTGTGGGAGCGGAGCGAATCGTCTTCAACATCAAAGGAAACGCCTATCGACTCGTAGTCGCCGTGGACTATCGGAGGGCCATTGTATTCATCAAATGGTTGGGAACCCACAAGGAATACGACGCAATCGACGTGAGGATTGTTCAATATGCGATTGAAACCCATCAAGACCGAATCTGACCATGATGCCGCATTGCGAGCGATTGAACGTTTGTGTGGCGCGGAGGAGGGCACTCCAGAAGGAGACCGTCTCGATATTCTTACCACTCTGGTTGAAGCATATGAAGATGCGCATTTTCCGATGGATATGCCCGATCCGATTGAGGCAATCAAGTTTCGGCTGGAACAACAAGGTGAGGACAAAAAGGCACTGATCGGCATCATTGGAAATCGAACCCGCGTCTATGAGGTTTTACGGCGGGATCGCCCATTGTCTCTTTCGATGATTCGACGGCTCAATAAGCGGTTCCAGATACCGGCGGATGTCCTTATCAGACCCGTGCGTCTTCGCCCGAAGGGGCGAGCGGCTTAGACTTCGCGGCGCTGCATTTCTGACCAGTAGCTACGGGGTACATATCATCCTGCGCTATCACCAGCAGAACTATTGGGTGATGACCATCGCGAATTTTATTTTCTTTTTTTACCTGATACGTCCGGAAATTCTGCGGCGGTTACGGTAGGATTCCGAACTGCAATTCAGCTGTCCGGCTACAATAGAAAGTTCGTCATGGCCACGTCTCCCGAACTTGTCCAGATCGATATTGTGCCGAAGAGGCCCCAGCCCAAACCGGACTGGCTGAAGGCCCGCGCGCCCATGGGCGAGACCTTTCATGACCTGAAGCGGCTGGCCCGCAGTCTGAACCTGCATACGGTCTGTGAATCCGCCCAGTGTCCCAACATCGGCGAATGTTGGAACCACAAGACCGCGACCTTCATGATGCTGGGCAATCTCTGCACCCGCCGCTGCGGGTTTTGTGCAGTTCCGAAGGGCCGCCCGGCGCCGATTGATTTCGACGAGCCGCGTCGCGTGGCCGAGGCTGTTGCTGTGCTGGGATTGAAGCACGCCGTGATTACCAGCGTAAATCGGGATGACGATCTTGTCGGGGGTGCCCGCGCCTTTGCCCTGGTGATCGAAGAAATCCGGAAACAGGCTCCTGGCTGCCGGGTGGAAGTGCTTGTTCCCGATTTTCAGGGCAGCGAAGAGGCTATCCGCGTCGTCGTCGAAGCCGCTCCGGAAGTCCTGAACCACAATACAGAAAGCGTGCCCCGGCTGTATCGTGTGGTCCGTTCGGGCGCGCGTTACGAACGCACCCTGCGGCTGCTTGAATATGCGAAAGAGCTAAATCCCAAGCTGGTGACTAAGTCCGGCGTGATGGTAGGGCTGGGAGAGGAGATGCATGAACTGCTGGAGGTCTTCCGGGATCTGGCCAATGTCGGCACGGACATTCTTACTGTGGGGCAATATCTGCGTCCCTCAAAGGACCATCTGCCGATGACACGGATCTACACTCCGCAGGAATTTGCCTGGATGAAGGAAGAAGCGTTGCGGATGGGCTTTCGGCATGTGGAATCCGGTCCGTTGGTGCGTTCTTCTTATCATGCGCATGAGCAGGCCGCGTCCACCGGACTCAAGGTGCTTGCCTAGGCAGCAATTCTCGCTCAGGCAACAAATTTCCGCGTAGGCTGGCGACGGTCAATCCGCAGCAGCCATCCCAGCAGCACAAACAGCACAAACATCACCGACCCCACCTGGAAAAGATCCCACCACAAGGTAGTGGAGTTCACATCGGTCGTTCCGCTCAGGTCCAGCAGTAGAAATCCAAGCGCGACGACAATGGCGGCGGCGATGGGTATAACCCGGCCGTGGATTTGAAGATGGCCGCGGCAAACCGGGCAACGAAAGAATCCTCGCAACTTCGCACGAAAGAAAGCCCGGCGCATGCTGAGTGGGTTCGTGCAAACTGGACAAGTATGCATAAGGTTCAGAAAAAAGAGTACCCAACTGATTTTATCTTGTGTCGCAGCTTCGTTTTTAGATGCAACAATTCAGAAGGCGATTCCCAATCGAAACGGAGTACGCCGCAGTTGGTTACAATATCGTTTTGCGAGAGAGGGAACTGAATCATGGCTGGATCAGGAATGGCCGGTATTCCGGCGCTCAAGGATACATTTCAACTGCTGAAAAGCCGCATGGATAAAGCGGTTGAGGACTTCCGCACGAATCTTTCCTCGATTCGGACCGGAAGGGCTTCTGTTCATATGCTCGACCAGGTAAAGGTCTCCGCGTATGGGACAGAAATGCCCCTGAATCAGGTGGGGCAGGTGAATGCTCCCGAACCCCAGATGCTGGTTGTTCAACCCTACGATGTTAGCCTGATTGCTGAAATCGAAAAGGCGCTGCGCACAGCTCCGCAGGGATTCAATCCACAGAATGATGGCAAGGTGGTGCGGATTCCGGTACCTCCGATGACGGAGGAGCGCCGCAAAGAAGTGGTCAAACATTTGAGCAAAATTCTGGAGGACCATCGCACCGGGATCCGCAATATTCGGCGCGATGGAAATGATCTGGTCAAGAAAGCGGCCAAAGACAAGAAGATTTCAGAAGACGACGAGAAGCGCGCGTTGGAAGAGATGCAGAAGCTGACAGATGACGAGATCAAGCGCATGGAAGAACTGTGCAAGGCAAAAGAAAAAGAAGTCATGCAGGTCTGACTGCGGAAATATCTGCTGGCATGAAAACCCCTGGCCGTAGGAGCGCGGTTCTCGATACGTTCCCGCAACGAAAAAATGAGCCAGGGAAAACGCGGATGCTAGGACCGAAGAGTATCTGTCCCGTATAATCGACTTTTCCTCTGGAATTGATTTTTGGCAGTGAGGGTGTGCATATTTTTTCCGCGAGTGTAGGGGGCTTCCATGTCCCAAACCAACCGACTCCGAGCGCGTCGCGCCCGTGGATTCGACGGATTCCAAAAATTCGACGGATCTGGCGGACTGTTCCAGTTCTCTGTGCGTTGTTCTTTTCTCTGGGACTGAGCAGTGGCGCAATTGCCCAAACTTCGCTGCAATCGATTCCAGCCGCGAATACCGCCAGCCAGCCCCTAACCAACACCATCAGCGAGATTCGTGTCATCGGCAATCGCCGCATCCCGAAAGAGACCATCCTGGCGCGTATGTTTTCTCATGTCGGCGACGCCTACGATGGGCAGACAGTAGAGCGCGACTTTAACTCTCTCTGGAATACGGGTTATTTTGAGAATGTGCAGATCGACCGCGAGAACACGCCCAAAGGCGTGATCCTCACGGTGATTGTCCGTGAGCGCCCGACAATTCGCGAGATCAATTACAAGGGTCTCAGTTCCGTTTCGCAGTCTGACGTGCTGGATCGCTTCAAGAAACAGAAGGTGGGTTTGTCGGTTGAAGGCCAGTATGACGCTACCAAGATCAAGCTGGCGGAAACAGTATTGAAGGAAATGCTCGCCGAACACGGCCATCAATTCGCCACCATTCATACTGTCATCAAGACCATCCCTCCAGCGGCGGTATCCGTCAACTTCAACATCAAGGAGGGCCCGACGGTAAAGGTGGGCCATATCCGTTTTGAAGGGAATCACCGGGTTTCCGGTCGCGTGCTGCGGTACTCCATGAAGAACCTTCGTCCCATCGGGATTCCGCATTCCTTCATTCTGGAAAACCTGTTTGCCCGGACCTATGACGAAAGCAAATTGGAGGAAGATTCCGAGCGCGTCCGCCAGGCCTACCGTGACCGTGGATTCTTCCGCGCCAGTATCGGCGAGCCGCTCACGCATATTCGCAATAAGGGCGGGATCTCCATCCCGCTGATTCATTCGCGCAAGGGCAAGGTCATCGACATCACCATGCCCGTGGAGGAAGGTCAGCAGTACCGGCTCGGCTCAATCACATTTACCGGCAATAAGCGGGTCACCAATGTCAAGGCGCTGCGAGCGCTGTTCAAGCTGAAAGATGGGCAGGTTTTCAATGCTTCCTTGATCGGCAAGGGCCTTGAAAACATGCGCAAGGCATATGGCCAGCTGGGGTATATCAATTTCACTGCCGTTCCCACGCCGCATATCGATGAAGCCAAAAGAACCGTTTCGCTGAACATCGATATCGACGAAGGCAAGCCGTATTATGTCTCGCGGATTGAATTCCGCGGAAATACTACGACCCGCGACACGGTCATCCGCCGTGAACTGCTGCTGGAAGAAGGCCAGGTTTATAACAGCCAGCTTTGGGAAACGAGCATCCTGCGCCTCAACCAGCTCGGCTTTTTCAGCCCATTGAAGGCGGACCAGGATTCCGAGACCCAGCAGGACGCCGACAACGGCACGGTAAAGCTGCTGCTGCATGTGAAGGAAAAAGGCAAAAACTCGATCGGCCTGAATGGCGGCTTCAGTGGCCTTTCCGGCGCGTTTATCGGGGCAAATTATCAGACCAATAACTTTCTCGGTCTGGGAGAAAGCCTGACGTTGCAGGCAGCCCTGGGCGATCTTCAGCGCAATTTCACCTTCGGTTTCACCGTTCCCTATGTCAGAAACCGCCCCCTGAATCTTGGCTTCCAGGTGTTCACGCAAAAGTCGCAATACAACGCCTATAAAAACCCTTTGAGCGGCGGTACGGATCAGAATTTCTCGACGGCGCAACAGTCATTTGTCCAGAATTACAATCAGGGCCGGAGCGGATTCAGCGTCAATGCCAGCTATCCCATCCCGCGCACCTTCAAGCGTATTGGTGCGACCTATACTCTCAGCAAATCCAATATCCAGGCCTTCAGCCCGGCCACTACCAACCTGTTTCAATTTCTGAATTTCCGTCACGGCACGACCGGACAAAGCGCGTTGAACGGCATCATTACCAGCCAGTTATCGCTCAGTTACAGCTACAGCACGGTGGGCAATCCTTATCGCCCAAGGACTGGCCAGAGCCTGAATGTCGTTCTGCAGGGCTCGGGACTGGGAGGGAACGTCAGCTCCATTACCCCCCTGGTCGAATACAAACTCTTCAAACCGATCCAGGGATTGCACTTCAATCCGGAAGGTCGCAACATCCTCGCATTCCGGTTCCAGGCGGCCTATATCCAGGGCATCGCGGGCTTGGTAGCCTCTCCTTTTGACCGCTTCAATGCCGGTGGCGAAAACGACGTGCGCGGCTTCGATGTCCGGTCGATCACTCCATACGCATTTATTCCTACACGGGTGCTTTACAATCTGGTCAATCCCGACGGAAGCTTGGTCCCCAGAGATCCGACGAACCCCACTTTGGGGCCGGTGCAGATTCCGCTGCCGATTTACTCGATCGCTCCTGTCGGCGGCGACACGCAGTTCACAACCAATGTGGAGTACCGTATTCCCATCGCCGGCCCGGTGGATTTTTCCTTCTACACCGACGTCGGCCTCGACATGGCTCTCAATCACAGTCAGTTACAGCTGAATCCGCAGGCGAACTCCACATTGAACGGCGGACTATACGGATGCCCGGTGCTGGTGAATGGCACATGCCAGGGCGGCGCGCCCTGGCCCGGAGGCGTTCCCAATCGGCTGGGCGTGATTCCAGGAACCAATATTCAGCCGCGCGTCTCCGTCGGGCCGCAGATTACGGCGATGCTGCCGATCATCAATGCACCGGTCCGCTTGTATTTCGCGTTCAATCCGGTACGCTTGCATCAGGATGTCAATTCCCAGTTCATCGTGACTCGTTCCATGTTCCCTGCGGGCGAAGCCGGAGACTTCACCTATAACGAGGCAAAAGCGAATTACGGCTCGCAATATTTCTTATGGGAGCCGCGAAAGACCCTTCGCATTTCTGTCAGTACATCGTTCTAGCAACCGGCAATTCGTGGTTTTGGCAAGTGCTATGGAGACAGAGGTTGTGGGCCGATCCGGGAATCGAAATAGAATAGGAAGTGAGATTGTCCGTAGAAAATTCGTGAGAACAGTTTGACGGGAGATTTTTGCCGCCCCTATAATTTTGTGAGATTTCTTCTAGAGCAGTTCCGCGGCAGTTGTACCCAGCGGGATTGAACCTCCGCGCAGCTTTTTCTTAAGAAAAGCTGCACCTTGCGATTTTTGGCCGGGTATAGGAACTGTGGAACTGCTCTAAATCGACGTGTTGTAGCTTTCCCGCAGCTATCGGCCAATACATTGCGCCGTTTTGTCCGCTCGGAGCAGCATCCAGCGTCTCTTAAAGATGATCCAGTTTTCAAATGATGCTCCGCCGAAATGGCGGAAACCTGAGTGGAAGCAAAAAGGAGTTCCGATCTATATGAAGCGTTCTCTATTCGCGGTTGCCGCATTGGCAGCTACATTTTCTGTCGGCGCCCTGGCGCAGACGAACCCAACTCCATCCGCACCGTCGCCGGCCTCGGCCAATACGGTTCCAACTGGCGCCAGCAAGATTGCAGTCATTGCTTTTCAGCCCGCCATCGCCTCCACCAATGAGGGGCGGCAGGCCTTCTCCAAGATTCAGCAGAAATTTGAGCCGAAGCAAGCTGAACTGAAGACGTTGAACGATCAGATTGAGTCCATGAAGAAGCAATTGCAGGCAGGCGGCAGCACCCTGAGCCAGGATGCCCGCGCCAGCCAATTGCGGACTATTGACGACAAGGAAAAATCTCTCCAACGCCAGGCACAAGACGCTCAGTCGGACTACCAGCAGGCGGTCAGCGAAGCCTTTCAAGGCATCGCGCAGAAGTTTGCCACGGTGCTGCAGGATTACGCGCAAAGCAATGGCTATGGCTTAGTCCTGGATGTCAGTTCGCAACAGACTCCTGTGGTCTGGGCCAGCCAGAGCGCCGATATCACTGCGGAAGTTATTAAGGCATATAACGCGAAGTCTGGCGTCGAGGCTCCGGCGGTTCAGCCTTCGTCCAGCGCCGCGCCGGGTGCGGCAACGCATCGCCGGACGACAACTCCGCACTAAAGTTTTCAGAACGGTTGCCGATAACTCCTGGAGAAATAGGACGGCAACTGATTTTGCACCCATTGGGCGGTTTTCAGCGATGCTGAAGGTCGCCCCTTTTCCTGTGGAAAAAACTGTGGGAAAGCCTCTCCTGCCTCGCTCCAGCGGATTTCAAGCCGCCATCAACTTTCGACGAAATACTGCTAAATTCCGGTAACCCCATGATTCTATTGTTGATCCGTTTTGGAGATAAAAATCGTCAAAAATCTCTCCGGCATCAAGACGGGACGTGGAAGCCGAGAAGTTTCCACAGGTTAAGATGAACGCGGGATGAATCCTGCCTGTGAATCGCAATGAAATCAGGGGGATTTTCGCGAACGAGCAATACAGCGGCTTACGAATCTTCGCCGATGCGCAGGACAGCCAGAAATGCCTCCTGCGGGATGTCGACCTTGCCGATCCGTTTCATCCGCTTCTTGCCTTCTTTTTGTTTTTCCAACAGCTTGCGTTTTCGCGAAATATCTCCGCCGTAGCACTTGGCCAATACATTTTTGCGCAGCGCTGCAACCGTTTCGCGCGCGATGACCTTGGCGCCAATCGCCGCCTGGATGGCGACCTCAAACATCTGCCGCGGAATCAGTTCCCGCATCTTTGAGACCAGGGCGCGTCCACGGTCATACGCAAAATCGCGATGCACGATGATGGAAAGCGCATCCACCGGCTCGCCGGAGACCAGGATGTCCATTTTCACCATGGGGGAAATCCACGTGTCGGACAAGTAATAGTCGAGAGAAGCGTAACCTCGCGATATCGATTTGAGGCGGTCGTAAAAGTCAAGCACGATCTCATTCAGCGGCAATTCGTACGTCAGCATGACCCGCGTAGCACTGACGTATTCAAAATTTTTCTGACGTCCCCGCTTGTCTTCCACCAGTTTCAGGATTCCGCCGACGTATTCTTCATTCGTCAGGATTGTTGCGGTAATCACCGGCTCCTGGATGGTTTCAATCCCGGTGGGGTTGGGCCAGTGCGAAGGGTTATCGACTTCCACCACGCTGCCGTCTGTCATGGTGATGCGGTAGCGGACGCTGGGAGCGGTGGTGATGAGACTGAGATTGAACTCGCGCTCCAGCCGCTCCTGGATGATTTCCATATGCAGCAATCCCAGAAAACCGCAGCGGAAGCCGAACCCAAGCGCAGCCGAACTTTCCGGTTCGAAGAAAAAGGAGGAATCGTTCAACCGCAGTTTTTCGAGGGCTTCGCGCAACAGCGTGTGTTCATGGGCTTCTACCGTGTAAAGACCGGCGAAGACCATCGGTTTGATATCTTCAAAACCCGGCAGCGGCAATGCGCAGGGATGGGCATCATGGGTGACGGTATCGCCGATCTTGGTGTCGGCGACGTTCTTGATCGTGGCGACAAAGAAGCCGACCTCGCCGGCGGACAATTCCTGTACCTCAACCGGTTTCGGCGTCAGCACGCCGAGCGATTCCACTTCAAACGATCTGCCGTTCGACATCAGGCGAATCTTCTCTCCGCGCTTCAACCGGCCATTGACCACGCGCGCCAGCACCACTACGCCACGATACGTGTCAAACCATGAATCGAAGATCAGCGCCTGCAGGGGAGCTTTCGCATCGCCACTGGGAGGCGGTAAACGATGGACAATCGCCTCCAGAACGTCCGAAACGCCGAGTCCCGTTTTCGCGCTGACCGGAAGAGCCCGACTGGCATCGAGGCCAACGGTCTGTTCGATCATCTCCCGCGTGCGCTCGATGTCGGCGCTGGGCAGGTCGATCTTGTTGATGATGGGAATGATTTCGAGACCGTTATTGATGGCGATGTACGCATTGGCCAGCGTCTGAGCCTCCACGCCCTGGGTGGCGTCGACCACCAGCAACGCGCCTTCGCACGAGGCCAGCGAGCGGGATACTTCATAAGAAAAATCCACGTGCCCAGGCGTGTCGATCAAATTCAGCTGATAGGTTTCGCCGTTCTGCGCCTGATAGGCCATGCGGACCGCATGCGCTTTGATGGTGATTCCGCGTTCGCGCTCCAGATCCATGTCGTCCAGCACCTGCGCCTGCATTTCGCGCGCGGTCAATGAGCCGGTCAGCTCCAGCAACCGGTCGGAAAGCGTGGATTTGCCGTGATCAATATGGGCAATAATGGCGAAATTGCGGATGTGTTCGCGATCCATGAAGGGGTGCGGAAGAAGGGTTCTCTTGAGGTGAGTTTATCATCCGGCAGATTGGAGGAGGAGATTGCGGCCGATGCGGTGCGTGGGGAAGAATGGGCGTGAATTTTGTCACAATTGTTCAAATAAGTTGAAGGATTGTGCTAGAAAGTTGAAGGATTGTGCGGAGGATTTGAACCATTGTGCAGAAACCGATGAGGTCCAGCAAGGAAGCAAACCGCAGATTATATGCGGTCGCCGAGGCCCAGGCGGGTATGTTCACCACGAAACAGGCACAAAACGCCGGATTTTCCGCGAGCAGCCAGACATATCACGCGCGGGAGGGAAACTGGGTGCGCGAGCATCGCGGTATTTACCGGCTGATGTCGATCCCCACGGCGGAGCGGCCAGAGCTGGTGCGGTGGCATTTGTGGTCCATGGATCGCCAGGGACGGGCGCAAGGGGTATACAGCCATTCTACCGCTTTCGGCCTATATGAAATGCCAGAGACGAGGCCGCCGGTTCTGCACATGACGGTGCCCACCGGCTTTCGCCGGAACAGCGCGACGCCGGAGGGCCTGGTGCTGCATTTCGCCGACCTGCCGGAGAGCGACATTGAGGCGGGCGAGGGATATCGGCTGACAGGGCCGCTGCGGACAGTGCTGGACCTGGCGGCGCTGAACACGATGTCGCGGGAGGCATTGTCGGAGGCGCTGTTTCGGATTCTGCAACGGGGTTTGATTACGCGCGACCAGATCCGGCAAGCGAAGATTCCGGAGGCATCGCGGCGGCAATTGAAGGAGATGCTGGGGAAGAAGCGGTGAGTGTGCGATGGCAGGCCGCTGGTTTGCTCTGATGGTGGGATGAATTCAATCCCAGGTCTCACCACCCCAGCGACGAAGACCTATCGCTGGGAACCCCGCACGGAGCGAGACCTGGGGCATCCGACGAATTAATTCAAGAATTCCGCCAATCGTCTTCTGACCCGCTCCAGCTTGTTCAGTTCACATTCCCAAATGACTGCAATGCGCCAACCTTGGATTTTGAGCGCCTCAATGTGTGTCGCGTCCCTGAGACTATTGCGAGTGATTTTGTTAAACCAATACTCAGCGTTGGCTTTCGGCATCCTGGCTCCACGGGCGCAATCATGCCCATGCCAGAAACATCCATGCACAAAAATTACCTTGTGCAATTTCGAAAACGCCATATCCGGCTTGCCGGGGAGGTCTTTACGATGCAGTCTGTACCGATAGCCCATTGCATGCACCATGCGACGCACAATGAGTTCTGGCGTAGTGTCTTTTCCCTTGACTGCGCGCATAATCCGGCTGCGAGTCCGCGGGTCTTCCTTCATCGGTGGAGTTCGACTTTCAGGCTTGGATCGGTTTCAAATTCTTCGACAATTTCGTTGTATCGAGACACGAGATCCGTCACGGCAGTCTTGCGGCCTTCTGCTGCAAATTTTGCAAGCTCGTAAAGGTTAAGTGCGACGAACTGCTCGATCTCAAAGATGTCAATTCTATCTGCAAGTCCAACGTTGGTAGCCAATCCCTCAGCGACGCTGAGTCCACGTTGAACTGTCACCAGGATGGGGCGATACCCATCGTTGAGGTTTTCGCGGCAACGTTCGATGACTGCTTCTCCTGGCGATGTGGTGACATGAATGGCAACGTCCCCAAAAAAGAAGTCTCCCACTCGTTCTCTGGGCGCATCCGCCGTCGAAAAGCTGTTGTGCTCAAGAAGTCCCTGACCAAGCGCGCAGTCTAACTTCGCGCCCACGAGATGCTGCAATACGGCTCCGGCATAATACATTCCGGGTGTTGTTTTCTGACGCTCTTCAGCCTGGGCGATGACATCGCGCACCACAGTGCGCAAACTGCGCGAGGCGTCCAGTTTGATTTTGAATGGCTTGCCTGCAAAGAATTGGTGGACGCGGTCAATCCAGAACGCTTCAATCGCCTCAAGGTCAATACTCGCCTTCTGGCTCAAGCAATTTAGAAATGCCACATATTCCCGCATGTTTCCAAGGCTGCCACGCGAGGTTCTGCCACCCTCGGCTGCAAGCACTCGGTCAATGCCATATCGCTTCAGAATGGATTGCACAGCGCCTCTGCCAAGCCCCAGAACCTGACCGCCACCTTCGGTAATCAGAATTTCTGGGTTCAGCGGCAAACCCATCGTTTTTGCATGCTGTGTGATGACCAACGCTACAGAAATCGGGCCTTTTCCTCGAAAGCTCTTTTCCGCGGCAAAGGCTGCAAGTTCCTCCTGATGGGCACGCGTCATTATGCCGCCTGCCTGTTGCGTTTTTTCTCCGACACAACAATCGGTTCGAGCAAGTGTTCTGCAAGAAATCGGACAACAGGAACAACAACGCCGTCCCCAGCCAGGTGATACGCCTCGTTATAGTTCTTCGGAAGGAGATAGGAGTCTGGCAGCCCCATTAGCCGCGCGGCCTCGCGTGGAGATAATAAGCGGGAAAGCACTTTTGCGCCTTCAACGATCAAAATCGTCTGACGGCTGGGGCCACCAACCGGCGTCCGCAGGCAACCGGAAATATCGTCAAAACGCACTTCAGCCCGCTGCACCCGATCTCCATTCTCATCCGTCCGGGTCCGTCGATAGATTCCGCCAACCACTCGATGTCCAAGTCGTTTCGCTCGCTCGACTTTTCGGAGATTTAGCGGACTCATCATCGACAGCAGACGTTTAGTTTCCGCCGGAGTGTGCCAGGCGACGCCTCGCGGCTCGTCTTCAATTAAATCGGAGAAAGTGGATCTGCGGCGCGGCGGGGCAGGAAGTCTCCACCAACGCCAGGCAGCCCTTACTTTCTGCGGCAGTTTGTCGTGGGCATGGACAAGGTGACGTGGATGCCACATCGCATCCGGCGCCTGCATAGTGAGCAGGTCGGGAATAGTCGCACCGTTCTTGACACCGACAATAAAGAGGCGCTGGCGCGACTGAGGCACGAAATGAGCGGCATCGATGACCAGCGCGCCAAATTCATAGCCGCCCTTGACGAGCGCTGCTCCAATAGACGCAAAATCCTTCCCATCATGCGACCAGAGCGCTCCGCAAACATTCTCCAGCACCACAATTTTCGGGGCACTGTGTTCCTTATCCAAGCCCGTCAAAAGATGCCAAAAATTCCAGAAGGTTCCGGAGCGCTCGCCCTTCAGGCCTGCTCCAGCTCCAGCCAAAGACAAGTCCTGGCAAGGGAAGGATGCCCATGCCAAGTCGGCCCCTTCCGGAATGTCGCACGCGGAAAGCGCTGCAACATCCCGAACCGCCAGTGTTTCGGATCCCCAATTCGCTTTGTAAGCTGCTCCTTTTTTCGTGTCAATGTCATTCGCAAACAGGCAAGACCACTGGCTTCCGAGGCCTGCTCGGGCCATGCCGCCACCAGCGAAAAATTCATAGAATGCGGGCACTTTAGACCTTCCCTTTAAAGAGTGGCCATTTGTCCGACACGTATTGCTCAGCAGCATCCCGAACAACCCATGCTAACGATACTTTCTTTTCACGGGCGATCCGTTCAAGATTTCGATACAGTTCGCCGGGAAAACTGATTGAAGCACGCACGGATGTGTCTTCGACAAGTTCAATCTCCGGTTTTGCCTGTTGCTTTCTCGCTGTCCCTCGCATGCGTGTTATTACACCACAATTCACCACCATGGTGAAATATCATTTCTTATAGTCATTTGATGGAAGATTACAAGTCTCAGAGAGACTTTCGACGCGAAATCCAGTTTTAAAGTTTGCGGGTTGTTTAATTTGGGTTTGATCCCTGAACGGAACTCCACTTCCCCAGAGCAAAAGATTCGATCTGTCAGCCTTAATCGAGATGCCCTCGAGTGCATCTCGGGTCCAAACTCTTTCACGGCAGGCGGTTTAGGTTTGGCTGCGGATTATGCATCGGGTGCAAGTGCCGCACAGCCGTCAGTGCGGGCTCAAATCTCGATGATCCCATCTTGACCGGGGTGCAATGGAATGCTGCTCCTGCCCCCACTCAAGCAAAAGAGGCTTGAGTGGGTCACCTGCCCAAATTGTCGTGAGGAAAAATCCCAGGTGAGCTTCGCGCACCTGGGGCACCCCGCGCTCCGGCATTGAAATGGCCATACAATAGAAAAAATCGAGCCTAATTGCTTTTGATGAGATTCCTTCTTCTCACAGTTGCGGGTAGTTTGCTCGTCCTGCTGTGTGGATGCCCGGCGCAGAAGCCGGTCGCCCTCACCGGCGCGTCGCCGCACGCGACCGCTCCGACGCTCAGCAAAGCCGCCGTAACGGCGCCCGCAAAGATATCTCCGCCACCGGCATCCGCCGTTACGAGCCACGCGGAGCAGGATCAGACGCTGATTGCCGCCGCAAAGCAGGCCTATGACAGCGGCTTTACGCTGTACAAGGCGGGCCAATATCAAGCTGCGCGCGCCGACTTCGATCGCGCTGTGGACATCTTTCTGACCAGTGAACGAGATTTGAAGAGCGATTCGTTGCTCAAGGACGCCTTCGAAAATACGGTGGATAAGATCAATGCGCTGGAACTGAGTTCTCTGCAGCAAAGCAATGGATTCAGCCAGCAGGATCAAACCCCGGTGGAAGTCGCGAACGATGTCACGTTTCCGGTCGATCCGAATTTGCGCGCACGCGCGCAGGCGGAACTGAAGTTTACCCGCTCCGATCTGCCACTCGTAGTGAACGACTACGTGGCCGGGTATATCAACTACTTTACGAATACGAAAAAAGGGCATTACACGATCGAAAATTCTCTGGCCCGCGAAGGACGCTATCGGGCAATCGTGGAGAAGACGCTGGCGGATCAGGGCGTGCCGAAAGATTTGATCTATCTTGCGATCGCGGAGTCGGGTTTCCGTCCGCGGGCAGTGAATGCGCGCTCCGGGGCCGGCGGCATGTGGCAGTTCATGCCCTATGGGGATTACGGATTGGTGCGGAATGCCTGGGTGGATGAGCGTTTCGATCCGCAAAAGTCCACATTGGCTTACGCGCGGTACATCAAGCAGCTCCACGAACAGTTCGGCGACTGGTACCTGGCGATGGCAGCGTATGACTGGGGTGCCGGCAAAGTGCAGCGCGCCGTGCAGCGCACCGGGTACGCCGATTTCTGGGAGCTGTATGAACGGAATGTTCTGCCCGCTGAAACCAAAAATTATGTGCCGATTATTGTGGCCGCCGCCATCATGGCAAAAAATCCGACGCAATACGGGTTGACGGATATCCCCAGCGATCCTCCGCTGATGAGCGACACGGTAACGACAAACTCCGCTATTAATTTGAATCTGGTGGCGGACCTGGCGGGTGTCGGCGTCGATGAAATTCAGGAACTGAATCCCGCGTTGCTGCGCATGAGCACTCCGGAAAGCATGCCTTACGACCTGCATCTTCCGCCAGGCACGGGGAAGCTGTTCGAATCGCGTCTGGATTTGGTTCCCGCGGAACATCGCAATTCCTGGCGTTTTCGTTTGGCCGCCAAGGATGACACATTCGATTCGATCGCCCAGGCATTTCATGTAAAGACCAGCGACTTGATCGCTGCCAATGGATTGCAGGAGGATGATTCTCTGCAGGCAGGGCAGGCGCTCGTGATTCCGGTCGCGCCGCCGCGGGTTGCGCCGAAGCATGCGCGGTATCGGACTCGGCGCGGCGATACCATTGTGACGGTCGCCGATCGTTTCGGAGTCACCACAGACGAAATACGGCGCTGGAATGGCATCCGCGCGAACCGCCTGCCCGCGGGCCGGCTCCTGTATGTTTCAGCACCGGTGCGGAGATCCCATTCTTCTTCGCGGCATCGCCGGACGAGAGGCGAGGCCACGCAACATCGCGCAAGCGGGACACACTCCAAATCTTCAGCCCATGCGGAACCGCATTCTTCCCATAGCCGAAACAAGGTTGCGACGAAACATTCGACCGAGTCGAAAAGCGCCCATCACAAGAATCGCGATTCTTAAGCGCAAAGGGAATCGGATACCCGATGCGGAAAAATTTTCGAGGGTAACCATGGGATGAAACTTCGCACTTGTGTTTCCGGCGAAGTCGTAGCATTCTTATGCTGATACCACAGATGTGCGCGCAGTGTGTATCGTAGTAGCTATGCCGGACGCTGCGGCGGTGGTTTGGGGGTTATGATGAACGACGATCAATTCACACGGATGCCGGAAGACGAAGATTATTCCGCCGAAGCGGAGGAGTTTGGCGACAATGCCAATGACGGCTTCGAAGAGGAAGAGGAAGTTACCATCTCCGTTACCTCGGATGACGATGAGGACGCCGATCTGGATATCGACGATCTTGTGGCTGTAATTCCGGCTCCGGTCGTAGCGCCGCCTGCGGCAACCCATCGCGCTCCGGCAAAGAAGTCCACTCCGGCAAAGAAGTCCGTAGCGAAGCAGGCGAAGAAAAAATCCGCAGCCAGGAAGCCTGCGCGGCCCGCAGCCAAGAAAAAGAGCGCGAGCCGTCCAGCGAAAAAAGCGGCGAAGAAGGCTGCCGGCAAAAAGGCAGCCAAAAAAGTTTCGGCCAGACCGGCCGTAAAGAAGTCCGCAAAAAAAGCGGCCAAGAAGCACCGTAGTTCAAATCCTTCAAGGGGAAAACAATTGGCAGTTAAAAAGGCAACGAAAAAGGCAGCAAAGAAGGCTCCAGCGAAAAAGGCTGCGGCAAAGAAGTCCAGCGCAAAGAAGACAGCGAAGAAGAAAACCGCGAAAAAGAAGTAGTAAACCCTTAGGCAAGCAAAAGGGCCCGGCAATTCGCCGGGCTTTTCTGCGTCTGGGATTTCTTTGATTTTGACGGTCGTTCAGTTTTTACAGCTTCCGATAATAACGCTGCTCGGGAGCAGCACATCCGCAGCATAATTTTTTTCCGTCGCGCAGGATGTAGCGTTCGTAGTTGATACCTTCCCCGCACACGGCGCAGGCGACGCGCTCGCCTTTATAGCCGGGAAATTCCCGGACGCCGAGATCGACCTGTACCCATTCCTCGGCAAAAAGATCGTCGTCGCTCATCTCTCGATAGGCCACCATCTGCCGGCGATTCTTGCTTTCGATTTCCGGATGCAGCCGGCGCGCCGCTTCTTTTGAGGACTCGCGTGCGACGATGCGTACGGCGCGGTCGTTTTCGAGATCGACGAACGTCGCCGCCATCTTCCCCCAGTCGCGGAACTTGAGCGCCCGTTTGCCCAATCGGCAGCCGGTCACGACTCCGATTGCATCCGTTGCGCAGCGATCGATCTCGACGAATGTCACCAGCCGCTTGCGATCCTTGCCACGGGGATCGTCGATGCCGAGACGCTCGCAGCCCAGCATTGCCATCCGCACACCCAGCACCTGGCCCGCGCAGAGGTGACCGTGCGCGATTTCAGCTTCTTTCAGCAGCTCTTCCAGGCTTTGCATACATATAGAGTATGGGCCGGTTCCGTAAAAAAGTCCGGCCCTCCTGTTTTTGCAATATCGCTGCCGACATGCGAAGGTGGTGGCATCATGGGAGGAACATTTCTCAGTCTTCTGGCGCTGCCTCTTTGCCTGATTTTCCAACAGACCCCGCCAGGTAGCTCTGCCGGAAGCAAACCAGTGCCGCCTGCGCCTCCGACAATTTCCTGGCAGACCAGCGGCGAAATCACAGTGCCTTTTGAATATTTCCAGCAGCACATCTACGTAACCGTCAGTCTGAACGGCAAACCCGGATTTATTTTCATGTTGGACAGCGGCGCCAATCGGAACGTCCTGAATCTGCAAACCGCCGAGCGGCTGGGAATGAAGCCGAACAGCATGGGCCAGGAAAAGAAGATCGGCTTCGGCAGCGGATTCATTTACACCGCGCCGGAAAAACAAGTGAATGCGGAAATCGGCTCCATGTCAGTGGCCCGCGTCATGTCGGTCCTGGACCTGAATCGATTTGCGCAGCACTTCAATCACCCGACAGATGGAATGCTGGGGTATCCATTTCTTCGACACTTCGTGGTTAGGCTGGACTTTCAGCGAAAGCTGCTGACGCTATCGCCGGCAGAGCACTACCGCTATCGAGGATTGGGCGTTCAGGTGAGTTTGAGGCCCAGCAAAGATTTTGTCGTGATTCCCGTGACGGTCGGGAGTTCGAAGTATGTTCGCCACCAGATCGATGCGCTGGTCGATTCCGGCAGCAATATGATGTTTATGCTGTATCGGCCGTATGTGAAGTCATTGAAGCTCGAAAACAATCTGAATCGCGCTCAGCCGGGCCAGGGCTATGGATTAAACGGTCCCTACCTCATTGCTCTGGGCAGGATCGATTCCCTGCAAATCGGCTATGCGGAAACACATAACCTGCCGGTCGATTTTCTTGAAAAAGAGGAACAGCTTGCTTCGACGCGGAATATTCCCGGCGCTATCGGAAATGGAATTCTGCAGAGCTTTCCTGTGGTGATTTTTGATGTTCCTCATCAGCGGATGATTTTTGAAGTTAAGCCGCCGCCCTGGCAGTCGGGCGTTGAGCGCACGGAAAGCGCTCCATAAAAAATCCTAGCTCCAATGCGGGGCGAGAGTCATTGTTCGTCCGGCGCTTCTCCGTCTTCGACCAGCGCGGAGGTCAGGCCGAAAATCTGATAGGTGAGAGCGTCGCTGTTGGTGGGATGAAAGACAACCTGCAGCGGCTGGCGTTGCCAGGTGGCGTCCGCGCAGGCGGGAGTCGGATGGTCGTCCGCGGTCCATTTCGCGATTGGTTTCGACACCAACGGCCGCCGCACTCCCAACTGCGCGACTACTGCAGACAGGTGCTTGCCGGTTGAGTTAATACCGCAGTACGCGGCGTAGTCGCGGAACCAGACCACTTCCGAAACCGCCGGGTCGAAGTCCGGCAGATGGAGCACGGTAACGTGCGCCGAGCTGCGATCGACCAGCAGCCAGGGCCCCAACACCCAGATCCAGTGGGCGCCGGTTTCCTCGGGCAACGCGTCGTTCAACTTTACTGCTCGTCGCGCGACGAATGTGCGGTCGGTGATTTTGTGAATGTCGCCGGTGGTCCAATCCTTCACTATGCCGTCGATCACCAATGGGCGTACCCGCAACGTGTCGGGTGTGGTGGCGGAAGGCGGGGTATAAGGAACTTTGCGCCATGCGCCGATGGCTACGGTGTGAACCTTGGCGACGGCAGGCAAAGAGAGCAGCAGAGCGGCGATTGCGCCCATAGGCTTGAAAAAAACCGGGGGCTTGGGGAAGGCCATGCGGCGAGAATAATTTGCGAGCGATGTATGCACAAGGATTTATTCGAATTAGGGTCGCTTCGACGCCGAAGGCTTCATCCCACTCAAGCCAAAAGAGGGCTTGAATGGGGCACCCGCTGCGCAACTCGGCTGGAAGGGCTGTATCGGATAGTGGGTTTTTAGCTGGCCCTGGATAGGACTTTTTCTTCGAGCACCGTCAGCCGGTGCTCATGATCGACACGTATTTCATTATCGATTCGATCGACCATGGTTTCCAGACGGCTCAGTCTGTGATTGACAGCATCGAAGCCGGCCTTCATCTCTGCCCGGATAGAGGCACCCTGGGTTGTGATCTCTGCCCGGATAGAGGTACCCAGAGTTGCCATCTCTGCTCGCAAATCATTGATTGCGTGTCGATTGGCCACAGTAGACCCGATCCACACCACGAGTATGGTGAAGAATGGAATAGCCAAGGCGACATAGAATTGGGCGTTCGTCATTGCAGTCTTTCAATTCTAGTACCGCCTGGGAGAAAGAGGAAGAATTTTCCGTATTTCGCCTACGATGCGCTGGATGCTTCGCTGCGCTCAGAATGGCAGGATTCTCTATTCGATGACGGCAATCTTCGCGCGTTTGCCGACACGCAATGCCAACCGCGCGGGCAGGTTTTCGATGCGCATCCAGGGCGCGGCCTGCAACTCGTCGCCGATATATATCGCCTTGCTCTTCAGCTTGCGGGTGGCATCGGTTGCGGAGTCGGCCAACTGAGATTGCACGAGCAGTTTATCCATGCGAATGGTCTGGTTGTCCGGGTTCCATCCCAACTGATCTTTATTGAGATGAACTTCCTCGACGTTCCCAGGAATTTCTTTTCGCTGGAACATCCGCGCCCAATCTTCATCTGCCTGTTGCGCGGCGGCTTCGGAATGAAAGCCTGCGGTAATGGTTCGCGCCAGCCGCTTCTTGGCTTCCATGGGGTGCAGCGAACCGCTGGTGACATCCTGCTGCATCTGCCTGATCTCCGCCGGGCGCAAGTCTGTTAGCAGCGTCCAGTAACGCCACATCAGCTCGTCGGAGATCGACATCAGCTTGCCGTACATCTCCCGCGGAGGTTCCTGGATACCGATGGCGTTTCCCAGCGACTTCGACATCTTCTGCACGCCGTCGAGTCCTTCGATGATGGGCATCATCAGCACGATCTGCGCGAGCTTGCCAGTCTGGCGCTGCAATTCGCGGCCCACCAGCAGATTGAATTTCTGGTCGGTGCCGCCCAGTTCCACATCCGATTCAAGCGCGACCGAATCGTATCCCTGCGCCAGCGGGTATAGCATTTCGTGCAGGGAAATGGGCTGCTCTGCCTGGAAGCGCTTGTGAAAATCATCCCTTTCCAGCATCTGCGAGACGGTAAACTTCGCGGCCAGCCGGATGATGCCCTCAAAGCCCAGCTTGTCCAGCCATTCCGAGTTGAAGCGCACCTCGGTCTTTTCGCGGTCGAGAATTTTGAAGATTTGCTCGGTGTATGTTGTCGCGTTCTGATCGATCTCCTCGCGGGTCAATGGCTTGCGGGTAACGGAGCGCCCGGTGGGATCGCCGATCAGGCTGGTAAAGTCGCCGATCAGAAAAATGACGGTATGTCCCAGATCCTGAAAATGTTTCAGTTTGCGGATCAGCACGGTGTGGCCCAAATGGAGATCGGGCGCGGTTGGATCGAATCCTGCCTTGATGCGAAGCGGCCGACCGGTGGCGCGGGAGTGTTCGAGGCGCGCACGCAGTTCGGGCAGCGGAATGATCTCCGCCGCGCCTTTTTGCAGATATTCCAGCTGCTCGTCTACCGGAGCGAAATTGGACATGATGAAACCCAGTATAAAGAGTAGATAGCGGTTTTCGAGAGAGGTTGAATGTGACTATCGATGTTGCCTCGGTCCGCGCGGATACGCCGGGATGCGAGAAAATCCTGCACCTGAACAATGCCGGCACAAGTCTGCCGCCCGCGATTGTCGTCGAACGGGTCAAGGCCCACCTCGATCTGGAAGCGGAGATTGGCGGTTATGAGGCCGCCGATCGCGTCGCGGATGAACAGGAGCGCGTCTATACCGCCATTGCGCGAATGCTGGGATGCACCGTGGAAGAGATTGCCCTGTTGGAAAGCGCCACCAAAGGCTGGGACGCTGCTTTCTATGCCCTGGCGGAACAGTTCCGGCCCGGAGACGTGGTTCTGACGGCCGCAAACGAGTTCGTCAATGGGTACATCGCCTTTTTGCAGACGGCGCGGAAGCGTGGGATTGAGATCGTCGTTGTTCCCAGTGAAGCGACTGGAGAAATTTCTCTGCCCGCGCTGGAGCAGGCCATTCAACAACACGGGGAGCGCGCAAAGCTGATTGCGCTGACGCACGTTCCCACGCATTGCGGGTTGATACAGCCGGCCGCGGCGGTTGGGCAGATCGCGCGGGCGCATGGAATCCCATTCCTTCTGGACGCGTGCCAGTCTGTGGGGCAGATGCCTTTGTGTGTCGAAGAGCTGGGTTGCGATATGCTCTCCGCCACTGGACGCAAATATCTACGCGGACCGCGCGGTACGGGATTTTTGTATATCCGGCGGAGCTTTCTCAAGCATCTGGAGCCGGTGATGCTCGACATGCGTTCCGCCGACTGGACGGCGACCGATAGGTACGAAATTCGAAACGACGCCCGCCGTTTCGAGTCCTGGGAATGCTCCCTTGCGTGCCGCCTGGGTCTCGGCGTTGCAGTCGAGTATGCAATGGCGGTCAATCTCTCCGCGATTCAGCAGCGGGTGACAATGCTGGCGGCGGAATTGCGAGAACTGCTGACGGCTATTCCCGGGGTGACGGTGCACGATTTGCCGGGCAAGAGCAAGTCTGCCCAATGCGGGATCGTGACCTTTACCCATGCGAAAGTGCCGGCCCAGGCTGTCTTTGAGCGGCTGCGCGATCAGGGAATCAATGTCCGTGTTACTCCGATTTTCGGGGCACGGATTGACATGGAGCAGCGCGGATTGCCGGAGATGGTCCGCGCCTCGGCTCATTACTTCAATACGGAAGGGGAGCTTGAGCGGTTCGTGCGGGCGGTAGGCGCTCTATAGACTGCAATCCTTGCCGTATGCCGACAGATTCAGCATGGAAAACAATCGAGGTGGCCGATTCGTCTGAATCGGAACCCATGGGGTTGCATGATCCTGCCGCATCTTTTAGCGTCTTCATATGACCAGTAAGGAATCCGATAAGGGAGTTGTTCTATCTCTCGCAGGAAAGGTCGCGTTGATCACCGGTGGTTCGCGCGGCATTGGAGCAGCTACGGTACGTCTTTTTGTACAGGCTGGCGCAAAAGTTGTTTTTAACTATCGCAGTGCCCGGAAAGAGGCAGAGCAACTCGCGTTGGACTGTGGCGGACCCGAGCATTGCGTTGCCGTGCATCGGGAGCTGAAGACACCGGCGCATGGACGGGAACTGGTGGAAGAAGCGGTGCACACGTTTGGACGCCTGGATTGCCTGGTGGCTAACCACGGAATCTGGCCGCCCCACGACGCTCCCATCGAGTCGATGACGGATGCGCAATGGCACCAGACAATGCATGTCAACCTGGACAGCATCTTTGGAATTGTGCAGGCTTCGGTGGCCCAGATGAAGAAGCAAGGCAGGCCGCAAAAAAACGCGGCTACAGGTTTCATTGTGCTCATCAGCTCGACCGCGGGGCAACGCGGCGAGGCCATGCACTCCGATTATGCCGCCAGCAAAGGCGCGATCATCAGCTTTACCAAGAGCTTGTCGAGCGAACTGATTCGCGAGGGCATCCATGTGAACAGCGTCGCTCCCGGTTGGGTGGATACGGATATGTCCGCCGGCACGCTGCGTGATCCCGATAAAAAAGAAAAAGTGCTCTCCAATATTCCAGCGGGGCGGGCCGCTACGGCGGAGGAGATCGCCGGTCCGGTACTGTTTTTGTGTTCGCCGTTCGCGGGGTTTGTCAGCGGAGAAATCTTCAATGTCAACGGCGGTTCGGTCCTGGTCGGATAGGGCGTTTCCTGGCTGGCGCTGCTTCCGCGGAATGGCCACGGCAACCTTCGTGATCTTCTGGTTGTTGCGGCCAGTTCCTTTTTTCGGACAATCGGCGGCTGGGGAGAATCAGAAAAAGGCGCACCGGATCCTCGAAGCCGCCATCCAGGCCCAGGGCGGCTCCGCATGGCTGAATCTGCGAACCACGCGGGTAAAAGGCCAGATCGCCGGTTTCTACCAGGGATTGCCTACCGGCACGATCTCTGACGCAGACATTTCGACCGAATTGCCGGACAAGCAACGCATTGATTTCGGCAAAGGAAAAGTGGTGCAAATTTTCGTGGGGCCGCACGCCTGGGAGATTACCTATCAAGGCAAAAAGCCGCTTCCTGAAAATGCGCTGCAGGATGTTTTGCGGCGGCAAGCGCATTCGATCGACATCGTGCTCCGAAACTGGTATCGCGATCCGGCGACGGTTCTGATCGATGAGGGACAGACATTGGTTGAACGGCGCCTCGCCGACAAGGTTATGCTGCTTCGTCCGGCAAACGATGCGGTGACGCTGGAAATTGATGCGGAACGCCACCTTCCACTGCGTCTCAGCTATGAATGGCGCGATCCGCGGTTTTACGACAAGAACACGGATGTCGTGGAGTACGACAGCTATCAGAAAATTGGCGGAATAGCCACTCCATTTACAGTCACATCGAAACGCAATGGCGAAACGATCCGCCAGCAATTCATTGAAAAAATCGCGTTTAACCTTCCATTCTCAAAAGATCTATTTGATCCCGACGTTGCTGCCGCACATCTCAAATAGGGTGGAACGAATTATGAAGAACAGCGGCGAACCCGTTGGCAATGGGAATGACTCACTGGCCGAAAGGGAAATACTGTATCGCCTGGATTGGCATCGCAACTATCCGCAAAGCGTGCAGCGGGTGTGGACGGCGATCTCCGACCAGATTGAGATCAGCGCGTGGATGGGATATCCAACCAAACTGGAACTGCGTCCTGGGGGACTGATCCACATCGACTTTTCCGCGCAGGATTCCCTGGAAGGGACGGTTTGCAATATTGAGCCGCTGCGGTTGTTGGTTTATACGTGGGGAGATTCGCTGGTGAAGTGGGAACTGGACCTGGATACAGAGAGCACGAAACTGCACCTGGTTCACGTCGGTGTCCGTCCGGAGCTGGCCGCTGGGTTAGGCGCGGGATGGCACGCATTTCTGGACCAATTGGAGGATCATTTGGGCGGCGGCGGTCGGCCCGCCCGCTACCGGGAATTGAAAAACCGGTACGAAGCGGAACTAAAGCCTTGAAACCGGGCGCAATTCTGCCGAACCGTTGCCGTCGCCGTTTTATAATCGGCTGGGTTCTATAAAAAACAGATGGAAAAAGAACAGAACACACAGGTTGCGGATTCTGGATTGTCCGCCCCGCTCGATATCGTCGCCATTATGGGCATTCTGCCCCATCGATACCCTTTTCTGCTGATCGACCGGGTGGTGGAGGTGGTCCGCAAGCAGCGCATCGTCGCCATCAAAAACGTGACCATCAATGAGCCGTTTTTTCAGGGCCATTTTCCCGACTATCCCATCATGCCGGGCGTGCTGATTATTGAAGCCATTGCCCAGGCCGGGGGCGCTCTGCTGTTGAACGAGATTCCCGACCGGGGCGACAAATTGATGGTGTTTACCGGCATTGAGCGGGCGAAATTTCGCCGCCCTGTCGTCCCCGGAGATCAGGTGCGGCTGGAAGTCGATGTTTTAAACTGGCGCAGCCGCGCCGTGCGGATGCAGGGGAAGGCATTTGTCGAAGGCAAGCTGGTCTGTGAAGCAGTGGTAATGTGCCAGCTGGTGCCTCGCCGTCCAGCCGACACGCGTACTGAAGAACCGCGCGAGGCCTCCGTCGAAGCGTGAGTATTCATCCCACGGCGCGAGTTCATCCTACTGCGCTGGTCGCGGAATCGGCGATCGTTGGCGCAGGCTGCGAAATAGGCCCATTCTGTGTCGTAGGTTCCGACGTTGAGCTGGGCGAAGGCTGCGAACTGGTGTCGCATGTCGTGCTCGATGGCCACGCTCGTTTCGGCAAGGGCAACCGCATCTTTTCCTTTGCGGCAGTGGGAGTCGCGCCGCAGGATTTGAAATACAGCGGCGAGCCCACACGGCTTGAAGTGGGCGATGAGAATGTCATTCGTGAGTCGGTGACAATTTCGCGCGGCACCGCCGGCGGCGGGGGAGTAACTCGCATCGGCAGCCATTGCCTCATCATGGCGTATGCGCATATTGGTCACGACAGCCAGATTGGCGACCATTGCATCCTGGCGAACGCCGCCACACTGGCCGGGCACGTCATCATTGAAGACTATGCGACGGTAGGGGCGCTCTGCCCGGTGCATCAATACTGCCGCATTGGCCGGCATGCCTACGTTGGCGGGGGTACGACCATCACCCAGGATGTCCTGCCTTTCTCGCTGACCTCGGCCACTCGGGAAACCCACGCCTTCAGTTTGAACAAAGTCGGTCTTGAGCGCCGGGGCTTTTCAAAGGAACAGCTCCGCGTGCTGCACCAGGCCTATCGCACACTGCTGGCTGCGAAGTTGAACACGACCCAGGCGCTTGAGAAACTGAAGAGCGCGGGAGAAGTTGGCGACGAAGTAGGCTACTTGATTGCATTCATTGAAGGCTCGTCGCGCGGCGTGATCAAGTAGGCGACGGGTTTAAGAAAGAGCATTTCATCCGTCATGTCCAGCGAGACCCAATCCGGTTCCGGCAAAGCTTTTCCGGCGAAAATCGGCCTGATTGCCGGAAACGGGCGCTTTCCATTTCTGCTGCTCGACGCAGCCCGCGCGCATGGCACCGAAGTGGTCGCGGCGGCGATTCGAGAGGAGACCGATCCTGAGATTGATACACGCGCCGAAAACGATGCGGGAGTGCGCGTGTACTGGATGTCGTTAGGGGAGCTGTCCAAACTTATCGATACGTTTCACCAGGAAGGGGTATCGCAGGCCGTAATGGCCGGACAGGTGAAACACAGGCAGATTTTTTCCAGCATCCGGCCCGACTGGCGGCTGGCGAAACTGCTGCTTTCATTGGGCACGCGGAACACGGACGGACTGCTGGGCGCTGTCGCCAGGGTGCTTGAAGATGAAGGGATTGAGCTGATGCCCTCGACCGCGTTTCTGGAGCCGCTGCTGGCGCGATCCGGGGTATTGACGGCACGGGCTCCGAACCAACATGAGATCGAGGACGTCGAATATGGCCGAGGCGTTGCGAATGCTCTGGCAGCCTTCGATATTGGCCAGACGGTGGTGATCGCCGCTCGGGCGTGCGTCGCGGTAGAGGCGATGGAAGGGACGGATGCAGCGATCCGGCGCGCTGGAGAAATACTGCGCTCCACGGAACCGGAACGTGGCAATGTATCGACTTTGGAGCGCTCCCTGACGGTGGTGAAGGTGGCGAAACCGAAGCAGGATATGCGCTTCGATGTGCCTGTCATCGGAACCGGGACAATTGCCGCGATGCGAGCCGCGGGTGCAACCTGCCTGGCAATCGAGGCGGGCAGAACGCTTATCTTCGATCTGGCCGCGGTTATTGCGGCGGCGGATGCGGCTGGAGTGACGATCGTTGCTGACAACCTTCCGCCAGAACCGGCGTAGAATCGGTTTTGCGAATGGCGGCAAGCAAAACGCTTTCGCGGATGAAACGGGGGATGATGGGATGAACGCAACACGTATCGCACTTGGAGTTTTGCTGGCTGCCATCGCGGTGTTTTTTGGAATGCGGATGTTCGCGGACGCCGCACCGATTCCGCAAGTTGGGCAGACGGCGCCGGAATTTACCTTGCCCTCGCAGGAGGGAATAGATGTGAGCCTGAATCAGTATCGCGGGAAATGGGTGGTGCTGTATTTTTATCCCAAGGACCAGACCTCCGGCTGCACTATCGAAGCACGCAATTTCCAACAGGACATGAGCAAATTTGACGCCGTGAATGCCGTTGTTCTGGGAGTGAGTGTGGATTCAGTGAAAAGCCATCAGGCTTTCTGCGCGAAAGACGGCCTGCACTTCAAATTGTTATCGGACAGCGGTCACAATGTGGTGAAGCAGTATGGCTCCATGGGCCTCGTTGTAGCAAAACGGAATACTTTTCTGATCAACCCGGAAGGCAAGATCGTGAAGGAATGGATTGGAGTCAATCCCAATCACCACAGCACCGAAGTGCTGGATGCCATCAAAGGAATGCAAAAAAGCTAATTGAATGCGCCTTCGCAGGACCCAGTTGTCAGGGTGTGGCGTCGAGCGAGGCGCAAGGAATTGTCTGCCGCCGCTGACTGCTTTCAATCGCCAGCTCCAGCAGGCGAATGACGCGCCATCCCTGTTCGCCGGGCACGGCTAAGGAAGCGTGGCCCCCCGTCGTGGAAGCCAGGATTGCATCCCGGACATTTTCGTAATATTTGCGGTAATCCCCGGGCAGCGTCGGCACTGTTCTTTCTATTGCGGCGCCGTTCTGCATCTTCGTCAGCTTGCCCCAGCTAGACTCCGGCTCTTCTCCCCAATGCGGGCCGCCTAATTTTGCCCCGGCTTTTAAAGCAGGCTCTTGCGGGTCGAGACCGTACTTCACATAGGAACCTTCGGTTCCATGGGCCACAAAGCGCGGTCCGGGGGCGCACGCGATCAAAGAGGAATAGAGAGAAACCCGCAACCGCGGATAGTGCAAGTGAATGGCGAACGCGTCATTGACCGCGGTCCGGTCGCGATCATAGCGAACATCTGCCATTACTGCCTCCGGGGCGCCGAAAAGCACCAGCGCCTGATCGGCGAGGTGTACTCCCAGATCGTGGACCAGGCCATTTCCCGGCGCGTTTTCCTCTTGCCATGGTTTGGGCCGCAGGCCCGGATGAAAACGCTCAAAACGCGATTCCAGGCTGGTAACTCTGCCGAGTTCCCCCTCGGCAATCAATTTTTTGAGCGTCAGGAAATCCCCATCCCAGCGGCGGTTCTGATAGGCCGACAGCACCAGATTGCGCGCGTGGGCGATCTGGACCAGTTGGCCGGCTTGCCGGCTGGTGGGGGTGAAAGGTTTGTCGATGACGACGTATTTGCCGGCTTCAAGGCATCGCCGCGCCAGCTCAAAGTGGGTAGAAGGCGGCGTCGTAATTACGACCAGCGAAAGTTCCGGCACAGCCAGCATCTCTTCCATGGTGCGGACGATGGCGACGCCGGGGTACGCCTCAGCCGCTTCGTTCCCGTGCCGCTGGAGAACGGCGGCCAGTTCCAATCCTTCGATTGCATGCAGAAATGGCGCATGAAAAATTTTTCCGCCCAGACCAAATCCAACCACACCAGCACGAATCGTCCCAGCCATTCTTCCGACTCCTTTTTCTAAAACTATCGGGCGCTGCGCGTCATTTTGAGCCGCGGGCGAAGATTCCATGTATTGTTTTTTGTCTAATACAGAGATTCTTCGTTCGCTTCGCTCGCTCAGAATGACGGGCTTTTTATGTCATTTGTAAATATGCTCTGAACAAAAGAATCCATGCGATGCAACTACTCCCTGCGCTCGCATGGATTTCTGGATTACGCTTGTGCGACCGGGCTCGGTTCCGCGTCGGCTGCTTCGGCAGGCTTGGCTGTGACAGGCTTTTTCGCCGGTTCCGATCTTGCAGCTTCCGGCTTTTTCGCCGACTCCACTTTTTTCCCGGGAGCGAGAATTGCGTGCAGGGTAGTGCCTTCCATGCGAGGCATAAATTCGACAACGCCGCCTTCGCCAACGTCCTGGATCAAGCGGTTGATGATTTGGTATCCCAGTTCGCGGTGCGCCATCTGGCGGCCCCGGAAGCGCAAGGATGCCTTGACCTTATCGCCTTCCTGCAGGAAGCGGATTGCCTGGTTTTTCTTGGTCTGGTAGTCATGCTCGTCCACAGTGACCGAGAACTTGACTTCCTTGATGATGATGACTTTTTGCTTCTTCCGCGCGGCCCGTTCGCTTTTGTCTTTTTCGTACAGGTACTTGCCGTAATCCTGAATGCGGCAGACCGGGGGGACCGCGTTGGGCGAGATCTCGACCAGATCCAGGCCGCGTTCGCGGGCGATTTTCAAGGCTTCAAACGGCGGAAGCACACCCAATTGCTCCCCGTTTTCGTCAATCACGCGAATTTCACGCGCGCGGATACGATCATTAATGCGGATGAACTGTTTCGCCGAACGTTTATCGATGTGCCGCCTCCATGTGCGCGAGACTACGCCTCGCCCCGTGAGTATAACATCGCGATCTTACCTTGAAGATGACGAGGTCTCCGCACTGGTTGCTAAAAATTAGCAATTGAATTCATGCGATGCAAATTCCGGACAAACCATGCGCGGCCGTCGCGGAGACGCGAACTGTGACCAGAGAATTCGCCGGAAATGCGCCATCGAGTTCCACTGGCAGGAAATTGTCGGTGAGGGCCGTGGAGGTCCCGGATGGCTGCGGAGAAATCAGGGTCACCGCGCTCAACTCCCTTCCGATAAAAGTTGATCGAAAAGCCATATTTTTTTGATCGATCAGGCGACGCAATGCAGTCATGCGCTCCCGGACCGCGACTCCGGAGACGGCATCCTGCCGGTGGAGTTCCCATGCCGCTGTGCCGGGCCGTGCGGAAAACGGAAATAAGTGCAGGTAGGTGAACGGTTGGTTGGCGATGAAGTCATAGGTTTCCTGAAATTCCGCCGCTGTTTCGCCGGGAAAACCGACCATCACATCTGCTCCCAGCGCAGCGAGCGGCGCGGCTGCGTGGACCTTCGCAAGGCGTTCGGCGTAGTGCCAGGGACGGTAGCGGCGGTGCATCCGTCGCAAAACGCTGTCCGATCCGGATTGCAGCGGCATGTGGACGTGCCGGGCGAGTCTGGGATGGGATTGGGGATGGGATTGGGGATGGGATTGGGGATGCGACTGGGGATGCTGTTCCTCCGCGCTCCAGCGGGCGAGCAGAGCAATCAATCCGTCGGTCCAGTCCATTGGCTCCACGGAACTGATGCGGATTCTGGGCA
>Ga0134128_10000895_pt1 | contig 40398 bp, 58 predicted proteins | sample KB31754_FD_96462 | JGI IMG/M metagenome (GOLD analysis project Ga0134128, IMG submission 96462) | Terrestrial soil microbial communities with excess Nitrogen fertilizer from Kellogg Biological Station, Michigan, USA - KB3-175-4 | ecosystem: Environmental > Terrestrial > Soil > Unclassified ...
CAGCTACCAACTCGAAGTCATGCGCGCCATGCCCGCTAACGCCGGCACGACGCCGCATCTCACGCGCAAATTGCTGATGCTCAAATGGCATCGCCGCGCAGGAAAGGATTTAACCGGCCTCGCCATGACGCTGCGAGAAATGGCTACCCGGCCAGGACTGTACTGGCATCTCTTGCCCACGTTCCGGCAGGCCAAGTCGATTCTCTGGGATGGCAGCGACCGCAAGGGCATAGCCTTCATGGACCGCTTTCCGAAGGAACTGATTAAGACCAAGAACGAAACGGAATTGCTCGTCGAACTGAATCCGTTTCCCGGCCAACCCTCGGGATCGAGATGGCAGGCCCGCGGCACCGATGATATCAATAGCTTGCGCGGCGCGAATCCCATAGGCGTCGTACTATCCGAGTTTTCGGAGATGCAGGAAAACATCTGGCCGGAAATCATTCAACCGATTCTTGTGGAAAACGGCGGATGGGCGCTCTTTATTTTTACGCCGAAGGGCAAGAATCATTCCTACAAACTTTTTCAGGTAGCGAAACAGCACCCGGAGACCTGGTTCTCTCAAGCCCTGACCGTAGACGATACGAGGAGAGATGCCAAAGGTGAGGAAGGAAATCCCTGTGTTCCACCAGAAGAAATCGAGCAAATGCGTCAGCAGGGAGTCGCGGAAGAAATCATCCAGCAGGAATACTACGTCTCGGATGACGGCTTCCTTAGAGGGACTATCTTCGGTGATCTTATTACGAGTGCTCGCAAAGATGGCCGAATTACCCGCGTCCCCTACAACACAAGCTACCCGGTGGGTACTTGCTGGGATATTGGAAGGACGGACTCGACGGCCATCTGGTTCTACCAAAGAATCGGCCAGCAGATCTGCTTCATCGACTACCTCGAAGACTCGCGCAAGGGCGCGGACGAATATGCCAAGAAACTGCGAGAAAAGCCCTACATCATTACCAAGCTGATTCTGCCGCATGACGCGCGCGTGAAAGGTTTCACCGCCTCGCACTCGACCGAAGAATATTTCCAGCGCGTCTTTCGCGGCGTAACCGTCGCGGAACGCACTTCCGTTCAATCGGGCGTGGACATGACGCGCAGAATGTTTTCACGCTTCGTGTTCGATGAATCCAAGTGCGGGCGCGGCATCGAATGCCTGGAGAATTACCGGCGCAAATGGGACGAGGAAAAACATGATTATTCTGGCGAGCCGATCCATTCTGAGTTTTCTCACGGGGCTGACGCTATGCGAACTGGTGTGGTGGGAGGCTTGGACACGCCGCTCGATTGGCAGAATGACTTGCTTAAGCGCAATCCGCAGCAAGCCGAAACCGAATTTTCCGTCTTTGGGGTGAACTAATGGCTTTTCTCGCTCCACTTGTCCCGATCCTCGCAGGCATCGGCGGCGGCAGCGCCGTAGCGGGCGGCATCCTCGCGGGCACGACCGCACTCACCGCGGGCCTCGGCATCAAAGCAGCCACGTCGAAACCGAATATTCCGAACGTGCCTGGCGCGAACGCCACGCCCGCCGATTTACAGACCGAAGCCGACAAAGCGGCCGAAGACCTCCGCGCGCGTGCGCGTAAGGCAGGTTCGGGCGCCCGGCAATCCACGATTTTAACGAGTCCTTTGGGCGTAGTGAACTCCGCGCCGCCGGCACAGAAAACTCTACTCGGTAGCTAATGCCTCTTGACCCCATACAGCTCCTTAAGCGTTACGAGAGAATGGTGCAGGAACATCGCAATTGGGAAGGACTGTGGCAGGACATTGCCGACTACATCCATCCACGGCGCTCGCAGTTCACGACCACGCGCATGCCCGGCGGCAAGCAAACTGAGCGATTATTCGACTCAACGGCCCTTGACGCACATGACCGTCTCGCCTCGACGCTGAACGGCACGCTGACCAGCCGCGCAACGAAGTGGTTCACGCTGAAAATGCGTGATGAGCAATACGACGATGTATCCGAAGTCAAGGAATGGCTCGAAGACTGCGCCGGTCGCATGTATCGCGCCGTCAATCAATCGAATTTCGCTCAGGAATCCAGCGAAATGTATTCCGACGAAACGGCGTTCGGAACTTCCGCGCTTTTCTGTGAGGAGCGCAATCCAACCAAGAAGGATTTCGGCGGATTCGTCTTCCGTGCGCTTGCGCTTTCCGATATTTGCATCGACGAAGACTCCGAAGGCCGCGTCAACACCGTTTTCCGCAAATTCCCCATGACCGGCAATGCCGCAATCGACAAATGGGGCATCGACAACGTGGGCAAGAAGATTCAGAAAGCGTTCGATGACGGAAAAGGCGACAACAACTTCAATTTCCTGCATGTGGTGCTCCCGCGCACCGTCGGAGCCTCGAAAGATCCCGTCATCGGCACGCCGGCTACGAAATTGCCTTGGGCTTCGGGCTATGTGGGCATGGAAGACAAGAATTTAATCAGCGAAGGCGGTTTCCACGAATTTCCCATGATGGTTCCCCGCTGGGCGAAGACTCCCGGCGAGAAATATGGCCGTGGGCCGGGACATCTCGCTCTGCCTGACGTGAAAACGCTGAACAAGGCGAAGGAACTCGGCCTAAAGACCTGGGCGAAGGTATTGGACATGCCGACCATGACCGAAGATGACGGCGTAGTCGGAAATATCCGCAATCACCCAGGCGGAAACACGATTGTCAGGAACACCGACCGCAGTTTGAAGCCGCTCTATCCTCCCGGCACGTTCCGTGACGCCATCGGCGGCGACCAACTGAAAACAGCAGACCTTCAGGCGTCAATCAGGCGCTATTTCTATGCCGATCAGATGGAATTGCCCGTAGGTCCGGCCATGACCGCTTTTGAAGTCGCCAAACGCTTTGAACTCCTGCAACGCCTGCTCGGGCCGACCATGGGACGGCAGGAAACCGAATTTTTGAATCCGCTCATTGACCGCATGTTCGGGATCATGCTTCGCCATGGCGCTTTGCCGAAACCGCCGGATGTTTTGGTGCAAGCGGGCGCACAAATTGACGTGCAGTACGAAGGGCCGCTGGCCAAGTCGCAGCGCCTCGCGGAAGTAGAGGGACTGGAACGCCTGCAAGCCCTGGTCGTGAACGCGGCGACCCTCGATCCCTCCATCGTAGACAACATCGACTATGACGAAGCCATCCATCTCGCGGCTGATGTGCTGGGCGTTCCGCCGAAACTGTTACGCGACCCCGATGACGTTAAAAAGATGCGCGACCAACGCGCGCAGCAGCAAGCGCAGCAACAGCAGATTGCCGATACCAGTTCTGTTGCGGCGGCGGCGGGGAAAGCGATACCAGCTATAAAAACGCTGATGGGCGGTGCGGGCAATGGCCAAGGCGCGTGATGACAAATACATTCAGCTCGCCTATCAGAAAGTGCTCAACACTCCAGAAGGCAAGATCATGTTCGACGATCTCGTGATCTTCTGCCAGCAGAACGAAGAATGCTCGAAAGTGCTTTTGAGAATGTTGCGCGAATCCAAGCGCGCGACGGAAAAAGAAAAGGAGTCGGACGATGAGTAGTCCAGCGACAACTTTGACCACACCCCCCGCAGCACCAAATGACGGAGCGGCGCAGGATTGGCGTACTTCCCTGCCAGAGGAAATGCGTTCCGAGAAGTCGTTCGAGAAATTCAAGGGCGTGCCCGATCTCGCCAAGTCTTACGTGGAAATTCAGAAGACCATGGGCAACGCCATCCACATGCCCAAGGCCGATTCAAAGCCTGAGGAATGGGACACCTTCTATTCCAAGATGGGTCGGCCCGAATCCCCCGACAAGTACGAATTGAAATTGCCCGAGTCCGGCACGGTGGATGAAGGATTGGTTAAGGAATTTCGCACCGCAGCGCACCAGAGCGGCTTGCAGCCTCGACAGGCGCAGGGCTTGCTCGACTGGTTCAACAAAACCCAGGGAGACCGCATGACGGCCTACACGAAGACCATGGAAGACGGTGTAGGGAAACTGAAAGGCGAATGGGGCGGCAAGTTCGATGAAAAGATTTCCGTAGCCTCGCGTGCGGTCAAGGAACTCGGCGGCGACGAACTAATTTCCCTGCTCGAAGAAACCGGCCTCGGCAACCATCCAACGCTCGTAAAATTCTTCGCCAAGCTGGGCGAATCGACCATGGAAGACAAAATCATCGTGGGTGACACGTCCTCCGACGGACAGGAAACCAAGGATGCCATTCAGATGAAGATTGCCGAAATTATGAATAATCCAAAGCATCCCTACAATGATGCTAGGGCGCCGCACGCAGACCGGGAAGCGGCCATTCGTGAAGTCGGAAACCTCTATAAACAATTGGGGTAAACATGCCACTCCCAAAGGGAACGAAATACCGATTCCGTAAAATTTCCGGCGGCCGGGAACAGCGCCTCGCCTTCCGCGGCAAGAAAGTCATTGAAGTCGCCAATTACTCCAAGGCAGGGAAAAAGGGCCGAACCCTCCTGACCAAAGAGAAGCTCTAAAAACAAGTTTCGCCACACAACTCTTCCCCGGAGCGTGGCTGACCATTCGGAAAGACGAATCGAGACCAAGCCGGCGATAACGGCCAGGACGGACCCTTACCGGACAATCCTCCGAACATTTGAACTGTTCGATAGGTGCGTCCATGTCCTCACAAATCCAAGACTGGCAGGTAAAACAATTTAACGCGAACGTCACGCGCATGTTCCAGCAGAACATGAGCAAGTTTCGCGGCACGACACGGGAACATCCCGCCGTAACCGGCAACACAGACTTCTGGGACCGCATTGGTCCCATCGAAGCGATTCAGAAGACCACGCGGCACGCCGACACGCCGTACATCGAAACACCGCACTCCCGGCGCGCCTGCTACATCACGGATTGGCACATTGCCGATCTCGTGGATTGGTCCGATCTGGCACGTATCCTGGCCGACCCCAAAGCGGAATTGCCCATCAATTTCGCCAAGTCGCTCGCCCGGCGCGTGGATCGTCTCATCATCGCGGCTTTCGACGCCTCGGTGCAGACCGACGAAACGGGCGGCACCGCCGTCACGTTCGCAAACGATTGGTCCGTGCGCGGCACAGCTACGGCCCGCAGCGGATCGACGGGTGATTGGGATTTCACCGCCGCAGCCCTCACCGTTCCAAACCTCGCTTCACTCAAAATGGACTTGGACCTGAACGATGTGGACCCGGAAGGCCGGCACATCGCCATGGACCCGTCTGGCCTGAAGCAACTCCTCTCAGCGTCTTCGGCTCCGCAACTCACCAACGCCGACTACGCCACCGTGAAAGCCCTCGTGCAAGGCGAAGTCGATACCTTCATGGGCTTCAAATTCCACACCAGCACGCTGATGCCGAACCCCTCGGGCAACCTGTATTACGGCTATGCCTGGCAGGAAAACGCCATGGGCCTGTCGATGGCCGTGGACATGGACACCTCGGTAGACAAGCGGCCCGACAAATCGAACAACTGGCAGGTGTACTCGAAGATGGCGCTCGGCTCCGTGCGCGTGCAGGGCGAAGGTTTGGTCCGTTTCAAGATCGACAACACCAAGTAGTTTTTGCGGGCGACTAGCAGGCCCGTGAATGACGCTGCTGGCGGGGCGGGTCTTCCCTGCCCCGTATTCCACAAAAGCGAAAAGCTAAGGAGAGAAAAGATATGGCTACTGTATTCAATTCCGACCAGATGGCGAAGGTGCTGGGCACCCCGGTCAAGCTGGTCAAACCGAATGAATTTGGCGGGCGACTGCGTACCTTGTACTTCAGTTGCACGCTTCCGGGTTCCGGCCTCGCCACGGGAGACACCATCACCCTCGGCAGGATTCCTCCCAACGCGCGGCTCATCGGCGGCAACATCGCATGGAGCGCCACGCAGGGAGCCACCGCAACCACCGCCATCGGCACTTCCGCGTCGAGCGGCGCTTATATGGCCGCTGCGGTAACCGCATCCACTGCCAAGTTTGCCCTGATTGCGACTCAGGCACTCGGGCACGGCACGGTAACGGCTGCGGAAACCACAGTTGTTGCCACCAACGCCGCAGCTGCTTGGACGGCGGCCTCGGTGCTCACTGGCAACATCGATTACGTTGTGGATTGATCCGGGCAGGGGGAGTTCGCATTGCGCGGCTCCCCCGCTTCGGGGAAAGGAGTTTCCTTCGTGAAAAAGTTATGTTTGTTTTTGCTGCTTATTGTGGCGATGCCGGTTTGCGCCCAACAGCGCGTGACTGCAACTCTCACCGCATCCTCGACGGATTGCACTACGGCGGCATCGTGCCTCGTTAATTTCGTGAACAACAATTCCGGCGGCGCGACGTTCGCTATCTCCACCAATGCGTCGGCGAGCACCGTTCAATTCGAGGCTTCGGCGGATAATCAAACCACCTGGGTAGCCATCAGCGCCACGCCCAGCAACAGCTCCTCGGCCGTCACTTCCACCACTTCAACTGGCGTCTGGCAAGCCAACGTGTCGGGATATTCGCATGTGCGTATGCGTGTTTCCGCCTTCGTCGGCAACGTCGTCGGCTCAATCGGCATGGGCATCGGTTCCGCTAAAGGCGGCAGCGGTTCACAGGGCGGCAGCGGTCTGTTTTCCGGGCCGAATCCCTGGGTAGATTGTTCCTCGTCTCCCTACAGTGCTCCGTCCACACTCGGAGCAAGTACACCTACCGTCGATGCTGGGGTCGCTTTGCGCGCTTGCGTAGCGGCCCTGCCATCGAGCGGCGGAACGATTCACCTGAACCCTGGTCGGTATGGTATCTCGACAGCGGCAACAGATTCACAAGGTGCCACGGTTGGAATCAATCTTGCCGCTAAGGATGGAGTCCGTTTTGAATGTGGAGGCACGGGCGGCATTCATCAATCGGGAACGAACGCCTATCCCTGCTCGATTGAATTGATTTCCGGCATTCCCGCAGGAACGATTATCGTAGAAACGTCTCCCTACACCGGGTCCGGCGCTTCTTATGCCGGCCCCATCTTCGACAACATTTCGTTTCACGACAATACGGCAACCGGCGTGGGAGTCGCAGTTAAGGACACCTCGGACACTCAATTTAACGGCGTTTCAGTGAATGGCTTCAGCTATGCAGGACTTTCGGCTCCAGCCTCGCCCACCGTGACGGCCACGGCTGGCGGCTCGCTTGGCGCGGGCGTGCAAGTCTTCGTGAAAGTCGCGCACCGTACCGGCTGGGGATTCTCGCTGCCATCGGCGGAAGCCTCGGCTACGACTGCGGGAACCTGCCCCGGCTCAGGAAATTGCTCGATTACGATTACGGCTCCCTCCAATCCCGGCGCGCCGGCGATTGACTGGATGCCCTACGCTTCGACTACGACACTTTTGGAGAAATCGCAAATTGCTTGCTGTACAGGCCAAGCCTACGGTGCGAACTATGTGATCTCGGCGGCCCTGCCGGGGACTGGATTGCGCGAAGAAGTTTCCAACAAGACGCGCGGAACGGGAATCGCCTTCTATGGCAGTTCCGGCTGGGGATCATCTACGGGCTTCGTGAATCACAGCCTGGTAACGGATTTGCGTGCCGGCCAGGACAATGAGATTGCCTTCTCCACCGCCGGAAGCACTACCAGCTTAACTTTTATTGGCGGCGATATTATTTGCCAGTCCACGACTTCCGCACTGCCATGCAGCATCGTCGGATCGAACGTGTTTTTCTACGGCACACACTGGGAAAGTTTGGCCGGCAGAATAGGATTACAGATCGAACAGATCGCGCCAAATGGAACGAGAGGCACAGGCGTTTATGGTGGACTGTTTGAAGCCTCAGGCACGGGCACCGGAATCAACTGCATCCGCTGCTTCGGAGATCGTTTCGAAACGACCATGGCAAGCCTGACGAGCGGAATCATTCTGGATGCCAACTCCGGCGAAAATCAAATCTGGATTCAGGATGTCAACGTAGGTACGCCAGTCAATGAAGGCGCTCCCGGCAACAATATTTTCTGCGACAACGCCGCCTGCACTATGCTGGTCAACTCGCTAAAAGTTGGACCTGTTGGCGGTCCCGCTAAATTGTTGTGTTCTCAGACAGCCCCGACCATCACCACGCACTTCAATACTTCTGCGGATTCCATCAGTTCCAATAATGGAAATTGTTCCTTCACGGTGACAGTAGGAACGGGAACGGGAACCAGTACGGGCGTGGTTGGATTGCCGACCGCGAGCACGGGGTGGAATTGCACAGCACAGAATCGCAACCGAGGCGCGTTTATTCAACAGACGGCATCGGCTACGACAAGCGCGACATTCACGAATTATGGAACAACGGTGGGAACTCCCGTCAATTGGACGAACTCCGATGTTCTGGGAATAACTTGCTCTGCGTATTAAAGGAGATTTTTAAATGATCGACAAAAACATGCAGGACGCGCACGGTTTTCTGAACGAAGCCCGAAACAGCCTGAGCCTCGTCGAGGTGGAAGTTCTTGAACTGCAAAAGAAGGCCGATGATCTCGCGCCAAAGGCCGAGGAATATGACCGGCTGATCGAAAAGTTGGATGCGAAGAAGGCGGAACTCGCAGCGGCGGAAAAGAAACACTCCGAAGTGGCATCGGCTCACGCGAAATTCGCCAAACTCGTAAACGGCTAACGTGGCGACACGCGCAGCCAGTACGATCCCGACGCAGCTACATCCTTTCGCCAACACGAAGGAATGGACCGGCCTGCTTTCCGGCGATGACGGAAGTTGGGAATTGCTCGGGCATTACAACGATAAGTGCCTGCACGTTTACGGCACATTCGGCGGCGCGATTGTTACTGTCGAGGGATCGAACGAAGACGTTCCGACGAATACGGCGGGACTCACGGACCCGACGCAGACCGCCATTTCGGTATCGGCCAATTCGATCAAGCAGGTGCTCGAAAATCCGCTGTACATCCGACCCAAGATCACCGGCGGCGATGGAACGACTTCCTTGACAGCGAGGCTTTTATGTCGGACCTGAAAACCGAAGTAACAACCGAAGAAATAGATTGTGGCAAAGCAATCACCACGAAAACATTTGATGCCGATGGAAACCTTGTGAGTCAAGGCGTGGAAATCATTGTTGATCCCGCCAAATTGCCGAAGATGGGCGCGGAAGTAGGAGATTTATAAATGGCGATTACCCAGGCAATTTGCAACTCATATAAACGTCAAATCCTTCAGGCCATGCACAACCTAACCGTACTGACCGCAACCAATACGGTTACCTCGGTCGCAGCAGCAGGCGGCGTGCTAGGTCCAGGCGGAACGGCCTGCACCGTTTATACGGGCACATTCACCAACGGCACAGCAAATGCTTATGCGGGCCTGGTGCTGAATTTCTCAGGCTTTGCCACGGCTGGGAATAATGGCACTTTTCTATGTGTGGCCTCGACTGCGACAACCGTCACAATGGCGAATCCAAACGGCGCGAACTCGGGAGCCATGGGCACGGTTCTGGCAACGACAAACGTCTTCGGCATCGCGCTCTATACTTCCGCCGCATCTCTCGACAAAACGACTACCGGCTATTCCAATACCAACGAAGTCGGCAGTTCGGGAACCTACGTGACCGGCGGCATCGGCCCTGGCGGTACGCTGATCGGGAATGCCATGGCCCTCGTGAGCACGACTCCCGTTTTATCCACGGACACGGCTTGCGGCCTATTTGCTTCGATCACCTGGACCGGGGCAACGATCACCGCTAGAGGCGCAGTGATTTACAATGCTTCGCTCGGCGGCCAACCGACCGTGCTGGTCTTGAATTTCACTTCCGATCAGACTTCCACCAACGGCCCTTTTACGATCACTTTTCCAGCACAAACCGCAGGCAACGCGATTATTCAACTCCTGTAATGGCGATTACGTTCAATCGGGTTAGTGTTCCGACCAGCGCAGGAGCGAGTCCCGTCACGCTGACGATTACCAGCTCGACGGGAAATCTTCTGATTGGGCTTTTTGTGGTCAATTCAGGCGTGACCATTTCGGGCATCACGGATAGCAAGAGCCAAACGTGGACCGCCCTCGCTTCACATGGCACCTCGACGGGCGGCAATGCCTATATCTTTTACAAGCTAAGTTCACTGACTGGCGTCACGTCGATAACAGTTACCATGTCCGCAACGGGAATTGATGCCGCGGTAATTGATTGCGGATCAACCACAGGAGGCGCACTCGATACCTCCAATTCGCTGTCCAGCCAGACTACAAACAACCCGGCGCCTTCTCTGGTCGCAGCGGGCGCCGGAATCTGCACCGCAGTCGTGGCCGTGAATGCAGCGGTCGGCGGCGCCGGCGCACCCTTCACCGATGAACTGATGACCGGATCAAACATCACCGGCGCCGACGGTGGCGGACATGATGTGAATGGGGCAGGCGGAACATTGACCTGCACATTTACGGGGACAGTCGCCAATTGGAGTAGCAGTATCGCCGCATTCAAGGAAGCCAGCGCCAGCACCGTTTTTTCGTACAATCAAACGCAGGGTCCGACATGGAGGATTTAAGTGGCTCGTCAATATTTCAATAGTTCCATAGCCGATGCAATGATCGTGGAATCCTCGGTCACGCCGACGACCGTCGAGACTTCCATCTTTACTCCCTTCACGCTATGCAACACTTCCTTTCCCATCGGCTTCGGACAGGCCGCTCCGTTTGCGGGACAAATTTACAGGTTCACGGCAGCGGGAATTATCACCACTCCGGCCACCGGAACGCTGATCGTTAAGCCTTATTATGGTCCCGGCGCTTCGACGACTTCTTTCACTGGTGCGGTATCGCTCGGAGCGTCGGGGGCACAGACGGTCACTGCATCTCTTTCAAACCAACCTTGGCGTCTGGATGGAGAACTCGTATTTCGCACCATTTCTTCCGCCGCCTCAGGTTCGACTTGCTGGTGTCAAGGCTCGTTTGAATCGCAAGGAACGCTTGCAACGGCGGGTGGTGGCTGGGGCATTGTATTTGGATCTACGGCTGCCGTTTCGGTGGACACTACCGGAACCGTGAGCAACGCATTCGGTTGTTTGACATTCTCGGTGACCTTTTCCGTGACGGGCGGAACGATTAAGACGGAATATACATCTATGCAATCGCTGAACTAGGTCCATGGCGCTTGTCTCGAAGCCAACAGCGCTTGCCGTAGTTTCGCCATCCAAGTTTTTCCAACCTGCGGTTAGCGAACCGTCGCTTTCCATTGGAGTCACGGTCGCGGTGACGGGCATTGCCATAACCGCAACGGCTGGATCAGTCACAGAATCCGGCGGCGCCAATGTTTCAGCACCCGGTTCCTCCATCGCGGCGAGCGCGGGAACAGTTTCTCTTTCTGGCGGAGCGACCAAAGCAGCCACTGGAAATTCCATAGCGGCATCAACCGGAACCGTCTCCCTCACCGGCGGCGCGAATGTTTCATCCTCGGGAATCTCGGTCGCGGCAACCGCTGGCACCGTTTCCGTTTCCGGCGCAGCAAATACAGCGGTTACGGGAAACTCGATTAGCGCGATCGCTGGAAATGTTTCCGTAGCAGGTTCCGCGAGCGTGGCAGTGACCGGAATTGCATTGGCGGCAACAGCGGGATTAGTCAGTCTTTCAGGCGCAGCAAATGTTACCGCGACCGGAAATGCTCTCGCTGTAGCGGCCGGAACCGTTACGACCTCGGCGGGCGCAAGTGTGGCGGCGTCGGGAAGTTCGATGTCGGCATCAGCGGGAACGGTCGCACTCACCGGCGGAGCAAACGTCACCGCCTCTGGAAATATCGCGCACTTTTCCATTCATTCGGTGACGGTTTCGACGGGAACGCCCACGGCAACGATTGACTTTTATATTCCGATCCGAAGAAGGCGAAGATAAATGGCAACCTCTGAAGACCTCGTAAACCAAGCTCTCTCGTTTCTGGGGGATGACCCGATTGTGGCTCTCTCGGATGACACGGAACGGGCGCGCCTCGCGAACCGCCTTTTCCAGCCAACGCTGGACGCGGTTCTGCGCGCCCATCCGTGGAACGTGGCGATTGACCGCGCCACACTCACCGAAACCACAGCCCCCGTCTATTCGTGGAAACATAAATTCATTCTTCCAACTGACAACCTGCGGATTCTCTCGCTGAACGAACAAGAACATTACGCCGATGGTGGCGACGTGTTTAAACTGGAAAGCGGATTTCTATTGACGGACTCCAGTACCGCGAATATCCGCTACATCAAGCGCATTGCAGCGCCGGACATGGATTCCCTGCTATTCGATGCCACGGCGTTTCGTCTCGCCTCTGCGATGGCTTATCCGATCTCTGGCTCAACTTCCCTATCGCAGGAAATGTGGGGACTGTATCAGGCCCGCTTGCAGGAAGCGCGCACCGTGGACGGGCAAGAAGGCTCGCCCGACCGCACCGACATCACGACACTGACTGATATCCGATAAAATGGCCCGCGTCCGCGTCATACAAAATTCGATGAATGCCGGAGAATGGTCCCCTCTCATGGAAGGACGTTCCGACCTCCAAAAGTATGTAAACTCTGCCAAGACCATCGAGAATCTGACCTGTTTCAAGCATGGCGGCGTCACGCGGCGCGCTGGAACTCGCTTTGTCGATGAGACCAAGGACAGCAGCAAGAAATCGCGGCTCATTCCCTTTGAGTTTTCGACGGTTCAATCTTACATCCTCGAATTTGGGGACTTATACATCCGCATCTATCGGACCGGCGCGCGCGTCGAATCGCCTCCGGGAACACCCGTCGAAGTCGTAACGCCTTATCTCGAATCCGAAGTTTTCGATCTGCATTTTACGCAGTCGGCGGACGTGCTCTATCTCGCGCATTCGAGTCACCCGCCGCAGAAACTTTCGCGCACTTCGGATACGGTCTGGACGCTGACGCCCATCAATTTTCTGGACGGGCCTTATCTGACCGAAGTCACCACTTCGACGATTACACCATCCGGCACGACGGGTTCTGTGACGCTCACAGCCAGTGCGTCCATCTTCCAAATTGGGCATATCGGCTCACTCTGGCGCCTGAAGCATGGGACGACCTGGGGATATGCCAAAGTCACAGCGTTCACGAACAGCACGACCGTAACGGCCACGGTAGTGACAGCGTTTGGCGCGACTACCGCATCGGTCGCCTACCGCGAAGGCGCGTGGTCGGACGTGCGCGGCTATCCCGGCTCGGTCACGCTGTTCCAGCAACGCTCCTGGTGGGCCGCGAGCACTAATAACCCCGATACCATTTGGGCCAGCCAATCCTCGGACTATGAGAACTTCGACCCAGGCACGGCACAGGCGGATGAAGCCCTGACTTTCACCCTGGCCTCCAACCGCGTGAACGCTATCCGCTGGATGGCGCCGTCGCGCGTATTGCTCTCTGGAACTACCGGGCAGGAATGGCGCGTCTCCGGCGGCGCTTCGACCGACCCCATCACGCCAGCTGCGGTCAACGCGCAGCCAGAGACAACGAACGGATCGAGCCTCGTTTCTCCCGTCCAACTCGATAATGCCCTGATCTTCCTGCAACGCACGGGGAATCGACTACGTGAACTGACCTACGATTTCTACACCGACTCCTATTCGGCACCGGATCTGACGCTCTATTCCGAGCACATTACCGCCGGCGGCATCACGCAGATGGATTACCAGCACGAAAAGGACTCGATTGTCTGGTCAGTGCGCGCGGACGGCGTTCTGCTCGGTATGACCTACGAGAAGCCGCAGGATGTGATCGCCTGGCACCGGCAAGTGACCGTAGGACGCTTTGAGAGTGTGGCCGTCATCCCGAACCCGACAGCCGAAAAGGATCAAGTCTGGGTCATCGTCAACCGCACGATCAACGGCGCGACGAAGCGATACGTCGAATATCTCGACACCGAAACCGGCTATTACGGAAACCTGGGCGTCGATTGCGCGCTGAGTTATTCTCCCGCCGCGACGGTGCAAATCACTTCGGTCAACGTCACGCAGATCCATGGGCCGGTCACTGGCGGCACGGAGGAAGTTCGGCGTCCCACGGCGTTCACGAATCCCGTTCCCGCACTGTCTCCGGCTGCGGCCGGCACTGATCCAGGGAACGCTATTGACGGTGACACATCCACATTCGCCACAGTCAAGGCGCAAACAATCGGGCATCTCATTCAGCCATTTACGACTGCTACGGAGTGGAATACCTGGGCGGCGGCCAGTGGCGCTTATACCAGCCTCATTCTGAAAGTAATCTGCAACGGCACCCTAAGCAGAATCGGAAACGATGGCGGATCGAATGAAGCATACATGCAATATTCGCTCGATGGTGGCGGCTCCTGGCTATCCTTTTTCGATTTCTTCGGAACCGATCCTGGGAGCACCCCGATTACAGGGCCGTTCAGCGCGACCATTCCTTTCGCTACCGTTCTATCGAATATCCGGGTACGGGCATTCGCGGAAGCGGACGGCGACCTCGTAAAGACCGTCACCGCAACCCTCAACATTTACGATATTCAGACCACTGGAACCATCGGCGGGACTTCAACCGACTACAACTTAGCCACGTTCTACGTTCCGGGCCATGGTCTTTCGCCTGGAGATGTGTTTACTGCTTCGGGAATCACGCCCAGCTATTTCAACGGCTCTCTGACTGTCAATACGGTTCTGGACGCCGATCATTTCACCGTCATATTCCCTGCCGATGCCTCGCCACTCTCAGGCACAGGCGGTTCGCTGGTCGGGCCGGGCGGTTCGGGACCGCAGTCCTCGCTTTCTGGCCTCAATCATCTGGAAGGCCAGATGGTCGATATTCTGGGGGATGGGCGAGTCTATCCGTCCCAGGTTGTAACTGGCGGCGCCGTCACGGGCCTCAGCCCTACGGTCCTACGTGCCGAAATCGGCCTGCACTTCGACTCGACGCTGGTTACCCCGCGACCGGAAGGCGGCTCCCGCGCCGGGACCGCGCAGGGCGCGCTAAAACGGTTCAATAACGTCACCGCGCGCCTTGTGAACTCGCTGGGCGCGAACGTCTCAGGCGACCAGATGCGCTATCCCAAAAACACGGATGCGATTGGGCAGTTTGTCCCTGAAACACGGGACTTCCGCAAGACGAACCTGGGATGGGACCGCGACGGGCGCATAACCATTTTACAGAATCAGCCGCTTCCTCTGACCGTCACAGCGATTATCGGGGAACTTGAGGTTGAGGATTGAGAATCGAAACCTTCAAGCAGGAACACATCCTCTCGATGACGCCGCGGGAACCCGACGCCAGCCAAGCGGCCAGCCTCAAGGATTACGTAGCGGCTGCGACGCTGTATGCCGAAAACGGGCCTGCTTTCACAGGATTTGTGGGTGAGATTCCGATAGCCGTTGCCGGAATCATGATCCCCTGGCCGGGCCTCGGGACCGCATGGTCTTTCACGACTCCGCAGGTGGCCGCGTTCCCTTGCACCTTCCACCGTGCCGTAAAGCGCAAGATCGAGGAAATCGCGAAGGAACGAAATTTACGGCGCCTGCAAATGGACGTGCCGCAGAGTCATACGGTGTCTCGACGCTGGGTACTGCGGCTCGGATTTCAGAGCGAAGGCGCCATGCCCTGCTATGGGCCGGACGGCGAGACGTGGATTCGGTTTGTGAGGTTATTCTGATGGCAAGCATACTGCCCATGATCGGACTTGGCGCGAATATCGTCGGAACCGGCGTCAGTGTCGGTGGCGAACTGAAGGCGGGCAATGACGCCCTTGCGACAGCCCAATTCAACGCAAACAAGGCCACACAAGAAGCGGCTGCACAGGAACAGCAGCAACGCTATGCCGATCAGCGCATCATCTCTCAGGCGCGGGCCACCGTGGGATCTTCGGGCGTAGAAATGTCGGGAAGCCCGCTGGACGTTCTAGCAGAAAGCGCGCGACAAGCCGAACTGAACGCTTTGAACATCCGTCGCGCAGGGGCACTCGAAGCACAGGGACAACTGATTGCCGGCAAGAATGCACAGACTGCCTCGCGGTATAACGCGGCTGGAACACTCTTGACGCAGGGCTATAAGATCACCAATCAAGCCATCGACCTCAACCGGAAGCGCAAACCCGGCGCGTGGAATAACAACGGGACACTGCCGTTGACGCCGAACGCTGCAACGCCGCTCTACGTGCCACCGAATGCCTAGACTCCCGCAAGTTACTAACGATGTAAGCCCGCAGACGCCGAATCGGTCTCTGGGTGTCGCCGCGCAGCCGGGAGAAGCCCTCGCCAGCTTCGGCCAGGATGTTGCCGCCGTCGGCTCGGACATCGTTCAAAAGCAGATTCACCTTCAGCAGTTGAACGATTACACGACTGGAAGCACGCAAGCGGCACTCGCCATTGACGAAGCGGTACGCGCCGAACGAGAGAATCCAGACTTCCGCACGCAACCGGAGCGCATCAATAAAGCGGTTCAGATCATCACTCAAAACACGCTGAAAAATACGCTCTACCCCCAAGTGCGGGAAAAGTTGCAGCAAGATTTAGAACAGCAGCGCGTGCAAGCCATTACCAACGCTCGCACGGATTCGTTCAACAAAGAGCGCGACTACGGACGCGCCATGTTTCTCACTTCACTCGATCAAAGTCGCAACCGGCTGAACACGTTGAACGGAATGGAGCGGGATTTTGAATTGGCTAATGTCGTAGGGAGGTCGGATGCAACACTGCACGCCGGTCTTTTTGGGCAACAAGAGATGGGCTCCATCATGAAGAATTTCTCCTCCGGTATTGCGGAGGACCAAGCCCGCATTGACGGAATCAATGATCCGGCAGGCACAGCCGCGAAACTAATTGGCGGACATGAGTTTGATGCGATTGATCCAACGAATCGCCTGCAACTCGCGCAACAGATCATGATGGAGGACGAAAAGCGGCAAAACGAACGCATTAAGCAGATAAAGGAAATGCAGGAAGGCGATGTCACCGTTGCGACTGCTTCGGCGCTTAAGGGCCAACTAACATTCCAGCAACTCGAAGACCTGAAAGATAAATATGCGAGAATCGGCGTTCCCCTCAGTCGCGAGAATTACGAGCACGTCTTCGATCTCATCAATCGGCCATTGCAACAGCAGCCTTCTGACCCGCAGACGCTTTCCGACATGAAGATCCTGGTTCACTCCATGAATCCGCCTCCGCTCTCGACGCTCTTGGACCTGCACCAGCAGGGAAAGCTGAATCTCGATGACCGCGCAGCCCTCGCCGTATCGCTCGAACAGAACCGGAAAAGTCAGTTTATCCAGAATCGCGCACAGATGGAGAAAGTCATTGCCGATGAATTTGGTGGCGACAAAGAAATCCATGCCGCGGCACTTAAGGATTTAATTTCCGGCGCAACTCTCAAGCAGATAGAGGACACCTATCAGCCGGTTTACAAGCTGTCCTCCGATTTCAAGGGCGCGCAAGCGGCCTATGAAACCGCACTGAATAAGCAGGCCAATTGGAAAAGCAATCACTTTTTCAGTTTCATAAAAACAGACCCGAACCAAGATGAAGTAACGCAGAGAACGGAGCAATTCATCTCCGCGGCTAAAAAGGCCAAGAAACTCATGGGACCTGCTCCCCCTGGAACTCCCGAAGGAAAAATCTTTCGTGATCCGCAAGGAAATAGCTATATCGCTGTAAGTGGCCAATACATTGCCCAATAGCCTACCAAGCGCAGCCGATTTTGAAGCGATGGCCAAGAAGTACGGCCTCGACCCCCAGATCATCCGCCGTCAAATGATGCAGGAAAGCGGTGGAAGCCAGAATGCCGTCTCTCCCAAAGGCGCAATTGGCCTGATGCAACTTATGCCGCAGACAGCCAAAGACCTTGGCGTAGATCCGACCGATCCTCAGCAGAACCTCGAAGGCGGAATGCGGCTCATGGGCGACCTCGTAAAGAAATACGGGGGAGACTATAGCAAGGCACTCGCCGCCTATAACGCTGGGCCAGGGCCAGTGGACAAGGCGGGCGGCGTTCCCAACATTCCCGAAACAAAGGGTTACGTAAAAGCGATTATGGGCACTGACAATCAGGCTCCCGACAGTACCGACCGAACTGCTCAATTATTGGCCGCTGATCAACCGCCAAAGTTTGAACCCGCCGCAGCGAAAGCGGAACCGAAGGCCGTGCCCTTTGATGCGAGCAAGTTAAGGCCTGTAGCGGATCCTAACCCAGGCGGGGATACTCAATCCTGGTGGCAGATGCTTAATACGTCTGCTCTATCAACGCCAATTCCTTTTACCGGAACATCCGTTCAAGGATTCTTTGATACGCAGAATGAAGCCCTAAAACAAATTGTGCAGAACGAGAAGGATCATTCTCATCCCGTGCGTGCTGCGCTTGCGGAGGCTTACTACCAGGTCCAAAAGGCCGCGACAGATTTAGTTTCGGGCGCAACCACGCCGGCGAATACAGCCTTGGCGATTGCTTCAGGTGGCGAGTCGGTTGCTTCCCAAACCCTGAAAGCCGCATCTGGCCTGTATTTCGGATGGCGCGGTTCGCAGGAAATCGTAAATGGGCGCCTGCCGGATGAATCTACCGGCGACATGATCCGGCGCAAGGGCATGGGACTGGTTCAAGCTGTCGCTGGAGCGGAAGGCGGAATGGCTGGAAAGGATTTGATTCCCATTGGACCGAAAGAAGCAGTTCGCGCCTACATTCAGAATAGTTTAGGAATCGGCGGAGACCTGGCAGATCGAGTAGCAGCCAGAGTCGAGAAAGCGCAAACACTTTCCGATGCAATCCCCGAGAACCTGAACAAGATCAAGTCACTCGCCGCGCAAGAGATTACGCAAAAGACCGGAGAATTTGAAAGCGCTTACGCGAAATTGAATGATAAGGCTACCGCCCCAGTGATGACCGTCAATGATACGAAATCGGAAATTATCAATTCCATTCGAGAAGAAGGCGTTCAAGACGGTGAAATTGCGAAAATCCAGAATAAGATTTTTGCCGCTCTGCCGGAAGTCTACACAGCGAATGTGATGGAGCCAACCGCAGCGGCAAAAAGAGCTTCCGAGTACGCGGGTGATTTGAAAAGGCAAGGTATGGATGTCGATGGAATACGCACGGCATTAGCGAATGTGGGTTATACAAAGACTCACATTGGATTCGCGCTCGCCAGCAATTTTACCGATCTTCCCAAACCGACTTCCGATGTCAGTTATGAGATGACTCGCCGCGTCAAAACGGATTTGTTCCATGCAGCCCAATCCGCCACGGATGTCGATATGCAGCGCGGTCTTTATGCCGCCATGGACAACATTGATGGAATCCGCCAGCGATATGCGGAGGATCAAGGATTCGGAAAACAGGCCTCCGAACTTGATGCAGCCTATATGAAATTCAAACGAGAACTCGGCAGTAGCACGATGTCAGACTTCATGCAGGCCGGGGATTATGCTGACGCAAACCACACCCTGAAACAGGCTCAGTACTTATTGAATCCTGCCACAGGCGAAGCGCTGCGCGGACTATTTGGGCTGGCAGGAGTCGATACGTCCCCCTTGCGCCAGGCGCTTGAAGATAAAACTGCTTTTGAAGCGACGGACAACATCATTCCAGGCAAAAACGATCAATCGCTTCTCGGCAAGAATAGCTTACAGATTCGCCAGGAGGCTCTGAAAGCCTTGGGCGATAACGCGAGGAAATCGGGCATCACCGATCCATTCTCATTCACTCAGATTATGTATGGCACGGCGCAATTAGCGTTTGGCTCGTTCTTTGGAACCCTCCACATCGCCCGCGGGCTCGCTCCGACTGGAATACGCAACATGCTTCGCAGTGAAAGTTTTCAGAACTTCGTCGCCAAGGAAGCAGGCGTGACACCGGAAGCGATGCCTAAATTCCGAGAAATGATTTCCAAGAGCGAACCCTACCTGAAAAAGATGGCACTCTCCACGGCGGTCGCTGCTGGCGCGGGGGACGCCATAAAGAATCAGTCCAAGCCGATCAGCATTCTACCGGGAATCAATCCGCAAGCCCCAGCGCCGGCACCTACAAAGACGGCTAACAACATCGCAATCTCGCAATGAAAGATCCTTCATGGGACACGGACCTCGGGGATGGGAAGGCATTACACCTTGGCGCAAACTGGCTGAAGTCGCCAAAAAAGTCATTGTTCGTGAGCACTCCAAAATAAACCAAGGACGCGCGCCGTACCAGAGGATTTCCGACGATGCGGTCTACGTTTCCACGACCGACTTCGAGGCTGCTTTCGAGCCGTACATTCGCAGAATCAGGATCGCGGCGCAGATGGAAGTGATGGCGGGATCGGAACTGATCCGCAAGCAGCGAGAACTAGACGATGTTGACCTCGTGATCGAGTTGCGCGAAATGGAAAAATGAACTTCCTAACTCCAACACTGATGAGCATTGCTTTTACGGCTCTCGGTGTGGTGATCAGCCGAATCTGGATCATGGCCGTCGAATTCACGACCATGCGCGGCCAGCTCGATAAGGCCAAAACTGACAATAACAATCTCGGTGACAAGGTTCGCCAGCAGGAATTGAAGCTGTTCTACGTCGCCATGATGGTTACCCCGGAGGCCAAGAGACAAGAAGTTTTAAACGCTCTCGTTCGGCGGCTGACGTGAAACAAGATGATGTCGAATGTGGTCGCGTGCTCATGAGGATCTGGGCCATCTTTCACGCCAAGCGCAGCATGAAGCTGACGCCATTGGAAATCGTAACCAGCATTGCCGCGGTGATTCATTCCCTGCCGCAGGAACTTCTGAGTTCCATCGGCGCCGAAGTGAAACGCAGGGCATCTTGACGGAGGGTTTGTGAATTTCGAGATTTCGCATGTAGTTGAAATACTGACACGGGTAGTATTTATTGCATCAATAGCGCATTCGTCACTCCCGCCGTGGGACTTCCTGAATGATTTTCCACGGTCGCAAAAGGTGTACAAGGCGTTTGTCTATTTGGTAGGTTTCATCGCACTGAATGGGAGATCCACGATTTACACCAGCATTTCGACGCAGAAAACGGGTGGCGTCAACGAATCGGTGCAGCATTTAGAAAAAACTGGAGGTAACTGACATGCCTTTTCTTTTCAGCATTCTCGTAATGGTCATCGTGCTGGGCTTGATTTATTGGGTCGTGACACTGTTGCCGCTCCCGGAACCGTTCAAGCAAATCGCCATCGTTATTGTGGTCGTGATTTGCCTGCTCTACTTGCTCAGTCTGCTGTTCGGATACGCCGCACCGTTCCCTGTGTTTCGCGGACGGTACTGATGTCCTGTCTGCTCGTCATCGTCGTGCTCGGGATGTTCGCGATTCTGGGTTATTACATCGGCGTCATGCAGTGGGGCACGCCAAGCGCAGGAGTAGCCAGCGGTGTCGGCTCGATGCTCGCGGCGCTGCTGGTTGTCTATCTGCTGGTGAACTTGAGGGACTGATGCGAATTTTTCACCGCGATTTGCACGAAAAGCTGGACCTGATTTTAGTTTTACTTAACTCTATGCTCAAAAAGGAGATTCAAATGGATCAAGATATCAAGGCAATCATCGACCAAGCGACAGCCAACGAAAGCGCAGAAGCCGCGGCTAACAATGCACTCATCGCTCTTTTCACGAAGCTGGAAGCGGCCATTACCGCAACGCCCAGCCTGTCCACCGAGGACCGTGCGGCGCTGCAAGCCAAAGTCGCGGAAATGAAGGCGTCGAGCGATGCTCTCTCCGCAGCCATCGTCGCTAACACAGCCGCGTGATGCACCCGACGAAAGAAGCACTAATTTCCCTAGTGCATCAGAAGGCCGAAAAGTACGGCCTCGAATCCGCGCTCGTCTGTAGTGTGGTAGAGCAGGAATCGAACTGGAACGTCTTTGCCGTCCGGTATGAGCCCGGCTTCTATGCGAAGTACATTGTCCCTTCGCTGGAAGTCGGGCACTTCGGCCCCACTGAAGGCATGTGTCGCGCGACTTCGTGGGGTTTGATGCAAATAATTGGTCAAACAGCCAGAGAACTTGGTTTCGGTGGTCCATTCCTATCCGAACTCTGTGATCCTGAGATATGTCTAGAACTCGGATGTAAATATCTTTCGGTACTAATGGGCAAAACGGGAAACGACGTAGAAGCGGCACTCTCCCGCTACAATGGCGGAGGAAATTCTCTGTACCCTTCACAGGTTAAATCGCGGATGGCTTCATACGAAGTCTGACATGTTCGGCAGCATGGCAATGCCTTCTCCCTCTCGCCAGCATCCGAACACGCGCGAAATTCCCCACAGGATGCTTGACCGGCCAGGCGACGAAACTGGCCGGCCCCCACTTTTTGCCTAGCTGCTCGACTGAAACAGCCCCAGCTTGTTAAACAGGGCCGTAAGCGCATCGAGCACCAACTGCAATTCCTTCTGTGCCGAACTTGCTTCCACGCCCATCGCGGCTAGGGCGCCTTCGACCGCGGTGATGACGATATTGGCCTTGACGCTGCCGGTTTTCGCGCCTAGCAGGTTTTCGGCTGCCGTCATCTCCTTCACAATGAATCCAACAACCTTCTCAACGCCCTGCTCCGCAGATTTGAAAAATGATCCAATGCTCATATTGCTCCTCTGGCTTTCGCCACTAACTCTCTGATTTGATTCTCGATCCGGTCACATCCGATAAAAAACGGCTTCTTGGTGCAGGTAAAATGCAAGACTTGGGCCTCGGCATCGTGCGTCCAGTCGAACTCCAGACCCTCGAAGTAGACCTTTTCCCCCACAAAGATAGCGCCGGCCGCGTTCGCCTCGGCCAGCAGCTTGCCATATAAGCCAGCGTCTATTCCTTCAACGGTCACTTCATTGCACGGCATGGGGTTCTCCTCTCGGTCGGGATTCTGCCAATCTTTCACTTCGTCCAATTTGCGCTTCCAATACCGCTGGATGATGTTAGGTGCCATCACTTCCCGCCTGACGCAGCCACGGTCGGTTTCTGCGCGATTGCGCCCACTTCTAGCGATGGTTTAGACCGCGCTTTCCGCAATGCTCGAACCGCTCGACAATGGATACATCGGCACCGGACATGCCGCTCCGTCTGCTCCGTAAGCGAAACAAGGCTGTCAACAACTTCAAACAACTCTGCCGCAGCTTCGTGAAATGGACAATGCTGTACCGACGCGGCAATGGCGTTTTGCAGGTGGTAACGGACCACGCATTCACATTTCGGAACTGAAATTGGCTGCCTCCTTCGCTTTCTGTCCCGGTGCCTTTAGCCCAACTTTCCTTTGGTTGCTATACCACTGGACACCCGGCTAACATTTTGCAGGGCTTGCCTCGTCCCTGCGTGACGGCCCCTCAGGATGTACTAGCGTCGGCAGTTGCCTCGATTTCGTGTCGAGTACCTTCTCCGCTCGCTGGAGTGATCCGATGAAACTCACTCCCTTCTGAATGCCGCTCCCCGTCCTGTTTTTGACTTTTACCTCGCACGACTACAAATCCAAGTTGGTGGACGGGTTCGGAAAGAAACGCCGCTCATCGAACCGCACGTTGCCCACCGAGCGCGTTCAGACTTCTGTGCGACTAGCCCGCGTGCGCCTCTTTGACGTGCTTCCGGTAACACTGAGCGCAGAACCAGAGCATTGGTTGATCGTCCTTGGCGCAACACTTGGTCGCTTTCTTGCCACACGCTTCGCACTTCGATACGTTCCAGTTGCTCACTTGTCGCCTCCCTGCTCTTGTGTGGCGCGGGGCTGCTGCAACGTCGGCAATGGCTTTCCCTCTTTCAGGGCGACACACGAAATAGAAACAAATGCTGTGGCGATATAATCAATCGTTGGCTGCTTGTCTATCTCCTGCCCCGGTCTGTAATGCTTCCAAACTAAATCCTGCACAGCCTTTGGAACCATTCGCCAGTGAGCGAGACACATGTGCATTTTTGGCGGGACTGAAACTTCGCAGCCTATCGCATGGCAATGATGGTCACTCATGTTTATCCTCTTGTGTGGCGCGGGGCTGCCCTGGGTGGTAACTTTCCGTACTGCTCGCCCCGACTAAGGCAACCCGTCTTAGCTGCTCGTTTCCAGAACTCGCTTAATAAAAGCAATCGCCGTGCCATCTAAAACCTGCTGGGGCGTGAAGCGGAGTACCCGCCAGCCAAAGAGCGCGGCATGGTTGTACTTTTCCATGTCTTTTATGAATCCGACGCCGCGTGTATGCCGGCCCTGAGTAAAAGCCCCGCCCTCGATTTCTATTGCAATTTTATCGACTCCAAAACCATCCTCCAGCATGTAGTCAAATCTCCACTTGCGGTCAGGGTAAAAGTGAAACTCACGGGCTGCGTGGTGGCGTGGAATCTCTTTCAACTGCTCCCACATCAGAATGTCCGCCTCACTCAGTTTTGCCTTTGCCAAGGTACGTCTCCCGGTTGTTCGCGCTACCTGCGGCCTTGCCCTGCCACCGACAACCCCGCTACGTCTTGCCGTCTTTCCGCCTCGCATTGCACAATCCTTTTCCCGATCCATTCCGCGATTTGCGGGACGATGGCGTTGCCGAGTCCTCTAAGGCGGTCCACCCTAGCGGGTACCCCATGAGCCACTCGACCCACGTTGGGTTCAGTTGCCCATTGCGCGTTTCGTTCGATACGATTTCCCTCGTCAAAGATTGGAACGCGCCCGACTCGCGTGTCGCGTTGTTCGCGTCGTCGGCCGTCGGCGTCGGCCAGAGGGGCGATTTCACCGCGTCCGCTAAGTCGTGCGGGTAGTAGTGCCCGTCCGCGAATAGATTGTTTTTCCCGCGCCCGCCCGTCGCGTCGTGAACTTGCGGAGTCGGCCACATGTGAACCGCCGTTGGCGTAGGCCATGTTCCCTTTGTCGCCATCCTCCCAAGGGAATCCGCACCGCCATGCGTCGAATATCCGCCCTCGTGCTCGGTCGCTTTCGGGGTAGGCAATGATCCAGATTCGTTCTCGTCGGTGTGGGGCGCCAACATCGGAAGCTCGTATGCTTTGCCACTCTGCGTCATACCCGCACGCGGCCAAGTCTCCGAGAACTCGCTCCATGCCCCGTCCAAGCAAAGCTGCGACGTTCTCCACGACGACGTAGCGGGGTCGTAGTTCGCGAATGATTCGCGCATACTCGGACCACAGGCCGCTGCGTTCTCCGTCGATTCCTGCCCGCTTTCCGGCATTGCTGATGTCCTGACAGGGAAAGCCTCCGCTGAGGATGTCAACGGGTGATAAGTGTTTTCGGGTGCAGTTGAGCGAGTTTTCATGATCTGATCCGCAGCATCCCCTGATGTCTGAAAATCGGACAGTATAGGGGAAGTGTCGGGCGAGCACTCGTCGGCAATACTCGTCAATTTCGACCTGCCAGACTGTTTTGATTCCCGCTCGTTCGAATCCAAGGTCAAACCCTCCGATACCGGAAAATAGCGAACCGTGCGTCACTGTTGCGTCTCCCGCATCATCCACTCCCGCTTCGCGTCGGCAATTTCGGTTCTGATCAGTTCCCGAATGTCCGGCGCCAGCAGCTTAATGACGTGTGCCGCAGTCTCACTTTTCATTGGAAGCCGGTCCCGCTGCAACTCCATGCGGGCGATCAGGCGCTTGCACACTTCGACGATAGTGATCACCGATGCAACTCCTGATACTTCGCCCAGGTCATGCCCTTCGGCAGTTCGCCGGCCTCACGCGCGTCGAAGAACTTCAAGTACAGCTGCTTGATTCCCCCGGTAAGGGTATTGCTCGAACGCTCCGTTCCACGGCTCGTCGTTCCATCGCTCCTGATTGAGAAAGGTGGAAGCATAGGGTATATATTCCCCACCGCCTCCAGCCCACTGACTTGAGCATTTCCAGAGCGCAAGTCCATGAAGGCATCGCCTTCGGCCTTCATCATCGAGGGTTTTCCATTTTCGTTCGGCAATTTTTCTTCCCACCTTTCGCGGATATTCGCGCCAAAATGTCTCAAATTCGATCATCAAGACGTGCGACCTCCTTTCTGCCGTCTGTATTGCGCTATCACTAGCAGGTGCACTACGGAATGCTTCCCCTCTCAGGCTCACGGTCAGAGTTCGCAGGCTGACCGGCCAGTGCCCGAGACGATTGGCTGCCAGTCAGCCTTTTGCCCACCTCAGGACGGGCACACTGGCACTCAGGGACGGCAAGCCTAAGCAACCAATGGATGAAAATATAAAAACCCCGAAAAATCGCGCGCGCGATAGTCTCAAATAACGAGATCGATTTTGAGCGATCATCGGTTCTTCCAATTCCCCCATGCCTTACAGGGCCGCAACTCTTCGGCCCGAGCCTCCGCTTTGCCGGTGTGCTCTTCCTTCCGGCGCTGGCGGGTGCTCAGTGCGTTTTCCTTCTCGATGGCCGCTAGTTTTTCGGCCAGTGTCACGACACGGCTACCTTTTCCGGACCCCACATCGGCCGCCGATGCTTCAACTTGTGGCAATCGCCCCATTTGCAGAGAGTCGTCACGTTGTCGAGCGTGTCATCGCCGCCCTTGCCGAGAGGTAATATGTGGTGCATGTCCAGTTCGTGATCCATGCCCCGCCTTCGGCATTCCGTACAGATAAATCCGTCCCGAACAAAACATAAAATTCTGAGCGTCTGCTTGTCCGGGCCGAACAAGAACCTCTTTCCGCTGTGGGTGATATAGCTTCGACAGGAGCGCCGCGGACCGCCCCGATCGACGAAATTGGCTGTATCCGTGGCCTGCTGATCTACGTTGTGTCGTTTCCTAGACAAGTTCGCGCACCCAGGAAAGCCGAGTCTTAATCTTCCCGTTGATCCATACCGTCCAGCGCATCACCTTGGCGTCGGCATCGAAAGCGCGAATAAGCTGCGTTACCTTGCCCTGGGCGCCCTGCTGCGGGCCTTCCACGATCACTACGGTGCTTCCCTTTTTGATCTTGTTAGGCATAAGTTTTTGTCGGCATCTCGGGCGCTGGCCGACAGCAGCGTAACCTTCGTAGCAGCTTGGTTTGAACGTGCTACCGTGCCGCCGGGCCCGAATCCTGTTCGCCCTTCCATTCCTGAGCTAAAACCATCAATTCCGCTTCATAGGTCCGCAGGCAGTGACAGATCACGCTCCACACCGAAACGCACTGCCCGATCCCCTGAAAGCGGGCAGGCATCCCGCTGTGCGTCGCCACCAACTCTTCAAACCGCACCAGTTCTTCATAAATATCGCGTGGCACGACTCTTTTGATCGTGGCCCATTCGCGCGTGTTCAGCGTCGGATCAATCGGTGGCATCGGTTCCTTTGATCCGGGGAGGCGGCAATGCTCTGTGGATTGCCGCTTCTCCCCTATCCCTCGACGTTCATGGTCGTCAGGGAATGTCGTAGCGCTCCCTCGAGCCCGCCATTCAGCCGAACTACAGTGGCCTCGACATCCTCAAGGAACTTCCGGGCTTCCTGCTCCATCGCTGAGATAGCCTCGTCATTGCGTTCCATGCGGCAAATAAAAAGATCAAGCGGCGGTTTAAAGTCGGGGCAATAACTGGCGAATACGTTGTGCGTCCGGCCAGGACAACATGCCAGTTCCCACATCATTTGGGGCACGTAATCCGATGGAACACATTCCCCAATTAGGTATTCAGCGTGTGTGGTTGGCTTCGGAACCTTGAATTGAACGAGGCCGTCGCTGTCCACCAGTCCATCCGGGCTGCATCCAGCCCATTTGATCGACGGATGCAGTACGAACCCGACCGTTTCAACGATTCGGTCTGTTCGCAGTTCGTAAGCAGCTCGGGCTATTGGTTCAAGTTCTGTGCCGCGCTCCATCCACTGAGAGACGAAGTGCTCAGTGGCTTTACCAGTGACGCGCTCGACGGCCAGTTCCATGCAAAGGTTCTGCCGCGCCTTGGTAATGTAGGCACCGTTCGGGTCGCGCTTTGATTTCCGAATTGCATCCGCTACCCGTGAAGCGGTAAGGCAACCGATTCTTGCCGCGAGCCATTCGGCATCGCCCTGGGTCTCTGTGATTACATTCAGTTCACCGGAGCTCATGCGGCCCTCAATCGCGCTTCGTGTTTCTTGCGAGCTTGCATGAAGGCATCGACCGCTTTAGGATCTCTCGCTTGCAGCGCCGCGGCGATGGCCTCTTTGTACCGCTTGGCGAGTTCGTCCATGCTGGCGGCTGATTCAAAGTTCGCCAGAAAATCCGCAGCATTGTTCATGGTCATGCCGTCCGTATCGTCATCGCTCGTCGCCATGCCCAGGACGCCCAGCAATGTGTAGCGGCGCAGATAGGTGACCGCCGATCCAATCGCCTGAATGGAATTCTTCGAGCCGCTGGTATCCGGCGAAGCGTTCAGGTTGTTTTCAATGGAATGGCCCTGGGTGTGGCGCAGGATACAGGTGACGCTGATGGATTCCTTGTCGGATTGCTGGCGCCAGTTGTAACTCAGGCCGTGCTTGGCGAGCACCGGGCCGAGCGTGTTGGCGATTTCATCGAGCGGCGTGTACTTGTATTTCACTTCCTTGAAAGCAACCGTCTTGCTCTTTTCGAGCTTCGGCGCTTCCTGCTTGAACGCGGCAAAGGCTACCTCGAACGCCTTGCGCGCCTCATTCGCCTCGAATCGCTCCTGCAGCTCGAGCAACTTGGCCAGCGTATCGACATTCGCGTTCTGCTTGACGGCCAACTCGAGGATACTGGTCGGCGTCGGCGCCGAAGCCACGATTTCAGCCTTCACGATTTCCGTTTCTCTGTTCGAAGCCATGAATTCTCCTTATGAGTTCTAGATTTCCTCAGTGTTCTCGCGTTCGAGAATATCTTCGAGGCGTTCGGCCTCAGCGCCGTCCTCGGCCAGTTCGGCATACTGGTTTGCTCGGTACTCGTAATTTTCGTCACTCGTCACGCATTTCCTCCTCCTCGGCCCACTGTGATAATTCGTCTTCAATTCGGTCCTGAATGCACAGTGCCAGTTGAGCGACACGCGCTTTTGTTCGGAGTTTCGGGCAATCTGCAAAGAAGTACTCGGCTAACTCTTCGCATTTCGGGTCATAAGACATGTCACTCCCCACAATTCGGATCGCGTGCGCAGTACCCGAGCCGGATGCAGTCCTTGACCGTCGGATTGCCTCGGCACCAGGGATACGGGGCGCACTCGCCTTCGATGCCCAATATTTCTCTGGCTAGTTTCATCGTGTCCGACGTACTGCTCGCTTTAGTTGGCGTTTCCGGCATGTTGAATCCGAAGATTTGATCTTCCATCGAAGTTCCTTTCGGGTGTTGCGCTAACAAAGTCATGTAACGTGCCTAGGGCAACCCGTCTACTTCGCAGCAATCATCCGCTTCACAAGGGAAAGCGCCGACTTTTGTAGTTCCGCAACAGTTGGGGCGAGTTTTTTCCCCGCGGCAGCCCACGAGGCAGCCCTCGCGGCATCCCTCGCGGCATCCCCCGCGGCAGCCCTCGCGGCATCCCCCGCGGCAGCCCACGCGGCAGCCCTCGCGGCAGCCCACGAGGCAGCCCCCGCGGCAGCCCTCGCGGCAGCCCTCGCGGCATCCCCCGCGGCAGCCCACGCGGCAGCCCTCGCGGCATCCCTCGCGGCATCCCCCGCGGCAGCCCTCGCGGCATCCCCCGCGGCATCCGCGTCTTGACGGACTGCTTCTATCGGCCCGCGAATGGAAGGAAATTGTTTCATCGCAGTAATTTCTGGAAGCTGTTCCAGCGATTCGGCCTGCTTGACGAGTCCGGCCAAACGAAGCCATGCAGGAGTGTGAACACGGATCAGCCAATCCGCAGCCATCAACGAGCGTTTCAATTCGAGAGACTTTTTTCTGGTGTTGACGAGCATTGGAATGAGCGGTTTAAGAAGTCGATCCCGTTCCGCATCACTCGGAAGCGCATCATTCCAAGAACGCAAGAATGCTGAGATAACCGGACACGCGCATTCTGGCGAATCGCTCCACTTTTCCCCCGCGACGAAGGCAACCGCTTCCATCACGCAGAACGTGGAATCCGGGGAATGCGCTCCACTTTTCAGGGACCAATGTTCAAACTTTTCCAATCGCTCTTGTATGATTGCGACTTTTTCCACGTAAGGCCTCCGCCAAACTCGATAAGACGAATTTCACTCCAGCGCCACGACTCGAAGTCAACGCGCCAAGATAAGAATCACAGCCAGCACCACAGCGGCCACGACAGCCAGCCAGCACAGTGCATTCGTTTGTCGGCGCTTGCGGTCCACCTGCTCCCATTCGCTGACCATGTGGGCACGCATGGAGCGGATGACGCGCAATTCTTCTGCGGCATCGGAACGGCGCACGATATCGTCTGCTGTGAGCCTGGGGGTGATGTGGGATAGCTCTTTGGTTTCGATCATGCGCTGCGCTCCTGACGGAACCTGACTTTTACTGACTTCGGCTCAGATGGCTGAATGACTTTTTCCGACGTTTTCGGACGCATTCTTTCTTCTTCTTTCTGGACACCTTCCACGATCCAGACATAGAGTTGCGACTGAATCGACCGGCAATTGACTCCCGCGATGAAACGCACAGCACTTCCAAGGTCCGGGTCCACGCGCAATTGCTTGGGCAGGTCGAAGACTCCCGTTTTCGTGCCGAGATATTTCATGCGCGTCCGTAGAAATACGTACACAGCCCAATGGATGTAGATAATTGCAGAACTGTGTAACATTCACTCATGGCCTGTATGTTGCGGTTAACTTCATCTCCCCGAGGAGCGTCAATGGCGATTCCACCAGTCGAATTCCTGTTCGATGTATCTGCGACGATGCTGCAAGACTTGGAGTTATCGGCACAGAACCGTTCAGCGAACATCTCCAAATCTTTGAAGATTGAAATTGATGTTTGGATCGAAGAAATGGCAATCGCAATGATCGCTCGGTGGATGCGCGAAAACAGGCAGGCACTGCTCAGTAAAACATCAATCGACATACAACCCAAGTCAGTAGATTTCCTGGCTGTCCAAAACCGCAAGCAATCAGCATAAACAGCAGAAACAAAGGGAATGTGTCTCTTTTTGGTTACGGATGTATTATGATAACTAAATCTGCTATAGCTTATCAGACATGACTGACGGGAAACAAAAGGGCTATTAGGTGCAATATTCTGCATGGTTTTACGCCCTTCCTAGTTTCGCATCCGCTTCGCGGTGAAGGAGTTGCCGGACCAGTTCGCTGATATCCGTATGGCGGTCTTTCGCCATCTTCTCGAATTTGCGCTTCTCTGGCGTGCTAACCCTCACATGGATACGGTCTTCCCGGTTATCGTCCACGGAGATTCCTTGTTGCTTGGGATTTTCGCTCACGAGGGCAGATTACCAACGTGCGTACACTGTGTCAATAGAAATATGCGCCCAGAAGTAAAATAGTTGGCAAGAAACGTGCACAGAGGAATTAAGCCATGAAATACATCTTCTACTTCCTCGGTGCCACGGCCATCATTGCCATAGTGACGGAAACGTCCTGGGTGGATGTTCTGGCAGGCGGAGTTATCCTGATAGTCGGAGGGCTGATCCTGCTTTACATCGGCGGGTGGCTGATCTGGAATGCGTTCGAGGATCCGGACTTCAAAATCAAAGCGGTCGTGATTATCGGGATACTGGCCTTTGCATGGTATGCGAAGCAGCACGATGATGCGCGGGCGGCGGGTTCACATGCGCGGGTTCAGGCTGAGGATAGGCTACCCCTTAGATGATTTCTTCAATCCTTCAGTGAGCAATTGAATCACCAGATCCCGCATATTGATTCCCCGCTTGAGAGCTTCAATTTTGACGGCAAGCCATAGGTCCGCCGGCATATCGCGGATAAACACAGCCTTCGTTTTCGGCACAGATTCCCCCTCGAAAAAGTAAATGCCGGGACTTACCTATCCCGGCTGGGAGTTACCAACTCCAGGCTTACGCTGGACGGGAAAAAACGTGCGCCCAGCAGAAGTTCTATGCTGACTCGCGTTTCAGATAATCGACCGCAAAGATAACCGCCATTGCCAGGGCCGGAATGCTAAACATGAATAGAATCATTGGTTTTCTCCTGTAGGCGATGGTTTGTCGCCTTTTTGCCACATTCTGCGCTGTGGAATGCGCTTAGTGCCGAGAATTGAGTATTTCGATAGCCTTCTCCGCGGCATCGTGGATCTGTTCGAGTGATGCGCCGCGGGCACATAGGATCTGGATTGCGACCAGCAGCGCGATGGCTTGCGCGGCTGGGGTGGTCTTGACGGTTTGATGTGGCTGTCTCATGGCTTTTCCTTCTGCATCTCGGCATCTACTACAGCCTGAGCGTCACTTGTGCATAATCCTTCCTCTTCCAACTTGCGGACGCGCTCGGCATACAGTTTCCATGCCTCAGCGTTTCGATTAAACGCGGCTGCAAGCGCCTGAGATAGCAAGGTGCTGGTTATTTTATGTCTCATTGGGCCAGCAGCTCCAATTCCAGAGCCATCAGCGCGGTTCTTACGTTATTGGTGGCATCCTTTGCGATCCGCATAAAATCGGGTGTCGTGGGCGCCGTAGACTCCGCTTGCCAGACACGGGCCAGCAGTTCGGCGAGGGATTCGCGCATCCCGTAAGAGCTGAACTCCAGCACGCGGCATCGGGATAGGAAACGCTTCTCCAACCCGTCTACTTGATTGCAGGTGAAGATCCAAATGGTTTGTGGCGGCGCCGCGGTACTGTCCAGTTTCGACAAAAGCGCCAATTGCGCGCCCTCCGTCATTCTGTCCGCTTCGTCGACTACGACTACGTGGAACGTGCCATTCATGGGCGCGTACCAGCATTGCCGGACTACATCATCAATGGCGCGTGCGTCACACTTGCCGGATGGCAGATGGTGGAATTCTCCCCCGATAGCAGAGCACAAGGCCTGTGCCATCGTGGTTTTACCAGTTCCGGCCGGACCTACAAACGTCCAGGCCGATACCGTGGGACGTGCGGAGAATGCCGAGAGAATCTTCTTAACCTTGTCTAGGCCGATAAAATCACTGATCTGAACTGGCCGATACTTCTCTGCCAATGGTTTCGGATACGCGAATCCCGCTTGCGCGGAGGGAAATAAGGATTCGAACGGTTGAGTGCTCATAGTTCACCGTCCGCGGTGCAATAGATGATCTGCTCATCGCGCAAACCGGCAAACCAAGTGTCCAGGTCCACATCATCGCAAACGTGATATTCGCCAGATTCATAGACCACATAGCGAATCTCGCATTCCCGCTGTGCCACATGTTCGGCTCGATCTAATGCTTTTTTCAGGGAATCAAATGATTGTGCCATTTCGTTTTCTCCTCAGCGATTGGTTATCGCCTTTGATGTACTGAGTATCGCACAGAATGATAATCGTGTCAAGCATTATTATCAATCAGCATGAAAATAATTATAGATAGGACAAATCGAGTACTAGAACCGGCATATTGCCCTTGACGCTATCGGGTGAGTGCTGTACAAGTTACGCGACACTTAACGCCGTCTCCAATCCGGGCGCTTGAATCCTCGAAAAATCAGGCGCCTGGCCCCTTGAGAGCGACAAGGGTTATCCGCCGTCGAACGATTCGCGCCTCTCACCCGATAAGGCTTCTTATCTCCAAAAACTACTTAATCGAATATCCAGACGGCAGCAGGCGCCACGTTCCTAGAGCGGAACGGGACAGCCTATTGCTATCAGGCCTCGCCAAGCAAACCGGCCCGACCAGCTACGCCTACCTGGGCCAGCAGCACACTCTCCATTCATTCGCAGAGTTATCGACACTGAACCTATGTTCAGCTCCGGCCGAGGCGCGCCGATTCCTACCAGGCTCATTCATCCTCGAGCTGCAAGGCAAACGACGCCGCGAACTGCTCGAGACCCCGGAAGCATGTGCGAGTGAGATCCGCAAGGGACGCTATCAATCACGCGCGATAGGCGAATTCCATTCCGCGGGTTCAGACTCAACTGAGGGCAGCAACTAAGATGCCTCGCAAGAAGCGCTTCCCACTCGAATGCCAATCGCCGGCCAATCAGGAACCAATTGGCGAGCAATCGGCACCTATTCAGAAACGAACTCCCAGACCGCGGGAACAGAAGATCATCAATAGCCTTATTTCCGGCGAAGCGAAGTCACTCAGCAATGCCCTGGTGCGCGCCGGATTCAATCCAACATCCTCGACACTGAGGAATCGCTTTGAACCAGGTGGAGATTTAAGAGCAGAGCTTGATAAGAATATGGAAACAGCAGGCTTAACTGTTCCCTTCGCACTCAGCAAACTGCGCGCTAAGATGGATGCGAGAAAGCATTTGACAGTAGCAGGCGAGGCTTTGGAGACAGAAGACAATGACGCGCAGTTACGCGCTACTGATATGACAATAAAGCTCTTAGATCGTGCAGGCAAGCTACCAGCAGAGCAAGAAGCCATACAGGGAAGCGGGCAGATCACTGTGAATGTGCTGGTGATCGGGGAAAGTTAAAGTCGTTTGTTATCAGCAACGTAACAGAACGCAGTTCTGTACATAGTCATCACTTAGCGTTAACATCTTTGTTATCTTACACATCGTAGTTAACAGTATCTCAGTTATCAGACGTTGTTACCCTCCTTTTGATTCGGGAGGGCACCGGCACCCCGAAACGGCGAGCGCGACAATAATCATGGGATGTCACACACAACTGGTCCATGGTTTTAAGCGTACGGTTTCTGTACCCACATGGGTGGTAGCTGTACCCACAAATCTCTTGACTTGTACCCACACCGCGCGTACTTGTACCCACATGCTTGAAACCACGATTAAGCTGCGGGTGAGTGCTGCTGAACTGGCGCGGTGGAAGGAAAAGGCCGCGAAGGACGAGATTCCGGTTTCGGAGTTCATTCGAGATTGCGTGAACTCGATCTGCGACATAGGCGATTTGCCTCTGATGTCGGCCGCCGGGGGAGAGCTAAGGAAGCCTGGCGCTACCGAAAGCGGATTGCCCGAGAGGGTGACTCCCCCTCCACCTTCCAAGGATTTCGATCGCACGCCGATTAAGAAATGCGCGCACGGGGTAGCCAAGGGGTATCACTGCTGGCAGTGCCAAGGGTCGGCGGTGATCGGATGACCCGCGAAGAGATTGAGGCGTTGGCGAAGGAGCAACCGGTTGAAGACCGGTTTTACTGCCAAGTCTGCAAGGCCGAGCTTTTCTTAGATCCCGCTTATCCTGAGAATGGGCAGAGCGGTTTCTGTAATCCAGACGGAACCCCGCATACGCACGGGGATTGACCTACCCGAAATTCCGACATGAAAAAATCACTCGTTTTGGCAATTTTCTGTCTGTTCGCCTGTTTACCGGGGCGGGCGCAGACGAAGGTGTATCTCAAGCAGCCGATCAACTCGGATACCAGCCTGAGCCAGGCATACGGGTACGCGAATACCACGGCGAGTGTTTTGGCGTTTACGACTTCGGTGACGAATACCACGGCGTCGGGTACGTCGATACAGTGGACGAAGACGGCCGGGGGGACGCAGTTGAAGTGGATTTCTCCTCCGCTGGCTGCACCGGTGACCATTTCGGGCACGGTGACGATGAATGTGTGGGCGTTTGAGGACAATGCCCTAGCGAACGCGACGGTGGCCTTCACGGTGAAGCGGTTGGCGGGCGGGGTAGAGGGCAGTTCCCTCTTGACGGATAGCACATTAGGGTCGGAACTGGGGACCAGCGTGGCGGTGAAGAACTGGACGGCGTCGCCGGCTTCGACCACTTTTTCGACAGGCGACCGAATCGTGCTGATTGGCGATATCGTGAATGTTGGAACGATGGCTGCGGCGCATTCGGTTACGGTGGATTATGGCGGGAAGACGGGCGCGGCGGATGGGGACTCCTGGGTGCAATTTACTGAGAACCTGTCTTTTACCGCGGAGCCGGAATTTATTCAGCAGGCGGCTTGCGGTGCGAATACCACGAATTCAATTCCCTGCACCTTTGCCGGCGTGAACGCCACGGGAAACACGCTGGTTGTCTTTACCGGATGGCAAAATCAAAGCCTGACCGCTTCGTATACCGATAGCGCCGGAAATACGTATACGGGTGTGACGGGCGGCGGGCCGACGGACTGGACGTATGGCGGGACCATTCCAGTTCGCTTTCAGGCGTTTTATGCCAATAACATTACCGGAGGATCCGCCATCACGGTCACGGAGCATTTTTCCTCGGCGGCACCAGAGGGAGATTATTCGGTTTCGGAATATGCGGGCCTCGCGAACTCGGCTGTTGGCACGGCGGTCACGACGACCGGCAGCTCCGCTACGGCTTTGACGGCCAGCATCACCCCTGCCCGTCAACCGGTCATGCTATTTGCGGCTTTCGCTTCTTCTGCGGGCCTCGGTTCGGCACCGGCGAACGAAGTGCAGCGCGGCACGTTCGACGCCATTTTTGATTACACGACCAGTTCCACGGGCACGCAGTCGATGAATGCCACGCTCGGCGGATCCGCGAATTGGGCCGCGATCATTATTCCGTTGACTCCGGTTTCCTCGGCTTCCGTCACTCCCGCAGGAACGAGTTTCTATGGCAAGTTCACGGAGCCAGGTGGTGGCGACACGAAATTCCCGGTGGTTACGGTGTGTTCGGAATTTGCGGATTATTCGCACCAGCCATGCGATTTGCCTGTGACGATTTACACGGATAGCAGCATGAGCATGACCAAGGCCAATCCGTTTCGCGGGGATCTTCATGGGAATTACGATTTCGCGGCGCCGGCCGGGGTTTACGTGGTTTCCGCCGGAACGCCTTTTGTGCCGGGATACAGTTTCAAGGCCAATCTGATTACGGGCGGGGGAGGAAGTTCAACGCCGGGGGGAACGTCTGGGCAGGCGCAATTTAATTCGGGAGGCGTGTTTGCGGGAGTCGCGGGTAGCGCGGTGGATGCCAGCGGTCAAGTCACGCTCACTCCGACCACGGACGGATTCTCAGCACTGAATGTGAATCCTAGTTCGCAGAACTTCGGTTCTGTCGATCCAGTTCTAAACGTCGGCGCTGGCGCTGGAACCATTACCTGCAAAACTCTTGGGGGATTAGCTCCCGCGCAAATGTGCATCAACGGCGCGACGAATCAGCCGTGGCTGTACAACCTGTCGATTCTGGGGGACGCGACAAATACAGCCAGCCCGACGATTGCGCTATGGGATACCTCTCGCTCAACTCCGAATCAGGCTGGCGCTCTGTGGAATGTCGGCCAGTGCGCCTCAAATTTTTCGGCTCCTGGCGGCTGTCTTGATTGGGGATATATCAGCAATGTCGATGGAACTACGTCGGTAATTAATATGAACGAAGATCACTCCATCCAATTCGGTCTAGGAGGAGTTGGGGTAGCGAATCCGTTTATTACTTGGGGACCGCAAGGGGATATTCCGACTGGTTACATCAACGCTTCCACGGGAGAAATTTCGGTAGGTTGGATTCCCAACGCCTTCGCTGTGATGCCCCAAAACGGGTTTTTCTCCATCGTGAATTCCGCCAATCATACGCATAAAGTCAACATCACGAATCCCGGTACGCTCGCGGCGGACTACAACTTTGCCATGCCCATAACGGCAGGAACGGCGGGACAGGTTCTCACCTCGCAGGGCGGTGGAACCACGCCGATGACCTGGAGCACCTTCGCCGCCGTAAGCGGAGCTACCACGATTGGGCATTGCGTGCAGTTTGGCGCTGGGCCGGTACTCGTCGATTCGGGCGCGGGATGCGTAGGCGGCGCTGGCGGCGCGAACGTCGCTCTTAGTAACCTGGCGGGTGTCGGCATCAATACCACGCTTCTGCCGGGATTGATAAATACCGTTGCTCTCGGATCGAATGCCCTGTCGTTTACCAATGTTTTCCTGGGGACGGTCGCCAATCAAACCGGCTCGTTCGATACATCGGCATTGACCGCCAATCGCAGCATCAAGATTGCCAATGCCGCTTCGACCACGGTTCAGGATTGCCCGGCGACAGCCAATCAGTTTTTGACTTCCGTTCTGCAATCGACAGGAGCCTGCACCAAGGCACAACCGACGCTTGCTAATATCGCGGCGGGCGCATCGCCTGCGGGTCTGTTCAATTTCGCGGCCTCGACCATCCGCATCCCGGAAGCGGCAGGTTTCGTAGCCTCGGCAGTCAGCACGCTGGGACTCGATACGACAGCTAATGCCGTGCACTCGTGGATCAATGCGGCGGACGCTATCCTCGCGGGATGGGCTTCGGCGCCAGCCGGCAGCAAGTGCGCGCAGTCCAGCGGCACCAAAGGTCTTCTTTCGGAAGCGGCTGGAGCCTGCGGCACCTGGACCGATTCATCGACCAGCACCGGCACAAACAAAACACTCAGTCAGGAAGGAACCGGCAACGTCATCACCGTGGTCGCAACGCCCTGGATGCGCGCGGCGGGCTGCAACAACTCAACGGCGGCGCCGGCCTTTGATTTGCCGACCACGCAAGCGCCGACGCCGTCCTGCCTGACCGGAACGAACGTCCAGAAAGCCACGCTCGATTACGACGATTCGGTGAATGAATTCTCGCAGTTCGACATGGCCCTTCCGCATACCTGGACCGGCGCCATCGATATCAACCTGAAATGGCTCGTCAGCGCAAGCGGCGGAGCAAACGCCGTCAAATGGACGGTACAGACGGCTTGCTCTGCCGATGCCGCAACCTACGACACCGCTTTCAATGCCGCGCAGACCATCACCACCAACGTCGCGGCCAACAATATCCAAACCGTTTCCTCACAGGCGACCGTGACGGTCACGGGATGCGCGGTCGATAACGTGATGAATTTCAAGATTGGCCGCGACACTTCCGACACCTTTACCGGCACGGCTCGCTTGATTGGTGCGCAAGTCGTTTTGCGGCATACCGGAAAATGAGAACCGCAATCTTGTTTCTGTTGCTTTTGGCTTCGCCCTGCGCCGCATCCACGCACTACATTTCGACGGCGGGCGCGGATACCAACAACGGAACGAGTACCGGAACCGCCTGGGCGCATGTTCCGGGGATGCGAACGGCCACGAGCAACGCCGCCGCTTATTCCGCCGTGGCGGGAGATATTTTCATCCTGCGTGGCTGCGATGTCTGGTTCAACGCCAGCTTTCCTTTGGTCCTGAGCCATGGTGGAGCAATCGGGAATCCCGTCATCGTCACGGTCGATCAGACTTGGTTCAACACCACCAATTGCCCGTCGCAGTGGAACCGCCCCATTTTCGACGGACACACTTCCGCTGGATCATCGACGCCAACGGAAATCAATGGCACGGGCGGGCAGACTTCTGGCTGCATCTCGGGCAATGGAAATCATTTCGTGGTGTTTACGGCGTCGAACATCACGCTCGATTGGATCGAAGAACGAAATCTCTATTACAACAACGATGCCGAAGGCACTTGCTACAACCAAAACGGATGGTTTCTGGTTTCCTCCGCGGACCGCATCACCGTCAGCCACGGCTACCAACATGAATGGAAAATGGGCCTGAACGATGCCGACGAACTCGTGCAGATTGAAGGAACGCCGCAATGCCCGCATTGCCTTCTGACACTGAACGTGACAAACAATTGCCTGTCCACTCCGGGAAACGGAACGAATCAACCCGGCGGCGCGATGAGTTTTATCAATGTCACGTACAGCATTCTCAGTTGCATGTCCAACGCCTATAAACCCGTGCAGGCCGGCGAATTTGGCTGGAACGAAATCACCAAGAACGGAGAATCGCCAGATGGCACGATCCATGCCAATTGCATAGAAACGCTGGCGGCGGAAGGCGACAATAATGGGACCTACTACATTCACGATAACCGGATTCACGACAACTTCGATTGTGAAGGCTTGCAAATTGGCAACCCGGGTGAGATCGATTACGTCTGGAACAACCTCTGGTACAACGATATCCAGGTTGGTGCGAACGGACCGCAAGTACCTCAATCCGAAACTCCAATCAGCATGTTCTTCTTCAACAACACGGTAGTCGATTGGGATTCCTGTATCCATGACGCGAGCCATGGCTATTCCTGGTCGAATACGTTCCGATCCCAGAACAATCTGTGCATTGATGCGACGGGCAGCGCAAGTTCAGGAAGCCCTTCGGCCACCTCGGTCACCATTTCCAACAATATCGGGATGACCGATGCAGCCGCAACTTCCGCCGGGTATAAAAACACGCAATCGCCGTTTGTCTATGCGCCGACCAGCAGCGGATCGGCAACCGTGGGAACGGGCGTGAATCTGACTTCCGTCTGGCCCGCTGGATTTCCGACGGTCGATAGTTCGATTGTCTGCACGCAGCAAACCATCAACACCGTCATACAAAGCGTTTGCACCGGAACAGCCAAGGCACGACCCGTGAGCGCCGCATGGGACGTGGGCGCGTATCAATTTAGCGGCTCGCCTCCTCCGCCGGGACTTCTTCCCGTTGGTCGCAGGGCAACCGGAATTTACTGATGGCCCGCAGAGTCAAAACCGACGCGATGGTCCAGCCGCAAGGCCCGGTCACCATCGACATTCCGCACCTGTGGAATCCGCGCAGCTACCAACTCGAAGTCATGCGCGCCATGCCCGCTAACGCCGGCACGACGCCGCATCTCACGCGCAAATTGCTGATGCTCAAATGGCATCGCCGCGCAGGAAAGGATTTAACCGGCCTCGC
>Ga0134128_10000896_pt1 | contig 40388 bp, 29 predicted proteins | sample KB31754_FD_96462 | JGI IMG/M metagenome (GOLD analysis project Ga0134128, IMG submission 96462) | Terrestrial soil microbial communities with excess Nitrogen fertilizer from Kellogg Biological Station, Michigan, USA - KB3-175-4 | ecosystem: Environmental > Terrestrial > Soil > Unclassified ...
AGCTTCGCTCAATTCTCGATACCATGCCCAGATATTGGGCAGAAAACTGACAATTCCACACCCTCGATCAGTACCTACGATCTTCCGTGACGTTCTTACCTATGCGTGAAATTTGCGGGCTAGGGCTGGATTCTTCTTTGTACGTCCACATTTTCATTCCTTTCGAATCAATCTTGCATTATTTGCTTTTGACCATTTCCGTAGGGAAGCATAGTCTTGCCGAGACTTTACGGCAGCGTGTCATGTCTGATTTTCCGTCCTTTGGCAACGATCTTACGCGATTCATTGAAGCCTAAGCAGCGGTTCATAACCAGCTCGTTTGCCCAAGTGGCTACCTTCAGGAGTGCTCATTTGAATAACGCCTTGTTGGCCTGAAAATACTGCAACAAGGCTTCATCGCCATACCGGAATTCGTTTGCCGCGCGGCCAAACAGCAGTCTTTTTTGTTTGGCAGCTTCAAGTGCTTGGGCATCGTCGCCGGCTTCTGCGGCGCGCACCTCGCGCCGCGCCTCGTTGGCGTAATGATCAAGGATGTCTTGAAGTATCCAAGTAGCGACTTCAAAGGGAGGCGTTCCATACTCCCGTTTGCTGACGAGCTTGTTTAGTTCGTCCTGGATTTCTTGAATGATGTGCGGATAGTCTTTGAGACTTTCGCGCAGACCGGCAGGAACTGGGGCTCCGGGATATTGAAATGAGACATGAGCTACTTTTTCCTTGTCGAGGCAGGGCTTTGCTTTTGGGGAAGAAGGTTTTTATGATATGTAAGGAAGTTCACGAAGACATGGGCCGCTGCGATCATCGCTGCCCGGCCTTTTCCATTTTTGCCCACAATTCTTCCAGCGCCGGGTTGCCACCCTTGAGCGAGCGATAGGAACGGATTTCCAGTTGCACGCTCCATTCCGGGCCGCCGGCGCGCACCAGGGTCTTGTCTTCCAGCAGCGCTTGCGCGGCGCTTTCCGGTACCCAGGCCACGCCGTAGCCTTCGCGTGCCATGTTCATCAGCAGCATCGCCATGTCGGCTTCGTAGCACAGCTCCAGAACGGCGGGGGTACCGGCACGGCGCAGGATCACGTCCACCACGCGGCCGAGGAAGCTGGTTCCCGTGTAGGCCAGATAGGGTACGGGGGCGTTGTCGCGCCCGGGCAGGCGGAATAGCGGACGGCCTGACTTGCTGGCCGCCGAGACGGGGATGAGATTGTCATGGCCCCAGACCAGGCAGTCGAACTTCCCGGCATCGAGCAGGATGGGGGCGCTGGGGTGGTGGTAGCAGAACATCAGTTCGCAACTGCCTTCGGACAGGGCGGTGACGGCGTCGAGCACGTTTTCCGCCACCACGCGCGCGTTGAGCTGGTTTTTCCCGCTGCGCATTTCCTTGATCCATTTTGGCAGGAAGGTCATCGATAGCGTGTGCGCGGCGCGGATTTGAATGGCGCGGCCCGGCATGCGCGTGTCCTGGCGGATTTCCGCGCGCACGTCGAGCAATTCCTTCAACGCCACGGCGCCGCGTTCGCAAAACAGTTCGCCCGCGGATGTCAGTTCGAGCGGAAACGTGCCGCGGTTGATCAGTTCGGCGCCGACCCATTCTTCCAGCGAGCGGATACGGCGCGACAGCGCGGACTGTGTTACATGGCGCAATTCCGCCGCGCGCGAAAAGCTCCTGGTTTCAGCCAGGGCCATCAAGTCATTGATCCAGCGCAGGTACATGGCGCGTCCCTCTCATTGAATGCGAATTCTGGTCGCCACAGCTTGCCACAACGGCTCGCCCCTGTGTTGCCCCTGTGCTGCAGGGGCTATTCCGAATCCGCATAGCATTATGACCCGTTCTCATCAAGCCGCGCCAAACCGAATCCTAGAATGCAATCGTGCTGCAAGGCATATGCACCAAAGGAGCGATCGAACCGGGAAGCTGTTCACATTGGTTCGACATGTGCATTCCCAATTCCATTGATTAAAAAGACAACGATGAATACAAACAAACTGGCGCGCCAAATCGTGTTGGCCATGCTGCTGGGCATCCTCGCGGGTTACCTGTGCAATACCTGTGCCGCCGATGCGCAGCAAGCCAAGACCTGGGCTTCGTATTTCAGTATCGGCACCGATATCTTTTTGCGCATGATCAAGATGATCATTGCACCGCTGGTGTTTTCGACCCTGGTGTCCGGCATTGCCTCGATGGGCGACACGCAGGCGGTGGGCCGCATCGGCGTCAAGGCCCTGCTGTGGTTTGTCTGCGCGGCCACGGTGTCGCTGTTCCTGGGCATGTTGCTGGTGAACCTGTTCCAGCCCGGCAATGCAATGCACCTTGCCTTGCCGGATGCGGCCAGTGCAACGGGCTTGAAGACGGAAGACTTCAATCTGAAGGTGTTCTTTGCGCATATTTTCCCGCGCAGCATCGTCGAGGCCATGGCCAACAACGAGATCCTGCAGATCCTGGTGTTTTCCCTGTTCTTCGGCGCGGCGCTGGGGCAGTTGAAGCGCAGCGGCAATGTGACGCTGGAGCGCGGCATTGAAGAGCTGGGGCGCGTGATGTTCCTGATCACCAACACGGTGATGCGCTTTGCGCCGCTGGGTGTGTTCGCTGCCATGGCGGCGGCCATCGGCATGCAGGGCCTGGGTCTGCTGGTCAGTTACGGCAAGCTGATTGCCGAGTTCTACCTTGGCCTGGCGCTGTTGTGGAGCCTGATGCTGGGGGTGGGTTTCCTGTTCATCGGCAAGCCTGTGTGGCAACTGTTCAAGCTGATCCGTGAACCGATCCTGCTGGCGTTTTCCACTGCCAGCAGCGAATCGGCTTACCCGAAGACCATCGAGGCGCTGGAGCGCTTCGGCGTGCCCAAGCGCATTGCCAGCCTGGTGCTGCCGCTGGGGTATTCGTTCAACCTGGATGGGTCGATGATGTACCAGGCGTTTGCGGTGCTGTTCATTGCCCAGGTCTACAACATCGACATGAGCCTGACGCAGCAAGCCACGCTCTTGCTGGTGCTGATGGTGACGAGCAAGGGCATGGCCGGCGTGGCGCGTGCTTCGCTGGTGGTGGTGGCGGCCACGCTGCCGATGTTCCATCTGCCCGAAGCGGGGCTGGTGCTGATCATGGGGATAGACCAGTTCTTCGACATGGGTCGCACCGCAACCAATGTGGTGGGCAACGGTATTGCCACGGCGGTGGTTGCGCGGCTGGAAGAGCGGCGCGCGGCGGCCGAGGTCAACTCCGGTGCCACGGTCAATGTGCTGCCATGAGCCTGGACGCCATGGCACCTGAAGCGGTCGCCAATGCCGGGCGCGGCGCGCGGTCGAGGAGAATCGGCATCGTCAACGGCTTGGGCCGCCAGGTTGCGCCAGACCTGTATTGCAAGCTCAAGCGCGGCTTTGCCGATGCCGGGGCCGAGTTGCAGGTGCTGCCCGACCTGCAGGTTTTGCTGGACCCGAATCCGGCCAACGGCCGGGCAGGGACGCTGGCAGACGAGAGCCAGGTGATGACGCGCAAGCTGGAAGTGTTTGCCGCCTGCCGCGCCTTTGCTGCCGATGGTGCCGATGCCATTCTCTTGCCCTGCTTTAGCAGCCACGTGTTCCGTAACGAAGTGCAGGCGGAACTGGACGTGCCGCTGCTGGATATGGTGGCGGCATTGCGCAGCCACGTGCGGCAGGAAGTGAAGCCCGGGGCGCGGCTGGGTGTGCTGACTTCCACGTTCGCGGCCAATGCGAAGCTGTTTGAACGCTATTTCGGCGCGGACTACGAACTGGTCTATCCCTCCGGCAGTTCGCAGGCGGTGCTGATGAACATCCTGCATGGCGCGGGCGGCATGGTGGGCGCTGCCGCGCAGCGCGCCATCGAAGCCGTTTGCCTTGAGTTGCGCAGGAAGGATGTGGCCATTTTGCTGCCGGGGTTTGCCGAACTGGCTTTGGCGGCAGCGGCACTGCAACAGAAAGGCATCGCACTGCCCGACATCAATGCCCTCTATACCGAATGCGCCTTGCAGTTTGACGGCCGGAGGAACCCGGCGCCGTTTCGCCTGGGCGTGATCGGGGGAATCGGGCCGGCGGCCACGGTGGATTTCATGAACAAGGTGATCGGCAATACGCGGGCCGAACGCGACCAGGATCATATCCGCATGGTGGTCGACCACAATCCGCAAATCCCCGATCGCACCGCCAACCTGTTGCACCAGGATGCCGACCCGACCGTGGCGCTGTTTGCCAGTTGCAAGCGGCTCGAAGCCGACGGCGCGCGCGCAATCGCGATTCCCTGTAATACGGCGCACGCGTTTGTCCAGCGCATGCAGCCGCACCTGGATGTGCCCATCATTAACATGCTCAACGAAACCATGCGCCACGTACGCGCGCAATACGGCCCGTTGAAGAAGGTTGGGTTGCTGGCGACGGCAGGCACGGTGGCCAGCCGTGTCTACCACGGTGCAGCCGAGAACGAATCGATTGAACTGATTGTTCCCGCGCCGGCCTTCCAGGACAAAGTGACCAGCGCGATCTACGGCAAGCGTGGCATCAAGGCCGGCTTCACACGCGGGCGCTGCCGTGAAGAATTGCTGGCTGCAGCGGCACACCTGGCGGAGCGCGGCGCAGAAGTGCTGATTCTTGGCTGCACCGAACTGCCCCTGGTGTTCCAGCCTTCGGAAAGCTTTGAAATCCAGGGGCGCACCTTGGTGCTGGTTGACCCGACTACGGTGCTGGCGCGGCGTTGCGTGCAGCTTGCAGATTCCTATCACCCTTGATGCCGTTGATATCACTCTTCCTGCCGGGGATGCCATGACCATGCCATGTGGAGTTTTGCCACGCGTTCGCTTCATCGCGGCCGCACTTTGTTTTGCCTGCTGTGCTTGCGGCGTGGCAGGCGGGGCCATGGCGTCGGGCACGCTGGACAACATCCGGGAGCGGGGCGCCATCGTCCTGGGCAACCGCAAGGCGTCCTTGCCGTTTTCCTACCTTGACGGGGAAGGCAAACCGGTCGGCTACACGATCGACATCTGCCAGCGGCTGGCCGAGGCCGTCAAACGCGAACTCAAGCTGCCGCAACTGGCGGTCCGTTACCTGAGCGTTTCGCCATCGGACCGCATCGGCGCCGTGCAGGAGGGCAAGGTTGACCTCGAATGCGGCACCACCACCAACACCGCCGAGCGGCGCCGCCAGGTGTCGTTCACGGTGCCGCATTTCGTCTATGGCATCCGCATGCTGGTGCACAGCGATTCGGACATCCGCAATTGGCCCGACTTGCGCGGCCGTCGCGTTGCCACCACGCGCGACACCACCACGGTGGCCCTGCTGACCGAACGTGACAAGGTGCGTGCCTTGAACCTGGCACTACTGGAAGGGAAAGACCATGACGAGTCGTTTTCGCTGGTGGAACAAGGCGCAGCCGATGCCTTCGTCATGGATGACGTGCTGCTCTATGGCTTGCGCGCCGGTGCCGCCCATCCCGCCGACTTCGCCATCGTCGGCGATGCGCTCTCGGTGGAAACCTACGCCATCATGCTGCGCAAGGCCGACCCTGAATTCAAGGCCCTGATCGACCGTGAAATGATCCGCCTCATTGTGGATGGCGAGGTGGCGCGGCTGTATGGCAAATGGTTCGGCAACCCGGTGCCGCCCAGGGGTTTGAATTTGAACATGCCCATGAGCTACCTCATGCGCGACTTGATGCGCTTCCCTGGCGGCGCAAGTGAAGACTAAGGAAGGAGGCCAGCGACCACGATCAAATCCTGGAATGGATGTACAGGCAGTAACGAGGGGGGATAGGAGCTTGCACCGTACAACCGGTTGACTCTGAAAGCCTGCAACGACAATCAAGATCAACACAGAAAGAAAACAATGAAAAAGAATTTGATGGCCAGCGCCATGCTGGGAACGGTTTGCTGTGCCGTGTCCGGCGCCGCTTTGGCCCAGACCAATGTGACGGTGTACGGCATCATCGATACCGCCTTGCGTTTCACCGACAACAATCCGGTGGCCGGCGGCAGCACCGCCAACCAGACCGCACTCGGTGCGGGCGCGATCTTTGGCTCACGTATCGGCTTCAAGGGCGAGGAAGACCTGGGTGGCGGCACCAGCGCGCTGTTCAAACTGGAAAACGGCTTCAACCCGACCACGGGCACGTTGGGCCAGCAGGGGCAATTGTTTGGCCGCCAGGCCTATGTGGGTTTGAAAGACACGAACTGGGGCGAGATCGATGCGGGCCGCCAATACGGCGTGGCCGCCGTGTGGAGCTTCGCCTATGACCCCTTGGGCGTGGCGAATTTCAACGAAAATTCCTGGGAATATTATCTCTACGGCTACCGCTTCGACAACACCCTGAAGTACAACAAGAAGTGGGGCGCGCTGGCCCTGTCGGTGCAATATTCAGCCGGCGGCCAGGCCGGTGCTGCCGACATCGGCGCCACTGAAGGCGTGTCACTGAACTATGCCGACGGCCCCTGGAGCGTGGGTGGTTTCTACCAGCAGTCGAAAGACCAGAACGGCAAGGCGGCCGACGTTGCCGGCCTGGGCGGCTATTACCTGGCCGGCCCGGCCAAGCTCTATCTGCAATACTTCCAGGCCACGCGCGACCCCAATTTTGCCAAGGCAGCTTCGAACAGCGGCCTGGCACTGGCCAACACCAGCTTCCTCAGCAACGCAGGCAACCTGTTGCAGCGCAAGGACGGCATGTGGACCGCCGGCGTGGCATTCAACCCCGCGCATGACAAGGGCTGGACCGTGACCCTGGCCGCGATGCACGATTCGGTGAGCAATGATTCTTCACGCGGCGACAGCGGCAGCGTGACCACTGCCTATGCCCTGGCAGAATACAATTTTTCCAAGCGCACCGAAGTGTATGTGGACCTGGATCACACGCGCCTCTCGGGCGGGGAAATCAGCGACAAGAACACCGTCATGGCCGCTGCAGGCAGCAGCTTTGGCGGCAATACCGGGCGCACCGGGGCGGCGGCTGGGGTGATTGTGAAGTTCTAGTAATGCCGTCAAACTTGAATCTGCGAGCCGCGTCGATTCCTGGCGGCTCGCCGGTTCCTGCATGGTGCCAATCAACCGGATTTCGCACCAGTTGCCACACCAGTTGCCGCAAGATTCAGAAGAACTTCCACCACGGCTTGGTCGCGTCGGCTTTTTCGAAAATCACTTCCGAGATCCTGGTGCCGGGTGCAAGATGCCGGCACCGTTCATGCAATTGCCCGCGCAGGCCCAGTGCGATCGAGAAGTCGCAACACTCGACGTTTTCATAGCTGAATGCTCCGCCTACGCTCGGGTGGACCATGAAGTCGTAGCATTGCCGCTCGCCCAAAATCTGGCCTTCGTCGATTGCGCGGTCGACAAAATCCGATAGAAGGTAGCGTTTCTTGCCGTCGCCGGTTTCCAGTATCTGCTCCAGTTCCTCGCGCGAGCTGCAGACAGGTTTGACCTTGCCGTCGATCGTGTCGAGGAAGGAAATGCCTTCACTGGACGTGAGGAAAATATCGGCAAACGCGGTCACCAGGATGGGTTTCCGTTCCCCCAGCCCGACCCATTTCCAGGCGTCGAGCGCCATGTTGAGTGCGTGGTCTGATGGTGAGATAAAGTAGCGCATGAATTCAAGCCCCTGGTGTATTGCTGCGCCTTGCTTTCCATTTCCGGCGCTTGCGGGTAGATTATAGGCGCCAACTGCCGTCGTCAGGGCGAGCAATTGACCTGGACTGGCGTTGTGGCCGACAGCAGATCAACCAACATTTCAGGTGAAACGCAGTAATGAGCGAAGAGAAACTGGTAGCGCTATTCATTCCCGCCCTGGGTGCCTTGCTGTTGGCTACGGAAGACAAGAAGGGCAGTCCGCTGACAGAACAGGAGGCACTGGCCATCCGGGACAACGCCAACGTCATGATGGTGACGCCGGCGCATGCGGCCAGCATGGACGAGAGCCGGGGCTATGCAGACCTCGACCCGGAGAATTACTGGTATGACTGGCAGATGCTGCGCCGTGAACTGGGCCGCAAGCCTGACCTTGATCCGGGTGCGCGCTTTTCCTACGTGAATGACAGTGAAGAGGCCTACAGGGGCACCATTACCGATGCACAACGCACGCTGAGCCATTTTCGTACGCTGATGGCGGAAAAGCGCGGTAGTGGCGTGTTTGCGCAGGTCAAAGCATTGCTGGAGGAACCTGGTTACCGGGCTTATCTCTGGCTGCTGGTGCGTGAGGATGAGGGTACAGGCTTCGTGGGAGAGATTTATGAATTGCCGGGCCGGTTCACGCAATTCACGCTAAGGCAGCAACTGGCAGTGCAAGATGCTGACGTCATGGATTGGATGATACTGGAGGGCGAGACGCTGTATGGCGGGTATTCGCTGCGCCACAACCGGGTGAAACTGGATGCGGCGGGCAGACAGCATTTCGACGAGCATCTTGGTGTGCGAATCTATGCTTGAGCTTGGACATTGCCGGCTGGTTCAATTGCCCGATAGTCACATCAACTCATGAGAACAGACAACAAGTCACTGCTTTTTTACCTGCTTGGTGTGCCCTCGCTCGTGGTGACGGTTTTTGTTGCGCTCAATAGCGTCGATGAAAAACCGACGCCGGAAGTGGCGAAGCTGCTGGACTGGCAAGTGCCGCCGCATGGGCTGGACGACAGCAATGGCTATCTGGTCTTGCGTGGCCTGGAGGCACCGGCAGACCAGGATGCCACCGCAGTCGGCCGTGCCGTGGTCGATGCCGATGTTGCACGGTTTCGTTCAAAGGCGCGCTTCCAGCCGGCTCCTTTGGACGATCGCAAGGTGGATGTTTTTCTGCATTTGAAGGCGCTGCAATGCAATTATGCAGACGCGGCGAATTGCCTGGATTTTTATCTGGCGCGCGACCGGGCAACGATGGATGCGGCTTTTTCGGCAGTGCCGCAATTGATGGCGCGCTACCGCGCCATCGTGGCCAGCCCCGCCTTTATCGAGGTGCTGACACCGCGCGCCGATGTGGCGTTTCCGCCTTATGCCAGCTTGACGGCTGCCTCCGAATACCAGCGCGTGAAGGCAATCGATGACATTGCCGATGGCAAGCTGGACCAGGGCTTGGCAGTATTTGTGGAGAATGCGATGTTTTCCCGGCGCCTGCTGGCGGATTCTTCAACCTTGATCGCACACATGATTGCCCTGGCCATGGTGCAGCATGACATCCGGCTGCTTGGCGAGTTGCTGGAAAAATATCCGCAGTTGGCCGATCACACCAGCACGCTGGCGCCGCTGCTGGCACCCATCGACGGCGAACATTACTCCATTGGCCACACGATGGATTATGAAACTGCGTTTAGCCTGCACGCGATCGTTGAAGCGCACACCAGGGTGGGCGAGGGCGATTCTATTCTTGGACACGGGCTTGGCTTTCTGCAGCAGACCAACGCCACCTTGAATTTGGTTGATCGATTGATGAACCTGCAGCGTGAAGTGATGAGTTCGCCTGCGTCCAGGATTGACAAGGCCCGCGTTGAGTATGCGGTAAAGCGGGAGAAGGAGCTGGGGCTGGGCGTTGGAAATTTTTTCCTCTATAACCCGATGGGAAAAATTGTGGAGGCCACTGGTGAGGCCAAGCTGGCCGATTATGCCGAGCGGCACCTGGATACGGATGCGGATATTCGCCTGGTGGCCTTGCAGGCGCAGCTCATTGCCGGCCATGCTGCTGAGGGGCAGGTGGCCGATGCGGTTGCGCATGCCGGCGCGGCCATGCGCAACCCTTATGACGGGCAGCCCATGAAGTGGAACCTGGCGAAGCACACCTTGAGCTTCACTGGGCACCAGCCTTCGTCCGCTATGCCGGGCAGGTCAAAAACCTGGCGGGTTCACCTGGTGTTTTGACACTCTCATTGAATGAAACGATGGGCTGCCCGTCGCTTGCAAGGCCGGAAGAAAACAGGACGGGAATTGCGCCGTATCGGAAGACGTGGATTGCGGCCGAAGTTCAAGTACGCCGGCATTGACCCGGTGTACTTGAACGATATTGCGTTACTTGGTTTGTTGCTTGCTGAAACGCTTAGTGCGTTGCGGACGCGCCACGGTGGGCATTCATCTGGTCCATCACATTCTTTGCATCAACTTCGGTGACGCTGGCGTCCTTGTTGCAATTGGTGCGGGCGATGAAGCTGCCGGTGGTGGCTTCGGATTTCTGGCACTTCGGTTGCTGCGTGTCGGCGCTCGCTACATCCTTATTGGGGGTGTCGCTGGCGCAGCCGGCGAGCAGGGCGAAGGCGATGCCCGCAATGATGTGCGCGCTTGCGGTGAAACTTTTCATTGTCTAACTCCGGTAGTTTTAGTAATGAGGATTAATTCGTTGAGAGGTAACTCGTTCAGGATGGTATCCGTTTAGCGCATAGACTGCAAATTGATCTTCAAATTGCCGGTTCATGCGTGGAAAAGCCGAAGGCTGCGTGGCATGCCTTCGGCTTTTTATTTCAGGTTCTGATATTGTTGTTTTATTCGCCTTTCCATTCTCCCAGACCCTTGCGCTGGCGTCCTTCTGCATCGAAGTTGTCCGGCGCCAGCCAGGCCGCAAACGCGGCCTTTTGCGCCGGCCATTCCGTGTCGATGATGGCAAACCAGGCGGTGTCGCGCGAACGTTGCTTGTAGACCACGGCCTGGCGGAAGATGCCTTCGAAGCGGAAGCCCAGCCGCTGGGCGGTTTTGCGCGAGGGGGCGTTGTGGCTGTCGCACTTCCACTCGTAGCGTCGGTAACCGAGTTCTTCGAAGACGTATTGCATCAGCAGGAATTGCGCTTCCGTTGAGGTGGGCTGTTGCTTGAGCAGTGGGGAAAACGCCACGTTGCCCACTTCGATGGCGCCATTGGCCGGGTCGATGCGCATCAGCGACAATGTGCCGACCGGCTTGCCCAGCGCCAGATCAATGACGGCATAGTGCTTGGGGTCGTTGCTGCCGGCTGCGCCTTCGGCATAGCGGCGGTAGTCGGCGGCGTTCTCAAACGGGCCGGCCACCATGTAGGTCCAGTCGCGCCCGTCGGGAGCGGTGTTGTAGGCCTCGAACAGGGCGGCAGCGTGGCGCTCTGCGTTGAGCGGTTCGAGCCGGCAAAAGCGGCCTTGCAGGGTGACGTCGCCCGGTGGCTGGCGGCGTGACCAGTCCGGCAGGGCCTTGCCGATGGGTTGGCCGTATTCGTTTTGCCTTGCTTCCATTTCCATCTCCTTGATTCGAAGCGTTCATTTTGGAGGGATAATGGCCCAATATATAGGTGCAAGAATTGCACAATTGACTGTGACATGAAAATGGACCTGCAAGACCTGAAGCCAGGCCGCAAATCGGGACATAAACCCGGCCTGCCGATCTACCAGCAGCTTTACCGCCGCTTCAAGGCAGCCATTGCCGAGGGCAAGCTGCGCCCGGGTGACCGCGTGCCTTCGGTGCGTGCCCTGGCAAGCGAACTGGGCATTGCGCGTGGCACGGTCGAGCTGGCTTACCAGGTGCTGGCCGGTGAGGGTTATTTCCAGGCGCGCGGGCCGGCCGGCACGGTGGTGTCGCCGCTCCTGGGCGGGGTGGATGCGCCGCAGCGTGCGGCCGTGGCCAAGCCTCGAACGACCCAACGCCATGCCGTAAGGAAGACGGCTGAAGCGCCGCTGCCGTTCGCCATCGGCTTGCCGGCGCTCGATGCCTTCCCCCGTAAAACCTGGACCCGGCTGGCCGTGCGTGGCATGCGCACGCTCGACATGGCTGCCATGGCCTTTCCCGACCCGGCCGGCTATGGGCCCTTGCGCGCAGCCATCGCAGCTTACCTGGGTATTTCGCGCGGCATTGCCTGTTCGGCCGAACAGGTGTTCATCACGGCGGGTTACCGTGGGGCGCTGGAACTGGTGTGCCGTTCGCTGTTGCAAGGCGGTGACTGCGGCTGGCATGAAGACCCCGGCTACACCTATGTGCGCGATTTTTTGCAGCGGCTGGGCATGGTGCTGGCGCCGGTGCCGGTCGATGAAGAAGGGCTGGACGTGGAGGCCGGCCGCAAGAAGGCGCCGGGTACGCGCTTTGCCGTGGTGACGCCCACGCACCAATACCCGACCGGGGTGGCGCTATCCCTGCCGCGCCGCCTGGCCTTGCTGAAGTGGGCGCGCAGCCGGCAAGCCTGGATCATTGAAGACGATTACGACAGCGAATTCCGCTACCAGGGCCGGCCGCTGCCGGCGCTGAAGAGCCTGGACCAGGATGGGCGCGTGCTCTATAGCAGTTCATTCAGCAAGGTCTTGTTTCCGGGCCTGCGGCTGGGTTATGTGGTGGTGCCCGAATCGCACATCGATCTCTTCCAGGAATCGGCCAGCCATCTGCCCGGCCCGGGCTCCATCCTGCCGCAGGCTACCGTGGCGGACTTCATGGAGCAGGGGCACTTTGCGCGCCACCTGCGCAAGATGCGGGCTTTGTATGCACAGCGCCGGGGGTATCTGCTCGATGCCCTGGAGAAGGTGTTTGGCGATTCTTTGCCGGTGGCGGAGCAGGCGGGCGGCACGCATGTGGTGGTGCTATTGCCTGCGGGCTGTGATGACAGGGCCATCGCTGCGCTGGCCCAGGCGCGCGGGCTGGCGGTGCAGGCGCTGAGCCACTGGCGCATGCGCCGTGCCCAGCAGGGCGGCTTGCTGATGGGGTTCACCAATATTGCCACGCGGGGCCAGGCGCTGGGGCTGGTGCGGCAATTGGCGAAGGCGATCCAGTTGCCGCGCGCTTGAACTTCAGGGCGTCGCGCCGTCGTCGAGCGTCTTGAGGAAGGCGATAATGTCGCTGATTTCCGCGTCGCTGAGCGCCGGTTTGCTGCCCGGCTTTTTATCAAACGGTGCATCGAAGACGTCGATGTTGGCTTGGTAGCTTTGCGGCAGGTCGTCGTATTGCTGCAGCTTGCCGGCGGCGTCCTGTGGGTAGATCTTTTCCGGTTGCGTGGCGCGCAGGTTGTAGAAATCGAGCACCTGTTTCAGGTCGTGGTAGACGCCGTTGTGGAAGAAGGCCTGGCGCTTGCCCACGTTGCGCAGCGTGGGGGTGAGGAACATGCCGCAATACTGCGTCTGTTTGGCCATGTCGGTGCGGAAGGGGCCGCAGATGCCCATGTCGTAGAACGTGGGCACTTTATTGGCCGGCAGGTCGCGGTTGCGCGGCACACCGAGCGCTTCGTATTGGGTGTCGGTGAACAGCGGCGGCTGGCCGTCGGGGCTGGGCTGGCTTATGTGGCAGGCGGCGCAATTGCCCTTATCCTTGTCGTTGAACAGTTGCAGGCCGCGGCGCTCTGCCGCGCCCAGGCGGGCGCGGCCCTCCAGCCACAGGTCGTACCTGCTGGAAAATTCGTGGAATGAGGGGTCTTCAAACTGGTAGCGGCCCACGGCGAACATGGCTTCGGAGACGAACAGGGTCGGGTCCTTGGTGACGCCCGGGCCGAAGATTTTTTGCAAGGCTGCGCCATAGCCTGCCTGCATCAATTTGCGCACGATTTCGGTGTTGTCGGCATTGGCCATTTCGGCCGGGTTGGTCAGGGGGCCGAGGGCCTGGTCTTGCAGCGTGCTGGCGCGGCCGTCCCAGAAGAAGCCGCCTTGCGGCACCATGGCCGGGGCTGCCGGTTTGGTGTCGGCGGATTTTTGCTGGCGTTGTGTGGTGAGCGCGGCGGCGGCGAGCTGGTCCAGGGTCGGCGGGGCGTCGTTTTCTTCGGCTTCGGGGCCGATGCTGAAGACGGCCTGGCGGTACAGGTAGGCCAGCGAGGGCGTGGCGCGGAAGCCGTTCAGGCGCATGTCCGGCCCGCCCGGCTGGACCGCCAGTGCATTGGCCGGGGCGTAGGCGGCGCCGGGGCTGTGGCAACTGGCGCAGGATTGCTTGCCTGAGGCGGAGAGGGTGGTGTCGAAAAAGATTTGCTTGCCGATCAGGGCTACGGCGCTTAATGGAGCAACCGGTGGGCGCATCAGCTTGACTGGATGGGGGTTGATGCCGAGCAGGGTCTGTGCCGGTTCCGGCAGGTTTTGTGGGCGGTAACGCACCAGCAGGGCGGCGGCGATGCAGAGCGCGGCTGCGATGGCTATGGCGATGTGCCAGCCTTGCAGGCGGCGCGGGGAATTCGATGTCGGCATGGTGAAAACTGTTTGCTGCTACAGCGCTTCTTTTGTGTGCGGGATGGGCGGGCTGCCTAAACCAGGGGAGAGGGGGCGCGACCACCCTCTCCCCCAAGCCTGCGCGGCCCGCCCATCCCGCAAGCGGGAGAGGGGAGTTAAATCCGGGAGCTAGATGCTAAAAATTAGAGCACGAAAAGAGTCCCGGAGGACTCTTTTCGTTATCTCGGCCGGTTTGCCCTGCGTACCGGACCTGCCGTACGCAAGGCAAAGACCGGTCAGCTCAGGTGCGTGGTGATCGTCGGCGCAGTCTGCACCTTCAGGCCGCTGTTCGGGTCGATGAAGACGGCCGGAGCGGGCGAGGCAGGCGAGAAGTTGAACAGGTTCATCAGGCTGCCGGTGCTGGCGTCGTGCGAACCGTTGCCAATGCGCTGGCCGCCGAGCCAGTTGTCTTCGATGAATTGCACAACCGAGGCTTGCGTGACCAGGGTGTGGTCGATGTAGTTGACCTTGGCGTAGGGCGAGATCACGATCAGCGGCACGCGCGTGCCGGGGCCGCAACGGCCGTTGACGGCGCTGCCGGTCACGCCGACGCCTTGCGTTGCACCGGTGGCGTTGCACATGCCGGCGCCGTTCAACTGGTCATGCACGGGGTCGAACGATGAAGTGGTCGGGGCGGCGTAAGCGTGGTCATACCAGCCGTCCGAGTCGTCATAGGTGATGATGACGGCGGTGCTGCTCCAGTCCGGTTGCTGTTGCAGGAAGTTGACCAGGTTGGCGATGAAGGCTTGTTCGTCCAGCGGGTCGGAATTGCCGGGGTGCGCGTCGCCAACAGCGGGCGCCTTGATGTAGCTCACCGAGGGGAAGTTGCCTGCAGCGACGGCGGTGAAGAAGTCGTTCACGTCATATTGATGGTGAACCGGGGTCGAGGTGCTGTCGAGCGGGTCGGTGGCGCCGATGACGGCCGTCGAACTGGGGCGGGTGTGGGCCGGGTTTTGCGTCGTCGGGTAGTATTGGAACCAGGCATGGTGCGGCACGTAGTCGGTCGAGTTGGCAGCCAGCACGCTGGAGTAGGTGCTGCGCTTGCAGCCCGTGGTGCCGTTGGCGTTCACGCTGGTGGTGTCGAAGCCGCCCATGAAGCCGCCCCAGGTGATGCCCTTGGCGTTCAACAGGTCGCCGATGTTCTTGTTGTTCGGGCCCATCTGTGCGAGGTCGGTGGTGGCGGTGGTGGAGCAGATGTCGCCAACCGGGTCGGAGTCGCCGTTCATGGTATAGCCGCCTGCGCTGTCGGCGATGATGTTGTCGCCTTGTGCTGCGCCGTTGGCCGGCACGACGCCGTTGGTCTGGCCGGAAATCACTTCCAGCGCGCCCGGTGTGGACGGGCCGTAGGTGTCGGTGTACATGTTGTCGCTCATGGCGAAGTTCTGGGCATAGTTCCACAGCGCCGTGACGGTGTTGCCGTCAAAGTAGCCCATCACGAGGCCGGGCGTGCCGAACTTGGTGCCGCTGCCGGCGCCGTTGTTGCCGGTCTTGGCCGGGAACAGGTCCGCTGCGCCATTGTTGTAGGCCAGTTGTTCGTTGGCGTAGTCGTGCGACATGCCGTTGGTGTTGGCTTCGCTGCGGTCCAGGCGGAACGGGTTGATGCCGCTGCCGGCCGAGGCCGCGTTGTTGGCCGGGTTGAGCGAATTGGGATTGTTCGTCAGCAGCGATTTCTGGTTCAGGTTGTTCGGCGTGGTGGTGCCGGCGGCGGCGACGAAGGCGGGCTCGTTGAGCGGGTTCTGTGCGTTCGGGTAGGTGCCGAAGTAATGGTCGAACGAACGGTTTTCGCTGAAGATCACCACCAGATGCTTGATCGGGGTCTTGGTGGCCAGCGCGTCTTGCGCCGAAACAGGCGGCGTGGTGGTCGTGGTGCTGCCGCCACCGCCGGTGGTCGAGGCGGTGGAGTTCGAGTTGTTGCTCGAGCTGCAGGCGATCAGGGCGAGGGCAAGCGAAGCGCTCACGCCGAGGATCTTGAAGAATTCATTTTTTTTGAACATGTGGTCAGGCTCCAGTAATACGATTTGATATTGCCGCCGGGGGCAGCGCTTTATCTTTTCCGCTTTGCGTTTCTGCTGTGTCGTTTCTTGTGGCAAGGACGCCGGTTTCAGCAGCACGGACCTTGCGAAATCGGCCCGGAAATCGACCTTGAAAACAGGCCGGGGAGTCGATTACGTAGTGCTCGTAAGTGGTTCACTTATCATTGCCGGAAGGGAATTATGGGAGCCATTTGTGACGTTGTAATGACCTGGGCCCGACTTGAACGACGAATGCTGCGCTATAGGGAATGCGTTAACATTGGCGTTACGGGCGGTTTGCTTTGCGGGGTGTTTTCGTTACATTCAGTTTGCACTGTGTGCGATTAGCGCACCTTCAGCACCAGCATGCGGCAGGCCGGACCTTTCGCTCATCGGCCCTGCTAACGGCTTTCATTTCAGATAAAGGAAACCATCATGTACGCCATCATCGGCGCCACCGGCAACGTCGGCTACGCCACCGCAAGCGCACTGCGCCAGGCCGGCCTGCCGGTCAAAGCCATCGTGCGCGATGCCGCCAGGGCTGTGCGCTTGCAGGACATCGGTTGCGAGATTGCCGTCGCGGATTTACACGACCTTGGGGCACTGGCAGAAGCAATCGCAGGCGCCGACGCCGTGCAAGTGGTGGTGCCGGTGCCGCCGCGCGCGGCAGACCCGGCTGCGGCCATGCGCGCATCAGTAGACAGCCTGACCCGCGCACTGCTCCAGGCCGGGCCGAAGACGGTACTGGCCATTTCCGACTATGGCGCGCACGTGGCGCACGACATCGGCATGCCCGGCATCTTCCATGAACTTGAAGCGCGCCTGGCGCAGTTGGCCGGGCACACGATCATTCTGCGCTCGGCCGAGCACATGCATAACTGGCTGCGCAACGTGCCGGCGGCGCTGGAGTCCGGCGTGCTGATGACTTTTCAAGACCCGGTGGACATGGAACATCCCACCATCGCTGCGCAAGACCTTGGTGTGATTGCGGCTGACCTGTTGCAGCACCCTGCTGGCGATGCGGACGGCGCGGGCGTGCAGGTCGTGCATGCGGAAGGGTCGCGCCGTTATGCCGCCAGCGACGTGGCGGCCGCATTGAGCGAGCTTGCCGGGAGGCCGATCCAGGCGAAGGCAATTCCGCGTTCGCACTGGGAGGCGGCGATGGGACAGAAGATGCCGGCCAGCCTGGCCGGCTTGTTGATCGGGGCGAATGAGGCGAAGAACAAGGGTGCTTTGGTGGAGGTGGAACCCGGCGGCGTGGTGCGTTATGGGGCGACAGTTTTGATTGATGCGTTGCGGTCGTTGCTGCGCTGAACCTTGGTAAGCAAGCTCAGCGAGTAGGTCGGAAAAGCGTAGCGCCTTCCGACGCATGTTCGTTGCAACCGACGCAGTTAATGAGTCCAGAAGTCTCTCTCAATCGGTTCGTGCAAAAAGTGTAGTCGCATACGTCGGAAGCGCCGGACGCCGCACGCCTTCGGCTTTTCAGGCCTAATCGTTGCGTGAACTTGGCCATCCAAGGTCGAATGCAGGTTTTATTCCGATAGTTCCTGTTCAAGTTCTTGTATGGTATTCCTGATCATCTGGATATCGCCCTCGGGAATGTCCCGCGTCAAAGCCATTTCCAGGTAGCGATGCGAGATGACTCTCAAATCCGAAAACACCAATCCGATGCAACCCAATATGTCGACATACGAAGCAACGAGCGCGGTATCGTCGAACTGGATTCCGCTTGCAAAGATCCAGTAAGCATTTCGAATTTCGTTTTGGCAGTCTCGCCACAATTTTTCTGAATCACCGCCCGGACTGGACGCGGCAATATTCCCGATCAATTCCAGGCAACACGCTTTCGCGTGTGTGTCGCACATGGGCAATGCCGCCAACACGGCCCGCAGAACGCTTAGAGCGCAAGGATAGATTTTTCCATTTTCACCAACAGCCCAGGAAACCACGAAAAAAGCTTCGCGGGCGTCCTTGGCGCTTTGGGCAGAGATCAATTTTGATATATGCCGAGGGTCCAGAGCTACGCCGTCTGCGCCATGGAGACTCCAGTCGAATAGCGAAAATTCCCAAGCTGCACTTCCTGTCATGCCTGTTTCAATTGAATCTCTCCCGGACTGCGAGTTGCTATGAAACTTCAAGCGGCGGCTGGATGAATGCCTCCTCTACGTCGCGGTAAAGAAGTCTCTCACAATTCGTTCGCATAAAAAAGAGACGTAGTCGCATACTTCGGAATGCGCCTTTGGCTTTTCCGACCTACTCGCTGCTTGCTGTGCAATCCGGAAAGTGCATAAAATGATGCACGGAGATGAATCCGGCAAAAAACTGGGAGAAAGAATGCCGTTTCAGCGTGTTCTCAAGTTCGTTGGCCTGTATTTGGCGGCATCCATTTTTGCAGCCGCGGGCATGTTGTTCTATGCCGCGCCGTACCACCCGAAATCATTGTCCGGATGGACGCTCTTTTTCCTGCTGGCTTTGCCGATCACGTTTGCCGGCGAGGCGATAGGTGAGGCAGTCTGGCGCAATCGGATTGCAAAAAAGATCGAAAGCGGCACGGCTGGTCGGCCAATTTCAGGGCGGCGAATGGGCTATGTGTTCGTAGCCATGTTGCTTTTGTTTGCTATTTCCTGCGCTGTTGTGTCGCTGCTTGGCTTGTAATATTTATGGCTTCAGAAAGCAGGCAGGGCAGTCCTCTGTCGAACGAGCATGCGTAGTCGCATTCGTCGGATAACGCCTTCGGCTCATCCGACCTACTCGCTTTGTGTCAGTTGAATTGGCACGTAGACTACTTTGAATCTTCCAGCTTGAGCAGATCGCTGCATTGCGCCAGTGTTTTCTCTTTACCTACTTTTTTCCGCTCTATCAGAGCCCCCTTGCGTCGCCCAGGCAGCGTGGCCAGCACAGAGGGATGCCAGCACCACGGCGGTTTGCAGCACGCGCTGCATGGCCTTCATCACTGCAGTGCCGTCAACAACGCTTGCGCAGTCGCTTCCCATTGGCCGTAATCCGACCCTTCCCACAATTCCTTCAGCTCGCTGCCTTCAGCCAGCACCTCCTGCACGGCGGCACGGGCCTCGGGGAGCAGGGCGCGGATGTCTTCTTCGAACAGGCCGGCGGCCCAGATTTTGAGCAGGTCGGGGGCGCCCTCGACTTCGCGGCCCAGGGCCACGGCCAGTGCCGCGGCGGCGCACAGGATGCGGGCGCCGTCGCCGGCGTCGAGGTCGCCGGCCTTGGTGGCGGCAAAAGCGTCGGCCAGCAGGTCGGTGCCGTCACTAGTGCACAGCTCGTCCTTCCAGTCCATGGCGTCGTCGTTGTCGAATATGCCTGTGCCCCATGCACCCATGTCGGTCTCCCTGGTTTTTAGAACCTGTTTATGATCTTACTGCGCGACCCGGATTTGCCCCCAAGCAGTGCTCAAAATCCTCATGTACTTAAGTACATTCCGGTTTTTCCGCGCTGGTTGGGAGCAACTGCGGGCCGCTCGCTACAGATCGTAAACAGGTTCTTACAGCTTCGGTATGCGGATGCGGCTGATCATGAGCGAGCCCGAGGCGGCGAACATGAGCACCAGCGGATGCAGGTGCATGCCGAATATTTCTACCGAGCCGAACAGCATGTTGTTTTCATAGGCGCCGGCATAGACCACGCCGGCGATCACCAGCACCAGGAACATGGAGGTGGGGATGGGGGTGCCTTCGAAGAATTTGACCTTGTCGCCGCCTTCGGACATTTTTTCGGCGGTGACGTTGTAGCGTGCCAGGCGCGAGACGCCGCAGGCGACGAAGAACAGCAGCACGATGCGGTCATACAGGCCCTGCATGCCGCAGGCATAGGCGATGGCGGCAGGGGCCACGCCGAAGGAGATGACGTCGGCCAGCGAGTCGAGTTCGCGCCCCATGGCCGAGGTTTTCTGGCGCCAGCGGGCGATACGGCCGTCGAGGATGTCGAACATGAGGGCAAACGGGATCAGGCCGCAGGCGAGGTAGAGGTGCAGCACCAGCCCGGTCTTGAGATAGGTCATGGCCGAGAATAGCGAGCCGACGCCGCAGAAGGCGTTGCCCAGGGTGAACCAGTCGGCGAGGTGAAACTCGCGGATCATGGAAAAGGGCTTGTTGGGTTTCTTGTCGTCCATGGTGGGCGTGGCATGTTGCGTTACCGCTATCATAATGGAAGCTGGCTTCGCTGTGTCATGTCTCATGTGTGATGTGTCACGGCCGCATGCCTGATTGGTGCACGAATTCGCGGATACCCTTGGGGTTTTCCTTTTTCCAGCTTTCCAGTTCTGGCCGGTAGTCTTCGCGGTAGGCCAGCAGCAACAGGGCGGGTTTGAGCAGGCCGGCCTGGTTGAGCGCGTAGAGGTGGTTCAGGCCGGGGTCGACGGTTTTGAGTTCGCCGTCCTTGGCCGAGCGCGCAGCGAATTCGAAGGTGCGCTGCCAGGCGGCGAAGTCGAGCTGGAATGGCGAATATTCGGGGTGAAGCCTGGCTTGCTCGATATGCGCCATGGCATTGGCGCTCCAGATGAGGGTGGCGCCGGGTTGCTCTTTGTTTTGGGCCGCCTCTGCCGGCTCGTTCTGTTCGTCCACGGTCCAGGTCTTTTCCCCGGCTTCGCGGTAGGCGTGGATGCGCAAGTCGATGGGTTCCAGCGTCACGCCCATGGAATCGAGATAGCTTTGCAGGTAAAACCAGACGTAGAGGTCGTTGGGTGCTGCGCCTATCGATTGGCACAGCAGGTCTTCCACTTCCTCGACCTTGCCTTCGTCGAGCAGGGCATTGGCCAGGAAGCGCCAGGCCTGGCCGTTCAAGGGGTCGAGCTGCGTGGCCTGGCGGTAGAGCGCGGCGGCTTCGGCGTATTGCTTGCGGCTGAAGTAGCAGTCGCCGAGGTAGACGTAGGCCAGCGCAAACTTGGGGTCGATGGCGATGGCTTTGCGATAGTGTTCGATGGCTTCGTCATAGCGTTCCTGGCCGTACAGCCCTTCTGCCATTGAGAATTCCTGGCTCGCCGGGCCGGCGGGGATGGGCCGCTGTTGCGGTTCGCCGAAATCGAGCTTGCGCAAGACCTGGTGCGCCAGCAGGTCGCCGGGTGTGGTCTGAAGCGCCCTGTTTGCCTTGTCCCTTGCGTTTTGGCGCAATGTTGCGGCCTGTTCCGGTTCGGCGTTTTTCGACAGGTCGTAAAACAGCGAGGCGGCATGCGAGTGCGGGAGGGAACAGTCGGGAAAGGTGTCCGCTTCGCTGCGATAGGCTTCCACCGCCAGTTTGTTTTTGCCTTGCCCGACCAGGGCATCGGCTTGGCGGATCGCTTGCCGGCACTGCGCGGCCGGGGTGTTGTCGGCATTGTTTTCTTCGGCGCAGGCCGGGAGCTGTTGCGCCAGCATGGCGGCCAGCGCGATGGTGGCAAGGCGGAAGGGGTGGGCTTGGCTTGGCATGCTTGGAGAGTGGGGGCAGATGGCAAGCGGGTGCTGGTCAGGCGACTTCCACCCGGTTGCGCCCGTTTTCCTTGGCCTGGTACAAGGCCCCGTCGGCGCGCGACACGAGTGTGGTCACGCTGTCTTCTTCGCGGTAGCTGGCGATGCCGAAGCTGGCGGTGCAGTGGCCGACGGCGGAGCAGTCCGATTCGGCGACCAGCTTGCGCAGTGTTTCCGCCACTTCGCGTGCGCCTTCGGCATGGGTGCCCGGGCAGATGAGCAGGAATTCTTCGCCGCCCCAGCGCCCGGCGATGTCGGTTGCGCGCACGCGCGAACTGAGGATGTCGGCGATGGCTTTCAGGACGTTGTCGCCGGCCAGGTGGCCCAGGGCGTCGTTGATGGCCTTGAAGCGGTCGACGTCGATCATGATGAGCGAGAACGGTTCACCCGCACGCTGGGCCAGGGCCAGTTCGCGCGCCAGGGCGTGGTCGAGGTAGAGGCGGTTGTAGAGACCGGTGAGGCGGTCGGTGACGGCGAGCTGTTCCAGTTCCTTGTTCTTTTCCTGCAGTTCGGTGGTGCGCTCAGCCACCTGGCGGCGCAGGGTTTCGGCTTGCTGCGTCAGTTGCACCACGCGCAGGCGGTAGATCAGGTAGGCCAGCAGGGCGGCGGCGCACAAGGCCAGCACGACGAACCAGCGCGTCTGCCAGAAGGCCGGCAGCACGGTGATGGCGAGCGTGAGTTCGTGCGGGCTCCAGTCGCCGTTGCGGTTGCTGCCGCGCACGGTGAGGGTGTAGCTGCCGGGCCAGAGGTTGCCGTAGCTGACGCTGCGGTGCTCGGCGTCGGTTTCGATCCAGTCGCGGTCATAGCCTTCGAGGCGGTAGGCGTAGCGCAGCTTGTTCGGCGCGGTGAAGTCGAGTGCAGCGAATTCGATGGAGAAGTCGCGCTGTCCCGGGTCAAGCGTCAAGCCGTTTTGCAGGGCGGACAAGGGCGCATGCAGGCCGTCGATTTTGAGTTCGGTGGCGACCACGGGCGGCTGGTAAGCCCAGGGCTGGAATTTTTCCGGATCGATGACGGCCACGCCTTGCGTACCGCCGTAGAGCAGCAGGCCGTCATGCGTCTTGCCGAAGGAGTTGTCCCAGTTGGTGCCGATCTCCATGCCGTCGGCCTTGGAGAGGTTGTAGAAGCGGTTGTGCGCCAGGTCGATCAGGAAGGAATCGGTCCAGATGCGGCCTTCTTTGTCTTCCATCGGGGCGTCGCCCAGGGCCATGCCGGGGTGGCCCAGCATGGCGCTGATGTGCTCGAAGTGGGCGGTGGTGCCTTCACGGCTTTTGAGGCGGTCCAGCCCCTGCGCGGTGGAGACCCAGAGCTTGCCCTGGTGGTCCACCAGCAGGCCGGCGATGTCGTCGGAACTGAGGCCGTCGGTCTGGCCCGGCTTGGCGCGGATGGATTGCATGGTGGGCGCACCGGGTTCGCGCAGCCACAGGCCGTCGTCGGTGCCGGCCCAGATGCGGCCTTCGTGGTCTTCTTCGAGTGAATAGACGTGGGCGCGCATCGGTTGGCCGTCGGCGCCGTTGAAGGTCTCGAAGCGCTCGGTGGCGGCGTTCCAGTGGGCCACGCCGGAATCGGTGCCGACCCAGAGTTCGCCCTTGCTGGTAATGGTGACCTTGGAAACGCCAACGGCGGGCAAGCCCTGGTCGACACCGAATTCTTCCCAGTTCGACGAGTCTGCCGCCAGCCGCATGGCGCCGGCCTGCTTGGTGCCGGCCCAGAGTGCGCCATCGGCAGTGCGGCCGATGCCGAAGATGGCGGCGTCGGCCAGCGCGCCCTTTTGCCTGCCATGGGGGCGGTAGCCGCCGACCACGCCGCGCGTGCGGTCGACGATGTCGATGCCGTTGGCGTCGGTGCCGATCAGGAGCGTGTTGTCGTCCTGCTCATAAACGCTGTCGACTTCGGCTTGCGACAGGCTCTCAGGCCGGATGGGGCTGTGGCGCAGCACGCGGATGGCGCGGTTCTGCGGGTTATAGCGCTGCAGCCCGCCGCCCCAGGTGCCCAGCCAGAGCTGGCCGGCGCGGTCGTGCAGCATGGCGCCGATGCCGTCCAAGCCGATGCTGCTGGCCACTGACGGGTCATGGTGCAGGCGTTTTTTGACGCGGCCGCTGGCGGCGTCCACGATGTCGAGCCCGCCACCGTAAGTGCCGACCCAGATTTCGCCGGTGGTTTTGCCGCTGTCTGGCTGGCTGATGGCGCGCACCCAGCCGTGCGGCAGGGCCAGCGGGTCGTTGGCGTCCACCGGCAGCCAGTGCGGCGTGGTCTGGCCCGGCGCCATCCAGGCGGCGCCCAGCTTGCGCGTGCCGAACCAGATCTTGCCGTCGGCGGCTTCGAACAGCGCGCGGATGTCGCGTTCCTGCGCCGTGTGTTCGCCTTCGGCGATGCTGTCGAAACTCTTGTGGTCGGCGCGCAGGCGCTGCAAGCCGGCGGCGGTGCCGACCCAGAGCTTGCCGGTCTTGTCGATCAAGAGATTGTGCACCCGGTCGTCGGCCAGGCTGGCAGGGTCGTGCTCGTCATGGCGGTAGTGGCGCCAGGTCTTGCCGCCACGGGGCAAATAGTCGAGCCCGCTGTTGCTGGCCACCCAGGTGCCACCGGCGTCGCTGGCAATGGCCCAGACCATGCCGCCGCCGATGCTGCCGGGGTCGTTGTCGGCATGGCGGAAATTGTCGAAACGCTCATGCTTGACGTCATAGCGCGACAAGCCGTCGCTGCCGGTGCCAACCCAGAGGAAGCCGTCGGCATCGACATACAGCGAAGAAATGTAGCTGCCGGCCAGGGAATGCGGGTTGGAAGCGTCATGCACGTAATGGCGGAAGCGGTAGCCGTCGTAGCGCACCAGGCCTTCTTCGGTGCCGATCCAGATCAGGCCGTCGGCATCCTGGGCCAGCGAGGTGACGACGCCGCTGGGGATGGCGTCGTTGTCGCCCACGTTCTGGAAGTAGGGGTCGATGAAGGCGAAGTCGTCGTTTGCCGGAACGGGGGCGGGGGGTGGTGTCTGGGCAAGACTTGTGATTGCCAGGGTGAGGCTGAAACCGAGCGCAATGCAGGGTTTCAGGCAAGAAGCCAAGTGGCGCAAGGGTCCAAAGAGCGAGCGAAGGGCGAGTGGTTCAGTGTGCATGCGACGCCGTGCCCGACCTTGTCTGTCGGGCGGTTGAGGGGCGGGCCGCCCTTGGCGCGCGTTGCGTATCCATGGCAGTGGTCGGCTGGGTCGCGTATGAATGGTAGCTTTTCGGTTTGACTGTCAGTAGTCCTGATCGATTATAGCTTAGCGCACCCGCTTTGGAAGCTTTCTTGCTGCTATGCACTCCGGCAAAGCATCGCAGCAACAGAGATCACGGCCGCCAGGGCCGCTATTGCCACCTCGCTATTGCTAAGTTACGCTTGACCATTCCGGAAGATCCTTATCTGGCAAAGGCAAGGCATGAGCATCGACATCTATTTCATGTTCCAGGGCAGGCAGGCCGGCAAGTGGCAGGATATTGCCTGCGAATACAACGGCTTTCATGGCGGGCGCGATGCGGCGCTGTTTGCCTGGCTGGCGCTCGGTGGCGGTGATGAACGCAATTCCTATGCGCTCGAACCGCTGGCCCGGCCGCGTGGCTTTCCTGATGACTTTGCCATGGTGGACCAGGTGTTCCACCCGATTGCCGATATCGGCGTGCTGGCTGAAGAAAAACGCGGCTACTTCCAGAAGCGCGACATGCGCGTGCTGATGGGGCACGCGGACTTTTCCTATTACCTCGCTTATGAAGTCTTGAAGGCCGAGCCGCCCAAGGCCTTGCGTGCCATGGCGCTGCCGCTGGAGGCTTACCGCGCTTCGGCCAAGGCTGGCGAACCATTGCAGGGTGAACCCGTACCACGGGGCTGGAAGCGCCACCCTGCTTATGCGGGCAAGGGCTATGCCACGCCGGAAGAGATCGATGCGGGCACGCGCTTTGTGGTGGTGGAGTCGCTATTCGACTTCAGCGGCGAGATCGCCTGGTTCCGCGACCTGCTCACGCGCCTGTGTGATGCGCACGGCGAGGTGCGCTTCATGTTCGGCTTTGCCTGACACCGCTTTGCAATCCAGTGCCCTGATGGCGCCAGTGCGGTAAGATCGTCCGCTGCCGCCGTTTGCATTGCCCTGACTCCAAGGACCCCGCACGCCATGCCTCGAAGCGCCACGCCCAGATCACCGCTTACCCTTTCACTGACCCTGGTTTTTCTCTGCTCCGGCTTTGCCGCGCTGTCTTACCAGACTTATTTCGCCAAGAAACTCGCACTGGTATTTGGCAGCCAGTCGAGCGCGGCCTACACCGTGCTGGCGATCTATATGGCTGGTATGGCCCTGGGGTCGGCTGTCGGTGCCGTGCTGGCGCGCCGCGTGCGCCGGCCGCTGGTCTGGTATGCCGTGGCGGAAGCGGTGATTGCGCTGTATTGCTGGGTGACGCCCGACATCTTTGTGATGGCCCATGCCGCCTACGTGAAAATGGCGCAGGGCATGCGGCCTGATGCAGGGCAACTGGTGTTGGACCAGGTCTTGCTGGGTGCGGCCGTGCTGGCACTGCCCACGCTCTTGATGGGCGTGACGCTGCCGCTTTTGGTGCGGGCCGTGGCCGGGGTGCAGGAATGCTTTGCTGCGCTCTCCAACCTGTATGCTGCCAACACGCTGGGTGCGGCGGCGGGGGCCTTGTGCGCCGGGTATTGGCTGATCCCGACTCTGGGCATGCGCGGCACGCTGGGGCTTTCCTGCCTGGTGGACTTGGGTGTGGCAGTGGCGGCGGTGGTGATTGCGCGGCGGCTGGGTGACGTGCCGGCGGCGCAGGAAGACCCTGACGCACTCCATCATGAACCGGGCCAGGGGCGGCGGCTGGCGCTGCTGTTCCTGTTCGTCACAGGTGCCATCACCATGATGCTGGAAGTGTCGACCATGCACCTGCTGGCGGTGGTGATCGGCAACAGCGTGTATGCGTTTGCCTTGATGGTGGCGTGCTTCCTGCTGGGCCTGGGGTTGGGCGGCAGCTTTGCCGCCCGCGTGGCGGGGCCGGAGCCGGTTGCGCGGCTGATGCGTGCCACCTTCTTTCTGGCGGCCTGCATCCTGGTGTCCACCTTCCTGTGGCAGGCTGCCTCGAGCTATTTCTTCTTGCTCGCCAGCGTGAACGTGCCGCATGTGTTTGCCGTGCGTGAATTGCTGCGCGTGGTACCGGCGCTGTTCATCCTGGTGCCGCCGGCCTTTGCCATCGGCGCGCTTTACCCCTTGACCATGAGCCTGGCGGCGCAGGGGCGGCATGACCGCATCGGCGTGCCGGGCGCCTTGAACACGGTGGGCAATATCGCAGGCGTGCTGGTGGCGGGCTTTGTGCTGCTGCCGGCCATAGGCGGGCTGGGCATCACGCTGGTGGCGGCGGCGCTGGCTGTGGGCATGCTGGCGCTGGCCTACACCATGGCGCCGCGCGTTGACCTGCGCCACGTGGGCGCGCTGGCCTTCATCGCCATCCTGTTCTTTGCCGCGCCCAAGCACCTGGACTGGAGCCGCATCGCCTCCGGCATGAATGTGTATTTCAGCGTGCCGTATTACGCCGGCGGCCAGGTGATCGATTCGGCCGAGAGCGCCGACGGCGGCTTGACGGCCATCTTCGGCCAGCATGTGGAAGGCGAGGCGCTGTTGCACAAGACGCTGACGACCAACGGCAAGTTCGAAGGCAACAACGTCATGGCGCAGGGCGGCGAGATGGAAGCGCAGGTGGGGCTGGGCCTGTCGCCGCTGATGCATGTGTCGCGCTTCGACAATGCGCTGGTGATCGGCTATGGCGCGGGCATCACCTCGATGACGATCCATGAAGCAGGCTTTGCCCATCTGGATATCGTGGACCTGAGCCGCGACCTGGTACGGCTGTCGAACCGGCATTTCGATACCGTCAATTTCGGCGTGGCAGGCCAGCCCGACGTGACCATGTATTACACCGACGGGCGCAATTACCTGGGCCTGACGGACAAGAAATATGATTTGATCGCGATGCAGTTGTCGTCGATCTGGTTTGCCGGGGCCGCGTCGCTCTATAACCGCGAATTCTATGCCTTGGCAGCTTCGCGCCTGCAGCCTGGTGGTGTGTTGCAGCAATGGGTGCAGTTGCACCACACTACGCCGCAAGACTTGCGTGCCATCTTTGCCTCTGCGGCGCAGTCGTTTGACCATGTTTGGTTTTACGTCATCGGCGGGCAGGGCGCGCTGATTGGCAGCAATGGCCCGATGGCCGAACCGAACGCCGCCAAGCGCGAACGCGTGCGTACCACCGCTGCCAAGCCACGCCTGCAACCCTTCCTGGTGTTGTTCCATGACGGCGTCAATGCGGTGCTCGACGGCGAACTGCTGACGCCCGACGTGGTGGCGCGCTGGGTGCAGGGCAAGGATGTGCTGGCTTCGACGGACGATAATCTTTACCTGGAATACAGCACGCCCAAGGGCAATGCCTTGACCAGCGAGGCGGCCAATACGAACCAGGCTTATCTGGAAGGTTTGCAATGAGTTTGCAATGGGGGCGAGGATGGTGAAACGGGGAGACATGCTCTACTACGTGGTGCTGATCGGCTTGATGTTCTTGCTGCCGGTTGGTTTTGCGTGGTACTACAGTTCCCACTGGATTTTCGAGTTCAAGCCTTCATTCGAGTTCATCTTTTTCAATGTTTGGGTCCCGGATTTGGCAGAATCCTTCGTGTTTTTTGCCGTCGGCCAGCGTCTGATTCTGGAGGGGTTTCGCCGTTTTATCTGGCCTCGTGCGTCTGCTTTTGCCTTGGTCAGGCTGGTTGTAGACGGTGCAGAGATACGGGTTCGCCTGGTTGGCTTTGCCCTGGTTATTTTGGGTTGCACCGGCATCTTTCTGCTCCACGAAAACCTGTTGGCTGCGTCTATATTTGGAAGCTTTTTTTGCTTTTTTTCCGGTTTCGCGCAATTGCTGCGGAAACGCATTGGAGGCAGAGAGCATTTAGCCATGCTTTGTGAATTAATTTGCGGGATGATTTTGTTTGTTCTCTGGTTCATCCAGGTGAGCCCTGTAACCAGCGACGCTTGAATACATTTTCTGGAAGATGTCATGCTGAATTCGGAGTGGGCGCCGCGATGCTGCGTACTGATACTGGCGATGCTTGCCGCCTTTCCCGCCAGTACCGCAGAGATAGGACAGGGTTTCGCCAGCGTTGAAGCCTTCATCCGTTCGGTGCCGCAAGGCGAGCGCCTGACGGGTAAACCTGAGGACCAAGGTTATGGCGACCTCGCCGGAGCGGGGCGGCGCGACTGGGCCGGTGTGGTGTATGCGGAAGCGGAGCAATACAGAAAAACGCGCCGCGTCGTGGTGCTGGCGCAGCAGCCCGACGGCAGCTACCGCGTCGCGGCGCAGGGGCCGGAGGAGAGCACCGATGGCGGCACTTCCCACAACGGCATCGACTCTGTGAGGGCGGAACAGGGCAGCGTGTTCGTGTCGTGGTCATGGCACTGGCATGGCTGTACTGGCAGCTCCGTGCAGCAGATCAAGCTCTACAAGGGCCAGTGGCGCGTGGTCGGCGCGGAGCTTCAGCATGCCAATGCGATTCAAACCGATGAAGGATATGACACAGGCGATTCGGCCACGCTGAGCCACAACCTGCTGACGGGCCGGGCCACGATTCATTTTTCGCCGCGCAAGGGCAAGCCGGTGACCAGGGAATTGCGCTTGAAACCATCGGTGGAACTGCTCGATGATGGTTTTGACAGCGGGGCGGGTTCGGTGGCGGCCTTTGCCGAGTACGCGGGGTGCTGAGGGTATGGGGATCGGATTGATCCCCTATGTCTTTCCTGACGCCGAACAATCAGAAAAACCCCGCCAGATAACGGAATAACCCTGTGCTATCGGGCTGAACAAAATTGTAGCCCGTCGCCACCTTGGTGCCGTCTTTTTTATACATCGACCATACGGCCAACAGCTTGTCTGCCTGGGGGTAGAGCTTGTCCGTTTCGAAATAGGCGCCGGGCATCGTTGCCTGGAATTTGGCGATATGCGCAAACAACCCGGTGCGGCTCTTGCCGTCCCCGGAGGGGTTGGTGAAGACGACGTCTTCCGTCACGCATTGCTCCAGTAAATATCGCCGCCGCACTTCATCGTCTGCCGCGTAGGCATCCATATAGGCTTTCCAACGCTGCTCGACCGTCAACTGTTCCATATCCATTCCTTCAAAGATTCAATGCGCCCGCATGCGCCGTATGGCGCCGTGCCGCTCACTGATTGAACGGCAGTATAGGGTGGTTGTTTTGGACAAGATATAATCAAGTCCCTAATTAAAGTTACGTATCGTCCAATTTTATGGATGCCTTGCTCGACCTGATCCGCATTCTCCAGCCCAAGGCGGCATTATTCGGAGCAGGCTTGCGAGCCGCAGGAAAATGGGGACTTTCCTTCCACAAGCGGGACGACCTTTTGTTTTGCTGGATTGAACATGGCGAATGCCTGTTGCTGCGTCCGGGTCATGCGCCGGTGTCGCTCAAGCAGGGCGACTTCGCGCTGATCTATACCTCCATACCCTTCACGCTGGCCTCGGATATTTCAGTCAAGCCTATCGATAGCGAAGCGGCTGTCGTCGCCAGTAAAAACGTGCGCTTGCGTCTGGGTGAAGGCAGCGACAATGCCATCACCCTGCATGCCGGCAAATTCCTGATGAACAAGGCAAACGAAGGCTTGCTGGCCGACCTGCTGCCCCCACTGATTCATATCAAGGCAGACGATAGTTCGCTGGAACGTATCCGCCTGCTTTTGAAAATGAATGAAATGGAAGTGCGGCAGCCGGGGCCGGCGAGTGAATTCATCATTGCGCGGCATATTGAACTCATTCTGGTGGAAATCCTGCGGGCCAACCGCACGCAGATGGGGGAACAGGTAACGGGATTGCTGGCGGGCCTGGCCGACCCCATGACCGAGCGGGCCTTGGCCGCCATGCACCGGAACGTGGCCCACAACTGGACTGTTGGCGAACTGGCGAAACTATGCCATGTCTCGCGCTCCATGTTTGCCGGCAAGTTCCGCTCGATCGTGGGTGTTGCGCCTATGACCTATTTGCTGAATTGGCGCATGGCCCTGGCAAAAGACGAACTGAGCCGCGGCACGAAGAGCGTCAGCGAAATTGCCTTTGCGATTGGCTACCAGTCCGGCAGCGCATTCACGACGGCGTTTACCCGCGCGACGGGTTGTTCCCCAGGGCGCTTTGCGGCGCAGGCAGCAGGGTAGTGAAAGTCATGATGACATAGGGGAAGGCTGGCATCGTATATCGGTGCAGGTTTCCTGCCTTTGTCACATGCGGCTCAATGCATTGCGCCCTACACCGTAATGCAGCGTGGACTTCAATCAGAAAAACCCGAACGCGACGCCTTGATTTTGCTACGCAGGCTTTTGCCCTCCAGCCGCCGCTTCTGTGAGCCCAGGGTGGGCTTGGTGGCACGCCGCACGCGCGGCACGGTGGCCACGGTGGCCACCATTTCCTGCAGGCGTTGCAGGGCTTCTGCCTTGTTCTTTTCCTGGCTGCGGTGGGCCTGTGCCTTGATGATGATCACACCGTCCTTGGTCACGCGCTGGTCGGCCAGTTTCAGCAGGCGTTCCTTGAGCGGTGGCGGAAGCGAGGAAGCGCTGATGTCGAAGCGCAGATGGATGGCACTCGATACTTTGTTGACGTTCTGCCCGCCCGCACCCTGCGCGCGAATGGCGCTGAATTCGATTTCGTGTTCGGGGATGTCGGGAGTGCGCATGGGCTTGGCCTGTTTCTTCGTCGCAGGGGCAATCGTATAACGATTTGCCTTCGGGCGCGCGGATATGACTTCCGGCACATGCCGGGGGTTTTCGGAGCTCGCATAATCCGGCCATTGCGCTGCCTTGCCTCCGCGAACCAGGAACGAAGAACCCGTACCATGCCTTGCCATTTTCTTGCCCACAACCCGCCGGCGATGAAGGTCGTGGGCCATGAACTGGGCGCATGGCATCTGTTTGCGTGTGGCGAAGAGCTATACCTCGATTTGCGCACCGGCCGGCGCGGCCATGGGTTCTGGCTGCTGTTGAAGCTTGAACCCTGGGAAGTGCGGGCCTACCGTGCGGTGGGTGCGGCCTTCGTGCGGACCTTCATTGCCGACATCCTGCGCGGCGCGGTTTCCTGCCTGGGCCGTGGCGTGCCGAACGATACGCAGGCGGCGGCGCTGGATGCCTTGAAGTCCTGGCGGCGCAGCCCCACGTGGCCGCGGTTTTGATTGTGCTGCGGTGCTTGATGCGCTTTCGCATGATTTGAACACTGGGGTATTGCGGCGCGCCTTCTGGAACTTGCTCCAACGATATATGGGTGTTGCACTTCAAATTCTACACCGGCTACCAGAGCATCAAATTTGAAGCGCAACACTCGTCATCTGTAGTGTGCAGCGGAATTCTTCGCCGATTCGGCTGCTTCAAATCTAATGACCTTAAGCGGCAGCCAAAGTTTGTCACTACTTCCAAATGTCCGCCAGAGCGAAAGCGCGCCAATTGATCGTATTGGCCCTGGTCGATGCCGTGGATGACCTAATGCACTATCGACCTTGCGCCAGCTTGTTGCCCATGGCAACAAGGCTTTGGAAATAATCGCCGTCCCGCTTATGATAGGTGGAAGGATAATTCAGGATGTTTTCGTTTCTGAAAATTCCTTCCAGTGCCGCTTCCAGTATTTCATCGCCTTTTTCTGAGCGAAGGATTGCGTCGATAGGGCGGTGCTTGATGCCGTGGATCAGATTGCGGACGGCAAAGCTTTTGAATTCCAGAAATTCGAGTTCGACCATTCCCCAAGATTCCGGCTCATGGTAGCGAATGGCGGCCCCGGAGTCCGCCTCTACCGATATGTCGGTTACCTTGTCGTACCCGACTTGCAGCAGCACTTCGAAGCGCGCGACTTCTGCCTCGAATTTCGACAATGGAAAATGGCAGGCGAATTGCCCGGCTTGAATTTCTGCATTTCGCTCGGCGATTTCTTCCTGGTCAAGTACGGTGTCGACGTAGACCAGGCTGTGAAATGCCAGTTTCTTGGACGGATTGCGCCGCAAATAACTCATCGTGCTGCGTCCGCTGCCGACCAGGTCGACAATCACGGCACCGTCCGGAATTCGCTCGTTGAAATAGGCATCGTGCGTGCCGAAAGCGGTAAGGAGCCGATTCAAGTCCAGCGCCATCGAACGTACGGCAGGAAACATCGCACGGAATACTTTGGCGAGCTGATCGCAATCCCGGCTGCAAAACACTATCGCCGACGCTTGGCTGTAACGACGATATAACTGTATCGAGTAAGCAGTCATGATGGCGAGCAGGGGACCGCAAACGGCGGTGTGGACCGGATGGGAATTGGGTGGCACCGAGCGCAAACGGCATTCGCGCAACAGCAGCGCCAGTTGGCTTTCGCCCTTGCCGTCCACTTGTTGTTCCCAGGCCGTAAACAAGTGGTCCTGCACCAGTTCGACGGCAATGCCGTGTGCCGCAGCCGTTGCCTGGTCGGAATGCGGATTGTCGCCATGATGCTTGTTGATGCGGTAGACTTTCGTGAGGTGCGGCCAAATGGCCCCGCTTGCCTTGCCCCAGTTGCCCACAATAACCGGCCGGGTCAGCCCTTTGCCCGGCGCCAGGGGAACCAGGTCCGCGATCATTTCTCCGGTCAGGTACATGTCCGATATCAGAAGGTCTTGCCTGCCGACGCGTTCCAGGTTGCGCCGGATCGGAACCACCTGCTCGTTTTCCACCGCCAGCTCTTCCGTCAATAACCTGTCGGCAAGGGCGGCATCAAGTCCCTTGTCTTTCATCTTGCGATAGATGTCGAACAGGGTGTAAGGCTTGCCGACGGCATCAAGCTCGCTTTGCGCCTGCTTTCTTGATACGGGAAATTCAGCGAGCCCGGTCCTCTGCGCGACCATGTCGAAAACGAGTCCCGGCACGTGGCAATAGCGCGCGATCAAGGTATCAAAGACGTCCCAGGTGTCGATGACGATTGCCGCATTGCCGGAGGCAGGCGCCTGGGCTGCGGGCGGATTTGCCAAGGGGGTTTCCGTCTGTGGACGCGCCGGGGATTTGAAGAACTTGAACATGGATTGGTGTCGGTTTGATTACGGGTGTGTTGCTTCGGATGGGGGTAGTTTATTCCATCCAGCGCGGTTGATGCGTTACCAACTACGCAAAGGAGCGGTCAGGAAGGGCGTGCTCAGGGACAGACCAGATAGGTCGAGTACTGTTGCAGCCTCCACATACAGCGGATTGTATTCGTCCGCCGGCCCTGCTTGCCGATGCTCAATGTGTTGTACTTCAAATTTGACACCAGCAACCCTATGTCCCCTCAAATGCAGCAGGAATGTTGGAATGTTAGAACTGACCCCTTTGTCCCCCCCGGGGAGCCAAAATTCGATCTGTGTCAGCAGGTCTGCTGGCCTTCACCTTCTCGGATCGCGGCCTTCCGGAATTGTTGGCTCGTCGCGCTTATCAATTGATTTAAATCCATTTTTCAAAGAACTATATTGCGGACATTTATCAGAAGAATTTGATATCAATAACTCTTTACGATATTGACATGTCAATGGCAAATTACCGCCTTCCGAAAATCCTTCAGCATATTGAATTAAACCGCCTCGCTGGAAGATCAATGCAAACCATACCTTCCCTTTTTCATCCCACATGGTTTGGCATCCAGTGTAAGCAACACCAATTTCTCTCGGGAATACATAAAAAAAGAATCCATGATCCGCCGTGACCCCAGCCGCGAGGGGTGGGGTTGCAATATCGCAATTTGGCGGTGAAGAGGCCAGCGCCGATGATGCATATAGGACACCAATCAACACGGAAAGCATTCGTTTCATCGACATATTCCTAAACTGAAATGAGCTTTTGCAAGACAACACTGACATCAGGACTGAAACCATACAACTGCTTCTCAAAAGATAGGTGCGCCATACGGAACGGCGACGTCTTCCGCAGAACCACTATGCGTCCCGCAAGGACACTTTTGTTTAAATCGGGCGAGAACTTCTTTTGCAGTTTGTATCGCAATGTAAATTTCAGAATCAGTTGGAGCAAAATCTCCTTCGACATGACTCAAACCTGGCAAACCCCCAGCCCAGGGTTGAAAGTTTCTGTGTCCCCTGGCAGCACTATCTTCTGCTGCGTGCAACGCGCGGGCGAGGCCCTCCCAAGTGCAGCTTGAAATTTGTGTATCCAGATATTGCCAGAATAGCTGCTGAGCCTCCTGCACAGTTTGCCCATTAGTCCCATCTCTCATTGCGTGCCAATATGCATTCGCTGGGTCTTGACTGCCAGGGAGAAAATCTACATTTGCAACTGCCACACCCATGCTTGGGAAAAATGGATCGTCTCCTATAGCTGAATTTGTAATCGATACATGCTCAGGATATCCAAACAATCCGAATGGATCAAAAATGGTTAGAGGATTCCCATTGACATAGCTGTAAGTGGACGCCTGCCTAGATAGCAGTCCGATCGGGTCACTCTCAACATACCGTCCTACCGCAGGATCATAGTCTCGGAAGTAGTTGTAGTGCGTGCCAGTTTCGGCATCGTAATACTGCCCAGGAAAACGGAGGTTGAATACAAATTGCCCGCCCGCCCCATTCGGCAAGTTGTTCCCAAACGGGTCCAAGTTACCCCATTGCCAAACCGCATTCCCGCTCTGATCCGTGATCATGCGGGGTGTATTCAACTGATCTGTGTGGATATCATACACCACCTCCCCACCATTCCCGCCACCAGCACCACTAGCCACAACCGTCACAGTCACAGCCGAACTAGTCACAGTCCGCCCGAACGAATCCGTAGCCTGCGCCGTCAACACATAAGTCTTAGGCGTAATATCCTTGAACACCAAGCCATAAGGCGCCTGCGTGGCGGTGCCCAACAGGTTGGTGCCGTCGTAATAATTCACCTGCGTAATCGTCCCTGCCGCTTCCGTCACGCTGGCGCTCAAGGCAAAGTTGTCGTTCGTCATCGTTCCGGCAGACGGGCTTGTCAGCATTACCGACAAGGGGGCTTCGACCGTGAAACTCACCGGCGCACTGGCCAGGCTGTTGCCGCTGCTGTCGATGGCAATGGCCGTCAGCGTGTGCTGGCCGCCGGGTACATTGTTCCAGTTGTAATTGAACGGGCTTTGCATGACATTGCCCAGCGGCCTGCCGTTATCGAAATAGCGCACTTCGCTGATGCTGCCCGTGGTGGAACTGGCCGTGGCGCTGACGACGATGGACGGCTGGCCCTGGAAGCTTTGGCCGTTCGTGGGGCTGGTGATGACGGCGCCGACCACGGTCAGGTTGATCGGCTGGCTGGCAGCGCTGTTGCCGGCGCTGTCGGTGGCCTGGGCCGTCACGGTGTAGCTGCCCGGCAGGATATTGTTCCAGTTGAAGGTATACGGCGCCGGCGACGTGGTACCGATCAGGCTGCCATTGACGTAAAACCCGAGCTGATTGACGCTGCCGGCGCTGTCCACGGTAGTGGCAGCGAGCATCAGGTTGCCGGGGCTATTCATGGTGATGGCATTGGTGCCGCTGGTTTGGGCCGGATTGGCGGGGCTCTGGGTGAGTTCCTGCGTGCCGTTTCCGCCGTAGCCGGCACCATAGACGGTGCCATTGGCTTGTACGATCAGGTTATCGCTTCGCGTGTTGGACAAGGGCGTGACGGTTTGCCATTGGCCATCGACCAGGTTGTTCCCCGAGTCGGTGCCGATGAGCCAGCCCTGGCCATAAGGCAGGATGGATAGCGCGCCGTTGATATTGAGCACAGTCTGGACCGACTTGTCGGGGTTGATGCGCACGATGCGGTTGCTGTCATAGACCGCCAGCAGCATATTGCCGTTACTGTCGAATGCCATGCCTTGCGCGCCAACCACGGTGTTGCTGGGCAGGTAGACACTGGCTTGGCCATTGCCGTCGAGCTGGTAAATGGTATTGCTGGCGCCATGGACCGTGTAGATCACACCGTTGGGGCCGTAATAGGGGCGGCCCAGATCAGGGTTGGAGTTGACGGTGGTGATGCTGCCATCCAAACCCAGATGCATCAGGCCGGAAGCCGTGCCGACCAGCACGCCGCTGTTGTCTTTTGCAAAAAGAATGCCTTGCGGCGCATTCAGGCCGTGCCAGACCATGCCGGCGCTGTTGTCCGGCTTGATTTGCTGGACATAGTCTTTATTGTAGGCGGTGATGTAAGTGTTGCCCTGCGGGTCAACGGCGAGCGAGCCGTTGGAGGCGTCACCGTTGTAGGCCCCGGCCATGCTGTAGGCTGTGCCTGCAGGGTTGGCGCCGAGGTTGGCATTGACCAGGCTGATGGCCAGCGGGCCGGGCGGCGTGACGGTGAAGCTGACGGGCGCGCTGGCGGCGCTGGCACCCTGGTTGTCGATGGCTTGCACGGTATAGCTGTGGGTGCCTGCCAGGGCATACGGAATCACGAGCGTATAGGGCGCCTGGTAATAGGTGGCCAGCAGCTTGCTGTTGTCGTAGAACGCGACCTGGGTGATGGTGCCGCTGCTGTCGCTGACGCTGGCCGTCAGGGTCAGGCCGGCCGGCGCAGGTTGCGTCTGCCCGGCGGACGGGCTGGAGAGACTGATGGCAATAGGCGTGCCGGCCAGGTTGCCGACGCTGACCGGGACGGCGGCACTGGTGGCGCTGCCGCCGGCGTCATCGGTTGCCACGGCGGTAATGTTGCTGATGCCCGCCAGCGGGGTAGTCCACACGAACGTATATGGTGCCTGCGTGGCGCTGCCGATCAGGCTGGGCCCATTGAAGTATTGTACTTGCGCGATGCCGGTGAAGCTGGAGGCGGCATTGGCCGTGAGGTTGATGCTGGCCGGCGCGGTGAAGCTCTGGTTGGCCGTGGGGCTGGTAATGCTGACCGTGGGCGGGTTGATTTCGGTGCGGGTCAGGGTGCCGCTGTACCAACTGAAATTGGCGCCCGAGACGGCCACGAACTGGTTGTTACCATAAGCGACGCCGGACCAGTTGTTGTTAACCGGCAGGGTGCTGTTGCTCCAGTTGACGCCGTCTTCCGAGGTGGCGCCGATGGTGTCGCTCGGGCTGTAGGCACCGGCCACGGCAACGAACAGGCCGTTGCCATAGGCGATGCCGGTCCAGGGTGCCGATTGCGGCAGGGTGGTTTGGGTCCAGTTCAGGCCGTCAGGCGAGATGGCGCCTGTTGCTGTGTTATTGGCGACGGTGACGAAATTGCCCTGGCCGAAAGTGATGCTGCTCCAGCTTGCCGACGCCGGCATGTTGCCTGCGCTCCAGTTGAGGCCATCGGTCGAGACGGCGGCGGTAGCGGTGTTGCCGTTCAGGGCAACAAAGCGGCCGTTGCCGAAGGCAATGCTGCCCCAGGCGGCACTGACCGGCAAGGTGCCGATGGTCCAGTTGATGCCATCGGTGGAAACGGCGGAATTGGCGCTGCCGTTGGCCACTGCCACGTAAAGGCCATTGCCGTAGGCGATGGCGCACCAGTTGTCGCTGACTGGGAAATTGTAAGAAGTCCAGTTTATGCCGTCGTGCGAAGTGGCATAGACACTGGTGTTGCGTGCGACGGCAATAAACAGGCCGTTGCCATAGCCGATATTGCTCCAGTTCTGGCCGGACGGCAGCGTGCTGGGTTTCCAGGTGGCGCCGCCGTCGGTGCTGTAGGCGGCGTTGTTCGAGGCCCAGGCCACGGTCACAAACGTGTTGTTGCCATAGGCGACGAAGCCCCAGCTTTGGCTTGAAGGCATGGTTCCCGAGGTCCAGGCGCTGGTGTTCCAGATCTGGCCCGCATAGGGAATACCCACGCTCAGGCTTTGCGACACCGGTGCCGCAGCAGCATAGTCGGCATTACCGGCCTGGCTGGCGGTGATGCTGCAGGTGCCGGCCCAGACCGGTGTGACGGTGTTGCCCGACACGGTACAGACATTGGGTGTGGTCGAGGCGAAGCTGACCTGCAGGCCGGAACTGGCCGAGGCGGTCAGGCTTACTGTAGCGCCGCCCGTGCTGTTGCCTGGTGCGGTGAAGGTAATGGTTTGCGTGCCCTGGCTGGCGGTGAAGCTTTGGCTGGCCTGGGCTGCGGCACTGTGGTTGGCATCGCCGGCCTGGTTGGCATTGATGGTGCAGGTGCCCACGCCAACGACGGTGGCGGTGTTGTCTGACACGGTACAGACGCTTGCCGTGGCCGTGGCATACGTCACGGCCAGGCCGGAACTGGCACTGGCGTTCAAGGCCACAGTGCTGCCGTAGCCGCTATTGGACAAGACCGGGAAGCTGATGGTTTGCGTGGCTTGTGCTGCATTGAAGCTTTGGCTGACCTGGGCGGCGGCGCTGTAGTTGGCATTGCCGGCCTGGTTGGCGTTGATGGTGCAAGTGCCCGTGCCGACGATGGTGGCCGTGCTGCTTGAAACGGTACAGATGCCAGTAGTGGCGGAGGTGAAGCTGACGGCAAGGCCAGATGTGGCCGTGGCGCTCAGGTTGACCGACGCGCCATACACGCTGTTGCCTGGCGCGGTGAAGCTGATGGTTTGCGCAGCCTGTGTGGCGTTGAAGCTTTGGCTGGCCTGGGTGGCAGCAGCATAATTGGTGTTGCCGGCCTGGTTGGCATTGACGGTGCAGGTGCCCGCGCCGACAACGCTGGCGCTATTGCCCGAAACCGTGCAAACGGCAGGCGTGGCGGACGTGTATGCCACCGCCAGGCCGGAGCTGGCGCTGGCATTCAAGCTGACGCTATTGCCGAAACTGGCCGCAGACAATGCCGGGAAGCTGATGGTTTGCGTTGCCTGGCTGACTGTCAAGCTTTGGCTGGCCTGGGCCGCTGCGCTGTAATTGGCGTTGCCGGCCTGGTTGGCGTTGATGGTACAGGTGCCCACACCGACCAGGGTGGCCGTGCTGCCGGAAACAGTACAGATGCTGGTGGTGGCGGAACTGAAGGCAACGGCCAGGCCCGAGCTTGCCGTTGCGCTCAAGCTGACGCTGGCGCCGTAATGTGAATTGCCGGGTGCGGTGAAGCTGATGGTCTGCGTTGCCTGGCTGGCCGTGAAGCTTTGGCTGGCCTGGGTGGCGGCAGCATAGTTGGTGTTGCCGGCCTGGTTGGCGTTGATGGTACAGGTGCCGACACCTACGACCGTGGCCGTGGCGCCGGAGACAGAACAGATGGCAGGCGTGGCCGTGCTATAGCTCACGGCCAGACCGGAACTGGCCGTGGCGCTCAAGCTGGTGCTGCCGCCATAGCCAACGGCAGCAGGTGCAGCGAAGGTGATGGTTTGTGCCGCCTGGCTTGCACTGAAGCTTTGGCCGACCTGCGGCGCTGCGGCGTAGCTGGTATTGCCGGCCTGGTTGGCGTTGATGGTACAGGTGCCGGTGCCGACCATGGTGGCCGTGTTGCCCGACACGGTACAAACGCCCGTGGTAGCCGACGTGAAGCTGATGGCAAGGCCGGAAGTGGCGCTGGCGCTCAGGGCTGCACTGCCGCCGAAGGGCGTAGTGGCAGGTGCCGTGAAACTGATGGTTTGCGCTGCCTGGCCCACGGTAAATGACTGGCTGACTTGCGGCGCAGCGGTATAACCGCCATTGCCGGGCTGGTTGGCATTGACGGTACAGGTGCCAAGGCCCACCATGTTGGCCGTGCTGCCCGAAACAGTACACACGGCCGTGGTGGCCGAGCTGAAGGCAACGGCCAGGCCGGAACTGGCGCTGGCATTCAAGGCAACGCTGGCGCCATAGGTGCTGTTGGCCGGCGCAGTAAAGGTGATGGTTTGCGGGACCTGGGTGACCGTGAGGTTTTGGCTGACCGGCGTGGCGGCCGTGTAATTGGCATTGCCCGCCTGGCTGGCAGTGACGGTACAGGTGCCGCTGCCGATGATGC
>Ga0134128_10000897_pt1 | contig 40374 bp, 40 predicted proteins | sample KB31754_FD_96462 | JGI IMG/M metagenome (GOLD analysis project Ga0134128, IMG submission 96462) | Terrestrial soil microbial communities with excess Nitrogen fertilizer from Kellogg Biological Station, Michigan, USA - KB3-175-4 | ecosystem: Environmental > Terrestrial > Soil > Unclassified ...
CGACGCCCTCGCCGCCAAATACAGCGCCCTGCGCCTGGAGCTGGCCGAGCTCCACGCCGCCCAGGTGGGGTGGGCCCGCGAGCAGGCGGCTGACTTCCAGCAGTACCTGCGCCGGGTCAAGGATCCGGCGGCCGTCATTGAGGGCGACTGGCCGGTGTTGCCCTAGGCCGCCGGGGCTGCGTCCGGGCGGCGGCGGCGGTGCCCGCGAGGGACGCATGAGCTAAATCACACAGGGAATTAACAGCCTTCGCCGTTGCGGGGCCGCGCCTGTCGTGCGGCCGGCGCACCGCTGGGCCCGGGCTGTGCCCGCCGCCGCCCCAGATGATCAATCATTTCTTCCATGAATGACACTTTTGTTAAGCATTTGTTCGCACGCGCCACATTTGCCGCCCCGATGACATAATTTAGTTCCGCGGGTAGAGCTCTGCTATGCCGCTCGTGCGGGCCCTTGCGAGGGCTCCCCGCGCCCCTGAAACCCGGCCGTCGTCCTTGTCGATGCCGGGTACCTGCAATGAAAGTGATCGCGTGATGAAGAATTCTGCCCTGAAGTGGCTCACCACCGTGCCCGTGGCGGTTGCACTGGCCTTTTCGCTGGCCGCCTGCGGCGGCGGCACCGGTGCCACCAGCTCCTCCAAGCCGACGAATGCCCTGGCCGGAAGCGACCAGCAGTCCCTGGACAAGTACACCACCAAGGACGTCACCGCCCTGGACAAGATTGACAAGTCCGCGCTGGGCTTGATCACCCCCGGCACCCTCACGGTCGGCACGCTCTCCGACGCCCCGCCGAACATCTTCATCGACAAGTCCGGCAAGTTCACCGGATACGACAATGAACTGCTGCGCGCCATGGCGGCCAAGCTGGGCCTGAAGGTGGAGTTCAAGTCCACCGACTTCGCCGCCCTGCTCTCCCAGGTTGCCAACAAGCAGTTCGACGTCGGCTCCTCCTCGATCTCCACGACGGACGCCCGCCGCAAGTCGGTCGGCTTCTCCAACGGCTACGACTTCGGCTACATGGCCGTGGTTGCCAAGAAGGACTCGGCCATCAAGGGCTTCAAGGACCTCAAGGCCGGCACGCGCATCGCCGTGGTCCAGGGCACCGTGCAGGACGACTACGTCACCAACACCCTGAAAATGGAACCGGTCCGCTTCTCGGACTACAACACCGCCTACGCCAACCTGAAGAACGGCCAGGTTGACGCCTGGGTTGCCCCGTCGCAGCAGGCCACCGGCCAGGTCAAGCCCGGCGACGGCACGGTCATCGCCGAGTCCGTGGTCAACACGCAGAACTTCACCGCCTATGCCGTGAACAAGGAGAACCAGCCGCTGATCGATGCGCTGAACTCCGCCCTTGACGCGGTGATTGCCGACGGCACCTGGTCCAAGCTGACCAAGCAGTGGTACCCGGACCGCCAGACCCCCGCAACCTGGTCACCGGGCTCCAAGGCCGTCACAGTCCCGAAGGGCTAATCTATGGACGCACTCCAGCAGCTCCTTAAGACGTTTTTCGACTGGCAGGCCATGGGGGGCGTCATCCCCCAGATGCTCACAGTCGGTTTGCCGAACACGCTCATCCTGGCCGTATCGTCGGCCGTACTCGGCTGCATTCTAGGCCTGGTCCTGGCCGTCATGGGCATCTCGCGGAACCCCATCCCCCGGTGGATCGCCCGTATCTACACGGACATTTTCCGCGGTCTGCCGGCCATCCTGACCATCCTGCTGATCGGCCTGGGATTCGGCCCGGTGATCAGGATTCTGACCGGCAGCACCAACCCGTTCCCCCTGGGGATCGCGGCGCTGACCTTGATGGCCGCGGCGTACATTGGGGAAATCTTCCGTTCCGGCATTCAAAGCGTCGACAGGGGGCAGCTGGAGGCCTCCCGCGCACTGGGGTTCAGCTACACGTCCTCGATGATCCTGGTGGTCATCCCCCAGGGCATCCGGCGGGTGCTGCCCGCGCTGGTGAACCAGCTGATTGCCCTGATCAAGGATTCGTCCCTGATCTATCTGCTGGGCCTGCTGTCCAGCCAGCGTGAGATTTTCCGCATCGGCAACGATGCGGCCGCCAACACCGGAAACCTCTCGCCGCTGGTCGCAGCCGGGGTTTTGTACCTGGTCCTGACCATTCCGCTGACCCACCTGGTGAACTTCATGGACAAGCGCATGCGCGAAGGCAAGCGCGCCAAGATTGAACCCGATGAAGTTGCCGCCGTTGTTGGAAAGGGCGCCTAGGCCATGAGTGAATTCAAGTCGGGGTCCCTGACGGCCCGGAACATCCACCTGGCCTTCGGCTCCAACAAGGTGCTGCGCGGGATCGACCTGCACGTCCCGCGGGGCACCACGGCCTCCGTGATCGGCCCGTCGGGTTCGGGAAAGTCCACGCTGCTGCGCGTCATGAACCGCCTGATCGAACCCGATGCGGGCGACATCCTGCTGGACGAGCGCTCCGTCCTGGCGGACAACCCGGACGAGCTGCGGCGGCGCATCGGCATGGTGTTCCAGCAGTTCAACCTGTTCCCGCACAAGACCGTGGCGGACAACGTGGCGCTTGCGCTGAACAAGCTGCGGAAGCTGCCGAAGGACCAGGCCCGCGCCAAGGCCCTCGAGCAGCTGGACATGGTGGGCCTGAAGCACAAGGCCGATGCCCGGCCGGGCAACCTGTCCGGCGGGCAGCAGCAGCGCGTGGCCATTGCCCGGGCGCTGGCCATGGAGCCGGAAGTCATGTTCTTTGACGAGGCAACCTCGGCACTGGACCCGGAACTCGTCAAGGGGATCCTGGCGCTCATGACGGACCTGTCCAAGGGAGGCATGACCATGGTTGTTGTGACGCACGAGATGGGCTTCTGCCGCAACGTGTCCGACACCGTGACGTTCATGGACGGCGGCGTGGTGGTGGAGACCGGACCCCCGGACGAGCTCTTCAGCGCGCCGAAAACCGAGCGCTTGAAGGGCTTCCTCTCCGACGTCCTCTAGCCGGCGCCACCACCGCGACGCCCCCCGATATCGTTGAAGGCACGATTGCGTCTGCCCGGCTGGTTTCCCCGGAGCCGATCAGGCGACGGGCCATGACACTGGATGCCAATGACGATCGCCGGGCCATCGAGGCCGCTCTCGGCGCGTGGGATGGACGGGACATCGACGGTGAGAAGTACGTCGAGCGCCTTCGTTCCGGCCGCCGGCTGGGCGACACGACTGTGCGATGCCAGTCGTAGTCGACACGTCGATTTTAATTGATCTACTCCGAGGGAACCTGCAGCCGCCCAGACCCTCTACGAATCGCGTGGATCCGGTTTGCTGCACGCGAGCGAGGTGGTCAGATTGGAAGTGTTGGCCGGGATGCGCGAGCGGGAGGAGAAGGCCACTCGGGCGCTGTTCAGTGCTTTCACGTGGCATCCGTTGGACGGGAGGATCGCTGAAATCGCTGGCGAACTCGGGCGTCGCTGGCTCCCCGGCAACCGCGGCATCGATTCGGCGGATCTGGTGATCGCAGCCACTGCGATCGCGCTCGACGCTCGGCTGCTGACCAGGAATGTCAAGCACTTCCCCATGTTCGGCGGGTTGTCCGCGCCGTACTGAATTGTGGCCCCGGACCGCTACTGCCCGTGCTTGACCGTGAGGATCGTGAGCACCGCGGCGTTGACCTTGGCCAGGAAGTCGGGGCGCTGCTGGGCCAGCTGCAGCACCGCGGCGTACATGTAGGGGACGGCGTTGGGGTTGGCACACAGGATCATGGTGCCGCCGGCGTTGATGAAGTTGTTGGCCCGCACGGCCCAGCTCCAGGGAGCCAGCTGGGCGGCGCCGCACAGGTCGTCGGAAACGATGATTCCGGTGAACCCTGCGTTGTGCCGCAGCATGGTGCCCATGACCACGGTGGAGAACGGCGCGATCTTGCCGGGGCGCGAATCAATCCTGTCGTAGTAGGCGCTGGAGACCATGACCCACCGCGCCCCGTTGTTGATGGCCGTCTGGAAAGGCAGCAGGTTGGGATCGTTGATCGTGGTCTGGGTGTCGTGGACATTGCCCGTCACATCCGTGTTCCCGGTGACCCTGCCCAGTCCGGGGAAATGCTTGACCGTGGGCATCACGTAGCCGGCCTTGATGCCGGCGAGGAACGCGTTGCCCTTGGCGGAGACGGCCGCCGGGGTGTACCCATATTCGCGGTCGTAGTACCCGATCGGGGCGTTGGACGGGGCAAAGGCCTGCGTGACGGTGTCAAGGACGGGCGCCAGGTCCACCTTCAGGCCCGCCCAGCGCAGCTGGTTCCCCCAGTTTTTGGCGTCCGCCTCCAGCGTGGCCGTGGACAGCGTGCCCTGGGCCAGCGCCGTCGGAATTTTCGAGAATCCAGGGCCGCTGAGCACCTGGACGTAGCCCCCCTCCTGGTCGGTGGCCACGGCAAGATATTCATTGTCCGTCGTCGCCGTGGAAACGGTGTTCGTCATCCGCCGCACAACTGCCGCCGTGGCATTGATCCCGGCGGAGCTTCGCCCGGCCAGGTAGACGTTGCCCACATGGTCCCAGCTCAGCACGTTCATGGTGGCCTGGCTGGCACCGGTGGCACCGGCCGCAACCATGAACAGCTGGCCCACCCGCTGCTGCAGCGTCATGTGGGCCAGGTGCTGCGCCGGCGTGGTCCACCCCAACGACGCCGGTGCCGCGGCGGTGGCCGCCCCCGCCAGCGGCATCGCGGCGAGGAGTGTGGCAAGGATGGCGAGGGACTTCAAAGGGCGAAACTTCTGGAACTGGCGCATGGCCCACGCGGCTTAGTTGAGAGGAATCTATAGCCGAAAATTGTACTCCGACGCGCTCATTTCCGTCATGACGAATCCGTGTTGCAGCCGTTGGATCACATGTGGCACTTTGGGGTTGTTTTAGTCCAACAACTGCAACACAGTCTTCGGCTAGGCCGTGGCGGAGGCCGCCGCCCTGGCCGCCGCCGGCAGGGCGTCGAAGATCCGGTTCATGGCGGCGTCGTCGTGCGCGGCCGAGAGGAACCAGGCCTCGAAAACACTGGGCGGCAGGTAGACCCCGGAATCGAGCATGGAATGGAAGAACGGCGCGTAGCGGAACACGTCCTGGCCCTGCGCGTCGTCGTAGTTGCGGACGCCCGACGCGGACGTGCCGAAGGCCACGGAGAAGAGGCTGCCGGCGCGCTGGACCGAGTGGTCCACGCCCTCGGCGGACAGGGCCGCGGAGACGGCGGCGGACAGTTCCAGCGAGCGCGCGTCCACGGTCTCATAGACGGCGGACGTGGCCGCGGTCAGCGTGGCCACGCCGGCCGCCATGGCCACCGGGTTCCCGGACAGCGTGCCGGCCTGGTACACGGGGCCCAGGGGTGCCAGCCAGTCCATGACGTCGGCGCGCCCGCCCAGTGCCGCTGTCGGCAGTCCCCCGCCAATGACCTTGCCGAAGGTGAACAGGTCCGGCGTCCACCCCTCGGAAGCGCCGGTCAGGCCCCAGTAGCCGGCCGCCCCCACCCGGAAGCCGGTGAGGACCTCGTCCAGGATCAGCAGCGCGCCGTGCCCGGAGGTGATGCGGGACAGCCCGGCATTAAACCCGGGGGCCGGGGTCACGACGCCCATGTTGGCGGGCGCGGCCTCGGTGATGACGGCGGCGATGCGGTCCCCGTGCGCGGCGAACGCGGCCTCGACGGCGGCGAGGTCGTTGTAGGGCAGGACCAGGGTTTCGGCGGCGGTGGCGGCCGTGACGCCGGCGGATCCGGGCAGGGCCAGCGTGGCCAGGCCGGAGCCGGCGGCGGCAAGGAGCGAGTCGAGGTGGCCGTGGTAGCAGCCGGCGAACTTGATGATGAGCTCGCGCCCCGTGAAGCCGCGGGCCAGGCGCACCGCGGTCATGGTCGCCTCGGTGCCCGTGGAAACCATGCGCAGGCGTTCAACGCCGGACACACGCCCCTGCACGAGGGCGGCGAGCTCGCTTTCGGCCGGCGTGGACGCGCCAAAGCTCAGCCCGTGGTCCACGGCGGCATGGACCGCGGCGAGCACGTCCGGGTGCGAGTGTCCCAGCAGCGCCGGGCCCCAGGAGCAGACCAGGTCCACGTAGTCGCGGCCGTCGGCGTCGGTCAGGTAGGCGCCCTTGGCGTTGACCATGAAGCGGGGGGTGCCGCCCACGGAGCCGAAGGCGCGCACGGGCGAGTTCACCCCGCCCGGCATGAGGGTCTTGGCACGGTCAAAGAGTTCCTGCGAACTGGTCATGAAGGGGTCCTTGCTTGAAGAATGCCGGAAGTGTCAGTTGCTGCGGAGCCAGCCGGCCAGCTCGGCCGCCCAGTAGGTCAGGATCATGGTGGCGCCGGCCCGCTTGATGCTGAGCACGGACTCCTCGATGGCTGCGCGGCGGTTGATCCAGCCGTTGGCGGCCGCGGCTTCAATCATGGCGTATTCCCCGGAGATTTGGTACGCGGCCACCGGCACCGGGGACATGGCGGCCACGTCCGCCAGGATGTCCAGGTAGCTCATGGCGGGCTTGACCATGACGATGTCGGCGCCTTCGGCCAGGTCCAGCTCCACCTCGTGCAGTGCCTCGCGGCGGTTGCCGGCGTCCATCTGGTACGTGCGGCGGTCGCCCTGGAGCTGGGAGTCGACGGCCTCGCGGAACGGCCCGTAAAACGCGGAGGCGTACTTCGCGGCGTAGGCCAGCACCGCGACGTCGGTGAAGCCGGCGGCGTCCAGGGCCTGGCGGATCACGCCCACCTGGCCGTCCATCATGCCCGACGGCGCCACCACGTGCGCGCCCGCCCTCGCCTGCGCCACGCCCATCCGGGCATAAATGGCCAGCGTGGCGTCATTGTCCACTGCGCCGTTGACGTCGAGAATCCCGCAGTGGCCGTGGTCGGTGAATTCGTCCAGGCAGAGGTCGCTCATGACCACCAGCTCGTTGCCCACGGCGGCCCGCACGCTTGCGATGGCCGCATTCAGCACGCCCTCCGGGTCGAGGGAGGCGGTGCCGGCGGCGTCGCGGACGGCGGGAATGCCGAACAGCATGATCCCCCCGAGCCCCAGCTCCACGGCCTCGCGGGCGGCGGCCACGAGCGACTGGGTGGTGTGCTGCACCACCCCGGGCATCGACGAGATCGGCGCAGGTTCGCTGAGCCCTTCGCGGATGAACACGGGCAGGATCAGCTCGGCCGGCGCCAGCCGGTGCTCGGCGACCAGCCGGCGCATGGCCGTGGTGGTGCGCAGCCTGCGGGGGCGGTGTTGGGGGAAGCTCACGTGCTCTCTCCTGGGTTGCTGGGGGTGGATTGTTGGACTGCGGCGGCCAGTGCGGCCACCAGGCCGGCGGGCGTTGGGTGAACGGCCGTGGCGGCGACCCGCAGGCCCAGCCGCTCGGCCTCGGCCCGCGTGGGCTGCCCGATCGCCACGACCAGGCAGGCATCCGGCAGCGGCGCCATGGTTGCCGCGACCCTGCGCGCCGCGCTTCCCGAGGCAAGGACGACGGCGTTGATCGCCCCCTCCTGCACCTCACGCGCCGCCTGGGCGGGGGTGAGCAGCGGGTGGCTGGCCTGGTGGTTTGCAGGCCCCGGGGACGCCCGGTTGAGCACGGCGGTCAGGCGCATGCCCTCCGTGGCGGGGTAGTCGACCGTCCTGTAGGCGGTGACGGTTTCGGGCGTCCAGCCCTTCGCGGCCAGGCCGTCGGCGAGGGCAGGCCCGGCAAGGTTCGACTGGGGCAGCAGCACGCGCGCGTTGCCGCCGTCGTCCGCACGGAAGGGGGGCCACAGTGCGACAAGCCCGGCCGCGGACTGCAGGTCGAGAGGCGCCAGCTCGGCACGGACCCCCTCAGCTTGCAGAACAGCAACAGAGGTGGGCCCGATCGTGGCCACTTTGGTGCCGGTGGGAATGAGTTCAGCCAGCGAAGTCTCGGCACCCTCACACCACTGCTTCAGCGCACGCACCGTGGTGATGGAGCTGATCACGAGCCAGCGGTACTCCCCCGCGGCAAGCCGGTGGAGGGCATCGCCCAGTACGTCATGATCTCCAACCTCAAAGTCAATGACCGGAACCAGCACCGGGTCCGCACCGGCATCCGTCAACGCCGACAGCAAACCGCCGGCCCGGTCAGCACTGCGGGTAACCGCCACGCGCAGGCCCGCAAGCGCGCCCTGGGTCTCGACCGGCTCGACCGACGCGACAGGCGCAACCGACGGGCTGGCGCCCTCTCGACTTGCGGTCACTTTGCCGAGCCGGACAGATCCGCCAGGTCCGCGGCGCCGCCGGCGAGCAGTTCCTCGGCCAGTTCGATCCCGAGGAGGGTGGCGCCCACGCTGGTGAGCCCGTCGGTGGCCTTCTTCAGGCGGAGCGAGCGGGCACCGTCGAGCGAGCAGACCACGGCCTCAAGGTACAGCATCGACCCCTTGCGGAACGCGAACGCCCCGACGGGTGCGGCACAGCCGGCCTCCAGCCGGGCCAGCAGGGCACGCTCGGCGGTCACGGCAAGGCGCGTGTCGGCGTCGTCCACGGCGGCCAGCGCCCGGCCCAGGACACCGCTCGGCTCGGCGTCGGCGGTGCGGCACTCCAAGGCCAGGGCGCCCTGGCCGGGCGCCGGGAGCATGACGTCCGCCTCCAGGTATTCGGTGACGGTGTCCAGCCGGCCGATGCGGGAAAGTCCCGCGGCGGCCAGCACGACGGCGTCAAGGTCGCCCGTCTTGCCGGGCACCACCGCGGCGGGGGCGTTGCCGGGCAGCCCGGCCACCCGTCCCAGCCGGGTGTCGACGTTGCCGCGGATGTCCACGATCATCAGGTCCGGGCGGGCGGCCAGCAGCTGGGCCGCGCGGCGCGGGGAGCCGGTGCCCACGGAGGCGCCGGCCGGCAGCTCCGCGAGCGACAGCGAGTCGCGCGAGCAGAGGGCGTCGCGGGGGTCCACGCGCGCGGGCACGGCGGCCAGGGTGAGGCCGGGCACGGCGGCCGTGGGCAGGTCCTTGAGCGAGTGGACGGCCACGTCAACGCCACCATCCAGGACGGCGGCGCGCAGGGCCGCGGCGAACACTCCGGTGCCGCCCATCTGGGACAGCGGGCCGGTGAGGACGTCGCCGTCGGTCCTGACGGTGACAATCTCCGCCTCAAAGCCGCCCACGCCGGTCAGGACGTCGGCTATCTGGCCGGTCTGGCCCAGGGCCAGCCTGCTTCCGCGGGTGCCGACTTTCACGGACGCAACTATTTCAGTCATGGGGACTAGGAACCACTTCCGGCGGCCACGAGGCCCACGGGGCTGCCGACTTCGGATATGGCCGGCTTCTCACCGCGGAAGTTGGCGCAGCACCCCGGGTTGCAGACGTCGTACCACGGGCCGAGCCCGGTCATGGCCGGACGCTCGGCGACGTGGTTCTCCACCGTTCGCTCGCAGATCAGGTCGACCAGTCCGGTGACGAATTTTTGGTGCGTGGAAGGGGTCGGGGCCCTGTCGAAGGCCAGGCCGAGTTCCTCGCAGGTTTCCTTGGCTTCGGTGTCCAGGTCCCAGACAACCTCCATGTGGTCGCTGACAAACCCCAGCGGGACCACCACAACGCCCTTGGTGCCGTCGGCGGCCAGTTGGGTGATGGCGTCGTTGATGTCCGGTTCAAGCCAGGGCACGTGCGGTGCCCCGGAGCGCGACTGGTACACCAGGGACCAGTCCTGGGCCGCATCGACCCGGGCCATGATGGCCTCGGCGTTGGCCAGGTGCTGGGCCACGTAGGCGGAGCCCTCGGCGAATTCACGCGGCTCGTTCACGGAGTTGCCGGCTGCTTCGGCGTCGCGCGTCGGGATGGAGTGCGTGGCGAAGAGGACGTGCACCGGGGCGTCCGGGGTGCCTGCGGCGGCAAGGTCGGCGCGGACCTTGGCCAGTGACGCGGCGGTGCCTTCAATGAACGGTTCCACAAATCCGGGGTGGTCAAAGTACTGGCGCACCTTGTCCACGGCGAGCTTGCCGTCCAGGCCCGTTTCCGTCAGGGCCATGCCGATGTCCTCGCGGTACTGCCGGCAGCTGGAGTAGCAGGAGTAGGCGCTGGTGGTGAGCATGAGCAGGCGGCGTTGGCCGGCGTCGTAGGCATCCTGGAGGACCGCCGGGATGTAGGGGTCCCAGTTGCGGTTGCCCCACAGGACGGGCAGCTCGATGTTGCGCGCGGCAAGCTCGGCCTCCAGTGCCGCCTTCAGGGCCCGGTTCTGGGCGTTGATGGGGCTGATGCCGCCGTTGGCGCGGTAGTGGTGGCTGACCTCTTCGAGGCGCTCGTCGGGGATGCCGCGGCCGCGGGTGACGTTGCGCAGGAAGGGCAGGACGTCGTCCTGGCCCTCCGGCCCGCCAAAGGAGGCGAGCAGGATGGCGTCGTAGTGCTGTGGCTCTGACACGGGAGCACCGCTGAATGCGGTCATCGCAGGACCTCTGCAACCTCGGCTGCGCTGATCCGGCGCCCGGTGTAGAAGGGGATTTCCTCGCGCACGTGCAGGCGGGCGTCGGTGGAGCGCAGGTGGCGCATCATGTCCACCAGCTCGGTGAGGTCGTCGGCTTCCAGGCCCAGCAGCCACTCCCAGTCGCCCAGCGCGAAGGCGGAGACGGTGTTGGACAGGACGTTGGGAAAGTCCCGGCCCAGCATGCCGTGGTCGCGCAGCATGCGGCTGCGGTCCTCGGCGGGCAGGATGTACCAGTCGTAGGAACGCACGAACGGGTAGACGCAAACCCAGCCCTTGGGAGCATTCGGTCCCATGTAGGACGGGGCGTGGCTCTTGGCGAACTCGGCCTCGCGGTGCACGCCCATGGCGGACCAGGAGATCTCGGTGGCGGCAAACAGCTCCAGGCGGCGGATGCTGCGCACAGCCTGCTGCAGGCCCTCGGGCTTGGGACCCACCAGCCAGACCATGACGTCGGCGTCGTTGCGCATGGCGGAGACGTCATAGGCCCCGCGCAGCGTGATGTTCTCGGCGGCCAGGGAGGCGGCCAGCTCGTCAAAGGCGGCAACGGCGCCGTCGCCGCCGGTGAACGAGCCGGTGCGCTTGAAGACGGTCCACAGCGTGAACGGCGTGGCCAGGGCGTCGGCCGGCTCAGAGGTTTTGGTGACAGATTCCGCGAAAGTGTGGCTCATGGCTTCAAGTTTGCACCCAAGGGAGCGGAAATCTGAAACCCGGCTTCTCTACATGACGTAGAAAGTGCGCAAGGTCACTGATCTGCCTCCGGCCTGCTTGGGTCATCCCTGCCCCCGCGGTCAACCGTTCACCCCTGCGGCACAAACCGCCTGGATGCGCCAGGAGCACTGCGCGGGGACGCGCGCATGGCCGTGCCGCGACCCCTTCCGCGCCGGGCGCGGGGCGGGCCCGGCGCAGCTCAGTGTCATGCGTACGGCCCCGGCCGTCCCAGCCGGCACCCCGGGCAAGCCGGAAATGCCCAATGTCACGTTGTCGACACGCCGTCCCCCACGCTGTCCAGCACGGCGCGGACCTGCCGCCGCGTCCCCGCCACGACGGCGGCCAGCCCGTTGCCGGACATCCAGCCGCCCGTCAGGACCAGCCCGGGGTGCCTTTGGGCCAGGGCGTGGATCTGCGCCACCTTGGCCTGATGCCCGACGGCGGCAAATGGCAGTGCGCCCTTCCAGCGGACAATGTCCGCCCCCAGGACGTCGTCCCCCGTGACCGGCACGCCCAGCAGCGTGGTGGCGTCGGCGAGTGCCGTGGCGACGAGTTGGCGCTCGTCCTCCGGGCGCGCCGTGAGCCGGACGGCATCCGCCGCCGTGCCGGCACGGCCGTAGGAAAGCCGCAGGACGTGCGTTCCGGGCCCGGTGGAATCGGCCAGCCATTGCCATTTGGCCGTGGCGTGGGTCAGCGCCTTCGCCGCGATGCCGGGGGTTTGCGGCGCCACGAGGACGCCGGTGCCGCGCGGCTTGGAGTCCAGTTCCGGCACGTCCACCACGAGCGTGACCAGGCGGATGTCCGGCCCGGGGGCGGGGGCAAACGGGAGCAGTTCCGGAAGTTCCGGGGCCAGCAGCTTCACGGCGGTGGGGCCGTCGGTGGCAACGACCAGCAGCTCGACGGTGTCACTGCCGGTGTCCGGGCCGGCCGCCCAGTCCACGGTCCAGCGGGAGGGGAAGCCGGCGCCGTGCCGGGCAGCGCCCGCGGGTGCGCGGCGGATGGCGGTGACGGCGTGCCCGGGGTGCAGGGCCGCGCCCGTGTCGGCCAGCCGCGCCACGAGCGCCGCGACCAGGGTGTGCATGCCGCCGACGAGCCCGCCCACGGCGGAGCCGGGCTTGCTGCCGGAATGGCCGGCGGCCGAGCGTTGCGCGGCCACGGCGGCGACGAGGGAACCGTGCTCGCGGATGCCTTCGCGCAGGCCGGGAGCCACCATGTCCACGTCCAGGACCTCGGGGTCGGCGGAGTGCACGCCGGCCACCACGGGTGCCACGAGCCGCTCCAGCACGCGGCGGCCCATGCGGGCGCGGACCAGCTCGGCCACGCTGCACTCGGCCTCGGTGGTGCCCACGCTGGCGGGCATCTTCGCGTCAAGGGCTGCCCGCAGCAGGCCGGAGGCGCCCAGCGCCTCGCGCACCTCGGGGGCCTGGAGGTCCGACGGGATCCCCAGGATGCCGGTGCGCGGCAGCGGCACGGGGCCGTCCGGCAGCCAGACCCACGCTCCCGCCGGGTCCGGTGCCACAATGTTCTTCGCCAGGCCCACTTCCGCGGCGAGCTCGGCCACGGCGGAGCTGCGCGTGGCGAACGACTCCGCCCCGCTGTCCAGGGCCAGCCCGGCCACCTCGTGGACGCCCACACAGCCGCCCCAGGAGGAGGCGGTGTCGTACACGCCCACCTGCCAGCCGGCAGCCTGCAGGTCCATGGCCGCGAGCAGGCCGGACACGCCGCCGCCCACCACCGCGGCACGCCGGGCGGACGCGGACGCCGTGCGGGGCCGCGGGGTGTACTTGTTCCGGTCCATGGCTCTCCCTGCCGTCCGTTACGGTTCGATCGAGTGGATCAATTCGACCACGCGCGTCAGCACGGCCGGATCGGTGTCCGGGGGGACGCCGTGACCCAGGTTGAGCACGTGTGCCGGGGCGGCGGCGCCGGCGGCAATGACGTCGCGGACGTGCGCCTCAAGGACGGACCAGGGGGCGCCCAGCAGCGCGGGGTCGATGTTGCCCTGCAGCGGCACGCGCCCGCCCAGGCGGCGGTTGGCCTCGTCCAGGGGCAGGCGGTAGTCCACGCCCATGACGTCGACGCCCACGTTGAGCATGGCACCGAGGAGTTCGGAGGTGCCCGTGCCGAAGTGGATGAGCGGGACGTCCAGGTCGCGGACGTGGTCCAGGGCCCGGGCCGACGCCGGGGCCACATGTTCCGTGTAGTCGTCCAGTCCCAGCGACCCCGCCCAGGAGTCAAAGAGCTGGGCCGCGCTGGCGCCGGCCTCCACCTGGGCGCGCAGGAACTTCCCGGAGGCGTCCGCAGCCCAGTTCATGAGGGCGCCCCACACCTCGGGGTCGGCGTGCATCATGGTGCGCGGGCCCAGGTGGTCGCGGGACGGGCGGCCCTCCACCATGTAGGCGGCCACGGTGAACGGGGCGCCGGCGAACCCGATGAGCGGGGTATGGCCCAGTTCCTGCACAGTCAGGGCCACGGCTTCGCGGATGGGATCCAGGGCCCCATCCTCCAGCTCCGGGAGGTTGGCCACATCCTCGGCGGTGCGGACGGGGCGGTCCAGCACGGGGCCCACGCCGGGAACTATGTCCACGCCCACGCCGGCGAGCTTGAGCGGGATGACGATGTCGGAAAAGAAGATGGCGGCGTCCACGTCGTGGCGGCGCACTGGCTGCAGCGTGATTTCGGCGGCCATGGCCGGCTTGAGGCAGGACTCCAGCATGGTGGTTCCCACGCGCAGCTCGCGGTATTCGGGCAGGGAACGCCCGGCCTGGCGCATGAACCAGACGGGCCGGCGGCTCGGCCTGCCGCCGCGATAGGCGGTGATCAGCGGGGAGTTGGCGGTGCGGCCATCCATCAAGGGGTGATTTGGGCGGAGAGTCATGGCACCACCATACAGAGGGAACGGCCCATGATTTTGCGCACAGGCGTCCGCCCGCAGCTCGCGCAGCCATGGGCGCGCCCTCTGGAAAGCGGGGTTTTTGCTGACAGGTTAGGATGACCTGTCTCTAAAACAGGGTTCGCAAGGTTTACCATGGAGGCATTGTGGTTCTCTTTTCCTTAGTTGCCTCGCACTCCAGCCTTGACCTCGAAACCGTGGCCCGCCTCAGCGCCGGCGCGGCCGAGGTCGGTGCCGACGTCGTGGCCGGTGACAACGACGTGGTGGGCATGGTGACCCTGGCCACCTGCAACCGGTTCGAGCTGTATGCCCAGGCCCGCACGGCGGAGGACATCGAATCGGCGCGCAGCAGCATTGTGGCAGCCGTCAGCGCCCGCACCGGACTCAGCGAACGCCAGGTGTCCAACGCCCTTGCCACCCGGCAGGGCCCGGCGGTCCCCCGCCACCTCTTTGCCGTCAGCACCGGCCTGGAATCCGCCGTGGTGGGCGAGCGCGAAATTGCCGGGCAGGTGCGCCGCGCACTGAGTTCCGCGCAGGAGGCCGGCGTCAGCACCCCCGCCCTGGTGCGCCTGTTCCAGGCGGCCTCCAAGACCGCCAAGGACGTGGGCGCCCAGACGGCGCTCGGCCGGCGCGGCATGTCCATCGTGTCCGTGGCCCTGGATCTGGCCGCCGAGCTGCAGGACGCCCCGTCGCTGGCCGGCAGGACCGCCGTGCTGTTCGGCACGGGCGCCTATGCCGGCGCCGCCATGGCTCAGCTGGCGCAGCGCGGCTGCACCGACATTCGGGTCTACTCCGCGTCGGGCCGGGCTGAAACCTTTGTGGCCTCCCGCGGCGGCACGGCGCTCGGCGACGACAGCCTGCCGGCCGCCCTCGCGGCGGCACACCTGCTGCTGGGCTGCAGCGGCATGGACCGCCAGGTGGCGGCCGCAGACATTGCCCCGCTGCGCGGCGCGGGTTCGCCGCAGCTGACGGTCATTGACCTGGCCCTCACGCACGACTTTGCCCCGGACATTGCCGAGCTGCCCGGGGTGGACCTGCTCACCCTGGAAACCGTGCGCCAGGCGGCACCGGCGGAGCAGTCCGCCACGCTGGTGGAGGCCGCCACCCTGGTGGCCGACGCCGCCACGACCTTTGAGCAGGCGCAAAACGCGCGCTCGCTGGACCACGCCATTGTGGCACTGCGCCGGCACACGATGGCCGTGCTCGACGACGAGATCGCCAAGATCCGCCAGCAGCACGGCTGCACGGCCGCCACGGCCGAGGTGGAATTTGCCATGCGCCGCATGGTCAAGCAGCTCCTCCACGTGCCCACCGTCAGGGCCAAGGAACTGGCCGCGTCCGGCGACGCCGAAAGCTACCTCGCCGCCCTGGATGCGCTCTACGGGCTCAAGTTGGAACCTGCCGCGCTGGGCGCGGCCGCCGAGGCAAGCCTGCGGGGCGGCGCGGGGGACGCCGGCGGGTCAAAGCTGGGCGGCGCGGCAGGCGGACGGCGTTCGGGAAGCCAGCGCCTGGCCTGACAGGCTTCCAGCGCCTGGCGATGGGCCCCAGCCCGGCGCGTCGACGCCCGTCAGTTCCGCTGAAACTTCCCACGGCTTGGCGGCGCTAGCCGGCCCCCTGCCGGTTCCAGGCGTCGATCCCGCCGTCAAGATGGACGACGTCGGCATATCCCGCCGCCTTCAGGCTCGCCAGGGCTTGGGCGGAGCGCCCGCCGGACTTGCAGTGCAGCACCAGCGGCACGTCCCGGGGGATGTCCGCCAGGGCCGAGCCGTCCTTGATCCCGGCGAGCGGGATGAGCACGGAGCCGGGGATCCGGGAGATCTCAAATTCCACCGGCTCGCGCACGTCCACCAGCACAAAGTCCTCCGTCCCGCGCTTTCTGTTGGCCAGGCGGGAGGCGAGCTGGGGCACGGTGATGAGTCCGGCGTCGTGCCCGGGTTCGGCGGGCGGGACCAGGCCGCAGAAGAAGTCGTAGTCAATCAGTTCGGTGATGGGAGCGGCGTCCGGGTCCCTGGCGATCCGGATTTCGCGCCAGCGCGAGGCGAGCGCGTCGAAGATCAGCAGCCGGCCCAGCAAGCTTTGCCCAATTCCGGTGATGAGCTTGACCGCCTCGGTGACCATCATGGCCCCGATGGACGCGCACAGCATGCCGAAAACACCGCCCTCCGCGCAGGAGGGGACGGTGCCGGGGGCGGGGGGTTCGGGATAGAGGTCGCGGTAGTTGGGGCCGTACTTGTCCCAAAAAACGCTGACCTGGCCGTCGAAGCGCAGGATGGAGCCCCACACATAGGGCTTTCCGAGCAGGGCGGCGGCGTCGTTGACCAGGTAGCGGGTGGAAAAGTTGTCCGCGCCGTCCAGGATGATGTCATAGCCATTGAAGAGTTCCAGGGCGTTGGAGGAGTCCAGCCGGAGCTGGTGCAGCACCACCTTGACGCCGGGGTTGATGGCCTCGATGGAATCCCTGGCGGACTCCAGCTTGGTGCGGCCGATGTCCGCCACCCCGTGGATGACCTGCCGCTGGAGATTGCTCAATTCCACGGTATCGTCGTCGATGATGCCCAGCGTGCCCACCCCGGCTGCAGCCAGGTACAGCAGAGCGGGAGATCCCAGCCCGCCGGCGCCGATCACCAGCACCTTGGCATTGCGCAGCCGGCGCTGGCCCTCCAGCCCGATTTCCGGGATGAGCGCGTGGCGTGAATACCGTTCCAGTTCGTCGCGGCCCATGGGCGGGCCCGGTTCCACCAGGGCGGGAAGCTGCCGGTGCGGGGCGGGCATGGGCTTGATCAGGGAAACCATGATTAATAATGTAGTCCGGCCTGCGCCCATTGGGTTATTACCCCCCGGTAGAATGACACTAGCCGCAGCCGTGAAGCAGCAATGGCCTTGGCCTGAGTGAAAGGGACGCACCATGACTTCCGAAGCCCGCACCGGGGAAGGGGCCGAACGGCGCGCCCCGCTGGCCCGCCTGCCCCGCGATGAACGCCGCGCCCAGCTGCTCGTGGCCGCGTTGGAAGTGTTTGTGAACAACGGCTACCACGGTGCGGCCATGGATGAGATCGCCGAGGCCGCCAAGGTCAGCAAGCCGGTGCTGTACCAGCACTTCCCCAGCAAGCGGGAACTGTATGTGGCGCTGTTGGAGAGCCACCTCTCGAACCTGAAACAGATGCTGATCACGGCCCTGAATTCCACCACGGACAACAAATTGCGCGTCCAGGCGACGATGAAGGCCTATTTCCAGTTTGTGGCCAACGACGACCAGGCGTACCGGCTCGTTTTTGAATCCGACCTGGTCAATGACCATGACGTCGCCGTGCGGCTGGAGAAGTTCAACTCGGAATTCGCCGATGCACTCGGCGCCGTCATTGCCGAGGACACCCTGCTGGGCCGGCTGGAGGCCGTCCTGCTGGGACGGGCGCTGTCGGGCATGGCCCAGGTAAGCGCCCGCTACTGGCTCGAGGCCAACGGGGACCTGGACCTCGAGGTGGCCAGCGATCTTGTGTACCGTTTAGCTTGGCGCGGAATTAGCCGGTTCCCGAAGGAGCAGCAGGGCCCTTCCGCATAGAGTTGGCCGTACGAACATTTTGCCCGCACGCATCGAGGAGACACCTGTGGAAATCAAGATCGGCATCCAGAACATCACCCGCGAAATCGTCTTTGAGTCCGAGCAGTCCGCGGACGACGTCGCGGCGCAGGTCTCCGAGGCGCTGGCCAAGGGAACCGAGCTGCGCCTCAAGGACGAGAAGGGCCGCATCGTGATTGTTCCCGGCAAGGCGCTGGGATACGTTGAACTGGGTGCCGAAGAGGCCCGCCGGGTGGGCTTCGGCGCGCTCTAGCCGGCCGGCGCCACCCGCTCCGGTTTCCCGGAAAACACACGGCCGTTCCCCCTGCGACGGCCCCGAAGGAAGAGGAAGTTCCATGGTTGCACTCGTCATTATTGCCCTGGTGGCGGGCGGCTTCGGGGCCATCGCGTGGGGCGTGGACAGGTACCGCGCCACCTTTGGCGCGCTGCTTCCAGCGGGCGCGGCCGTGGTTGCGGCGGAAATTCTGTGGATGGTCACGATGGCCGCGGGACTGGGCGGCACTTCCGCCACCGCCTGGATTCCCTGGATCCTGCCCATGGCCGTGGGCGGAGCGGTGGCCTGGTCCGTGGCCGGCTTCGTGGGCCGCAGCCGCCACCACCACCTCGTGGAGCGGACCAACCAGATCCTCGCAATCCGCTAGACCCGGAAGTCGGTCCGCCGCGGCGGGTCCAGCCGCCGGTTCAGGCGTCGCGGCCTTCCTCGGTGCAGATGCACAGCCGGTTGCCCTGCACGTCCGTGGCGATCACAAATTCGGGCGCGTTGGACCGGTCAAGGGTGGCACCGGCCGCCTCCACGGCCGCGAGGACGCCCTGCGCCTCGCTGGCCGGCACGTGGATGTCAAAGTGGAAGCGGTTCGCGTTGGGCGTCTGGGTCTGCTGGAACCACATCGTGGGCAGCCGGCCCGACGGATCCTTTAATTCGTCCGGCTCCCCCGCCTTGAACCCCAGCGCCGCCGCCCACACGGGTGCCACGGCCGTGAAATCCGCCGAGTCCATGGCAATTTCGACGGACCGCAGCAGCTCCGGATGCGCCGCCGCGCCCGCCTCCCGCGCCGCCGCCGAGATGGCCTTTGCCAGGGCCGCGTCCCGCGCCGTCACCTTGGAGCCGGCGTCGTGCGAGGTCAGCGCCACGAAAAGGGTGTCGTACCGCCAGTCCACGTCCGGGTGGTGGTTTGCTTCCTGTGCCAGGGCGCCAACGGCGGCGAAGAGCTCCAATGCCGCGGCCGACGTCGGGCATTTCAGTGCCGCTGCCAGCCCGCCCAGACGGAACCTCCAGTCCGGCAGCGCCGCCAGTTCCGCGTCGATCTGGTCCCTGGTCAAAACATCGTTCGCAGCCATGGCAGGCTCCTTCACGTTTCCGGTTTAGAGGTCCGGACGGCCCTCCATGGCGGAGGATGCCAAGGCATGCGCCCGCTTGGGGATGCGACCCGCCCGTGATGCCAGTCTGCCACCGATCACGGCGTGTTTGAAGGCCTCCGCCATGCGCACCGGGTCCTGGGCGCGGGTCACGGCCGTGGCCAGGAGCACGGCGTCGCAGCCCAGTTCCATGGCCAGGGCGGCGTCGGACGCCGTGCCAATGCCGGCGTCGAGCACCACGGGGACGTTGGCGCGGGAGACGATCAGCTCAATGTTGTGTGGGTTCAGGATGCCCAGCCCGGTGCCGATGGGGGCGCCCAGCGGCATGACGGCGGCTGCGCCCAGCTGCTCCAGGCGCAGTGCCACGACAGGGTCGTCGTTGGTGTAGGCGAAGACCTTGAAGCCGCGGTTGACCAACTGCTCGGTGGCGTCGACCAGTTCCACGGCGTCCGGCAGCAGGGTGTGCTCGTCGGCGATGACCTCCAGCTTGACCCAGTCCGTTTCCAGCGCCTCGCGGGCCAGCTCGGCGGTCATGACGGCTTCGCGGGCCGTGAAGCAGCCGGCCGTGTTGGGCAGGACGCGGATGTTGTTCTCCAGCAGCAGCTCGAAAAGGTTGGTGCCGGCGCCCGGCCCGCCGCCGGTGGCGTATCGGCGCATCGCCACGGTGGTCAGCTCCGTGCCGGAGGCCACGAGCGCGGCGCCGAGGCCGTCCAGGCTGGGCGCCCCTCCCGTGCCCATGATCAGGCGGGAGCCGAGCGCGACGCCGGCGACGGTGAACGGGTCGGCTTGGCTCAGTTTGTCAGTCAGTGCTTGCGTCATGGTGTTCGCTTTCTTTCAAGGTTCTCAGGTTCCGGGGCCGGCGTGCCCGGGGAGGCCGGGGGGTGCGGGCCTGCCCGGGGGGCTTAGCCGCCCTGGACGGCGGTGACGATCTCGACGTCGTCGTCGGTTTCCACCGCTGTCTGGGACCACCGGCTGCGCGGCACGATGTCCGCGTTGCGGGCCACGGCCACGCCCAGGCGGCGTCCGTCGGCCGGCTGCCCGGTGGGCAGTATGGCCCGGCCCGTGACGGCGGCGACAAGGTCGGCGACGGTGGTGCCGGCGGCCAGGGGCGCGGGGGCGCCGTTGAGGTGGATGGTGCTCATGGTGTCTCCTGTGTGGCGGGGGCGGATGTGGCGAGTGCGGGTGAAAACCTGTCCGGGCGGAAGCGCTCCCAGGCGAGGTCGGTGATGTCGCCCAGCAGCTGGCGGGTGACGTGGGCGGCAATGGCCGTCAGCAGCACGCCGTGGCGGAAGAAGCCGGTGGCGACGATGAGCCCGGGGATGTCGCGGCCGGCGCCGTCCCCGACCCGGCCCAGCAGGGGGGCGTTGTCCGGGGTGCCGGGGCGGGCGCGGGCAGTGGTTTCCAGCAGTTCGAGTTCGGCGACGGCGGGGACCAGCACCTGGGCGTCGCGCAGCAGCTGGTGCACTCCCCCGGCGCTGACGGCCGCCGAACCGTCCTCGCGGCTCGTGGCGCCGACGACCACGGTGTTGTCGTTCCGGGGCACCAGGTAGACCGGCAGCCCGCGCACCAGGCCGCGAACCGTCGCCGTCACCAGCGGCTGCAGGTACGCGGGCACGCGGAGGCGCAGGATGTCGCCGTAGACGGGCCGCACGGGCAGCACCAGCCCCTCCGGCAGTCCGTGCAGGAGGGGGGCGCCGAGCCCGTTGGCCACGACCACCTCGCGGGCAAGGACTTCGCGGCCATCCTCCAGGACGACGCCGGTGACCCGGGAGTGCGTGTTTCCCGGCTCCACGTGAAGCAGGCGGACGGCGTTGCGGCGGATGGAGGTCTCCTCCTCGCGCAGACGCCCCCGCGCGGCCGCCACCACGTTGAGCTGCACCCGGATGGCGGTTGCCACGCCGCGCGGGTCCACCTGGTGATCCTGGACGATGCGGTAGGCGCAGGAAATGTGCGGGCCCACCAGCGGCTCGGCGGACCGCGCCTCGCGGATGGTCAGCTGTTCCACGTCCAGGCCGTGCGCGAGCTGGACGTCCCGGAGGTCGGCCAGCGCCGCGCGGTCCGCAGCGTCGGCACCCAGGACAAGCGTCGGCGTCGTGCGGAATCCGGTGTCGGCATGGCCGGCAGCCACGAGCGGGGCCACAAACTCCGGCCAGCGCGCAGCGGAGGCCAGGGTCAGCTCCAGCAGGTCATCCTCCTGGTAGTGGAGTTCACTGACGGGTGCCAGCATGCCCGCGGCCGCGAAGGTGGCGCCGGTGGCCGGCGTCGGGTCGATGACGGTGACGTTGCGGCCGCTGCGCTGGGCTTCCCATGCGATGCCCAGTCCCACGATTCCGCCGCCGATCACGGCCACGTCGGTGGTGATCGTGCAGGGCTTGCCGGGACAGGGCTTGCCGGGATGGGGCTTGCCGGCATCCGGCACGGTGTTCTGAGGTGGCACAGTGCGCGCCATCGCTGTCTCCTTCCCTACGCCGGTATGACCCGGATCAGGTTCCGCGCCCTGGGGCGCCAATCGGTCGGCACGTGCACGTGCCCTCTCAGCCGGCTTTCCCGGCTCCCGCGGTACTGAACTAGTCTATGAGACATGAGCCTGCCTTCCGCTTCCATGACGCCGCGCCCGCAACACCTGCCTCCCCGGCCGCCGACGCCCGGCTGTACGTGTGTACCGATTCGCGCCGGGAACGCGGGGACTTTGAGGACTTCCTGCGTGCCGCCTACGCCGGCGGGGTGGACATCATCCAGCTGCGCGACAAGTCGCTCGAGGCCGCGGAGGAGCTGGAGCTGCTGGCCGTGCTGCGCACGGTGGCGGAGGAGTTTGGCAAACCGTGGGCGGTGAATGACCGGGCGGACATCGCCGTGCTGTCCGGGGCGCCGGTGTTCCATGTGGGCCAAAAGGACCTGCCGCTGCGGGCCGCGCGGTCCCTGGTCGGGCCGTCGGTGGCCATCGGGCTCTCGAGCCACGACCCCGCGCAGGCCGCGGCCGCCGCCGCCGATCCGGGAACCGACTACTTCTGCGTCGGCCCGCTGTGGGCCACCCCCACCAAGCCGGGCCGGGCCGCCGTCGGACTTGGCCTGGTGGAGCACGCAGCCTCCCTGGGGACGGACAAGCCATGGTTTGCCATCGGCGGGGTGGACCTCTCCAACGTGGACGCCGTGGTGGAGGCGGGCGCGTCCCGGATTGTGGTGGTCCGCGCAGTCACTGATGCGGACGATCCGACGGCGGCTGCCCGGGAACTGCTGTCCCGGCTGCCTGCGCTGGGGCAGCGGCCGCGCTAGCTGAGCCCCGCCGTCCCGGCCAGGATGTCGAGCTGGACCTCGAACAGCGCGGCGGGGTCGCGGAACGTGGCCTTCCCGTACTGGCCGAACACCTCGAAGCTGACGGCGCCAAATATCGCCGCCCACGCCAGGACGCCGCGGGCCAGTGCCTCGTCGTCCGCCGTGATGGCCCATTCGGCACGGATGGCCCGGAAGTCGGCGGCCAGGATGTGCCCCGGGGCCGGAACCACGCCCGCGTCGGCAGCTCCGCCCGCCGGGGCTCCCGCCCCGTGGCGGACAATGTAGGCGCCCTCCAGGATGCCCACCAGCCTGGCGATGACGCGGGTGCCCGGCCCCGTGGTCTGCTCCGCGGGAGCGTCGTAGCCTGGCACGGGTGAACCAAACAGCAGTCCGTAGCGGGCCGGTTCCGCGAGCGCCCACTCCCGGACGGCCCGGCCCAGTGCCCGGAACTGTCCGGGAAAATCGTCGGCGGGAACTCTGCCCACGGCCAGGTCCACGGCATCCCCCAGCGCGTTGTAGCCGTCCACCAGCAGCAGCGTCAGCAGCTCGTCACGGCTTTTCACGTACCGGTAGACGGCGGACGAGACCACGCCCAGGTCCCGGGCCACCGCGCGCAGCGACAGCCCGGCCGCCCCGTGGAGGACAAGGTGGCGGCGCCCGATGAGGAGGATCTCATCCATGGTCTGGAGGCGGGCACGCTCCCGCGGTGTTTGTGCCATGCCTTGATTTTGGGCCATGAGGAGAGCGTCGTCAACTTTAGTGATCAGTGCTCTTGACTTTGCCCGGCCGGGGTTCCACACTTAATTCCTGAGAGCACCGCTCTCTGTTAGTTCATTTGCCACTTCAGGGAATCGAGAACACCATGGACGCCGTCAAGGTCGTCACCGGCGCAGGGCCCGTCGGCTGGACCGTCGCCTCACAACTTGCCGCTTCCGGCCAGCGCGTCAGGGTCCTGACCCGCTCCGGCTCGGGCCCGGAACATGAGCTGGTGGAGCGGCGCCGTGTGGACGCCAGCCAGCCGGACGCGCTCACGGCGGCCATGGCCGGCGCCGACGCCGTGTTTCACTGCATCCACGGCTCCACGTACAGTGCCGAAGCATGGCGCCACGAGCTTCCCGGGGCGGAGCGGGCCGTCCTCCGCGCCGCGGGCGAGGCTGGCGCCGTCGTCGTCTTTCCGGAAAGCCTCTACTCCTACAGCCGCCCCGGCGCCGTCATGACGGAGGATGGCCCTCGCAGGGCAGGCACGGGCAAGCGGGGCGTCCGCACCGAACTGCTCGCCGCCCGCGCAGCCTCCCCCACTCCGACCGTCAGCGTGGTCGCCTCCGACTTCTTTGGACCCCGGGTACGCAACGCCCACGCCGGCGAACGCATGGTTCCGCTCATCCTCCAGGGCAGGCGCGTAGCCGTCATCGCGCGGGCGGACGTGCCCCACTCGTTCACGTACATCGCGGACCTGGCGGCGGCCATGATCGCCGCCGCGGCGTCGCCGCAATGGTGGGATTCGGTGCTGCACGCCCCCACCCTCCCTGCCCTGACCCAGCGCGAACTCGCCACGGCATTCGCCTCTGCCGCCGGCCTCCCGGCACCGAAGGTGGCAGCCATCCCGGCCTGGGTGCTGCGCGCGGCGGGCCTGTTTTCCGTCGAGCTGCGGGACGTGGCCGAGACGCTCTACCAGTTCCAGCACCCGTTCGTCATGGACTCCACGGCCAGCCAGGGCAGGCTCGGGCTCGCGCCCACTCCCCTGGACACCGCCGCGAAGGAAACCGTGGAGTGGTGGCGCGGCCAGGCCTAGCCGGCAGGTTCCACCCGTGCGGACACCTTGCGCAGCAGGGCCGCCAGCTGCGCCTTTTCCCCCGCGTCCAGCCCGGCGAGCAGTTCCCTCTCGCGGTCCAGAAAATGCGGAAACTCGCGGTTGACCAGCTCCACCCCCAGGGGAGTGAGACGCATCAGGACCACGCGGCCGTCACGCTCCCAGGGCAGCCGCTCCACCAGCCCGCGGCGGGCCAGGCGGTCCACATTCTTGGTGGTCGAGGCGCCGCTGAGCATGGTGGCCGCGGTGACCTCGCTGGCCCGCAGGGGCCGGTCGCTGCGGGCCAGCGTGCACAACACGTCGAATTCCGCGCGTGACACGGCCGCGGCCGCCAGGTCGCGCTCCACCCGCTGGGAGGCCAGCGCCCCGATCCGGGAAATGCGCCCCATGACCTCAATGCTGGAGACATCCAGGGCCGGCCGCGCCCTTTCCCAGCCGGCCCGGGCCCGGTCCACAAAGTCGCCCGCCGATTCGAAGTCCATGCCTTCATCCTAGAGAGCAACCCCACACACTTCATATCTATTTTACTAGTAAACTATTTGATAACATGGAACCGTGCCCACCCTGACCCGCGTACGCCAGTCCCACGCCGCCCTGGCCCATGCAGTTTCACCCGCCGCCTGGCGGAGGTCCCTGGCGATGCGTCCGGCCGACGCCATCTTCGCGCCTGCCGTCAAGGTCGGCATCGCGACGTCGCTGGTCCTCGTGGCGGGCGGCCTGCTGGGGCAGGAACAGCTCGCGGGAATTGCCTCGTTGGGCGCCCTGGTGGCCGCCTTTGGCCGCCACCAGCCCTACCCGAGGCTGCGGCGGATGCTGGCCGTGGTCGCCGCCTCCCTCCTCATTGCCGCCGGCGCCGGTGCCCTCATGGGAGCCGCCGGGGTGCCGCTTGGGCCCCAGATAGCGGTGCTTTCCGTGATCGCGGGCCTCGCCGCGCAACTGTTCGCCGCCGTGGGCATCACCGGTCCGGGCGCCGTCATCCTGGTCTTTGCGGCCTCCGCAGGTTCCGCGTACGCACACACCGCCGACGCCGTTCCCCCCGTCCTGGCGGCCGTCGCCAGCGGTGCCGCCGCCGGCTGGCTCGTGGCCATGGCCCCGGCGCTTGTGGTGCCGATGGGCCCGGCCCGGCTGGCGGTTGCGCGGGCCATCGCCGCCGTCGTCCACCTGGGCACCGACGACGCCGGCACCCGCTGGGGCGATGCGGCCGCCCCCTTGCGCCGTGCCCGGGAATCGGTGGCGCTCAGCGCCGGGCGTGCGGGGCAAGGCGGCCGGCGTTTGCCCCGCCTGCAGGACGAGGCTGCCGCGCTGCACGGGTTGCTGGATGAGGCCGGCGCGGCGTTGTCGCGGCACGGCGCCGCCCGTGCCGCGGCCCTTGGGCGCCTTGCCCGGCACGAAGCCGCGCTGCGCAGGACGTGGCGCGCCTCCTCCGCCCAAACGCGCGCCGCCCGCGGAACCGCCGAAGTGCCCGCCGCGGCGGCCGGCGTCGCATGGCCCGCGCCCACCGGCTTTCTCGCCGCGGCCCGCCCGGGCCTGGCCTCGCGTGCCGGCGTCGGCCGCGCAGTGCGCATGGCCGCGGCTTCCGCGCTGTCCGGCTGGGCCGCCGTCGGGCTGGGGCTGGGACACCCGCTGTGGGCGTCGATGGGCGCCGTGGCGGCCCTGCAGGGACTGGACTACAGCACCACCGTCCAGCGCAGCATCCAGCGTTTGCTGGGAAATGTGGCCGGCGCCGCCCTGGCCATCGCCTTGCTGTCCCTGTCGCCGGGGTTCTGGCCGTCCGTGACGCTGGTGGTGGCATTCCAGGTCCTGGCCGAGCTGCTGGTGCTCAAGAACTACACCCTGACCACCATCGCGGTGACGCCGATGGCGCTGCTCATGACGGGCCTCGGAGCGCACCTGGCGCCGGACGCCGCCTTCAGCCGCGTGGCGGACACGCTGGTGGGCGTGGTGGCCGGCGTGCTGGTCGCGGCCGTGAGCATATCACACGCGGACCGGGCGCATATGACGCCGCCGGCTGACCCTGCGGCGGTTCAGGAGAGGCAGAGGCAGAAGGGGTGCCCGGCCGGATCCAAAAAGACCCGGAAGGTTGTTCCCGGCTGAAAATCCGGCTTGGTGGCGCCGAGCTCCAGCACCGCGGCCTCGCCGGCGTCGAGGTCCTCCACCACCACGTCCAGGTGCATCTGCTGCGGGGACCCCTGCCCGGGCCAGGCCGGCGCCCGGTAGCCCCCGACCTGCTGGAAAGAGATGCAGTTGCTGCCGTCCTCGGGCCGGATGTCAACCCAGTCCGGCTGCACCGTGGACTTCCAGCCGAGGAGCGTGCCGTAAAACTCCGCCAGCCGGCCCGCGTCGGGGCAGTCAATGACCAATCCGGGAAATCGTGCAATCGCCATGCCTGCAGGCTACCCGAGGCACGCCGGTTCCATAACCCCGGCCAGCCCGGTCCGGTTCCCTCGAACGTGCACTTAATGTTGATGTCCAGCGCTGACATCCACGTGAAGCGGCCAGTCGGGTCCAGCCTGCGTGTCCCAGGGTTGAATGTCCCCGGGTTGCGTGTCTCAGGGTTGCATGGCGTGGGCCAGCAGTTCAAAGCTGCGGATCCAGGCGGCGCGGTCGGTGACCTGCGTGGCGACGATCAATTCGTCGGCCCCGGCCTTCGCGGCAAACGCCTCCAGGTATTCGCGGGCCACGGCGGGCGTTCCGACGGCAGAGTAGCGCATCATGGACAGGACCTGCTGGCCCGCCGGGGAGTCCAGCAACAGGTCCATCTCGTCGTCGGTGAAGGTTTGGCCCCGGCCCACCATCGAGGCGACGCGGCGCCGCTTGGCCGTCAGGAACAGGGCGTCGGCCTCTTCCTGCGTGTCCGCCACCATGGCGTTGACGCCGGCGATGACGTAGGGCCCGGCCAGCGCATCCGACGGCTGGAACTCCCGGCGGTAGATCCGCACGGCGTCCTCGAGCGCCTGCGGGGCAAAGTGCGACGCAAAGGAGTACGGCAGGCCCAGTGCCGCGGCCAGCCTGGCCCCGAACAGGGAGGACCCGAGAATGTACAGCGGCACGTGCGTATCCTTGCCCGGGTAGGCGTTCACGCCGGGAATGCGCGTCTGCCCGGCAAAGTAGGCCTGCAGCTCCTGCACGTCCTGCGGGAAGGTGTCCGCGGCGGACGGGTCGCGGCGCAGGGCCCGCATGGTGTTTTGGTCGCTGCCCGGCGCGCGTCCCAGCCCCAGGTCGATGCGGCCCGGATGCAGGGTTTCCAGCGTGCCGAACTGCTCGGCGATCTGCAGCGGCGAGTGGTTGGGCAGCATGATCCCGCCGGCGCCGAGACGGATCGTGGACGTGTGCGCGGCCACGTGCGCAATCAACACGCTCGTGGCGGACGACGCGATGGAGGGCATGTTGTGGTGCTCCGCGTACCAGATCCGCCGGTAGTCCCACCCCTCGGCCTTTTGCGCCAGCTCCACGGAGGCGGCCAGGCTTGCCGCGATCCCGCCGTCGCCGATGTGGGCCAGGTCAAGAATGGACAGGGGAATCGTCATGGGTGCTGCCTTTCGGGAGGTCTCGCTTGCGGCAACCGCGCAGGGGCCCGGGATATTTCCGCCAGCGGGCATTGTGGCGCTGGAAGCACGACGGCGGCGCCCGGCAGCGGCGCCAAGCTCCAGCCCGCGGCCGGCTGCGCGCGTCCCGACGGGCCGGTTCAGGCGGGGGCGGGAACGCTCAGCTGGTCGATGGCGGCGAGCGCGGCGGACCGGCCGGCCCTGTTGGCGCCCAGCGTTGACGCGGACGCGCCGTAGCCCACCAGCAGCAGGCGCGGTTCGCGGACGACCTTCACCCCGTCCATGACGAGGCCGCCACCGGGCTCGCGCAGCTTCAGCGGGGCCAGGTGGTCCAAGGCGGCGCGGAATCCGGTGGCCCACAGGATGGTGTCCGCCGGGAACCCGGACCGGTCCTCAAAAACGGCGGCCGTCGGGGTGATGCGCCGCAGCGGACCCCGGGAGACCAGCGTGCCGGCGGCGATCCCGTTTTGGTACAGCTGTGTCAGGGGAAGTCCGGTGACGCCCACCACGCTGAGCGGTGGCAGCCCCGCGGCCGTGCGCTCATTGACGCGGCGTTCCACATCACGGCCCCAGTCGGGGTCAAATTCGCGCGTGGTGAATTCCGGCGGGCGGCGGGTGGACCATGCCGTTTCCACTCCCTCGGCCGCCAGCTGGAGCAGGATCTGCACGGCCGAGGTGCCGGCGCCCACCACCAGCACGCGCTGCCCGGCGAAGTCGGCGGCGGAGCGGAAGTCGTGGGTGTGCAGCTGGCGCCCGCTGAAGGTTTCCTGGCCCGGGTAGTGCGGCCAGTGCGGCTTGTCCCAGGTGCCGGTGGCGTTGATGACCAGGCGCGCAAGGTACTCCCCACGGTCGGTCGCCACCATCAGCGGCGAACCGGGCGTGTGGCCGGGAACGCCGCCGTCGTTCGTGTCGTGGGGCTGGACGGCGAGGACGTTGACGGGCCGGTGGATGGGCAGCCCAAAGGTCTTTTCGTAGCGGCCGTAGTAGCGTCCGACGACGGCAGACGCCGGCTCGTCCGTGTCTGCGGGCCCCATTTTCATGCCGGGGAGATCGTGGATCGCGTGTGCGGCGCCCAAGGTCAGGGAGGGCCAGCGGTGGCGCCAGGCCCCACCGGGGCCATTGTTGGCGTCCAGCACCACGAAGTCGCGTTCGGGGATGAGCCCGTGCCGGGCCAGGTAGTACGCCGCGGAAAGCCCCGCCTGTCCGGCCCCAATGATCACCACGTCCAGCATTCGATTCCTCCAAGGTGTCTTAAGCGTGGGAACGGTCCCGATGCGGGCGGCTATTCCGGTTGTGAGCGACCCCACGTGCGCGCCAGGGCCGGGATGGCGGCGCTGAACGCCAGCGACACCGGCCGCGGGGAGCGGGGCGGCGGCACTTGGTGGCGGCACTTGGTGGCGGGCGCGGCGGCCGTTTCGGTCGGGGCATGGGCCCGGGTCTACAAGGATTTGTCCTACGCGGGCACCACAGGCAGCTCCGTCCCATTCGTTGGTTTGCCGGCGCGCGGAGTGCCCGCGCTTCATGGACCAGGCCGGCCGCGAATGGGTCCAGCATTCCCGTTCCCTGCAGCTGCGCCGTGTCCCGCATCAGTCCCATGGAGGATTCGTCGATGAAGTGCATTGCCGCCCCCTCTCCTGCGAGTTGCCAATGGTTAGTAGCGACTTGTCCGTAGCTTCTGGTTATGGACACGCCGGCCAGCAGAACAAATCGCTGCGCCACACGGCAACTCGCGGAGGGCTGCGCCATGGGCGGGCAGGGGGACGGCTGCTGGGTGAAACTCGAAGCGCTCAGCAGCGTCCATGACTACATCGAGACCGGCCGGGCTGAGGCCGTTCGACGCACCAAAGCGCCGAAAGGCTATGTCCGACTGCGTGACCTCGGCATTGTTGGCCGCGGCGGAGACGGAAGTCTGTTGGGGGTGGCCCGGTCCGACCGCGTGTCATCATCAGTCAACGTCACTGATCTCTCGCCGCAGCAAGGGGCGCTGCTCTTCACCCGACCCGGTGGCGGGTTGGAGCCGCTTTCATTGTGGCTCAACGAGGATGGCCTTCTGCGTCCCCAAAGGAGTTGGCACAAGTCGTTTGCCAGCGCCACCGCGCGCGCGGAGTCCTGGGGGCAGGCCACTGGCCGTGATCCCAGTGAACGCGGGCCGGGACTGTCCCGGCCGCCAGGGCATAGACTGCGGCCACCGGATCGGGCACGGAAGCATCAGGCACGCCGATTCGATGCGACGGCCGGGGTACGGCCGTAACGGGCCTGGCTGTCAAGGGAGTGGAACCATGGATACCGAGCAAACATTTGTCATAGTGGGGGCCGGGCTGGCCGGTGCAAAAGCGGCCGAAGCGCTGCGGACCGAGGGCTTCCCCGGACGGATAGTGCTGCTCGGCCAGGAGCCGGAGCGTCCCTATGAGCGCCCCCCACTGTCCAAGGATTATTTGCAGGGCAAATCGGAACGGGAGACGATCTACGTCCACCCCAAGTCTTGGTATGCCGACCACGGTGTCGACCTGCGCACCAGCACCACGGTCACCGCGATTGACCCGTCCACCCACCGGGTCACCCTGGCCGTCGGGGACCCGGTCACCTACGACAAGCTGTTGCTGGCCACCGGCGCGTCACCGCGGCAGCTGTCCGTGCCGGGTGCCGACCGGCACCGCGTGTACCATCTGCGGCGGATAGAGGATTGCGAGCAGCTGAAGTTCGCGTTCACGACCGCCTCACGTGTCGTGATCGTTGGCGCCGGGTGGATCGGGCTGGAGGTCGCCGCGGCCGCCAGGGCGGCGGGTCTTGAGGTAATTGTGCTGGAGCGCGGTGAGCTGCCGCTGCTGCACGTGCTGGGCCGGGAAGCAGCCGAACTGTTCGCCCGCCTGCACCGTAACCATGGCGTGGACCTGCGCCTGGGCGCGCGGGTCGCGAAAATCACCGGCGATGACCCCCGCCAGGCCACCGGTGTGCAGCTCGAGGACGGGTCCCGCATCGAGGCGGACCTGGTGGTGGTCGGTGTCGGTGCCGTGCCCAACACAGCATTGGCCGAGGCGGCGGGCCTGGTCGTGGACAACGGGGTCGTGGTCGATGAGCACCTGCGGTCCTCGGATCCGGACATTTACGCTGCCGGGGACGTCGCCAACGCCTTCCACCTCATGCTGGGTGAACACATCCGCATCGAGCACTGGTTTAACGCCCTGAGCCAGCCGGCCGTCGCCGCCCGGTCCATGCTTGGGGTGGACGCGGCCTATGACGAGGTGCCGTACTTTTACAGCGACCAGTATGAGCTGGGGATGGAGTACTCCGGCCATGTGGCACCGGGCGGCTGCGACGAGGTGGTTTTCCGTGGGGACAAGGACGCGCTGGAGTGCATCGTGTTCTGGCTCAAGGACCAACGGGTGCTGGCCGGGATGAACGTCAACGTGTGGGACCAGACCGACACCATCAAGGCCCTGGTGCGCTCCGGCCAACCGGTCGACACCGCGGCCCTGGCGGACACCGGCACCCCGCTGGCGGACGTCCTGGCTGCCGCCGGGACCCGGACCGCTCAGTAGTGCGGGACGGCCCCCACCAGGCCGGAAAGTTCGTCCCCGTCCACGTAGCGGCGCAGGTCCGCGGTGAACACGGCGGTGAGTCGTTCGTTCCGGCGCGCGGACACGGCGGCGGTGTGCGGGCTGATGAGCACGTTGGGCATCGACCGGAGCGCGCTCTCCGGTGGCAGTGGTTCGGCTCCGAAGGCGTCCAGGGGGCCTTCAGTTTCCGGAGAGGGGACACCGTCCCGTCAGGGACCCGGCCAGCCTCTGGAACTGGCCTCGGCCGTGATGTTTGTGGCTGAGCTCGACCGCTCTGTAGCCTGCTACCGGGTATTCCTGAATCGGGATGTCACGGTCCAAACGAGTCAGTGGCCCTGCCGGTCAGCCCGGACGGGTATCAATTGCCCCTGCGCACCCCGGGGGCGGCGGCCGCAGCACCCGGTGGGGAACATCGGTGTCCAATGCCTCGCCTGGACGGCCCTGAACGAGGAGGAGCTGAATCGATGCGAGGAGGGGCTCCGGAAATACTCCAGGCGGGTCACCCGCCAAACGGAGGACGGTTTCAGCCTGAGCGAAGGACACGGTCCCGACCATGTGCCGGTGATGGTGACCTGTCCGGGGCCTGGGCGGGCCCCGGGGCACGAAATCCCGCAGAGAATTGACGGATGGCAGCCTGGACGCCGACGACAGGCGCGACCGCCGCGCCATGATTGCAGACGGAACCCTCAGTGGTTCCCGACAGCGGAAACCGGCAGGGAAGCCGCGACCAGGTGCCTGCCCGGCTGTGCTCCGTTCCCACGCTGCGCGCCCGCGGCTGTGCGGATTCACGCTCCGGAGCGGCGGTGCGGAGTGGGTGCGCGCCCGGCCGGCTGGGTGGGCCTGGGTCCCGCCGGCTGAGGGTCCGGAATGGGGCGGGTGAGCGGACCCCCGGCAGGGACTGTGACGGGCTGGCCGTGGTGGAGGATCTGCAACGGTTTGTCGCCGGCCAGGGTGTACGTCGCGGCTGTGCGGGTGATTTCGACCCGGAGCGTGCGCCCCGCCACGACCAGGCCAAATGCCAGCCGGGTCAGACCCGGTGGCAGCCGGGGTGCGAAGCGCAGCATGGCCCCGCTGTCGCGCATCCCGCCGTATCCGGCGACCAGGGCGGTCCAGACCCCTGCCAGGGATGCCACATGCAGGCCGTCGGCGGTGTTGTGTTCTAGGTCATCAAGGTCCATCAGGGCACTCTCGGCGAGGTAGTCCTCGGCCAGCTCCAGCTGGCCAACCTCGGCGGCGATGACCGCCTGGACGCAGGCGGAGAGCGAGGAGTCGCGGACGGTCAACCGTTCGTAGTAGGCGAAGTTGCGGGCCTTTTGCTCCTGGGTGAACGTGTCCGGGCACAGCTGCATGGCCAGGACCAGGTCTGCCTGTTTGACGACCTGCTTGCGGTACAGGTCGAAGTAGGGGAAGTGCAACAGCAGCGGATACTGCCCGGGAGTGGTGGCGGCGAAGTCCCAGACCTGGTGGCCGGTGTACCCCTCGGACTGGGGGTGGACCCCCAGCGCCTCGTCGTAGGGGATGAACATGTCGGCGGCCGCATCGCGCCAGGTGGCCATTTCTTCGGCGTCGACCCCAAGCTCCCCGGCACGGCCGGGGTACCGGGCCGCTGCGTCCGCGGCCGCCGCCAGGTTCCGTTGCGCCATCAGATTGGTGTAGACGTTGTTATCCGCGACGGCACTGTATTCGTCCGGCCCGGTCACCCCGTCGATACGAAACCCTCCCTGCCCGTCGTGGTGGCCGAGCGACCGCCACAGCCGGGCCGTGTGCACCAGCAGGTCCAGACCGATGGTGCACTCAAACGCCATGTCCCCGGTGGCACAGACATACCGGACGACGGCGGCGGCAATGTCCGCGTTGATGTGGAAGGCTGCCGTGCCGGCGGGCCAGTACGAGGAGCACTCCTCGCCGTGAATGGTCCGCCAGGGGAAGGCCGCTCCTTCCAGTCCCAACTGTGCCGCGCGGGCGATCGCCATCGGCAACGTACTGTGCCGCCACCGCAGGGCCTGGGCGGCCGCTTCCGGGGCCGTATAGCTCAGCACCGGCAGCACGAAGGTTTCCGCGTCCCAAAATGTGTGCCCGCCGTAGCCGGGCCCGGAGAGCCCCTTGGCCGGGATTGCCCTGCCCTCGGCGCGGGCACCGGCCTGCAGGATCTGGAACAGGGCGAAGCGGACGGCCTGCTGGATGGAGGTGTCGCCGTCGAGTTCGACATCCGCCCGTGCCCAAAAATCATCCAAGTAGGCCCGCTGCTCGGCACACAGGCCCTCCCACCCGGTCTCCATGGCCCCCGCCAGGGCCGCGTCGGCCTGATCCCACACCGCCGGCACGGACCGGGACCCGGACCACCCGTAAGCAACGGTCTTGACCAGCCTCAGGCGCTGCCCGGGCTCCAGGGTTGCCACGACGGTCGTGCGTCCCAGGTCCGGAAAGCTTTCCGCCGCAACCCGGGTTCCGTCAGGGCCGTCGACGACGTGGTCCATCACGGCCGCGACGGTCAGGGCGCTGCCCCGGGTGGAATGCACCAGCCCGGCGCGCGCCACGTGTGAGGCATTCTTCTCGTGCACCAGCACGGCGTCCAGCGCCGCACTGGCACGTGGATCGCCGCTGGGTGCGGGGAGTTGTTCGTTGGCGATGATTTCCGATTGCACGACGATCCGGACCGGATCGTCCAGGGCCTGGACCTCATAGCAGATCGCCGCGATGGACCGCTGGACAAAGGACACCAGCCGGGTGGAGGTGACCCGTACGGCCAGGCCGGCCGGTGAGACCCAGTCGACCTGGCGGGTCAACACCCCGGATCGGAAGTCCAGGCAGCGCTCATGGGCGCGCAGTTCCCCGTAACGGACATCGAACGGTTCGTCGTCGACGAGCAACCTGATCGGCTTGCCGTTGGTGACGTTGAGGACGAGCTGCCCGGATTCCGGGTATCCATAGCCGGCCTCCGCGTAGGGCAGGGTCCGCAGCTCGAACACCCCATTGAGGTAGGAGCCTGGCAGGACGTGGGGCTCACCCTCGTCCAGGTTGCCCCGCCAGCCAATATTTCCGTTGGAGAGCGCGAACAACGATTCCGTTTGGGCCAACACCGCCAAGTCCAGTCCGGTTTCGCGCAGGCACCACGGCTCGGTCTCAAAGTCCGGATGCCCGATCACGGTTGTGCCAGCAATTCCGCCAAGTCGGAGACGACGATGTCGGCGCCGCGGTCCAGCAGGGCCTGCGCCTGCCCGGCCCGGTCGACGCCGATGACCTGGCCAAAGCCGCCGGCCCGGCCCGCCTCCACACCGGCCAACGCATCCTCAACGACGGCGCATTCGCCCGGTGTCATTCCCAGTGCATGGGCGGCGGCCAGAAACATGTCCGGGGCAGGCTTGCCCGGCAGCTTTTCATCACGGGCTGTGAGCCCGTCGATGCGCCGGTCAAAGAGGTCCTCAATATGGGCGGCGGCCAGGACGGCCTGGCAGTTGGTGCTGGAGGACACGACCGCGCAGCGCAGACCTGCCCGGCGCACCGCCTGCACATACCGGACCGATCCTTCAAAAACCTCAACGCCGTCCTCGCGCATGCGCCGGAGCACAATCTCGTTCTTTGCCTTGCCGAGCCCCTGCACGGTCCCCATGCCGGCACGGTCCTGCGGACTGCCCTCCGGCAGGATGATGTCCCGGGCAGCCAGAAAGGAGCGGGTGCCGTCGTCCCGGGACTTGCCGTCAACATAGCGGTCATAGTCGGTGCCGGCGTCAAAGGCCACGAAGGGTGTGCCGGTGCGCCGGGCGGTTTTTCGCAGGTAGGCGTCGAACATTTCCTTCCACGCCGCGGCGTGGACCCTGGCTGTCCTGGTGAGCACACCGTCCAGGTCAAACAGGACTGCCCGCAGGCCCCTGTCCAAACCCACGGAGGCGGGATCTGCCAGCATGGCTGCGTCCCGGCCTGCCTGAACGAGAACTTCTGCGGGGTGTCCCTCGACGGCTTCCCGGGAGATCACTGAACGCTGCCCCTGTTCCGCTTCGGCCCCAAACCGGGAGAGTTCGATCTCGGCAGCATCGGCAAGGATCCTTCCCGTATCACCGGACTGGTCCATTCCGAGGACCAGAACGTTGGCGGCACCGTAAGGCTGTGGTTGCTGCCAGGCCATCACGAGGTGGACGCCGACACCGCGCAGCCCTGCTTCAGTCACGGACCAATGCACGGAAGCCAGCGACCCGTCCGAGCCGTCGACCCCCACCACAATCCTTTCCCCGCGGCGAGGGGAAATCATCTTCCGGCCCCGGGCAGTTTCGGCCGTCTCCGGTGTGTTCCCGTGCCCAGTCATTGATCGGTTCCTTCCAAAGAGTCCTTCTCGTGCCGCGGCATGTTTGGGTTGCTACCGGCTGATGTACGCCCCTGTTCAGATACCGGCCCTGCCACTGTGGCGCGTGAAGGAGTTGGATCCGTCGCAGACCGCTTGCCGATGGGTTCATTATGCTCCCCCACCACCGGTCAGGGCAGGACTCCGATGCCGACGGAACCGTATCCTTGCGCATCGGAGGGGAAGGATGGCAAGTTCATGGCGGACAGAGTCCCCATCGGTTGCCGCCCCACTGGTTGCCGGAAAGGAGACCGGTCCGTGCGCCTCTGCGTTTCGGTCGCCCGTCATTCGCATGGAGCCGTGCACCGGGTCCGGGACAGAAACCTGGATCCTGGGAATTACAAGACTGCCGACGAAGGCGACAACTACGAGGGACAGCGCAGCCAGAAAAATCACCGCTGCCGTCCCGAGGATCACCTGCCCGCGAAGGGAAGGGGCGCTTATTCCTGGCGCCTGAGCGCTGAGCGCCGGGCAGTGAACTCCTGTTCGTCGATTTCCCCGCGGGCGAAACGCTCGGTGAGGATTCGTTCGGCGTCGTAGTGCGGCGGATGCAGGGCGGCCGAACCCTCACCCGGACGGGTCCGCCGGACCAGCAGCACAACGACGGTGACCACCCCGCCCCAGAAAATCAGCATCAACACGGCCATGGCCACCCACGCGCCAACACCCCAGCCGTTCCCGTCCCAGCCATACATCATGATCAGACCTCCTCCCATGACACTAGGGCCGGGAAGATTTCCGCAATAGAGACTTAGGTCCCGGACCGCCCATCCGGGGAGCGGCCAAGACACCGCGGAGGGAAGAATTTCGATACGTCCTGATGTGGCCGAACTTTCGGCGCTGCATGGGGAGGTGTTCGTCTAGCACACAGAGGCAGCTTTGTGGCCCGGCGGACGCCGGCGAACAGCGGGGTTTCGAGGCCGTACCCTGGCATGGACGCGGAATACTCTCCCTTGGAATATCGTCTCGGAGCGCGTTGTGGAAATGCTCATTTTGCCATGCCTCCCATCAGGGGTGCCGGCACGGAGCCGGCAACACCCAACCACAAGGGGTTCAGAAGTCCGACGGCGTCGCCTCCACCCCCTCCGCGGCAACCGGGCCCGGGCCCGGACCTCAAACCGAACATCCATCCCGAACTGCACACTGAAAGGCCTGAGGATGCACTTTCATGTGAGGCATGCTGACTTTTTGGTCTTTCGGCCCAGGTGTCTCAACGCATGGTGCATTCTTCCGATAATGCCTACAGTGGGGTCATGGTGATCAACAAGGGTGTTGGGGCACGGCCGGCGGCACTGCGATCATCCGTGGTGCTGCACGCAGGGATGGCAGTTTCCGGATTGATCATGGTCCTGTTCCTGCTGGCCCACATGTACGGCAATTTGAAGATCTTCGAGGGCCGGCAGGCTTTCGACGGCTATTCGGCGTTCTTGCGTGTTGTTGGAGAGCCATTGCTGCCACGCTCTGGCGCGCTGTGGATTGTGCGCGTGGTGCTGCTCCTGAGCGTCTTTGTTCATATATATGCGGCGTTTACGCTGTGGCACCGGTCGCGGGCGGCGACGCGCGGCAAGGGCGCGTGGCGCTATGAAAGCACAAAGAACCGTCGCGGCGTCCAGCGCAGCTATTCCTCGTTTACGATGCGTTGGGGCGGCATTCTCATTGGCCTGTTCGTTATCTATCACATCCTGAATCTGACGGCAGACTACATCGCGCCGGGCGGGGCGTCGTCAAGCCCGTATCAGCGGATGATTAACAGCTTCTCCATCTGGTGGGTGGTGCTCTCCTACGTGGTGGCACTGATCGCGCTCGGCTTCCATCTGCGCCACGGGGTGTGGAGCGCGTTCGCTTCCCTTGGCGCCAATACCTCTGTTGCGCGCAGGCGTGTTCTCAACGGGACGGCAACCGTCGTCGCCGCGTTGATCGTGGTGGGATTCCTGATTCCGCCGCTGGTGATCTGGGTGGGGTGGGTTCGGTAATGACAGGACTGTTTACGGTTGGGGAGTCCATCAGGGACACGAAGTCGCCGGAGGGTCCCCTCCAGGGGCGATGGGAGGCACGCCGCTTCGGCGCCAAGCTGATCAACCCGGCGAACCGCCGCAAGCTCTCCGTCATCGTCGTCGGCACAGGATTGGCCGGCGCCTCGGCGGCGGCGACGCTCGGCGAGGCCGGCTACCAGGTCAAGAGTTTCTGCTACCAGGACAGCGCCCGGCGCGCCCACAGCATTGCGGCGCAGGGCGGCATCAATGCCGCCAAGGACTATCGCAATGACGGTGACAGCGTCCGCCGCCTCTTTTACGACACCGTCAAGGGCGGCGACTACCGGTCCCGCGAATCGAACGTCTACCGCCTGGCCGAGGTCAGCTCGGCCATCATCGACCAGTGCGTGGCCCAAGGCGTACCGTTCGCCCGCGACTACGGCGGACTGCTGGATACGCGCTCCTTTGGTGGTGTCCAGGTCTCCCGCACGTTCTACGCGCGGGGCCAAACCGGCCAACAGCTGCTGCTGGGCGCCTATCAGGCGCTGGAACGCCAAGCCGCCGCCGGCACGGTGCAGGTCAACACCCGCCATGAAATGCTTGACCTCATTGTCATCGACGGCAAGGCCCGTGGAGTCGTTGTCCGGGACATGGTGACCGGGACCCTGGAGACCCACCTGGCCGACGCCGTCGTGCTGGCCTCCGGCGGCTACGGCAACGTCTACTACCTCTCCACCAACGCGATGGGATGCAACACGACGGCGATCTGGCGGGCCCACCGCCGCGGCGCGTTCTTCGCGAACCCGTGCTTCACCCAAATCCACCCGACCTGCATTCCGGTCAGCGGCGACCACCAGTCGAAATTGACGCTCATGAGCGAATCCCTGCGCAACGACGGACGGATCTGGGTGCCGGCCACGGCCGGCGACGCCCGCAACCCCAGGGACATCCCCGAGGCGGAACGCGACTACTATTTGGAGCGCGCATATCCGGCCTTCGGCAATCTGGTCCCGCGCGACGTTGCCTCCCGGGCAGCCAAAAACCAGTGCGACGCCGGGCGGGGCGTGGGTCCCGGCGGACGCGGCGTGTACCTGGACCTCACCGACGCCATTGCCCGCCTGGGCCGTGCTTCGATCGAGGAGAAATACGGCAACCTGCTGGACATCTACCAGAAAATCACCGACGAGGACCCCTACCAGGTGCCCATGCGCATCTACCCTGCCGTGCATTACACCATGGGCGGGCTGTGGGTTGACTACGATCTGGAAAGCTCCATCCCCGGGCTGTTCGTCATCGGGGAAGCAAACTTTTCCGACCACGGAGCGAACCGGCTCGGCGCCAGCGCCCTGATGCAGGGCTTGGCGGACGGCTACTTCATCCTGCCCAACACCATCGGGGACTATCTGGCCAAGAACCCGTCCGCCGGCGCCGTGGATGAATCGCACCCAGACGTCGTTGCGGCGGTGGACGCGGTCCGGGAACGCATCAACACGTTCCTGTCAATCAACGGTGAACGCACCGTTGATTCCTTTCACAAGGAGCTCGGCGCCATCCTTTGGGAATACTGCGGGATGGAACGCAATGCCGAGGGGCTGGCCCACGCCGTCGAGCTCATCCGTGCACTCCGCGAGGAGTTCTGGACCAACGTCAAGGTCACCGGCGGCAACGAGGAGCTGAACCAGACCCTGGAACGCGCCGGCCGCGTGGCCGACTTCTTTGGCCTGGCCGAACTGATGTGCTTGGATGCGCTGCATCGCGGGGAATCCTGCGGCAGCCATTTCCGTACGGAGAGCCAGACCGGCGACGGCGAGGCGTTGCGTGACGACGATGGGTTCGCCTACGTCGCGGCCTGGGAGTTCAACGGCGACGACGCCCCGCCCAGGCTGCACAAGGAATTCCTTAAGTACGACTTTGTGGAATTGACGCAGAGGAGCTACAAATGAAAGTCACCCTGCGCATTTGGCGCCAGCACGACGGTGCGTCCCTGGGCCGGATGATCAGTTACGACGTCGAGGGCATCAGTGGCGACATGTCGTTTTTGGAGATGCTCGACGTGCTCAACGAGCGGCTCACCGTCACGGGGGAAGAGCCCGTCGCCTTCGACCACGACTGCCGCGAGGGCATCTGCGGCATGTGCTCCCTGGCGATCGACGGCGTCGCCCACGGCCCCGAGGGCCTGACCACCACCTGCCAGCTGTACATGCGCCACTTCAGCGACGGTGACGTCATCGACGTCGAACCGTGGCATGCCGAGTCATTCCCGGTTGTCAGGGACCTCATCGTGGACCGCAGCGCGTTGGACCGCATCATCCAAGCGGGCGGCTATATCAGCGCCCCGACAGGTGCAGCCCCCGATGCGGCTGCCACCCTCGTCCCCAAGAAGGCAGCGGACCGGGCGTTCGACGCGGCCACCTGCATTGGTTGCGGCGCCTGTGTTGCCGCGTGTCCCAATGGTTCGGCCATGCTTTTTACGGGAGCCAAGGCCACCCATTTGGGGGCGCTGCCCCAAGGCCAGCCCGAACGCAATGCGCGTGCGCTGGCCCTCGTCAACGCCCATGACGCCGAAGGTTTCGGCGGGTGCACGCAAATCGGGGAATGCACCGCGGTGTGCCCGGTCGGCATCCCCCTGGACATGATCTCGCGCCTGAACGCCGACGTCCTTTCCGCACTGGGCGACTCAGGGATCTGAACCGTGTTCCGGGTTCCGGCCCTTAATTAGACGAAGCCACCCTGCCGTCGTGGGCGTACCATCACATCATGGGAACGGTCACCACATATCTCGACACCATCGAAGGCCCCGACCGCGCCGCGCTCGAACGCGTTTATGCACTCGCACGCGGCTTGGTCCCTGAAGCGGAGGAAGGCACCAGCTACGCCATGGCGGCGCTCATCTATCGCGGCAAGGGCCTCATCGCCGCCGTGCGGGCCAAAACGTTCCTGTCGGTCTACCCGTTCAGC
>Ga0134128_10000898_pt1 | contig 40372 bp, 30 predicted proteins | sample KB31754_FD_96462 | JGI IMG/M metagenome (GOLD analysis project Ga0134128, IMG submission 96462) | Terrestrial soil microbial communities with excess Nitrogen fertilizer from Kellogg Biological Station, Michigan, USA - KB3-175-4 | ecosystem: Environmental > Terrestrial > Soil > Unclassified ...
GCAGATGCTGCAGGAGATGGGCCGGGAGCCGACTCCCGAGGAGCTGGCCGTGCGCATGGAGATGCCCGAGGACAAGGTGCGCAAGGTCCTGAAGATCGCCAAGGAGCCGATCTCCATGGAGACGCCGATCGGCGATGACGAGGATTCGCATCTCGGGGATTTCATCGAGGATCAGTCGGTGGCGTCGCCGATCGATCAGGCGACGATGGAGTCGCTCCGTGAGACCACGCACGCGGTGCTCGCGCAGCTCACTCCCCGGGAAGCCAAGGTGCTGCGCATGCGCTTCGGCATCGACATGAACACCGACCACACCCTCGAGGAAGTCGGCAAGCAGTTCGACGTCACGCGCGAGAGGATCCGCCAGATCGAGGCCAAGGCGCTGCGCAAGCTCCGCCATCCCAGCCGCAGCGAGCAACTGCGCAGTTTTCTGATGGAGGACTAGTCGAAGCCACCTGCGGCGGCGGGGCACATCCTGTGCCTGCTAGATCCCTACCCGCGCGAGGGCGTCGATGATTTCGCGGATCACCTCGGCGAGTCCCGGGTGATCCGCCTCGAACCTCACTGCGAGCGATTCCAACCGCGGCGTGTGACTGCGGGCCGCATGCGCCACGCCGCGCGTACCGCCTCTGCCGAGGGCGCGATCGATGTCGCGCACCAGCACGGAAAGGAGCTTCCGCGACTCCGCGTCGAGCGATCCTTCCTCCTTCCCCAACCGCTCGTGCACCCGCGACAGCAGGCCGCGCAGGCTCTCCTCGCTCGTGTGCTCGCTCATTGCCGATGATCCGCAGCCATATTGCAGGGATTGTAGTCGTCCTTCCCGGCGTCCAGTGGACTATCGGACGCGCAACGGGTAGAACAGCGGCCTGATAAGACCGGATACTGCAGAACGCTCGCACAGAGCTCCATGGACAAGATCGACCACGACATCGTGCGCCTGCTCGAGGACAATGCCCGCGTCTCTTTTGCGGAGCTCGGCGAGCAGGTGGGGCTCTCGAAGACACCCTGCTGGCAGCGCGTGAGAGAGCTCGAGCGGCAGGGGTTGATTCGCGGATACCGTACCGAGCTCGACGCCGAGAGTCTGGGCCTGCGTGTCCATGCCTTCGTGCACGTGACCATCAATGCGGCGCGCCATGCCGAATTCGAAGCTGCTGCCGCGAGCCACCCTTCCGTGCTGCAGTGCTACACGACCGCCGGCCAGGCGGATTACCTGATGCATGTGCTGGTCGGAGAGATCGCGCAGCTCGATCAGCTGCTGCGGATGGAGATCCGGCGCATGCCGGGCGTGCAGAAGCTCGAGACGACGGTCTGCATGAAGACCATCAAGCCCCGGGGATCGGTCACCGGCTGTATCCGCTGAAGCACCTCCCTGTGCCGGGTACGCTTGGCCGACGCGCCTGCCCTGCGCCTACTCTTCGGAAGCCGTCTCGGTCTCCGCCTCCGCCTCCATGCCACCGCCGAGCGCCGCCGTTGGTGCCGCAGCCTGGCCATTGAGCAGGCCCTTCCAGCTGAGCTCCTGTCCCTTCCGTCTGCCTTTCTCGGTAACCTTCAGACCCTCGGGGGAGATGGCCAGCATGTAGGCCTTGCCGTCCACATCGATCTCGCGCTTCAGGGTCTTCTCGAGCTTGGTAGCCATGTCGTTCCTCAGCTGATTTTTCGTTTGTGACGAGGCACCCCGAAAACCGCGGGGGAACCCTGCCGTAGATGGCCAGTGACGCAGATTTTGCGCCATTGCCCGGATAGATGGCCAGTATTTCCGGCCTCGCTGCCGCTTCAGGCACTTTGAGGAGTCGGCGGGCTGGCCGTGGCCTGTAGCAACACCGATTCCAGGCCGTCCGGGTCGATGGGCTTGGTGAGGTGCCGGTCGAATCCGGCCGCCAGCGCGCGGCGCTTGTCCTCCTCCTGTCCCCATCCGGTGACGGCGATGAGCACGGCGCGGCGGCCCCAGTCCGTGTCCCGGATACGCTGCGCGAGCTGATAGCCGTTGAGCTCCGGCATGCCGATATCGAGCAGCAGCACGTCGGGCTCGAGCCTGCATGCCAGGTCGAAAGCCTCGCCTCCGCTGTGTGCAACGCTGACCTCGTGGCCCGCAGCCTCGAGGAGAGCGGCGCAGGTCGCGGCGCTGTCACGGTTGTCGTCCGCCACCAGCAGCCGCAGCGACTTGGTCCGCGCGCTCGCCGGCGGTCTGACCGGCGCAGCGTCTGCCGGCTGATCCGCTGGATTACCGATAGGCAGCCGCACCACGAATTCGCTCCCGTGACCCGTGCCCCTGCTGTGCGCGCTGACGGTGCCGCCATGCAGCTCCATCAGCCCGCGCACCAGAGACAGCCCGATGCCGAGGCCGCCTTCCGAGCGCTCGAGGGCCGGCGCCGCCTGCGCAAACAGGGTGAACACCTTCGGCATCATCTCCGCGGAGATACCGATGCCGTTGTCCCGAATCGCGACGATCAGATCGCAGCCTTCGCGCGCAGCCTCGAGCTCGATGCGGCCGCCGGGATCGGTGTACTTGGCGGCGTTGATGAGAATGTTGGCGAGCACTTGCGCGAGCCGCACCGGATCGGCCACCAGCCGGATGGGCTTCTCAGGGAGCTTCAGCGCCAGCGTATGGCGCTTGGTTTCGATCAGCGGCCGTGCGGACTCCTGCGCGGCGGAGATGACCGAGGCGAGGTCGATCGACGACCGCCGCAGAATGAGAGTGCCGCGAGTGATGCGCGAGACATCGAGCAGGTCGTCCAACAGCCGGCTCATGTGCTCGACCTGACGCTCGATGATGCCCTGCGCCTGCCGCTGCCGGGACTGCGCTCTGCCCTTTCTCGCCAGGGCGACCGCGTAACGGATCGGCGCCAGGGGATTGCGCAGCTCGTGCGCCAATACCGCGAGAAACTCATCCTTGCGGCGGTCCGCCTCGCGCAGCGCCTCCTCTGCGCGCCTGAGCTCGGCAATGATCCTCTGCTGGCGCTGCTCGGAAACCTTTCGCTCGGTGATGTCGCGGACGATCTTCGAGGCTCCGACGATCGCGCCACTGGCATCGAGGATGGGCGAGATCGTGAGCGCCACGTCGATGCGGCAGCCGCTCTTCGCGACCCGCACCGTCTCGAAATGCTCGATGCGCTCTCCGCGACGCAGCCTCGCCAGAATGTCCGCCTCCTCCTGCAGACGCTCCGGGGGAACGATCAACGTGATCGGCTGCCCGACAGCTTCCTCCGCGGAATAGCCGAACAGCCGTTCCGCGGCGCAATTCCACGAGCGGATGACACCGTCCAGAGTCTTGCTGACGATCGGATCGTCGGAGGACTCGACGATGGCGGCGAGATGCCCGCGCGCTCCGTCCGCCATCCACTCATGGGTAACGTCACGAATGAACCAACGGCTGTAGATCAGCCGGCCCGCGTCCCACAGGGCGTTGGCCGCAATCCTCACGTGGCGGATCGAGCCATCACTGCGGCGAAGCGTCGTTGCGTGATCCTGCAGGATGTCGCCTGCCAGAAGCCGGTGGAGTAACTTGCGGGCATGGAGGGGGTCGAGATGGAAGTCCTCGATGGAGCGGCCGACGCACTCCACATCGCTGCAACGCAGCAGCTCGAGACCGGCACCGTTGGCCCAGAAGATCGTGCCCTCGGGGCCGACCTTCAACAGGCCCTCGAACGCATTCTCCAGGAAATCACTCAGTTCCCGGTCGCGCTCCGCGAGCGCGTGCTCGACCATGGTGCGCCGCTGCACCTCCCACTCCAGCGCCCGCGCGTTCTGTTGCAGCTCTGCAATGAGCTTGATTCGCGTCTGCGGCGCGGACTTGAGGTGACTCTCAGCCGGGATCACGCGTGTTGAGTCCGTGTCGAGTGTGCGCCCGACCCGGCCCTGAGCCGCGCGGTCGCGCGACCCGTCAGCCTCTCGATCGCGGGCAGCAGTGGGCGCGAAGCTTCGGTGTAACCGTCCCACGCGCCGCTGCGTTGCAACAGAGCGAGCGCCGTCCGGAGAGTGAACTTCGTCGGGTCGAGTCCGGTCCGTGCCTGCGCCCAGGTGAGCGGCATCGAGACCGGCGCTCCCTCCCGTGCGCGCGGTGAGAGCGGCGCCACTGCCGTCGCGGTGCGGTCATTGCGCAGGTAATCGAGAAATATATGACCGGTGCGGACGCGTTTGGCCATGTTGATGACATAGCGCTGCGGACTGTCTGTCATCATGCGGGCGCAGATCTCCCGCGCGAAGGACTTCGCCAGCGGCCAGTCGAGCGCGCGGCCGCGGGGCGGAGTGAACGGTGTCACGACGTGCAGCCCCTTGCCGCCGGTCGTCTTGAGAAAGCTCTCGAGACCCAGCGCCTCGAGCCGCTCGCGCATCTCGCGCGCGGCTTCGATCACCGCTTCGAGCCCGACATCGGGCGCGGGATCGAGGTCGAACACCAGCCGGCCGGGCACCTCCGGCTGATGAGGCGCGCAGTTCCACGGATGCAGCTCGAGGGCGGCAATCTGGGCAACCGCCGCAAGACCCTCGATGCGATCGATTTGGACATACGGCTTGCGATCGCCCGCCACTCGCGCAAGGTCGATCAGGCTCGAGAGACCCGGCATCGCATGACGCTGGAAAAAGCGCTGGCCGCCGATGCCGTCCGGGCAACGCACCAGGGAGCATGGCCTCCCCTCGATGTGTGGCAACAGCCACTCTCCCGCCGCGGCCAGGTATTCGGCGAATTCCCGCTTGGTCACGGCGCGGCCGTCGCCGGCATCCGGCCACAGCTTTTTATCCGGGTTGGAAATCGTGACGCCGAGTATCGGCCCGTCGGCATTCTTCGCCTCACGCGTTCGGCGGGCCGGGCCGCCCGATACCGCGCTCGAGGCCGGCCGCCGTCGTCTCTCGCCACGCGTTATGTGTTTGGCGCGCGATGCGGTGAGCGCGGCGAGCTGAGCGTTTGAATCCGCTTTGCCCACCGGCGCTGCCGTCTCCGCTCGGACCTCCTTCGCCGGCTTGTCCTCACGCAGTCCCTTGAATGCCGCCTGCCGGATGTTGCCGCCCTCGGTCCAGCCCGCAAACTCGATCTCCGCGACCAGCCGCGGCTTCAGCCAGTGGATCTGCCGGCCTGACGGCACCGGCACGCGCGTCCCGAAGGGATTCTCACTGCTCGCCAGCTTCTTCAGCCGCGGCAGGAGCTGGCGCACCTTGGTGGCGCTGAAGCCCGTGCCGATCCGCCCCACGGGCACCAGGCGCCCGTCCCGGTACACGCCGGCAATCAAAGAGCTGAGGTTGGCGCCCTCCGATGTCCAACCGCCGATCACCACCTCGTGGCCGGCGCGACACTTCGATTTCGTCCAGCTTCCGGTCCGTCCGGATTCGTACGCCGCGTCGGTGCGCTTGGAGATCACACCTTCGAGCGAAAGTCGGCAGGCGGACTCCAGGACCGCGGCGCCCGACGTAGTGAAATGCTCGAGGTACCGCAGGCGGGCGCGGCTCGCTGCCGGCAGCGATTCCAACACGCGCTCGAGCTCTTCCTTGCGCTGCTCGACCGGCAACGGCCGCAGGTCCCGCCCCTCGAGAAACATCAGGTCGAACGCGAAGAAGATCAGCGCCGATTCGCGGCCCTCCGACAGTGCAGCCTGCAGCGCGGAGAAGTCGGAGACGCCGTGGCGGTTGAGCGCGACGGCCTCACCGTCCATGATGCAATCCGGCAGCGCAGCGGCCGCCCGGGCGATCGAGGCGAATCGCTCCGTCCAATCGAGCCCCTTGCGGGTCAGCAGCACGGCGCTCCCGCCTTGCACGCGCAGCTGCAGCCGGTAGCCGTCGAGCTTGATCTCGTGCACCCAGCCGGACTCCTCCGGCGGTCGCGGCAACAACCGGCAGAGCGCGGGCTCGATGAACTTCGGCATACGAGCCTCGGTGTCACGGGCCTGAACGCGATGCCGTCCTGCCTTCGCTGCGATCCGCGCATTGACGCGAGACCCGATGCCGCGCGCAACGGGATCGGGCGCGGCGTTGGAATTCCAGACCGCGTTGGCGCGGCCTGCTTTGCCGCCCGAGGTCATGAACGGCTTCGGGCCCCTGCCTTTCCCCGCGGCGATTTGCTGCAGCGTACGTCCCGAGGCCACCGAGCGATCCTCGTCCTCGAGCAGATGGCCGTCGCCTCGCCGCACGAATTCGTCGCGATGCTTGATGAGGAGCCAGCTCGGCTTCTTGCCGGAGCGGGAGTTTCGCAGCCGCACGAGCACCCAGCCACCACGCAGCCGCTCGCCCTCGAAAACCAGCTTCAGCTCCCCCGCTGCGAGCGCCTGCTCGGGGGTGCCTCTGCCCTGCGGCTCCCAGTAGCCGCGGTCCCAGATCTGCACGGTCCCGCCGCCATACTGTCCCTGCGGGATCGTCCCTTCGAAGTCACCGTATTCGAGCGGGTGATCCTCGACCTCGACGGCCAGTCGCTTGTCCGCCGGATCGAGCGACGGTCCGCGGGTCACCGCCCAGGACTTGAACACTCCATCGAGCTCCAGCCGCAAGTCGTAATGCAGCCGGCGGGCCGCATGCTTCTGCACCACGAACCGAAGCCGCCCCGACGACGCTGCGGTCCCGTCGCCCGATGGCTCGGCAGTGCGGCTGAAATCGCGCTTGGCGCGGTAGTTTTGCAGTCTCCGGCTGGCCATGAGGTGCCCGATCGTGAGCGCGACCGGAAGGGGCTGGAGCCTGCGCCGGTTCACGCATCCTGCAAGCCCAGCGCCCGGCGCCGACCTGCCTCGAAGTCCCGAAGCGATAAACGTGCCCGAGCCGCCGCTGCTACAATCCGCCCCGCATTGGGCCTGTAGCACAGCGGTTAGTGCAGGGGACTCATCGAAGAAAGGTGCCTGTGCGTGGAAACGCGCACAGTGGACGGGACGAATTCAGGGGAACCTTCGAGCTGCGGATTGCGATCCGGCTCATGGCAATCCTGAGCCGAGCCGGCGGTACACCGCCGGAAGGTGCAGAGACTACCTGAGGGCTCGAGTGCCCTTAATGACAGGCAGGAGCATCCCGCACCCACACGAATGGAGTGATTCGCCGAGATCCGGCGGAACACCTGTTCGCGGGTGAAGAGATAGTCCACTCCCGGCGGAAACGTCGGGGCAGAGTGAATCCCTTGGTCGTAGGTTCGAATCCTACCGGGCCCATATCACCCCTCAGGTCCATGACAACCTGTCACGGGCATGACTACATCCGGTTGCCTCGCGTCAGAACACCATGTTGACTGCAGCCACGGGAGTCACGGTAGCCGTGGCGTTGCGGCCCATGGCGGCAACACGCGCGCCGGCGATGACGCCCATCGCAGGACTCCAGTTGTATTCCACCGCCGGGGCCAGATAGAGGATTTCGCTCGAGCCGAAGTCCTGCACCTGGTACGACGGCAGCTCCGAAGTGGCTGTCCCTGCCGCGTACACTCCCTCCACCCGCGTATTGCCATCGTGCTCCCACCAGATATCCGTGGCGAGAACCCAATTTCGTGTGGCGCTGTACTCGAAGGCCAGATCGCTGGTGAAGCTCGATCCCGGATGCGCCCGCCCACTGAAGCCGTCGAGAGTGCCGTAGACGCTCTCGCCGTGCACCGAAGCCCACTGTGAGATCGCGTAGGACACATCGAGGCGCGTGCGCAGGATGCGGCCGTTCGGCATCCAGAAGTACCTCTGCGAGTAGAGCGACACCGTGGTCGAATAGGCGCCGCTTCCGAGAGCACCGTCGGTCTTGCCGCGCAACCGATCGTACTTCCCTATCGGAAACGTCTCCCCGATGACGAGCGAGGTCGCCGGTATCCGGCTGTCCGGCTGATACGGCGTGAGGCCATACGCGCCCTGCAGGGTGAGGTCGCCGATGGCGAATCCCGCTGAGTCCTGCCCCGCGCTCGATTCGTGGAATCCGAGACGCGGGATCAGTCCCAGAGTGAATTTATCCACGAGGCCGTACTCGATGTAGGACTGATTCCCGATCGTATGAGAGGCGCCGCCGCTCTGTAGGGTTCGGTCCCGATCGAAATGGCCGTAAGCCATCACGTCGTATACGTAGGGCTCCACGAGCCAATGACCGTGCGGCAGCGTACCCGCCGAGGGCGCAAGCAACGGCCCGGTCCACCAGGCATCATCGAGGGATTGCCGCGCCGCGACACCACTCTCCGAGGTCGCCCCCGCCACCACGCTCGCGCCGATGCCGATCGTGCAAAGCATGGCCTGCAGCGCCAGGCCGCGAGGTCCAATGGCGCGCCTCATGCGAGGGAGCGTTCATGGCAAATGGCAAGACCATGGATTCGATCATTCATTGATAGAATGATACCTCATCCTCGCATTCACGAGCCTACGGCCAAGCGTGCGGCTGTCATGCCGCGATGCAACACAACGTCATAAGTAGTGCGGCATGCAAACAGTACTGATAACGGGCGCATACCTCTGCGCACGCGAGGCGGCCCGCGTACCGCTCATCCGACGGACCGCGCCATTCGTCGCGGCGCTCATTGCGACACGTAAGTACTTACGGATATAGTGCCGCCCCTTGCGTGACCGGGTCTGGTGGAAGAAATCATGACGGAGCGGCAATTGCGCATTTCGATGGAAATCAGGGAGCGGACCGGCATAGACGAAGCGATGATCGATCGCCTGGTGCGGACGTTCTACGCCAGGGTGCGGGAGGACGAAGTCCTGGCGCCGGTTTTCAACGCACGGGTCTCCGACTGGGAGCCCCACCTCATACGCATGGGTGAGTTCTGGTCATCCGTGGCCCTGATGACCGGGATCTATCACGGCAGGCCGATGGAGAAGCACCTGCCAATGCCCGTCGATGGACGCCACTTCGACCGCTGGCTGCAGCTCTTCCGCGAGGCAGCGCAGGACGTGTGCCCTCCCGTGGCCGCCGCCCACTTCATCGAGCGCGCCGAGCGCATTGCCCAGAGCCTGGAGATGGGGATTGCAGTCAGCCAGGGGGTCCTCCTCACGAAAGGTGTCCGCCTCCGGCGCCCCGACGCCGAAGTCTCCCTGCCCGCGCGTCCCGGCACGCTGCAGCCGGCCTGACCGGCGCGGTCTGCGCAGTCCTTCCGGCGGAGCATCCTTGCCTACGACCCTGCACAACTATGGCTCACTCCTTCTCGGCTCGCGCCTGCGCAAGGTGAGCGAGGCCCTGTACGCCGGGGTGGACGACGTCTACCGCAGTGCGGGCGTCGACTTGCCATCCCGCTGCTTTCCGATCCTCTTCCTGCTGCGTGATCACGGCTCGCTCGGCATCTCGGAGCTTGCAGAAAGGCTGGGGCAGACCCATCCGGCCGTGAGCCAGATGAGCCGCAAGCTCCTGCGCCACCGTGTGGTCAGGGAATCGCCCGACCCAAAGGACGACAGGCGCCGCCTCCTCTCACTCTCGGCTCACGGCCGCAGCGTCATGTCCCGCCTGGAGCCGGTGTGGGAGGCGATCGTGGCCGCCGTGGCCGATCTCGAATCGGACCACCCCCTGTCCCAAAATCTCACGGCCGTCGATCGGGCGCTGGAAAGCCGGGGCTTCGCAGCGAGGATCCGCGCCCGCCTCGCGGGCAACGGACTCGAGGTCATCCCCTTCGAAGTCCGCTAATGCAACTTCCCGGGCCTGCGAAGCATCTATGGCCCTGTCCGGGATTATGTCCGGGGCGGCTGGGCCGCCCATGAGGTAGCCTCAAGCTTAGCCGCGGCCCGCGGCGGTGCCTGGCCTGTAACTTTTGGCCGCCCGCCGTGTTCTTGCCCTGAAACGATGACACACCCGTGCACCAGGCAAGCTCCCGGCCCACCGACCCGAATGAGTTCACAGCGTTCATGCGCGCCTATCAGGACATGGTTTTCTCGACTGCCGTCCGCCTGACGGCCAATCCAGCCCAGGCTGAGGACATCAGCCAGGAAGTATTTCTGCGCGCCTATGAGAGCTTCGAGAACCTGCGGACGAGCCCGAAGGTGGGTGGCTGGCTGAAGACGGTCGCGACGAACCTGACGCTCAACCACCTCACCCGCCACCGCAAGCGCTGGCGTCTCTTCTCGGAGATATTCTCCGAGGACAGCCGGGAAGACGAGCTCGAATCGGCCGCCGCCGTTTTCGACACCGTCCTCACGGAGTTGGAGACCGACGAGCGCTCGGCACTGGTCGAGCAGGCGCTCAAGCGCCTGCCGGATCATCAGCGCCTCCCACTGGTCCTGTATCATTACGAGGAGATGCCCTATCAGGACATCGCGGACCGGCTGGGCGTCTCCCTCGCCAAGGTCAAAACCGACATTCTCCGGGGTAGAGTCGCCATGGCAGGCCTCCTGGCTCAAAGTGGCGTCGGCGCGCCGAGTGATCGGCCGCGACTCCCCCCTAACACGCGCGGTGCACAATCATGAGCTCACGCAATCAGATTGACGAGAAGCTCGAGCGCCTGGTCGGCCAGGTATTGCGCGAGCAGCCGCTGCAGCGTGCGCCCAACTCACTCGAGGCCCGAGTGCTCGGCGAGCTCGCGGCACGCGCGCGGCTGCCTTGGTGGCGCCGCGGAATCGCGACCTGGCCTGCCTCGGTGCGCATCCCCGTCATTGCCGGCTGCGCCGTGTGCGTACCGCTCGTTTGGATCCTGTCGCTCTGGCTGGCGGGCCATATGGTCACGGTGGCCGCGGGACCGCTTGCCTCTCTGCGGGACGCAGCTCGCGCCGCCACCTCATTCGGTACGCTCACCGCCCACATCATACAGAGCGTCCCGCGCGAGTGGCTTGTCGGCGGCCTCATTGCCACCGCAACTCTCTACGCAGCCCTCTTCGCCCTCATCGCGGTCGGCTACTCGCTGCTCTACCCGAGAGCGCAATACTCGAAGGCTTACCTGACATGAAGAATACGTTCCGCTGGCTGTTGTCCGGCGTCCTGCTCGCATGCCTCCTGGGCTGCGTCATGCCGGCGCAGGCGCAGGACAGCGACAACTCCACCGCGCAGAGCGACCGCAGCGTCGTATCGGTCGGACACGGCTCCGTGCTGCCAGCGGGAGAGAGCGCCCAGGACGTGGTCTCGGTAATGGGCTCCACCAGAGTGGACGGCGACGTGTCGGATTCCGCCGTCGCGGTCCTCGGCGATGTGACCGTCAACGGCAGTGCCGGCGACAGCGCGGTGGCCGTACTGGGCGACGTATACATCAACGGCAAGGTCAATGGTGATGTCGTCGCGGTGTTGGGTAATGTGACCCTGGGTCCCCAGGCAGTCATTGGCGGTGACGTCACGGAGATCATGGGGACGCTGAACCGCAGTCCCACGGCGGTCGTGCAGGGCGGCACCACGCACGTCCTCTCGGGCCTCTTCGGCAACGTCGAGGGGTTACATGCCTGGTTCAAGCAGTGCTTCTTCTATGGCCGGCCGCTCGCGCCCACGTTCGATATCTCGTGGGCCTGGTGGCTGGCACTCGCGACGCTGGCCTTTTATCTGCTGATTGCGGCCGTCTTCCGCGATGGCGTGCAGCGCTGCGTCCAGACGCTGGAGGCACATCCCGGCCCATCGATTCTCGCGACCATCCTCGTGGTGCTGCTCGTGCCGGTGGTGCTGTTGGCTCTGGTGATCACGGTGGTCGGCATCGCCGTGATCCCTCTCCTGTGGATTGCCCTCTTCTGCGCCGGGATCTTCGGCCGAATCGTCGCGCTCGCATGGCTCGGCGGCAGGTGCCTGCGGCTCACCCACAGCGGGGCTGCCGCACAGCCGGTGCTCGATGTGCTCGTCGGCGGCATCCTGGTGCTCCTGCTCTACATGGTTCCGGTGCTCGGCCTCTTCGTCTACGTGCTGCTCGGCGTGTTCGGGTTCGGCGCGGTGATCTACGCGCTGCTGCTCGCAATCAGACCGCCGCCGCCCGTCAAGCCCGCTGTCGGCGGGCCTCGGCCTGGCGTAACCGGCGAGTCAGCCGCGGCAGGGCCGACTGCTGCATCGACCACCGCTGCGCCCGCTGCGGGTATGTCGGCCCCCGAGGGATCGAGCACCAGTGCCGCCGCAGACATGGCTTCTCCAGGAGCACAGATGGACACCAACCCGCCTCCCCCACCCCCTCATGGAGCGGCCGCGGCTGCGGCACCCATGATGATCGATGTGGCCACTCTGCCCCGCGCAGGCTTCTGGATCCGGATGCTGGCGCTGCTGATCGATCTGATCCTCATCGGTGTCGCGATGAGCTGGCTGCACCATGGGTCTGGCGGGCTGCTGGTTCTGCTCGCGACCTACGGCGCCATCATGTGGAAGCTCAAGGGCACCACGGTCGGCGGCATCGTCTGTGACCTGAAGGTGGTGCGCATCGGCGGCGGCCCGCTCGACTGGGTGACCGCCATCGTCCGGGCGCTCGGCTGCTTCCTCTCTCTCGTGATCGCCGGCCTCGGTTTCATCTGGATCGCGGTCGATCACGAGCATCAGGCATGGCACGACAAGATCGCCGGCACGGTGGTCGTGCGGGTACCCAAAGGCGCCGGATTGATTTAGGAGATCTCATGGGAGCTCAGCTGCAAGAAGACGTCGAAGCCAGAGTGTTGGTCTTCGATCCGGTACGGGCCAATCCCCGGCGCAAATGGCTGCTCGGAGCCGCGGGAATCGCCGTGGCGATTGCCGTCGGCGCTGCCATTTGGATGAGCCGCGCCTCCGCGCCGAAGACGATCGCGCCCCTGGCGGACCGGACCTCGGTGCCGCTGGTCAGCGTCATGACACCCGGCGTGCAACCGGTCGCGACCCAGGTGACCTTCACCGGTACGATCGAGGCGCGCCACCAGCTGCCCATCGGCAACTCCGGAGACACGGGCAGGATCGTCGCGGTGTACGTGCAGGTGGGCGATCGCGTCAGGCGCGGTCAATTGCTCGCCAAGCTCGATGACTCGGTGCTCGCCCCCCAGGTCTCGCAGCTGAGCGCAGCCCTCGATCAGGCCCGCGCCCAGGCCGCCCTGTCCGCCGCTGAGTATCGGCGCGGGGCCGAGATCGGACCCTCGGGCGGCCTCTCGGCCCAGGACATCGAGAAGCTCCACGCCCAGTCCGTCATGGATGCGGCCAACGTCAAGGTGGTCGGGGCGCAGGTGTCCGTCATGCGCGCGAAGCTCGCTCTCACGCGCATCGTGGCGCCCGTGGATGGAATCGTTCTGACACGCAACGCGGAAGTCGGGCAGATCGCCGGCTCCGGTGGCCCGCCGCTGTTTCAGCTCGAGGATTCCGGCCAGGTCGAGATGATCGGCCAGGTCGCCGAGCAGGACATGGCGGGCCTCAAGGTGGGCCAGTCGGCCGCCGTCTACCTGGTCGGCAACTCGAAGCCGTTCGTCGGCCGTATCTGGCTGCTCGGCGCGGTGATCGATCCGCAGACCCGCCTCGGCGAGGTTCGCATCGGGCTGCGTCCCGATCCCGCGCTGCGGCCGGGCGCATTCGCGCGCAGCATGGTCACGCTCGATCGGGCGGAGCGTCCGGTTCTGCCGGAGACTGCGGTCATGGCCGACAGCGCCGGTTCTTACGTCTACGTGGTAGGTCGCGATGGCACGGTGGAGAGGCGTACGGTTCACGTCGGCAGCGTCATTCCTACGGGCGTCGTCGTCGCAGAAGGCCTGACAGGACGAGAGCGCGTGATAACGATGGACGGTGGCTTCCTGCACTCTGGTGAGAAGGTGAACATCGCGTCGGTGGGAGCGCCGCAGATATGAAGAACATTTCCGCCTGGGCCATCCGGCACCCCGCGCTGCCGATGGTGCTGTTCGCTGTGCTGTTGTTCGCAGGCACGGTGGCTTTCATCCGCTTGCCGGTGACGCTGAATCCGCCAATCTCCTTTCCGGTCGTTTCGGTAAGCATCAGTCAGCCCGGCGCTGCCCCCGAGGAGGTCGAGACCCAGATCGTCCGCCGGGTCGAGGCTGCGGTCGCCAGCATCAGCGATATCAACCACATTTACTCAGTGGCCAAAGAAGGCGCGGCGGACCTGCAGATCGAGTTCCGCATTGGTACACCGATCGATCGCGCAGTGGCCGACGTCCGCAACGCCGTAACCCAGGTGCAGGTCGATCTGCCCGCGGATATACAGCCGCCCGTCGTGCAGCAGGTCCGGATGGACGGCGGCCCCATCGTGTACTACGACATCGCCGCCGCCGGATGGACGCCACAGGCGCTGTCATGGTTCATCGACAACAACATCAGCAAGCGCCTGCTGACCGTGCCCGGGGTAGCGCAGGTATCCCGCTTCGGCGGGGTCGACCGTCAGATCAACGTGGAGCTCGACCCGGCACGCATGCAGGCGCTCGGCATCACGGCGGCGCAGGTCAACGACCAGCTCCGTGACCTCAACATCGACCTGCCGGGCGGCCAGGCCGACCTCGGCAACGGCGAGCAGTTGATTCGGGTGATGGGCGGAGCGGACACCGTGCGGCAACTCGCCGACACTCAGATCATGCTGCCCGGGGGCCGGTTCGCGAAGCTGGCCGACATCGCCTCGGTGCGCGACGGCGCGGCGGAGATCCGCAGCCTCGATATCATCGACGGTCGCTCTGCCATTGCATTCGGCGTGTTTCAGGCGAAGAACGCGTCGGATGTCGCAGTGTTCAACGGGGTGCAGAAGGCGCTCGACGACGTGCTCAAGCAGTACCCGAACGTCAAACTCAACATGACCTTCACGCGGGTCACCTACACCAAGGAGAACTACAACTCCGCCATGAGCGCCCTCATCGAGGGCTCGATCCTCTCGGTACTCATGGTATGGCTGTTCCTGCGCGACGTGCGGGCCACGCTGATCTCTGCGCTCGCCATCCCGCTCGCGGCCATCCCGACCTTCCTCTTCATGCAGTGGATCGGCTTCTCCCTCAACCAGGTGAGCCTCCTCGCGCTGTCGCTCGTTTCCGGCGTCCTGGTCGACGATGCGATCGTCGAGATCGAGAATATCGTGCGCCACAAGCGCATGGGCAAGACCGCCTTCCAGGCGGCGCTCGATGCCGCCGACCAGATCGGCCTGGCCGTCATCGCGACCTCGGCCACCATCATTGCCGTGTTCATGCCGGTGAGCTTCATGGGAGGCATCATCGGACAGTACTTCAAGCAGTTCGGACTCACTGTCGCCGCAGCGGTGTTTTTCTCCCTCCTCGTCGCCCGGCTGCTGACGCCCGTGATCGCTGCCTACGCGCTGAAGTCCGACACGGCGGGGCATCACGAGGGGGACGGGCCGATCATGTCAGGCTACCTCAAGGTGTTGAATTGGTGCATACACCACCGCTGGAAGACGATCGTCTGCGGTACCGCCTTTTTCGCGGTCTCGGTGATCGGGCTCATGATGATGCCCAAGGCCTTCGTCCCCGATTCCGACGACGGCAGTCCGGCGCTGCACATCGATCTGCCTCCCGGCGTTTCGCTGGACGATACCAAGAAAGTCGCCGATGCCGCCTACGGGATCCTGGCACGCCAGCCGGAAGTGCTCAGCGTCGATGAATCGGTCGGCGACAACGGCGCGCTCAATGCGGCCAATCTCTACATCACGATGGTGCCTCGCAACAAACGCAACGTGAGTGAGACGGCATGGCAGACCCGCATGATGAAGCTCCTCAAGGTGATCCCGGACGGACGGATGTACTTCCAGACGCAGAACGGGTCTTCCGACGGCCACGCCATCACGATCGACCTGACCGGCGAGGACCTGACACTGCTTTCCAGCACGGCCCGCAGGATCATGGAGCAGATGCGTACGCTTCCCGGCATCATCGATGTCGGGTCGAACGATGATCTGCCGCAACCGGAGATCCTGATCCGCCCGCGGTTCGACCTGGCCGCGCGGCTGGGCGTCACGGTGGCCAACATCAGCGAGACGATCCGTATCGCCACGCTCGGCGATCTGGTGCAGAACGACGCCAAGTTCACCCTGCCCGACCGTCAGGTGCCGATCCTCGTGAGCTTGCAGCGCACCGCGCGGCAGGACCTCAGCGCTCTCGAGAACCTGCCGGTCCCGACCTCGGGTGGAGGCACGGTGCCACTGAAGGCGGTCGCCGACTTCAGCTTCGGCCAGGGGCCGCAGGCGATCCACAGCTACGATCAGAGTCTGCGCGTCGCCATCGATGCTGACTTGAACGGCATCGAGCTCGGCACGGCGATGAAGGAGATCCACGCCCTGCCGCTGCTGCAGCACCTGCCGCAGGGCGTGCGGCTGGTGGAGACCGGCAACGCGCAGCTGATGAGCGAGCTCTTCACCGACTTCGGCATCGCCATGGTGACGGGCATCCTCATGGTGTTCGCGGTGCTGGTGCTGCTCTTCGTGCGCGTGCTGCAGCCGATCACCATTCTCTCCTCGCTCCCGCTGTCGCTGGGCGGTGCGGTGGTCGCCCTCTGGCTGACGCAGAAGCCGCTGTCGCTCGGCGTCATGATTGGCTTCCTGATGCTGATGGGAATCGTCGCGAAGAACGCCATTCTGCTGGTCGACTTCGCAATCGAGGAGATGCGCGCCGGCAAGGACAGGCTGACGGCGCTCATGGAGTCAGGTCACAAGCGCGCCCGGCCGATCGTCATGACGACCGTCGCCATGGTCGCCGGCATGCTTCCCGTCGCGCTCGCAATCGGCGATGAGTTCCGCGCCCCGATGGCGATCGCCGTGATCGGCGGCCTCATCACCTCCACCGCGCTCACGCTGATCGTCGTGCCGGCAGGGTTCACCCTGATCGACGACATCGAGCGCTGGGTCGGCCCGAAGGTGAGCAAGGTGCTGATCGCCGAGCCTTCGGCGGATCACGCCGCACCGCCCATCGGCACGACGCATCAGCCCGCGGGGTGACTCAGGGCTGCACGCCGTAATGCGCGAACTGGTCCGCTACCGTATATGAGAGCACAGTTGCCTCATTCAGGTCGGCACGACCACGGGCTTTTTTCCCGGCCCGCAGCTCGCAGATGCCGCGACCATAGAGTGAGCCCGGCGACAGCGGTTTGATCTTCAGGGCCGAGTCATATGAAGCGATCGCATCAGCATATCGGCCGAGCCGCATGAGCACGAATCCCTGGCTGTCAAGCGCGGCAGCATCGGTTGGCGTTTTCGCGACGGAGGCATTGCAGTCATCGAGTGCCCTCGTCAACGACACGTTGTGGGTCGCCAGATCCCAGCAGATATTGTTGAGCTCGACCGGTTGCTTCGCCTGCGCGAGCGCCTGGGTGAAGTCCGCCTGAGCCAGCGCCGTGTGACCGGCCTTCTCGAACGCAATACCGCGCAAGGTCAGAATCTCGGGATTTGCCTGGGCCTTCTTCATTGCTTGCGTCAGCGATGTAGCGGCCTCCATATACCGACCGGCTGTCATTTGCGTCTCCGCACGCATTTCCAGGGCCGCCATTGAGCTTGGGTCGAGCTTCAAAGCATCCTCGATGTCCGCAATCTTGTCCGGAAGGTCCGTCCAGAGCTGATAGTTGGCACGAGTCAGGTATGTTCGGACACCCGGGGCGAGAGCCACAGCCCGATCAAAGGCAGCGCGCGCCCGGCTGCGCTCATGGTAGGACCTGTAGATTGCGCCGGCCATCAAGTACGCGCTGGGCGATTTCGGATTGGCATCGGTGACGAACTGGGCCTGGCGAATTCCTTCTGAGTTCTTGCCGTCCTGCTGCAGAAGTGCGGCCCGAAACCCGTACAAGCCGATCAGCGTGGGATTCTGTCTGAGTGCCTCGCCGCAATCGGCGAGCGCCCGGTCCTGCTTGCCGGCGCGCCAATACGCCAAAGCACGCATCTGAAATGCATAATCGTCTTTCGGGTTGCTGCTGATTGAGGCGCTGAACGCGGCGATCGCACCGGCATCGTCTCCCGCATCGAGAGCCAACAGCCCGCGGCCGTTGAGTGCCACCCATTCGTGTGGATCGGTGGTCAGTGCGGCATCGAAATCCGTCCGGGCGCGACTCTCATCGCCCTTCCGTAGATAACTCATGCCGCGATCGCCCAATGCCAGGGGGTCGCTCGAATTCAGCGCGAGCGCTGCGTCGTAATCGGCAATTGCAGCATCATATTTTGACATTCTGGACAACAGGTAACCTGAACGTACGTAGTCGGCTGCCGTGCTGTTGGATGAGGGCAGGCCCCGGCCGATCTCGGTCTCGGTCGGGACGTGGCCCGCCGGAGCCTTCACATTGAGCGCCGTCTTCGCAAGCTCGCGCAGAGCCTTCTGGTCGGCTGCCGCTTCCCCAGCCGGGAACTCCGGCTGCACGCTGCGCGCGCTCGCGACGGCCGTGAGCACTCCGCCGTCGATCCGCGACTTGCGCCGGTACTCGAAGCCGGCCAGGGTTTTTGTGATGTCGCCGTCGGTCAGACTGAACCCCTTACCTCCAAGCGGCAGCCTGATGGTCACGGTGGACGTGCTGTAACTCGGATAGGCGACTGCGAAGGGCGCATCGCGATGTGGCCCCGCCTGCCGTTCGAAGTCCGCCTCAAACCCGAGATCCAGACCCGGCGGGGCGTACGCGCCGCCGCCCCAGTCCATCTTCGCCGTCCCATCCATGGTGAGCCGCTCGACTTCGCGCTTCTCATCATAGGCGGCTGCGACCGTCTTCACGGTTACGAAGTCGTACTGCTTCGACCACAGGGTGCGTAGTCCCGTATCGAGCTGCGCCGGAGTGAGGTTGGCGAGGCGCTGCCTCATCACGATGGCCGCGTAATCGTGCAGCGCAAACTCGGCGTGTATGGGCGCGGGCTGGCTGATGCCATGGGTTGCATCTATCGAGATCGAGGTCTCGATTGCGGGAGCATCCAACGGCGGGGGCACCATCTTCACGAGCCCAGGCGTCTGCGGGGTGAGCGGCAGGCCCCAGCGATAGTAGGGCACGTGGAGAAGATCGAGATTCCGGTCACCCATGCGCGTGCCGTCCAACCAGTAGGTCTGGCCGGCGATGGTCGCCTCCACCAGCACGTGATCGAACTGCGCGATGCTCGGCAGGCGCTCATCGAGCCCATCGCCTCCATTGACGCTCACGGCGACCGGCTGCGCATCGATCCCCAACCCGTGAAGCAACGCCAGCAGCAGGACCGTTTTAGCTTTGCAATCCCCGTAGCGGTGTGCCCATGTCTGATCGGCGGTCGCCGGGACGAGGCCGCCGTTGTTCATGGCGAGGAAGAGGTAACGGATCTGGTCTTCGACCAGCGCCAGCGCCCGGGCTGCGCGCTCCTTGGGATCGGGGGTCGCGGCCCGAATCTGCGCGATCTGCGCCTGCAGCAGCGAATCCGCCGGCAGCCTTGCGGCTTGGCTATAAAGCGGCGCGAGCCGCCTGGCGACATCGGTCCAGGAGCCCAGGGCGCTGAACTCGATCCCTCGAAGGACCATGAACCGTAGCGGGGCGTTCTTCGGCTCCTGGATCGGCTGCACGTCGTTCATGGTCAGCGCCACGCCGCGGATGCCGTGCCCGTGAGTCTCCTTGACGCCGGAGAGGCCATCGGTGACCTGCCAATTGACCGGGTCCGCGGCCGGCCATCGCGCGCTGATGTGAAGCATCGAGATCGGCACCTCCGGTGAGATCTCGACCTGCGCCGACAGCGTTCCGGCCAGGATCGGATCGGTCCGCTCGATCGTATAGGCGATGTCGACCGTGTCACCGACCTGCAGGCCCGCCGGCTGGAGGATGCCCGTCAGGCTGTTGTCGAGCGTCGCGTACTCGAGGTTGGTTTCGCGTCGCGCAACGGTGAAGGTCTGCCCGGCGCCGAACACGTCGATCACCTGCTTGCCCCGCAGGATCTGGATCTTGTGGACCGTCACGACGTCGGTATCGGGATTCCATACGAGCGTGAGGGTCCCGGCGGCGGACAACCCCTGGGGCGTCTGGATGTGCGTCACGCTCTCAAAGTAGTAACGTACTGTGGTTGGCGTCAGGTCAACCTGATAGTCGACGAGGAGATACCTCACTGCGGCCTGCGTATCCGTCCCCCCAGCCGGCATTGGGGTGGGCTTCACCCAGGACTGCGGGGGGCCGAATTGCAGGCCAGTCGCAGCCGATGCGGCCGCAGCCCAAAGCAGAGCGAGGAGACCCGGAATGATGCGACGCATGGCGCCCGTCCTTTGTTCTTGTTGCTATCGGCCGGCGCGACGACGAGGGCTGTGAACTCCCGGCCCCTGCCCGATGCCGTGTCCGTGCCGAGGCATTTTATCACGTCTGCGGGTCAGGCCGGGTCCGGGTCACGGTCACCGGGCGCTCCCGGATGTGCCACAATCGCTTTTTACATCGCCGAGTGAGCCCGATGAGCCCGAGCAAACCCTCACCAACATCGCACTCCCCTCTCCTCACCCGCATCAGCGAGCTGGCGCTGGACATGCGCGAGGTGCGCCGTGACCTGCACCGGCATCCGGAGCTCGCCTACAACGAGCAGCGCACCGCCTCGGTGGTCGCGAAGCTGCTGCGGGAATGGGGCATCGAGGTGCACGAGGGCATCGGCAAGACGGGTCTGGTAGGGGTGATCGCGGCAGGCAACTCCGACCGGGCGATCGGGCTGCGCGCAGACATGGATGCCCTGCCCATTCAGGAGACTTCCGGCGCCCCACACGCGAGCGCCAACGCAGGTGTCGCCCACAGCTGCGGACACGACGGCCACATGGCGATGTTGCTTTGCGCGGCGCGCTACCTCTCGGAGACGCGACGATTCAACGGGCGCGTGCACCTGCTCTTCCAGCCCGCGGAGGAAGGCCTTGCCGGCGCCAGGGCGATGATCGAGGACGGCCTGTTCAGGCGATTTCCCTGCGCGGAGGTCTACGCCCTGCACAATTGGCCGATACTGCCGGCCGGCACCATTGCCACCCGCGCCGGCCCGATCATGGGCGCATCCGACCGCTTCACGATCACGGTGCGGGGCGCGGGCGGACACGCCGCACAGCCGCATCTCGCCTCCGACAGCGTGCTTTGCGCTGCGCAGATCGTGACGGGCGCACACACGCTCATCCCCCGCCGCATCGATCCAACCGCGACCGCCGTGCTGTCGATCACTCGCATCCAGGGGGGCAGCACATTCAACGTTCTGCCGGACCAGGTGCAGCTCTCCGGCACGGTGCGGACTTTCGATCCGGCGGTGCAGGACAAGCTCGAGGCGACACTTCGAGAGTGGGTGGAGCTCACCGCGAAGGCGGCCGGCTGCACCGCCTCCGTGGAGTACAGGCGAATCTATCCGGCAACCGTCAACGATCCGGCATGCGCGCAGCACGCCCTCGATGCGGCAAGCGCGCTGTTCGGTCAGGCGTTGCGGGCGGAATCGCCGGCGGCGACCGCGGAGGACTTCGCCTTCATGCTGCAGCAGGTGCCTGGCGCCTACATCTGGGTGGGCAGCCGCAAGGGCGACGCCAGCCCGTCCCTGCATCATCCCGCGTTCGACTTCAACGACGAGGCGCTGCCGGCAGGCGCAGCGCTGTTGGCGAGTCTGGCGGAGCGCCGGCTGGCAAACTCAATGTGAATCGTGAGCGCTGCCGGGAAACAGCCGGCAATAAATGCAATGCGGCGCGTCCGGCCCCGACTCCACCCAGAGCGTGCGGACCCAGGGCAGATTGTGCGGCGCGGCGGCAAACTCCCACGACTGATTCTGCAGGTCACGCTCGAGCAGCTCGTCCGGACGGGCATGCCCCAGCAGCTCTGCCGCACGCCGCACCTCGATGCCGCCGCGCGGCAGCACGGTGATCGCGGCGGCGCCGCTCTCGATCCGCTCGGCGAGACGATGAGCATGCTGTGCGCCATCGGCATGCGCGAACAGCGTACGGAAATATTGTGCGAACCGGTCGTGCAGCGACATGCCCGGCTCGCTCGCCGCATGGCCGGGCTCGTCGCGCGCCGTGAGCTGGATGCGGTCGGTGGGAAAGCCATCGCGGAACAGCGCGAGCCGGGCACGCTCGGCGGTCTCGAAGTCATTGAACACGGCCAGCAGGACTGCGCTCATGTCTCGCCCTCCATACGGTAAAACCGGCATCGGCGAAGGGGGGCTTCGTCTCGAGCGGAATTCTACGCCCGCGCTCCCCACTCGGGGTAATAGGTACCCCCGGGGCGGTTAATATGTTCACGGAACCCCGGCGGCCGATCGGTGGTCCACCCGGCTCCGGGCTAAGCTGGATCGGAGCTGCGATCCGGCGGCATCTGCGGCGGCCGCGCCGCGTTTGCTACGCTCCAGAGACAAAGTGAGGAAACCGACGATGACTGCTGGCTTGAGCCCCCTCGCCGCGAAGCCCCCCCGCTCGGGCAGTGCCGCCCACACCGCCATCCTGCGGCTGCGGGACTATCTTGGCAGCCAGATCATCGGACAGGTGACGCTGGTCGAGCGGTTGCTCATCGCACTCCTCGCCGACGGTCATCTGCTCGTGGAGGGCCCTCCGGGCCTCGCCAAGACGCGCGCCGTGAAGGCCCTCGCGCACGCCCTCGATGCCGACTTCCAGCGCCTGCAGTTCACACCCGACCTGCTGCCCGCCGACCTGACAGGATCGGACATCTATCGGCCGGAGGAAGGGGTCTTCCGCTTCCAGCGCGGCCCGCTGTTTCACAACCTCATCCTCGCCGACGAGGTCAACCGCGCGCCGGCCAAGGTGCAATCGGCGCTCCTCGAAGCGATGGCCGAGCAACAGATCAGTGTCGGCGCGGCGAGCTATCGGCTGCCGGAGCTCTTCCTGGTGATGGCGACTCAGAACCCGATCGAGCAGGAAGGCACCTATCCACTGCCGGAGGCGCAGCTCGACCGCTTCATGCTGCACACCCGCGTCGATTATCCCGACCGCTCCACCACGCTGGAGATCATGGCGCTCGCGCGGCGCGAGGCAATCGCGCGCCGGGAGCTGTCACCGCCCGAGCACCGCATCTCACAGGAGACGGTATTCGCTGCCCGCCGCGAGGTGCTTGGTCTCACGCTCTCGGAGCCTGTCGCCGACTACATCGCCGCGCTCGTCGATGCGACACGGCGGCCGGAGCCCTACAGCGCGCAGCTTCGCGAGTGGCTGCGCTGGGGCGCGAGCCCGCGCGCGGCGATTGCGATAGAGCGTGGCGCGCGGGCGCTCGCCTGGCTCGATGCGCGCGAATTCGTGACGCCGGAGGACGTACAGGCCATCACTCCCGATGCGCTGCGTCACCGGCTGTTGCTCGACTACACGGCGCAGGCACGCGGTGTGTCGGCGCAGGCCTGCATCGAGGAGTTGTTGAGCCGAGTCCCCGCGCCATGATCGTTCCGGACCTCGAGGAGTTGCTGGCGCTGCGCGGGGCCGCGCACGGACTGTCGCTCCACGGCCGCAAGGCGGCGCGCTCAGCGCCGCTCGGCGTGCACTCGAGTGCGCTGCGCGGCCGCGGGCTCGAGTTCCAGGAGGTGCGTCCGTACGTCGCCGGCGACGATCCACGCAACATCGACTGGCGCGTCACGGCGCGGCGCGGGCGGCCGCATACCAAGCTGTTCCGCGAGGAGCGGGAGCGTCCCGTGTGGCTGCTCGTGGATCTGCAGCCCGGGCTTTTCTTCGGCACGCGGCGGCAGTTGAAATCCGCGCTGGTCGTGCGCGCGGCGGCGCTGCTCGCCTGGACTGCCTCGCTCGGCGGCGACCGGGTCGGCGCGGTGATCGCTCATGGGGCCGGCGAGACGCGCATCCTGCCGGCCCGTGCACGACAGGCCGGTGTCCTGCCATTGCTGGATGCACTGTTGCGATCCCAACCGCGGACACCGGCCCAGCCCGCTCCGCTTGCGCTGGAAGCGGCACTGCGTGCGCTGCTGCCGCTCGCTCGCCCGGGCAGTCAGATCCTCGCCATCAGCGACTTCGCCGGCCTGCGGGCGGATGCAGGCAGCCTCTGGACCGCGCTCGCCACCCACAGCGACCTGCGGCTCTTCTGGATCACCGACCCGTTGGAGGAAGAGGGATTGCCCAATGGCCGCTTCCGTGCCGGCTTGCCCGGCCAGCTGCGCATTCTGGAAGGCGCGCGCGTGCGCGAGCGCTGGCGCCAGGCCTGGCGCGAGCGTGAGACGCGCATCGCCGACCTGTCGCAACACAACGCGGCCCCGGTCGTGAGGCTCGATACCCGTGAGCCGCCCGATCGGGTACTTCGCCCACTGCTACGGCCCCGGCAGTCAGCGGCATGACCCCGGCGTGGATCTCACAGCTCGCTCCCGCCCACGCGCCGGCCCCGCCCGGTTGGTGGCCGCCTGCGCCGGGCTGGTGGATCGCGGCCGCGCTGCTGCTGGCCGCGATCGCGGCCGGTGTCCGTTGGTGGCGTGATCCTGACCGGAGGAGCCGCCGCGCCGCGCTGCGCGAGCTGCGCACGATCCGCACGCAGGAGTCCGATCTCGTCACCAGCGCGCGCGCCATCGAGAGTCTGCTGCGCCGCTTCGCCCTTGCAGTGTTTGGCGGTGCGCGCGTCGCCCGCCTGACGGGCGATGCCTGGCTGGCATTCGTCGCGGCTCAGGGTGGTGCAGCGCTCGCGGGAGATGCGGGTCGATCACTGCTCTCGACCGCTTTCGGGGGCCGCATCAGCGATGACCGCGCCTGTTGGCTTGCCGGCGCCGATGCCTTCGTCCGCCAGGCGCGGCGCGCAGCCCGGCAATCGCATCCGGAGCAGCGCTGATGTTCCATCTCGCCTGGCCCTGGATGGCGCTGCTGCTGCCACTGCCTTGGATCCTGATGCGCGTGCGCCGCGCCGCCCGGCCGGGCGGGGCAGCCCTGTATCTGCCCTTCGCCGCCTCGGTCGCCGCTCCCCCGGCGAGCGCGACGCTGCCACGCTCCGCATTGGCGCTGTTGGGCGCGGTCTGGGGGCTCCTCGTGCTCGCTGCCATGCGCCCGCAATGGCTGGGCCAGCCGCTGCCCGCCCCCACGATCGGCCGCCAGATCATGTTGGCGATCGACTGCTCGGGGTCCATGGCTTCCCAGGACATGGGCGGTGTGAGCCGCCTGGAGATCGTGCAGATCGTCGCCGGCCGCTTCATCGACCGGCGGCGGGGCGATCAGATCGGTCTGATTCTCTTCGGCACGCGTCCTTACCTGCAGGCGCCGCTCTCGATGGACATCCCGACCGTGCACCAGTTTCTCAACGAGGCCGTGGTGGGCGTCGCGGGCACGCAGACGGCGATCGGCGATGCCATCGGACTTGCGATCAAGGAGTTGCGTCAGCGTGAGCGCACGGGTGGCGCCCCGATACACCAATCGGTGCTCATCCTGCTGACCGACGGCGGCAACGACGCCGGCGTCATGCCGCCGTTGGAAGCGGCGCGGCTTGCGGCGCAGACGGGCCTGCGCATCTTCACGATCGGAGTGGGAGGGGCGGAGGAGCAATCCCTGTTCGGACCCACCGCCGGCAATACCGACCTCGACGTCGGCCTGTTGAAACAGATCGCGAGCATCACCGGCGGCGAGTTTTTCCGCGCCGCGAACCCGCAGGCGCTGCAGGCCGTCTATCACCGGATCGATGAGCTCGAGCCGAGCGCCGGACACGATCAGTGGCTGCGCCCGGCGGCCGAGTGGTTCACGTGGCCGCTGGCGCTCGCCTTGCTCCTCAGCGTACCGGCATCCTGGCTGATGGCGGTGCGGATCTGACGCGATGAGTCATTTCCACCTTATCCATCCCTACTGGCTGCTGGCGCTGCCGCCGCTCCTGGCGTTCGCCGTCTGGCTGGCCCGTCGCCGCGGCCGTGACGGGCCTTGGCGCTCGCTGCTGGACGGCGAGCTGCTGTCGCTCCTGCGGCTGAGCGAGAGTGGCGCGGGCCGCTCGCCCTGGCTCCTGATCGGTCTCGCCTGGACACTGGCGGTGTTGGCGCTCGCCGGACCCACGTGGCAACGGCAGATCACGCCAGCCTATCGCGCGCCGGCCGCCTGGATAGTGGTGCTCGAGCTCTCGCCCTCGATGGAGGCCACGGACGTCGCCCCCAGCCGGATGGCACGGGCGCATTATGCCGTCGACGATCTGCTGTCAGCGGCGCATGATGCTCGCGTGGGGCTCGTCGCTTTCGCCGGCGAGGCTTACACCGTAGCGCCGCTCACCACTGACGTCGCCACCGTTCGCAACCTCGCGCGGCCACTGACTCCCGGTCTGATGCCGGAGTCGGGCGACCAGCTCGCGCCCGCGCTCGAGGAGGCGCAGCGCCTGCTGCAGGCCTCACCGGGAAAGCATCGGCAGGTGATCGTGATCGCGGATGGCTTCAATGACCCGGCGCGCGCCCTGCTCACCGCTCGACGGCTGCAGCAACAGGGCATCGGCGTCAGTGTCGTCGGCGTGGGAACTGCATCTGGCGCTCCCGAGCCCGACGGCAACGGTGGGTTCGTCCGCGACGGACAGAAACAGGTCGTGTTGACCCGCCTGGACACCGACCTGCTGCAACGTGTAGCCACGGCTGGCGGTGGCATTTACGTGCCGTTTCCGAAGCTGCCGACGCTGATCAGGGCGCTGGATGATGCACGCTCGCGGGAGATGAGCTCCGGCATCGCCGCCCCACATGTGAAGCTCGAGAGCTGGCTCAATGACGGCGTGTGGCTCCTGCCGCCGCTATTGCTGCTCGCGGCGCTCATCGCCCGGCGGGGCTGGCTATGAGAACGCTGCTCGCGGTGACGCTGCTCGCGCTCTCGCCGCTCTGCCGCGGCGCTTCGGTGGTGTCGTCGGCCTGGTCGGATCTTTGGCGCACTCAGGACCAACAGGGTCAGGCCCTCCTCGAGGCGGGGCAGGCTGCCCAGGCCGCGGCTCACTTCCGCGACCCGCGGCGGCGCGCCTTCGCCGATCTCGAGGCCGGACGATACCCGGATGCAGCGAAGCTCCTCACGCCGTTCAGCGATCCGCAGTCCGAATACAACCGCGGCAACGCGCTCGCCAAAGCAGGCCAACTGCAGGCGGCGCTCGCGGCGTACGATGCCGCGCTGAAGCAGGCCCCGACAGACAGGGACATCCGGCACAACCGCGACGTGGTCGCGCGCGCCTTGCGGCAACAGCAACAGTCGCAGTCCTCTCGCAACGGCAGCCAGGGCGGCCAGAAGTCAGGCTCGTCGGGGCAACAGAAGTCCGCCGGCAGTCGGCAGAACGGCTCCGGATCGCAATCCGGAGCTCGGGGCCAGCAGTCCACCGGCAAAGGTCAGCAGGCGTCCAACGGCCCTCAGGGCTCCAATCAGCCGGGCAGTTCCGGCCAACAGCAGCTCGGGCAGGGGAGCGATCAGAGCCAGGCGCGCACGCCCCAGGGGGCGAATCCCAACGCCACCTCGAAGGAGTCCCCCGGGGAGGCGCAACGCGATGCGCAGGAAGCTGCCGCGGCACTGGCGCGGCAACAGCAGCACCCGCCGGGAAAGGGCAATGCCGCTCAGGCGCTCGCCCAAGCGCAAAGGGGCTCGCCACAACCCGCCGCGAAAGCCGGCGGGAAGAAGCCCGACACTCCGGGTCAGCTCGCCAGCGGCACACAAACCCCCAAGCAGCAGGCTGAGAGCGAGCGGCAGCTGGCACTCGATCAGTGGCTGCGGCAGATCCCCGACAGCCCTGCCGGCCTGCTGCAGCGCAAATTCCTCATCGAGCACATGGTGCGACAGCAGGGGAGCGGCGATGCGCCGCAGAACGGCCCATGAGAGTGCGATCCCGCAGTGCGCTGCTCGTGCTCCTGCTCGCGTGCGCCGCGATAGGGCAGGCACGCGCCGACATCACGGCATCACTCGATGCCTCGCAGATTGCCGTGGGCGATACCGTGCAGTTGACTCTGGATCACAACGGGCGGACGAGCGGTCAGCCTGACCTGGCACCGCTGCAGCACGACTTCGATATTCTGGGCACGAGCAGCAGCACCAGCATCGAGCTCCTCAACGGTGCTGCCTCCGAGAGAACGGAGGTCGTCCTGACACTGGCCCCGAAGGTCGGCGGACGTCTGACGATCCCCTCCATCGTGTGGGACGGCGAGCGCAGTCAGCCGCTGTCACTGCTCGTGACGGGTCCGGACGGGACGGCGCAGCCCGGCGGTGCGGCAGCACCGACTATGCCCAGTGTCTTCATCGAGACGAGCGTGTCGGCAGAGCAGCCGTACGTGCAGGCCGCCGTGCAACTGACCGTACGCCTGTTCACTGCCGCGCTCCTGTACCGTGCCGATCTCGAGCTGCCGGAGAACGGCGATGTGGTGACCAAGCAGATCGGCACTGACGAGAACAGCAGTGCCGAGCGCAACGGCCGCACGTACCAGGTGATTACCCGTCATTACGTCCTCTTTCCGCTGCACAGCGGCAAGCTCACGCTGCAGGGGCCGGTGCTCGATGCGGAGGTCGCCGCCAACCAGCCGCGACGTCCTTTCGGCTCCGATCCATTCGGCGGCGGCTTCTTCGGTGGGCCGGCCTTCCGCACGATTCGACCCGTTCGCCTGCACGGCAAACCGATCGTGCTCACGGTGCGCGCACGTCCTGCCAGTGCCATCGGCAGCTACTGGCTGCCGGCCCGCAACGTCACGCTGAGCGCTGCCTGGAATCCGGCGAAGTTGAGCGCCCACACGGGCGATCCGCTCACGCTCGATCTGGCTCTGCAGGCCACGGGACTGACCGCTGCGCAGCTGCCCGACCTCTCGTCCCTACTGGGATTGCCGCCCGGCCTCAAAGCCTACCCGGACCAGCCGAAGCTCAACGACTCGACGCAGGACGGGCTGCTCGTCGGCAGTCGCGACCAGACCATCGCCATGATGGCGGACACGCCGGGGCATTACACGATTCCGGCGCTCAAGGTCACGTGGTGGGACACCCAAACCAACCAACCACGGGTGACGACGCTACCGGCGCGTACATTGACCATTCTGCCCGCGCCCGGCACCGCGGCGGCAACCGCATCGGCGCCGCCGGCGCGCGCTGCACAGCCGGCCTCGACGCCGGTGGTATCCCAAGAGTCCCGGTCTGCGCCTGCCATTCGGCAAGCTGCGCCGGCGCGCTCACCGTCACAGTGGCAGTGGATCAGTATCGCCCTCGCTGCGGTGTGGCTCACGACGCTCGGCGCGTGGTTGTGGTCACGAGCGTCGCGGGCAGCGCAGGTCCAGGTGCCCCCCCCAGGCTCACCCGCCCCGACCGGACCTTCCGGCGCACACCGTCCTCATCCTGAGCCTTCCAGGGAGCGCGTCGCCTTCCGCACCGCCTGCGAAGCCAACGACGCGCATGCAGCGCGAGCGCACCTCATGGCGTGGGCGGCGGCGGTCTGGGGCACGACGCTACCCGGCGTCAACGCCATCGCCACGAGGCTGGGCGATGCCACCGTTGCCGGGCTTCTTCGTGATCTCGATCGGGCCTGCTACGCCGGAGGCGCGTGGCAGGGCCACGCACTCGCGGCGACGCTCACGGAGTTGCCGACATCGCCGGGTAAGAGCACACACGCGCGAGACCATCTCGCACCGCTCTATCCTTAGCCGGCTTCAGCCAACATCACCCGACCTGAGCCGGCTCAGCGGGCCTGCCGAATCCGCCGCCCCCGGGCGTCTCGATGACGAAGACATCACCCGGGCGCATCTCGACCACGCCGGTCGCCGTCAGGTGCTCGACAGCCCCCGAGGCGCGACGGACCCAGTTCCTGCCGGGCTGTCCCGGATCGCCGCCCTGCAATCCGAAAGGTGGCACCCGGCGCCGATTCGAGAGAATCGCGGCGGTCATCGCCTCTCTGAAACGGATCTGCCGCACGACTCCGTTGCCACCCTGGTGCCGGCCCTTGCCGCCCGATCCCCTGCGGATGCCGAAGCGCTCGAGAAGAACCGGGAAGCGCCACTCCAGCACCTCGGGATCGGTCAGGAGACTGTTGGTCGCGTGCGTATGTACGGCGTCCGTGCCGTCGAAGTCGGGGCCAGCCCCGGAGCCGCCGCAGACGGTCTCGTAATACTGATGCTCGCCGTCACCGAACGTGAAGTTGTTCATCGTTCCCTGCGCGGCGGCGAGAGCCCCGAGCGCCCCGTACAGCGCATCGATGATCGTCTGGCTGGTCTCCACATTGCCGGCCACGACGGCCGCGGGATACTGCGGCTGCAACATCGATCCGGCCGGGATGACGATCTCCAACGGAATCAGACAGCCGTCGTTCATGGGGATGTCATCCTCGACGAGCGTACGGAAGACATAGAGGACGGCGGCGCGCGAGATCGCGGGCGGCGCATTGAAGTTGTTGGGCCGCTGCGCGCTGGTGCCCCCGAAGTCGATCCGGGCGCTCCGGGCCGCGCGATCGATCGTGATTCGCACGCGAATGACGGAGCCGTCGTCCATCTCGTATGCGAACTCGCCGTCGTGAAGAACGTCGAGCACACGGCGGACGGCCTCCGCGGCATGATCCTGGACGTGCTGCATGTAGGCGTTGACTACCGGCAGCCCGAAATGGCGGACCATGCGCCTCAGCTCATCGGCACCCTTGGCACAGGCCGCGACCTGCGCCTTGAGATCGGCAACGTTCTGCTGCGGATTGCGCGACGGATACGGCCCGCCGTTGAGCAGCGCGAGCGTCTCCTCCTCACGAAAGCGCCCGGCATCGACCAGCAGGAAATTGTCGATCAGCACGCCCTCCTCCGTGATCGCGCGGCTTCCCGGCGGCATCGAGCCGGGCGTGATGCCGCCGATGTCCGCGTGATGGCCGCGGGAGGCGACGTAGAAGAGCGGATCCGATGTGACGCCGATCGATGAGCTGCCGTCGTCGAAGACCGGCATGATGACGGTGATGTCCGGCAGGTGTGTGCCGCCGTTGTAAGGCGCATTGAGCGCATACACATCGCCCCGCAGCATGCCGCGCCCGTCGGCGTTGCGATCCCGCGCCGCGATGATGACCTTCACGCTCTCGCCCATCGAGCCCAGGTGGATGGGCATGTGGGGCGCATTCGCGATCAGCGCACCGGCGCCGTCGAATACTGCGCAGGAATAGTCCAGCCGCTCCTTGATGTTGACGGAGCGTGAGGTGCTCTGCAGTGCAACTCCCATCTGCTCCGCGATCGACATGTAGAGGTTGCCGAACACTTCCAGCATGACAGGGTCGGCATTCGTTCCAACGGCTGCGCGCTTCGGCCGCGCCTCCACGCGCTCCAGGATGAGATTCCCCAGGGGGTCGACCGTCGCACGCCAGCCAGGCTCGACGACGGTGGTGGCCGACGCCTCGATGATGACCGCCGGGGCGTTGATGACGTGTCCGGCCTGCAACTCCTCGCGGGAGTAGATCGGCGCCTCGACCGCTGCCGCGCCGAACCAGATGGGGCGTCGCGCACGCACGGGAGGCGGTGCGCCCGCGGCGACGGCCGATCCGGCCGTGCGGCTCTGCGCTTCGCCGCCACCTACGACCTCGATGGAAGCCGCCTCCACGATCACGGAGCGCTCGGGCACATCGAAGCCGAATCGGGCCCGATGCGCGGCTGCAAACGCTGCCACCGCCGCGTCCGTCTGCCCGAAGGGGACGACCAGCGCGAGATCCGTGCCTTCGTATTTCAGGTGCAGGCGGCGCAGCACCGTGATGTTGCCGGCGGCGACTCCCTGGGCCGCCATCTCAGCGACGCCGGCACGCTCGAGATCGGCCAGGATGCGCTGCAGCTCCGGTTGCAGCGCATCCTCGAGCGGCGCCTCCACCGCCCCTTGCTTGAGCACTCGCAGGTCGGCGAGCCCCATGCCATACGCCGACAGCACGCCGGCCAGCTGATGGATGAGGATCCGGCGCATCCCGAGCGCATCGGCCACCAGACAGGCATGCTGGCCAGCCGCGCCGCCAAAGCAGACCAGGGTGTAGCCCGTGACGTCATGACCCCGCTGAATCGAGATCTGCTTGATGGCGTTCGCCATATTCTCCACGGCAATGCGCAGAAAGCCCTGTGCCAGCTCCTCGGGCGACCTGCGCACACCCGTCGCCCGCGCCACCTCCCGCGCCACCGCGTCGAACTGACTCTCGACCGCCGTCACGTCGATGGGCGCATCTCCCTGCGGCCCGAACACACGCGGGAAGTACTCGGCCTGCAGCCGGCCCAGCATGACATTGCAGTCCGTGACGGTGAGCGGTCCGCCGCGGCGATAGCAGGCCGGCCCGGGGATCGCGCCCGCCGACTGCGGGCCGACCCGCAGCCGCATGCCGTCGAAGCGGCAGACGGAGCCACCGCCGGCGGCGACCGTGTGAATGTGCATCATCGGCGCGCGAATGCGCACGCCCGCGACCAGACTCTCGAAGGTGCGCTCGAGCTCACCGGCATAGTGGGATACGTCCGTGGAGGTGCCGCCCATGTCGAACCCGATGACCTGCTCCGCCCCCGCGTCGGTGGCGGTGCGCACCATGCCGACGATTCCGCCGGCAGGGCCGGAAAGAATCGCGTCCTTGCCGTGAAACCGGCGAGCCTCAACGAGACCGCCGTTCGACTGCATGAAGAGAAGCCGCACGCCGTCGCCGAGCTCACTGCCCACCTGGTCCACGTACTTGCGCAGCACCGGGGAGAGGTATGCGTCGACGACCGTCGTGTCCCCTCGCCCCACCAGCTTGACGAGCGGGCTGACCTCATGGCTCACCGACACCTGCGTGAAGCCGATCTCGCGCGCGAGCTGCGCAAACGCACGCTCATGTTGGGGGAAGCGGTAACCGTGCATGAATACGACGGCGACGGAGCGGATGCCGTCCGCGAAGGCACGCTCCAACTGGTCACGCGAGCTCTGCAGGTCGATCGGGACCAGGACCTCGCCCTCGGCGCTCAGCCGCTCTTCGACCTCGACCGCGCGCTCATACAACAGCTCGGGCAGCACGATGTGCCGGTCGAAGAGCCGCGGCCGGTTCTGATAGCCGATGCGCAGCGCGTCAGCGAAACCTGCAGTGATTGCGAGGAGGGTGCGTACCCCTCGGCGCTCGAGCAGCGCGTTGGTCGCGACGGTCGTCCCCATCTTGACCGCCGTGATGGCTTCGGAGGGAAGGGGCGCGTCGCGCTCGATGCCCAACACCCGGCGGATGCCTTCGACGGCGGCGTCGGAATACTGGTCCGGGCTCTCGGACAGGAGCTTTTGAGTACGCAGCGTCCCGTCAGGCGCCCGTGCGACGATGTCCGTGAAAGTGCCGCCCCGGTCGATCCAGAACTGCCAGCCGGCGGGGCGCATCGCTACATCGAGTGACCGGCGAACGACTCATCCTGGAGCCTCTCGAGAAACGACTGGAGCTCCGCGGCACGCTCCGTGCCCATCCGTTGCGCGGTTTTGGTGATGAGCCGGGGCGGGATGCTCTTCAGGAAGCCGTGCAGGGTCTTCACCGCCGGAGCGAAGCTCGGGGCCTTGTCTCCGGTGAGCGCGATCAGGCGCGCCGCGCCCAGGTCCCCGAGGAAGTTGAGCGAGTCGGCATCGTGCAGCACGATGGCGTTGGGATCGCTGCCCGCATCGCTGTAGAACATGTGGCCGCGCTCGGCCGCCTGCACGGCCGCGAGCTTCTGCATGGGAAAGCCGGTGCCGCCGAGCACCGCCCGCGCCTGCCGCGCCGCGCACTCGCCGTGCTCCATCTTCGGTCCCTTGCACGGCATGAAAGCCGACATGTCGTGGAGGAAGGCCGCGGCAAACAGCACGTCGGTATCGATGTGCAGGCCATCGCCCTGAGCGAGGCGCACGGCCAGGAGGTAGTCACGCTCGGAATGCAGCCAGCCCCAGGCCGGATGCACGAACCTGGAGTGTGCGAGCTCGTAGATCCTGACCTTCCAGGGCGCATCGAGCGGGATGCCCCCCGGGGTGGCGGCCGGCGCGCCGGCAGGAAATGCCGGCCGGATGAAGCCCAGGATGAGAATCAGAGACGCCGCGGCGGCCACACTCGTTTTCATGGAGTTGCTCACTTTCGCTGATCCTCCATCCACCGATCCACCACCTGGTCGAGAACCGTGAGCGGCATTGCGCCGTGCTCCAGAATCGTCGCGTGGAAGGTCTTGATGTCGAAGCGCGGCCCCAGCTCGTCCTTGGCCTTCTGCCGCAGGCGCTGAATGTCGATCTCGCCGATCATGTAGGAGAGTGCCTGCCCGGGCCAGGCGATGTAGCGGTCGACCTCGGTGTCGATGTTCTGCTCGGCGAGGGCGCTGTTGGCCTCGAAGTAACGCACGGCCTGCGCGCGCGTCCAACCCTCGGAGTGCATGCCGGTGTCCACGACCAGCCGCACGGCGCGCCACATCTGGAAGTCGAGGTAGCCGAACTTCGCATAGGGGTTGTCATAAAGCCCCAGGTCGTCGCAGAGGGTCTCGGTATAGAGCGCCCAGCCCTCACCGAAGGAACTATAGTAATCGAAGCGGCGGAAGTCAGGCAGATTCGTCAGCTCCATCTCGATCGGGATCTGCAGCTGATGGCCGGGACGGCCCTCGTGACAGGTGAGCACCTGGATCTCGTACTTCGGGCGGCTCTGGGGCTTGTAGAGGTTGACCGCCATGTAGCCCGCGACGCTCCCATCGCCTGCGGGAGGCACCGAGTAGGCGGGATAGGTGTCGGGCGCGAGCGCGGCGGGAATCGGCCGGATCCCATAGGTCACCCGCGGCAGGATCCGGACCGGAAACTCCTTGACGAGGAGCGGATCGACGCGCTTGGCGGCCGCCCGGTAGGCCTCGATGAGATCCTGCGGATCCTTGTAATAGAAGCGGCGATCGGTCCTGAGGTAGTGCACGAAGTCCTTGTAGCTGCCCTTGAAGCCGACCTGTTTGAAGATCCGGTCCATCTGCGCGTGGATCTCGGCAACCTTGCGCAGACCCATGGCATGTATCTGCTCCGGCGTGAGGTCGGTGGTGGCGTACTCCCGCACCTGGAAGGCGTAGTAAGCCTTGCCGTTGGGCAGCGCCTCGGCCGCGATGCTGCTGCGACAATGCGGCAGATACTCGTGGTCGAAGTACTGCCGAAACTTCCGGTACGCCGGCGTGACCTCCCCGGCGATCGCCGCCTTGGCCGCATCGCGCAGCTGCGCCTGCTCCGCCTGCGGAATGATGTCCGGCATGCTCTTGAACGGCTCGTAGAGCGGGCTCTTCGTGGGATCGGCCACCACGTAAGGGTCTATCTGATGCGGTACGCGCTGCATCACCACCTTCGGCTCGGTCATGCCGTCGGCGACGCCCTGCTCGAGGAGGGCGATGGTCTCGTCCATGTAGGGCTTGAACGTCTGCAGGCGGTGGATGAAGTTGCGGTAGTCAGCCTCGCTCTCGAACCGCAGCGTATGCGTGAGCGTCTGCAACGTCTGGATGCCATCCAGCTCGTTGACCGGCATCAGGTAACCCTTCAGCCCATAACCCTCCACCTGCATCCCGTAACGGTACTTGAAGAGGTCGTAGCTGATCAGATCCTCGCCGGTGAGGGCGCCGCGATCGATGGCGGCGAGCTTCTTCAGCGCGTCGATGTCCTCCTGGTGCTCGCGGGCGAGGGCCGCCAGACTGACATCGGGCCAGAAGCCGTCGTATTCGTGGAAGCCGTCAGCGGAAGCCTTGAGAGGATCTTCGCGCATCTCCCGCTGCCACTCGCGCTGCAACAGCCCGTGCAGAGCCGCAGCCGCGGGACTGGCTGGTGCTGCTGCGCCCGGCGCAGCAGCGGCAACTGCCGCCGGACCCAGCCCGGCGGCGAGGAGGACAGCGAGGAAGGGACCGGATCGCACGATTCGAGCCATGGTGCAGCTCCAACGGTCTGCCGCAAATCACGACATGAGGCGGCAAGCTACCATGAAGCAGCCGCAGCCGAGGCTTTCTCCGCCGCCTCGCCGTCTCGGCTGGTCGCGAGCTATGCCCGCGCCTTCTCCGGCAGAGCGACACTCAGCTCGAGCACCTCGTGACCCTCCTCCTGCTCGAGGTTGATTTGCACCGCCTCCGGGTCCACGTTGACGTACTTGTGGATGACCTGCAGGATCTCCCGCCTGAGCAAAGGCAGGTAATCCGGGCCGCCGCGCGCGCTGCGCTCCTGCGCGACGATGATGCGCAGGCGCTCCTTGGCGACGCTGGCGGAAGAGGGCGTGCGGCGAAAGAGAGCGAGCAGCCCCACGTCAACCTCCGAACATGCGGGAGAAGAAGCCCCTCTTGGGCTCCTCCAGGAACCGCAGCGGCAGAGTCTCGCCGAGGAGGCGTGCCACCGCGTCGTCGTAGGCAAGCGAGACGTCGCTCTCGTCATTGAGAATCACCGGAACGCCGGAATTGGATGCGGCGAGGACGTCCGGGGACTCCGGCACCACGCCTATCACGTCCAGCCCCAGGATCTCTTTCACGTCATCCACGCTCATCATCTCTCCGCTCGCGACCCGCCTCGGGTTGTAACGCGTCAGCAGAAGATGTTCCTTGACCCCGCCATTGCCCTTCTCCGCGCGCTGCGTCTTGCTGGCGAGGAGTCCGAGGATCCGATCGGAGTCGCGGACCGAGGAGACCTCCGGATTCACGACCACCACGGCACGATCGGCGTAATACATCGCGAGATGCGCGCCCTTCTCGATGCCGGCGGGAGAGTCGCAGAGAATGTAGTCGAAGCCTTCGGCGATCAGCTCATCGAGCACGCGCCGCACGCCTTCCGCGGTGAGCGCTTCCTTGTCGCGCGTCTGTGAAGCGGCGAGCACGTGCAGCGTCTCCAGGCGCTTGTCCCTGATGAGGGCCTGCTTCAGCGTGCAGTCGCCCTGGATCACGTTCACGAAGTCATAGACCACCCGGCGCTCGCAACCCATGATGAGATCGAGATTGCGCAGCCCGATGTCGAAGTCGATCACGACCACGCGCTTGCCGCGCCGCGCGAGGCCGCACGCCACACTGGCCGAGGTGGTCGTCTTGCCGACCCCGCCCTTGCCTGAAGTCACCACGATGATCTCGGTCAATATCGTCTCCGATGATGTTGAGCGGAATATCAAGAGCTCAAAGGCGCAAAACGCAGGTCGTCGCCATCCAGCCACGCCTGCACGGGCTTGCCCGCAAGCTCGGGTGGCAGCGTCTCGAACACACGGAACACGCCGGCGATGGATATCAGCTCGGTGTGAAATGCCTGACAGAACACCCGCGCGCTGGCCTCGCCGCGCGCGCCGGCCACCGCCCGTCCGCGCAGCGCGCCGTAGATATGAACGCACCCGTCTGCAATCACCTCCGCGCCTGCCCCGACGGTCGAAGTGACCACGAGGTCACGGCTGCGCGCATAAACACGCTGTCCCGAGCGGACCGGCTGATGTTGCATCAGCGCCGGAATCCCCGGCTCCGCGCGCTCCGCCGGCTGTACGACGGGCACTGTCTGGGTCTGCGGCCGGAACGGAGCAAGTACCGGCAGATCGAGCGCGGCTGACAACGCCTCCAGCGCGGCAGAGCTGCCGACGAGGCCCACCGGCAGCATGCCCGCGCGGCGGACCGCGTCCATCACCACACGCATCTCTTCGAGCTGCGGGTCCCTGCCGAGCGCGGTGAGGTCCAGACAGATGCCCGTGCGCTGGAAGAAAAGCGGGGCGCTCGCCACACGGCCGGTCAGCTCGTCGAGGATCGCGCCCGGGTCGGTCGAGCGCAGGCGCACCTGAATCAGGCCCACCTGTCCGAAACGAATATCGATGGCCGGCGCTGGTGCGGCGGCATCGGCTGGCTTCGTCGTCGTCAATATTGATGCCATCCGTCAGAGCGCGAATCCAATGCGGGATGGAGGCGGAGTGTACCGGCTTACTTTCGCCGCCGCACGCCTCTGACAGGCTCGGCCTCGAGCGGATTCTCCGGCCAGTAATGCTTCGGGTAGCGGCCGCGCAGATCCCTGCGTACTTCGGCGTACGCACCGCGCCAGAAGCTCTTGAGATCGCGCGTCACCTGCACCGGACGCTGCGCGGGCGAGAGCAGCTTAAAGGTGATCGGCACGCGTCCGCCGCCGATCAGCGGCGTCGCCTCGAGACCGAAGACCTCCTGCAGGCGAACCGCGACCGCGGGCGCGCTCTCATCGAGATAGTCGATGCGTACGCGCGAGCCGCTCGGCACGGTGAGGTGAGCCGGCGCGAGGCGATCGAGCTCGCGCTGCTCATCCCAACTCAGCCGCGCGAGCAGCGCATCGAGGAGCGGGATGCGGGCGAGATGCTCGCGACGTGTGACTCCTTCGAGCCATGGCGCGAGCCACTCGCCGGCCGATTCGCGCAGCGCATCATCGGAAAGGAGCGGCCAGCTCTCATAGGAGCCGCCGAGGCGTCGCACGAACGCGACCCGCGCCTGCAGCTCACGCGCCTCGCGCGTCCAGGGAAGCGATTCGATTCCGAGCTGGCGGATGCCCTCCAGCATGGCGGCGAGCGCTTCGTCCCGCGGCACCTCGGGCAGCGCGCTCTCCTCCAGTACCAGGCCATCCAGGCGCAGCACTCGTCGGGCAAGCACCGCCTCGTCGCGCGTACTCCACTCGACCGAGTCGCTGCGCTCCAGCCGGGACGGCATCAGCTCTTCTATATCCCGGCGACTCAGCGGCGCGGCGAGGCGGATGCGCGCATCCCGCTCACGATCATCGAGGTCCACGGCCACGATGAGCTCCTGGCGCGAGAGAGCCTGTGGCTCGGCGAAATGCGCGCCGCGGCCATTCGTCAGCGTGAAGCGTCCCTCCCCGCCCGAGCGCTGCCGGCCGATACGATCCGGGAACGCGAGCGCGAGCAGTCCCCCGGCGGAAGCGCCGCTCATCGCGACACTCCCACCGGACTCGGATGCGCCGAGTTGGCGCAGGAGATCCCGCGCTCCACGGCGAACCCTCTGCAACGCCGTGCGATCGATTCCACCGGGCTCGCGATCACCCCGCAGCGCCTCGATGCGGTCGCGAATGTCGGCATCGCGTGCTCCCGCCGTCCGGCGAAGAAGGTCCCGCTCCGAGAGCAGCGCCGCGATGTCCGCGGCGAGCGCCCCGCAGCCGATCTCCCGTGCGCGCAGCAGCATGTGCGCGAGGCGCGGGTGCGTCCCGAGCCTCGCCATCTCACGGCCATGAGGCGTGATGCGGCCCTCGGCAGTCAATGCGCCGAGACGCCCCAGCACAGCGCGCGCGCTCGCCAGCGGGGCAGCCGGCGGTGGATCGAGCCACCGGAGTGTGGCCGCATCGCGGGCTCCCCAGCCCGCAAGCTCCAGGGCGAGCGGCGCCAGGTCGGCCTCGACGATTTCCGGAGGGCTGAACGGAGCGAGGCTTCGCTGTGCACCCTCGCTCCAGGCCCGATAGCACACCCCCGGCTCCACCCGTCCCGCTCTCCCCTGCCGCTGCTCCGCCGAGGCCCGGGAAATGCGCTCCGTCTCGAGCCGGCTCATGCCTGTCGCCGGATCGAAGCGCAGGCGGCGGGCGAGGCCCGAATCCACCACGATCCGCACCCCTGGAATGGTGAGGCTGGTCTCGGCGATGTTGGTTGCGAGCACGACGCGCCGGAAGCCCGGGCGAGCCGGCATCAGCGCCGCTTCCTGCTCCTCGCTCGAGAGCTCCCCGTAGAGCGGCAGGACCTGCAGCCGGCCCGCGCCGGCCGGCACAGCCGGCAGTGCCCCCTCGAGCAGCGCGCGCACGCGATGAATCTCCCGCGCTCCCGGAAGAAACACCAGCATGTCTCCCGGCTCCTCCTCGAGCGCGCGCCGGACGATTCTCGCCGTGAGCGCCTCGGGAGACTCCTGAGTGCCGCGAGCCGCCCCTGACTCAGGCAGCGGTGGCGGTCCCTTGCCCGCATACCGAGTCTCCACCGGAAAGGTTCTCCCGTGTGCCGCCACGACGGGCGCATCGCCCAGCAGTCTCGCCACGGCTGCGCCCTCCAGCGTAGCCGACATGATCAGAATCCTGAGATCCGGAGTTAGGCTCTCGCGCGCGTCGAGCGCGAGCGCCAGCCCGAGATCCGCCTGCAGACTCCTCTCGTGATACTCATCGAACAGCACCGCTGCGATCCCTTCGAGCGCCGGGTCCGTCTGCAGCATCCGTGTCAGCACTCCCTCCGTTACGACTTCGAGGCGCGTGTCTCGCGACACGCGTGTATCCAGGCGCATCCGATACCCTACGGTGCGCCCGACCGACTCCTCCAACGTCGTCGCCATCCGCAGTGCCACCGCACGCGCAGCGAGCCGCCGCGGCTCCAACATCAGGATTCGCTTGCCCGCCGCCCAGGGCTCATCGAGCAGCACCAGCGGCACGACGGTGCTCTTGCCCGCCCCGGGCGGCGCAGTCAGTACTGCGGAGGAGTGCTCCGCGAGCGAGCGTCGCAGCTCCGGCAGCGCTTCATCTATGGGAAGACCTGAATGTTCGAGAGAGCGCATCGCGAAATGGCTCTTGGCCAGAAGCTCGCCGCCAGGATGGCGGCGCGCTAGCCTACATGGAAGTATTCACGGCGTTCTGGCCAAGAGCCATTTCGTGAGGCGCTCGGAGCACCGGGTCACGAGCGCCACATGTCATAAGCGAACAACAGCCAGCCCAGAATGAGCAACCCGCCGCCGAACGGTGTCACGATCCCGACCCAGGAAGGCGCTCCCAGGCTGAGCGCATAGAGGCTCCCGCAGAAGAGCGCGATTCCCACGAGCAGCGTCCGCGGCGCCGTCACGATCCTGTAAAATGCCGGTCGCCTGGGTGTTGGCTGATCCGGATTCGCCCCACCGAGCAGCGCCCCCATCACCAGCAGGCCCAGGGACTGATAGAACTGAAAGCGCACGGCGATATCGTAGATA
>Ga0134128_10000899_pt1 | contig 40363 bp, 39 predicted proteins | sample KB31754_FD_96462 | JGI IMG/M metagenome (GOLD analysis project Ga0134128, IMG submission 96462) | Terrestrial soil microbial communities with excess Nitrogen fertilizer from Kellogg Biological Station, Michigan, USA - KB3-175-4 | ecosystem: Environmental > Terrestrial > Soil > Unclassified ...
CAGCCGAAACATAGGCCGGACTCCTTTTATTGACCTGTCATAAAAATGACAAAGGGTCCGGCCACGCGCCAACCGCAATTCCACCGGCTCAGTCAGCTAAAAAGTGCAAAAGTCGAGGTCACACGTGTGACATCCCGCGGCTTATTCATAAGCTGATATGAGGAAATGGATTAGATCGCGAATCGTGGCCCAATACCCCTCATTTTCGCGAAAAGCGCGTCATTTTGTGACATTTGGGGACAGGGTGTGCAAGAGGCCCGAAATTAGAGACTCAGACACGAGATGTGCGCGCGGACTTGCGCAGTCGGTCGAGATTATCCAGTTTCAAGTCTCCAGTTTCTAACCCCTGTCATGATGCAACATCCCTCAATGTTGCAAAAAATGTTGCATTTGGTTGCATTTTGTTGCACCCGTTCGACGAGCTCAGGGCGGGCGGCGTTGCATCGGACGGGCGACGCTCCAGGCCCACATTGCATACGCGCGAACGCGGGGTATGATTGCGCTGGAGTCGGGGCGCGTCGCATATTTAGATCGGAATGGGATGACAGGGGTGAGTCTGCCAGTCACACGTCCAAGCGGCCGCGCCATTGTCGTGGCGAACCCGGCGGGTCGTCAGCAGCCTTTGTCGGCGATGACCGCACTGGGCTTCGGCTGCGTCGAGATGGACGATCCGTATGCCGCCATGGCGGAACTTTGCCGCAGGCCGGCCAGTTACCAGGCCCTGGTGCTGAGCCTGACCAGCATTTATCGCGAAGAATTGCAACTGGTCAGCTCCATCAAGCAGCGATTTGGCCATGTCGAAATCTGGCTGACGCAAATCGAAGGACGCCAGGGAGCACTGGCCGACGCGATGCGGCTGGGAGCGGATGGACTGCTGGGCGAAGATGGGCTGCATCGCATCGCGACGCCACGAACTGCAGCGGATGCGGCGCCGGCGCGGGCGCAGAATGTCGCTCCTCCGAAAGCGGAAGCGCCAAGCGAATCGGCCGACGCGGATGAGCCGCAGATTAATGAGCCGGTGCTGACGGCGGATGAGCTTCGCGCGTTGCTCCAGGAACAGCCAAGCTTTCCGCCGCTGGGCGGGATAGAGGAATGAAGACGCGAAAATCGCCACAGCTCAAGAAACGCGATGGGTACGATAAGACATTCCGTACTCGCATGGAAAATCCGCACGCGTTTCGAAAGAACTGGCCCAGGAAAAAGGCGCGGGCCAATCGTGCCGGGCGAGCGGCAGCGCGAAAAGCTTTCGCGCGCGTTGATGTGGAAGAGATGACCGACCAGCTTTTACGCCGCATGCTCAACCGGCGGACGATTTTAAAAAGCGGTGTCATGCCGCTGCGCGAGTTTCTCCGCACGTGCCGAAACGGCGACTGCCAAAGAAGCAAATACATTTCATCAATCAAGAGCACCTGAAGATCATGGTCCGCCTCGCTCAAGAACGTGTCCTGCTCATCGGCGATGCCCAGCGCGACGTGCAAAGTGCGCTGACGCAGGCGATTCCCGGTGCCCAGATCACCAGCGTGGCGACCGTCTTCGACGGCATCGCGGAATTGACTCATGCCGCGTTTTCAACCGTGTTGGCATCGGTTGAGCCGATCGAGCGACGCCCGGAAGCCGCGCTTCGCACGCTCCGTTCGCTGGCCGGCGAGAGCCGACTGGTGCTGTTTGGTCATCCGACCTTGGAAGTGCTGGCGCGGAAGATGCTGGAGTTTGGGTGCGATGATTATGTCATCACGCCGGCCAATCCCGATGATCTGCAGCAGGTTTTGGGGAAGCCGGTGATGCGCATCGCGGCCGCGCCACCGCCGGATGCGCAGCCGGAGGTGGTGCCGCCCAGCGCGCCAGCTCCAACTGCGGTCGCTGAATCGAAGGTGCAAGAGCAAACCGCTGCGCCATCGCATCCGCTGTTGTCGATCGCGGTGGAAGCGGCGTTGCTCGATGCGTTGATGCAAAGCCCGCACGATGCGCCGGCCTTCGCCATCAAAACGCTCAATGCGCAAATCGCGCCGGCAAGTCTTGTCCTTGCCAATACCAAAGACCCGGGTCCGAGTGCGCCAAATGGCATCGTCTATTCGCAGCCGCTTCGCGCAGCGAATGAAGATCTCGGCACGCTGCACCTGATTTTGCCCGACGCGAAAGAGGATGTTTCGCTTCGCGAAGCGCTCGCGCGCATCGCGCCGTCTTTCGCGAAGCTCATCGCCTTGCAGGAGCGTCACAACCGCCTGCAGAAGCTGGCCATCACCGACGAACTCACCGGCTTATACAACGCCCGCTATTTCCGGCATTTCCTCACGCGGATCGTCGATCGCGCGAAGACCATGCGCTTCCCGGTGACGCTGCTTTTGTTCGACATCGACGATTTCAAGAAATACAACGACTCGTATGGCCACGCAGTCGGCGACGAAATTCTCAAACAGACCGCGCAGCTCATGCGCCGCTGCTGCCGCGAGCATGACCTCGTCGCCCGCATCGGCGGCGACGAATTTGCCGTCGTTTTCTGGGACAAAGAGGGGCCGCGAAAACCACTGGAGCCGGGCAAAGTGATCGGCCCCTCCCGCCCGCCGAGCACCCCCTTGCAGATCTTCGAGCGATTCAAGCGCCTTGCCGCCAGCGCCGATTTCAGCGGCCTTGGTACCAGCGGCCGCGGACGCCTGAGCGTCAGCGGCGGACTTGCCGTCTTCCCCTACGATGCCACCGATGTCGCGGGCCTCATCAAAGCCGCGGACGAATATCTGATGTTCCATGCCAAACAGGCGGGGAAGAATTCGATTTATCTTGTGAATGGGGATGATGCCGGGCCGACGCCCGGGTGAGCTGTTCGTTACTTCTTGTCCCGGGCGGTTCAAACGCTTGGTATAATCGCGTCATGAGCACCGAGGAGATCATCGCGGAGTTGCCGCGGCTAAGCGCTGTGGAATTGGCACGAGTTCAGGCGAAGCTCAAGGAATTGGTCGATGCGACTCCGGCCACGGCGCCAACCCAACCGGCCGCTGCGCATCCCGCGCTGGGCATGTGGAAGGATCGAACCGACTTACCCGACGACTCGGTTGAGGCCTCCAAGACGCTCCGCGAGCGCATGATGCGCTTTGGGCACAAATCATGGGACATTGCCTCCAAGGTATGAATTTGCGCAAATGACCCCCAAAATCGACCAGCATCTCTTGAACAAACATACCTGCCCTCTCCTTCAGGGGAGCTAAATGAGAAGGAAGAGCGGGTGGGAGAGGGAGTGTGAGGGAGAGGGCGGGAGAGAAAACTTGAGGCTATATGGTGTCTCTCCCGCTCTTTCCCTCACATCCGCGAATTCCAAAAGTGTCTGTTCAACGACTTCGGCTGGTACAAAGCCAAACGCAGCATCCAGCTTTAAAACGACTTGAATAGCTTCGCAAAATCCCACGGCTTCTGCGGAATCCCGGTGGTCGTATCTGGCCCTCGGCTGGTCTTGCTATCTCGATTGATCGACCAGTAGGACAGCGAGCAAACCCATGGATTTTTATCGGCGAAGGCGTGGAGGACATTGGCATCATCCGTCGTGAAGATTTCGCCGGACTTTCCGTTGGTGCCGATGCAGGGGCAGAGGCCGATCTGGATGGCCGGATCGATCTGTTGAAGCTGGGCGTACGTACTATTCGCGGCTTGGATGCACAGGTCCGATTCCTTTTTGCCGCCTTGCAGGCGACGCGTGCCAAAGTACATCACCATGATGTTGGCCGAGTGAACTTTCAGTCCCTTGACCTTGGCGTCGGCCAATAGATCGCGGGAAGCCTGCGAGAGTCCATCGGGACTGACCGGCAGCGTATAGGTGATCATCAGCCCCGGGGTTTTCCTCTGGATCGCGGCCAACACCGTGTTGCGCCGTTTGCTGGCGTCGGGGTTTTTTGAGAGGTTGTTGCCTTCGATATCAAAATCGAGCCAGGTGAAATGGTACTGATCGATGACCGATTGGTACTTTGCCTGAAGCTTGGCTTCGTCGCTCTCGGCAATCGCCAATTCGCGACCGGCTTCTCCGCCGAAGGAGCAGATCACGTCGCCGCCGCGCTCGCGGATGGAGGCGATCTGGTCGCCGTACAGATTCTGACTCATCGGCACCCGCCCATACCAAGCCGGCTCGTTCTGCCGATCCGCAATCACAAACGCCAGCGTGTAATGCTTCACGCCGATGGCGTCATCGCAATCGGTCATTTTGAAATGATCGCCATTGCCCAGATAGAGGTAAGGAGCAAACACGCGAGCGGGCCAGTCGGCGCGGGCGAGGGAGGTGAAGCCACAGATTAGAGAGGCGATTAGTGCGAGCCGAGATGCATTCATGGATTAGTTCTCTGCCGGGGCCTGAACAAAAGAATGCAGGCAACGGCCGACATGATAAAGCTCAGCCCCATTGGCTCCGGCGCAACCGCATCAGCAAAATCCAAAGTGCCAGTGGGCTTGTAATAGACCATGGGACCGTTTGGCAGGTCTGGCGTGAAAGTCGCGTTGAGCAAAGTGTAAGTCATGTTGAAAGGAACCAAATCTCCGATGGCGGCATTGAACAGATCGACGTTGCCAGGTTCCGAATAGGGGGCAGGCTCGTTCACGGTGAGTTTGGCAAATCCACTCAGATATCCCGTGTCCGAGCCTTCCGTAGCGGTGATCACCAATGGCCCGGTCGAAACAAGCACCCCGTAAGAAGAATAAATGGTGCTATTGAGGCTCAAGTTGTCGTAATCTTCGTCATTAAAGATCACAGTCTCGGTTGGTATGTCGAGCGCATAAGAAATTTGACTACCTGACTGGGTCACCGACGCAACCATTCCAGACGCCGGCGTGGAGCTACTGGAATTCCATTTCCAAGACGTGCCATCATGAAGGTTATATGTGTCCGCAACACCCATGACGAAAAAACCGAAATGATCGGCGACGCTGTATTGCCCCAATCCATTGATGGCGCGCAGGGAAATCGAATCGATCGGCGATAACGATGCAAACGATTGGGCAGACACGCCAATGAGCGCGGCTATCCCGATGACAAATTGCAGAAACGATCGTCGAACGAACATCGTGTCCCTCCTCAAAGAACTGTGAGATTCGAGCCTAACGGCCCCAGTAGAGGATTTCAACGCGCTAATTTCGCCAGAGAGCCACGACTATCGCAACACGTTGCGACCGTCGACAAATCCGTGCCTGCACTTGCTCACCACAGGAGACGCAAAAACGATGAACGCAATCGAAATTATCCGGCACGGGCTGGCCATCTCAGAAAAGCGGGCATTGGGGTTGATGGAGGACATGAAGGATTCGCCGATGACGGTGCCGACGGCCAAAGGCGGCAACCATCCGCTTTGGACGGTGGGGCATTGCACGTTTGCCGAGTCGCGGATCATTGAATCGGTGGCGCAGGGCAAGCCAAGTACGTACGCGCATTGGGCCGATCTTTTTGCGCCCGGCTCGACGCCCGGAGACGACGCTTCGAAATATCCTTCATACGAAGAGCTGCTGTCGGCTTTCAAGAAGACGCGAGCCGGGACGCTGGCGTATCTGGATACGCTGGATGATGCCGGACTCGATGCGCCGGCCAAAGGCTGTCCGCCCGAGCGACAGGCGATGATGGGCACGATCGGCAAATGCTTTTCGCTGCTGATCATTCACCTGAGCTATCACACGGGACAAATCGCCGATTCGCGAAGGATGCTGGGACGAAAGCCGGTGTTCTTTTAGGAGCGGTGCTACTCAGCAAAGTTTAGCCGCCCGGCTTGTCGGGCGCTTCCACTTCGAAGGCGCGAAGCCGCGAAGCGATGTGGGAGCGCGCCACGGCGTAATGGTCAGCGCACTCTTTTCGCGCGGCACGTCATGCTTGCGGCGCAGTCGGAGCCGCTTCTTTCCCATGGCGGTACATCAGGATCATGACATATTCCATGGTGATCAATCCTTCGCCGACCATGGTTTCGAGGAAGGGCAAGAGTTTCTTCACGTTCTCCTGCGTATCGACGATTTCGATGACGATCGGCAAGTCGGTGGACATCTCCAGCAGCGCGGCACGATGAACGACGCTCTTGGCGCCGAAGCCCTCGATGCCGCGCAGGACGGTGGCGCCGGCGAGGCCCAGCTCGCGGGCCCTGTGAAGGATCGCCTCGAAGAGCGGCTTATTCTGGTACTGGTCTGCTTCGCCGATGAACACGCGCAGCAGCACGCCCTGGTCGTTGATGGTCATGTCATTCCTCGGCTGAATTCCGCGCAGCGTCGAAAGCGGTGTTACGGGCGGGGCCACTTCCAGCGATAGCGATGGATGATTGTGGCCGCGGTACATCGCGACAGCGGCGCGCTCGAGCGTCACCAACCCATCGAAAATCTGCTGATCCATCGCATGAGAAAGAAAATCGGTGAGACGCTCAAAATCATCGACGATTTCAACGATCACCGGCAATTGCTCGGTCAGCGACCAGGCCGATTTCTTCAACACGCCCCTTCGGCCAAATCCCATGATGCCTTTGAGGATCGTCGCGCCGGCCAAGTGCTGATGTCGAGCGGATTGAAAGAGGCGCTCATAGGATGGCGCGAATGGCGTGCGATCAGCGCTGCGAAGATAAAATCGCAGGAGGGCACGTTCGCCGGTTAACTGGGTATCGGTCGTGATTTCTTGCTCCGACAAGACAGGCTCCAATCTTCCGCCCATCACCTGATTAGGCTATAGCATTGCACGCGAGCGCACGAGAAAATAACACAGACCACCTCGGGCCAGTCCACATCGAAAATCTCTGTTTCTACCTCGCGGCTTGGCGCGGGTGGTGAAAGGGCATGGCATGTCACAGGCGATCATGGTTCCAATCAGCGGCCAAGGCACCATCACAGACCCCAATGCGGGGACCCTGATTCCCACACTCGCGCAGCCGCCATTCGATTTCACCGACGTATTTATTTACTCGCACGGCTGGTGGACCACCGCCAACGACGCGATGGTGGATTACACCCGTTTCACCGTTGGTTTCGCGACGACAATCCTGCGCGCGGTGGCGGCGACGGCCGCGGGAGGGGCGGCCGGCGCATTCCCAAAATCCGCGCTCGAAATTGGGTTGCACTGGCCCTCGATGGTCAGCGAAGACTCCAACTCCATTATAAATGTCGCCGAGCCGCTCTCGTTCTACAATCGCGCGAAGATGGCCGACGACGTGGGCCAGCACGGCGGCTATGCGCTGATCCGCCTGATCCTCACCAGCCGCCAGTCGGCCAAACTTCCGCCTCCGGTTTTTCATCTGATCGGTCACAGCTTCGGGACAAAAGTCGTCTGCTCGGCGCTGCAGGCACTGGCAATTGATCCGGACATGGCCCCGCTGCTGGCCGATGCACATTTCAATCTGGTGCTGCTCCAGGGAGCCTTTGATAACGACTCATTTGAGCCAAAGCAGGACTACGCCAACGTTCTTTCGGGAATCCCCAATCTCCGCGTGCTCATGACCAAGTCCGGCCATGATACGGCACTGTCGGTGCGATACATTCAGGCGCAGAAGATTAACTTCTTCAGTCATCCCGTTCCGGCAATCGGCGCGATCGGCCCGACGCCAACAACCTATAGCAATGCCAATGGGAAGTGGATCAACATCGACTCTGGATATAACGCACCTCCGGACAGCCTGAACGACAAATTCTACGTCGCCGATCTGACTTCTCTGCACGAGCACGATGGCGCGCCGGTTGACGATACCTCCGGCCATCATTCCGACATCTACCTGCCGGAAATCTACAACCTGCTGACCGCTTTTCTGTTCTAGCTCCGGCCGAGCGCCTGGAGCGCGACGCGCGGATTCATTGGTGGGTCCCATGAACATACGACTGGTCCTTCAGCGAAGCAGGAAACCACCCATCGCGCCTGGCCAGATTGGGGCAGGTGCTGTTGCGACCAATCCTCATATCCAGGCCGCTGCTGAAGCCATCTCCGAGGCCCTAAGGCGGGACCCTTCAGCTCGCCAGCGGATCGAGGAGCTGATGAACCCCAAGAGCCCGGACAACGATCTGGCCGTCTTCAATGGCCCGACAAACCCGGTGCAGGCCGCGTTGGCTCCGCCCGCAAAACCCGGCCCGCCTCCTGCCGCGCCCCTTCCGGGCAAAAAATGGAGCTAAAGCCACCTCCCCTGATCTCCGGATTTCGTTGACGCATTCATCGGGCGGACGTAAAGTGTTTTACTCATGCGTTCCATCCTGGCGGGGCTGCTTATCTTGACGCTGTCAACGGCCGCAATGGGCCAGGTGACGGGGTTTGTCGAGAGCATCGGGTACGAGAACTATTACCGGCCCGAATGCTGGACGCCGATCCTGGTGAATCTCTCTTCGCAGATCAGCGACCCCGAGAGTTATCAATTGCAGGTTTGGCAGGAGGATATGGACCGCGACCGCGTGGTCTATACCAAGGACATCACGCTAAGCCCGCACGTTCAGGACAAGTTCCAGCTTTATTTCCTGCCCCGCCCCACCGATGGCGGCCTGCCTCAGCAGCCGGCCGAGGCGCTGCACGTTCGGCTGGTTGCGCCATTGAAGGAAGGGCAGAAGCCGGAGGACGCGAAGGTCATCATCGATCGGCTGCCGGTGCGGTTTCCAATTGTAAATCTGGAGCCGGACCGGACGATCCTGTCGAGCCATCAGCGTGGGATCAAGCTGGTGCTAGTGGTCAGCGACCGCGGTGAGCAGCCTGCCGTCGGGCAATATGCAACCGCGCTGGGATTGACCGAAGACGCGATGTTCATCCATGTTCCGATTCAGGAACTGGGCGAAAACGTGCTTTATTACAATTCAGTGGATGCCGTGCTCTGGCTGGACGGAGATGCCGACAGCCTGGACAAAGGCGGCGCGCATCGTCTGGAGGCACTGGAGGAATTTGTTCGTGAAGGTGGGGATCTGGTCGTCTGCCAGCCGACGGAGCGATCGCGCATCGCGGCGCTTTCACGATTGCTGCCGGTGGAATTGAAAGATGCGGCGGACAATTGGGAGATCGAATTTGTCGATCGGCCCAAGCTCGATCCGACGCTCGATGCGCTGCCGCAGATGTCGATGGCTCCGCGCAATCGCGAGACCGGCGACGATTGGACGAAACTCAAAGGCCCCTTCAGCGTGGCCCGGGCCAAGAAGCTCAAAGCCGACGCGGTGGTGGCTTACTGGGACCATCAGGATTGGAAGGACGTCGATCACATCAATCCGGATCGCACGCCTTATGTGGTTCGTCATCCTTTTGGGATGGGGGCGGTGACGTGGGTGGCGCAGGATCTGGGCAGCCGGAACTTGCAGGGCGTGAACACCAATGGCGTCTCGCATTGGCCGGTTGTGTGGGACCGGGTTTTCGGCTGGAACAACGACACGTACGTGACCGAGGATTACAGCACGCCCGACAGCACCAGCAAGAAGATTCAGGACCAATACGGGCAGAACTCGATGCCTGACCAGCCGATCGATCTGGGGGTGTCGTTTAAGAAGGGAATGGATTTCCAGGGAAAAGGCGCGGCATATGTCTTCGTCGCCATCCTCTTTTTCATCTTCTACTGGGTTGCAGCCGGTCCGGGGACTTACCTCTTTTTAGCGACCAAAAAACGCAAAGAGTGGAACTGGTTCATGTTTGGCGCATGGGCCTTTGCGGCAACCGCGCTGACGCTCGTTTTAGTACGACTGATTCTGCGCGGAGCGCCGGAAGTGAGGCATCAGACGATCGTGCGCATCGCGCCCAATGAGCCGGCGTATGTGCATAGCCGGATCGGACTGTATATTCCGCAAGATGGATATCGATCGGTCGCGCTGGCGGGCGGAGCGAAGGATCGCATCGAATTCCTTTCGCCCTATCCGATTTTCCCGGGATACTTGGCCGCTTCCGATTTCCCGGCAGCGCAGGATTACGCGATTCCGATTCACGACGATCCGCAGCCGCCGAATATCTCGGTGCCCTACCGCAGCACGCTGAAGAAACTCCAGGCACGCTGGATCGGTGATCTGCAATGTTCCATCGTCGGCGATGTGAAGCTCGTTCCCGGCCTCAAAGGTTATATCGACGGCAAGCTAACCAACCAGAGCGGAGCCGATCTGAAGAACGTCTACTTCATCTTCAGCCACACCGGCTCGATCAACAATCCGCACGACTGGATCATGCACCTGTCGGAATGGCCCAAATCCGGCGCGGGGGCGACGATCGATCTGAACACGCAGTTTCATCTTGCGGTGTCGGCAAGGCAGCCGCAGGCGATGTTTTTGTCGACGTGGATGGATACCACTTATCACTCCTTCCCCAGCAGCAGCTTTACCGGCGACAATGATCGAGGCGATGATTTTGATTCGTCGCCGCGCAAGACGTTCCTCATCGCGAGCCTGATCGACCGGCTGCAACCCGACAAGACACTGCACCAGGTCACCGGCGATGTGACGGACCACAATCGTATCGAGTTGCAACGGCATGGCATCCATGATTTGAATGTCTCATCCGCCATCGGTGCGGGGAATCTAGTGATCCTGGCCGAAGGGAAGGACCGGGAATCGCCGCTGCCGTTTCCGCTGGAAGTGGATGGATCGCAGGTGCAGGGTAAAGGCGTCGTGCTGTATCAGTTTATTTTGCCGCTGGATAAGACGCAGATGAATGCGGCGTTGGAAGATGCGACGCCGACTACAGCCCCAGCCCAGGGAAAGCCGTAGGGTCTGCATCCGTCATATGAGATGGAGCGTATTGCTCGTGAGGTGATTGCAAATGGCCGTCGTCATCAAGACCGTCAACCTGACCAAGCGATACGGCACCCTCGTGGCCCTGTCGAACCTGAACCTCGAAATCGAGGAAGGCGACTGCTTTGGCTTCATCGGTCCTAACGGGGCCGGCAAATCGACCACGATCAAAATCCTCGCGACGCTGCTCCAGCCCACCTGGGGCGAAGCGCGCGTATGCGATTATGTGGTCGGCTATCAATCGCGGCAGATTCGCCCGCTGATCGGCTATGTGCCGGACTATTTTGGCGCGTATGAAGACATGGTGGTGCAGGAATACCTGGAATTTTTTGCGGCCGCGTACGGCATCAATGGATTGGCGCGAAACAAGATCGTCAACGATGTGCTCGAGCTGACCGACATGGCCTACAAGCGCGATGCCCCGGTCGACGGGCTTTCGCGCGGTATGAAGCAGCGCCTGTCCGTCGGTCGGGTGCTGCTTCATGATCCGAAAGTGCTGCTGCTGGATGAGCCGGCGGGAAATCTCGATCCGCGGGCGCGCATCGAGATGCGCGAATTGCTCAAAGAGCTGCAGCGTCGCGACAAGACGATTCTGATTTCATCGCACATCCTTCCGGAGCTGGCGGACCTGTGCAATAAGGTGGGCGTGATCGAACAGGGCGAGTTGCTCTACAGCGGGCCGGTGTCGGAGATCGTCAAGCGCGCTAAGACCGGGACGCTGCTGCACGTGGCGGTTGCGGAGAATCAGGAAGCGGCTGCCGCCCTGCTCAGCCAGGACCCCAGTGTGCTCAACATTGCCGGGAATAATGCCCACCTGGAGATTTCGCTCAAGGAAGGCATCACCGATTACAGCTTCATCCCGCACATGCTGATCGAAGCCGGCTACAAGCTGACAATGCTGAAGGAAGAGGAAGTGAATCTCGAAACCGCATTCATGCGGCTGACCAAGGGGATGGTGCAATAGTTCTTATCTTTCTGTTTCGATTGGATTTACTTTTTTCACTCAGGACGCATTGAGTACGGATGCTGGGCATTGCTGAATATTTCTGGCGACTGATACCGGCCAACCCGATTCTGCTGCGCGTCGTGCAGATGAACGGCAAGCGCCGCCGCGACCTGTTCATCCGCTGCATCTATCTGGGGCTGCTGATTGCCGTCGTCGTCTTCGCGATCGCGACCGGCAACTATGACGTGGGGAACCTGGCCGACCTGGCCAAGACCAGTGCGGGACTGTTTCAATATCTAAGCTACTTCCAGCTTGGTTTGGTGGCGCTGCTGGCGCCGGTGTTTACTGCTGGAGCGATCACGCAGGAGCGCGACAGCCAGACGTACGACATCTTGCTGGCGACTCCGCTGACCAATGGGCAGATTGTCCTCGGTTCACTGCTGTCGCGACTGTTTTTTGTGATCGCGCTGCTGATCAGCGGCATTCCCGTATTCTCCATCACTCAAATTTTTGGCGGCGTCGCGATCAGTTCGATCGTGCAGGCGTTTGGCATTGCCGCGGCGACGGCGTTTATCACCGGTGCGATCGCGATGGCGATTGCCGTTTTCAAAGTGGGCAGCCGGCGCACGATTTTCAGCTTTTACCTCTTCGTCGTCGCCTATGTGGTGGGCCTCTATTTCCTGGACCAGATTCCCTATTTCAAGATTTCGATTCTCAATCCCAACACAAACACCTACGAGCTTTCCAAGACGAGCTGGTTCACCGGCCTCCAGCCTTTCCTGGCGCTGCGGACGATCTTCCACGACAAGGCTTACATTCCGCCGGCGCTGGGAGACCTGCCTAAGAATCTGCAGAGCTGGCCGATCGGTTCGCTGCTTTCCAACCCGGCCGGCTTCTACACCGGCTTCATGTTCTTCCTCAGCTTCGTGTTGATTTCGCCTTCAATGGTGTTCCTCCGCCGGCTGGCGCAGTCGAACACATCGCTTCGTACTTGGATCTTCCAGAAGCTCCGGATCGGCCGTGGCGACCGGACGCGCAAGCCACGCACCGTCTGGCAGAATCCCATCGCCTGGCGCGAGGCCAAGACCAAAGGATCAGCCTCGCGAGCAACGTTGCTGCGATATGCCTTCATCGGCCTTGGATTGGCTGGCGCGGTGGTGCTGGTGTGGATGTTCGCCACGCTCGAAACGCCACAGCTTCCGCATTACATCGATCGCAGCTCGCTGTCTGCCGATGGCAACCTCTTGACCGTCTATGACTCGAAGGGCGGCGCGCCGGTGACGCTCAAGCTGCTGCCTGACACGCAATACACGCTGAACAAAAAGCAGGTGAAGGACATCAATTCGCTGTCGGGCCATCTGATGGTTGAAACGACTGCGCAGAAGGATGAATCGGGCAATGAAATTGGCTGGCTGACGATCAGCGCCTCCGATACGCCTCGCCGGTTGGGCATGAGCCAGACGCGCACGGCTTTGCTTGCGCTGACGATGCTGGAATTTGCAGTGATTTTGCTGATCGTGACCAATGCCGCGGCGTCCACCGTGACGCGGGAAAAAGAAGACGGCACACTCGATCTGCTGCTGACCACGCCGATCACCAGCCGCTATTACATCTGGGGAAAACTCCGCGGGCTGGTGAGCTTTGCTCTGCCATTGGTTGCGGTGCCGGTTGCGAGCGTTGCAATATTTATTGCATATGACATCTACCGCTCGACGATCCTGGAATGGCACAATGGTGATTTCAAATGGATCGTCTTCCCCGAGGCGGTCATCGTTCTGCCGGCGATGCTGATCATCGTCGTCGCATTCGCGGCGATTCTGGGCATGCAGATGTCGCTGCGCAGCCGCAAGACGGTGGTGGCTGTGATGAGCAGCGTCGGCATCGTAGCCGGACTCTGCGCGGGCCTGGGCTGGTGCGGCATGCAGTTCCTGGGCATGAGCAATTCCGGCTATGTCGGCCTCAGTGCCGCCAGCTTCAGCCCCTTTTCGCTGCTGATGATGATGATCGACCCGTGGCAGTACGCCCCCAACGCGTTCTCCGACCCCGACACCTCCGGCCCCCGCCTGGTCATCTTCATTTTCACCGTCATCGCGGTTGCCGCGTATACCGTGGTGGTTTGGTCGATGTACCGGTCGATGGTGAAGAATTTTGATATGACGATTCGAAGGCAATCGAGGTGAATGATTGCCGTTGCACCGATCATTTGTGCTGGCAATTGCCTTGGAATGTGGGAGAATTCGTTCGTGCCGAACCGCAATATTAACATTTCAGATAAGCAAGAAAGATTTATCCGCCATCGCGTGAAGCAGGGTGATTACAGCAATGCCAGCGAGGTTGTGCGAACTGCGTTGCGCCTTCTGGAGAGGAAGGAGCGCGAAGACAAGCTCAAGCTGGAGTTGCTTAAGCGCGCTGTGAAAGAAGGAATGGACGAAATCGATCGCGGCGAATTTTTGGATGTCGAGCCAGATGAGATTGATGGCTTTGTGGACAAACTGGCTGCGAAAGTGCTGAAGCGTAACGGCTGATGCGATTCAAACTCAGATTCTCGACTCGCGCGGCTGCTGAGATGGAAGCCGTTCTCGATTATACGCTTGTGCACTTCGGCAGAACGAAGTTCGTCGAATACACGGATTTGATCCGAGAAGCGTTCGATCAAATCTCGCGGAATCCCTACGCGGCTTCAGCTCGGTCTCGTCCAGAGCTCGGAGCCCACGTCTTCTCTTATCATATCGGCCGACGAGGACGTCGCGCTCGGCACCTGTTTCTCTACCGTGTTTCCGAAGGGTCAGAAGGTCGTGTGCACCTTTTGCGATTCCTGCACGATTCCATGGAACCAACAATCCAAGAGTGGGACGAGATCTGATTTCTCGTCACTCCATCTCCAAACTCGGCAGCTTGCCGTCGAGATATTCCTGGAGAAAACTGGCGGCGGCGAGGGCATCAAGCCGTTGTTTTTTGGCGGCGCGGGTGATCTTTTCGCCGCCACGCTTGCGGTTAATGAGTTGCTGCTCGGCATCGAAGCTGCTGAGCCGTTCATCGACCAGCACGAGTGGCTTAGCTGCCTTTGTGGAAAGCATACGCGCCCACTCGGCAGCCGATCGCGCGGCGGCGCCGATGGTTCCATCCATATTCAGCGGTATCCCCACGGCAAGCCGTTCGACCCCTTCCTTTGCAACGACTTCGATCACCTGCCTCATCGCATCCTCAGGCGATGAGACTTCCAGTACGTCATAAGGCGTGGCGAATTTGCCGCCGGCGTCGCTCAGCGCCAGTCCGACGCGCCGGGATCCAAGATCGATGGCGAGGGTTCTCATTTGAATTTGCGGCAACGCGACCCGCGCCGCGCGATGGAATCCGCTTACTGCGTGCGCGGCTCTTTATCGCGGAGGACTACGTGTCGAGCACCAATTAAATCCAATGATATCTGATAATCCTGGATCGCGCGTGGGAAGCGCTACGTCGAACCTACATGTATCGCTCGGGGAACTTTTCTTTCACGCGATTGACCAGTTCCTTGACGCGTTGGGCTTCGCCGCGCGGGCAGATCAGGGTGGCGTCCTTTGTGTGGACGACGATCATGTCGCTCAGGCCGATGGTTGAAATCAGATGCTCGGGGTCTTCGCTGATGATGACGTTGTCATCGGAATCGAGGAAGACACAGGCCTTGCAGTCGGAGGAGTTGTTATGCTCGTCAGTAGGCAACGTCTCCGCCAGCGCCGGCCAGGAGCCGACATCGAGCCACTGCACCGGCATCTCGACTACTGCCACCAGCGATTTGCCCTTAGCCTGCGAGGCCGGCTCCATCACCGCATAATCGATGCTGATCTTCGGGAGATTCGGATAGGTTTCCTGCAGCGTCGCTTCGCGCTTGGGCGTGTTCCAGTTGCTCCCGATGCTCGCCAATCCCTGGGCGGCCGCTGGAAGATGGGTTGACAATTCACGCAGCACGGTATCGGCCCGCCAGACGAACATGCCGCTGTTCCAGTAATAGCGCCCGGATTCGACATAGCGGTCGGCGGTGGCCTTGTCTGGTTTTTCACGAAACGCCTGCACGCGATAGGCGTTTCCCGCCCCGCTGCCAAGCTGCAGCGCTTCGCCGCGATGAATGTAACCGAGGCCCGTATGGCCATAGGTGGGGATGATGCCGAACGTGACCAGGGCATTGGGATGCGCACCGACTACTTCAAATGCAGTGCGAAGGGCCGCCTGGAATTTTTCGACCGGCGTAATGACATGATCTGCGGTGACCACCGCAAAGACTGCATCCGGATCGCGCTGCCGCAGCACCTCGGCACTGAAGCCGACGGCATTGGCCGTGTCGCGCCCCATTGGCTCGCCCAGCAGGTTTTCCTTCGGAAGCTCCGGCAGATTCTCCATCACCTGCTGACCAAATGCCGCGCCGGTACAGACGTAAATCTGCTCGGCCGGCAGGATTCCCCGCAGTCGCTCGAAGCTGAGTTGGAGCAGGCTTTTGCCCTCGACCAGCGGGAGCAATTGTTTGGGCCGATTTCCGCGCGAAAGAGGCCACAGCCGCGTGCCCGCCCCGCCCGCCATAATCACGCCGTATTGCATAAAGCCTTGGGGAAAATCCGTTTCAGGGGCAGATCGTGCAAAAATTCACAAGACCGACCTTGTCACTCAACCCGCGCCAAACACAGTGTACGAAATGACGCCGCAAAGGCAATGTTGCACGCCCATTCACCGACTCCAATCCCACCGTTTAACTGGCCTTCGCCCAAACCGTTTTCAGCCACGCTGATGGATCTGCGCGAATTGTATCGAGCAGACGACGGGCCAATGGCGATGGCTCGCGAACCCCACGCTCCCACGCCTGCACCCACACGCGCGACACGCCAAGCAACGAAGCAAATGCCGCCTGACTCAGTCCAAGTTTGGCACGGAGTTTTTTCAGCGCCGCCGGCCCATATTTGCCAGGTTCGGGAATACTCACGGTGCGAACGGTGAATCGCTCCTCCAACGGAACGCCTGCTTCAATCGCGCTGGCCAGTTCTCTCAGGCCATGCAGGATGTCGTTAACGGCGCGAGGACGCCGCTTTTTGTTCTTTGCATTTGCGGTCATTGTTCATCTCCTTTCGATGTTTCCTGCGAGGCTCGGCGGATGATGTCCACTATTTTTCGAAGTTCAGCCTTCTCGGCGGCCGTCAGATTGGCCTGCTCATTCTTCGGAAAGACCGCCAGCAGGTAAATCGCGCTGGCTACGCGGATGTAGGCATAACCGATCCGCAACGCGCCGCTTTTTCCGGTGTGACGCGAAGGAGGAGCAAACCTGGTCTTTCTTAAACCACCCGTTCCAGACACTACAGCGCCCGCTTCGGGATTTCGCAGGAGCATTTGCTCCAGGGCCTGCAAATCGTCATCCGTCAGCTTCAGTTGTACCCAGCGGAGGGCAAATCGCGAGAGCTGAACAAACGTCAATTGCATACGTTGTATGCTAGCATACTGCGTATGCATGTCAATTCTTTACCGGGAAGTATTGCTCTCACCGTGATCGAATCGAAGAAATATTTCGTAGTCGTTCATCCAATGCATTACAATCGGCCCATGCCCAGGATCTGCAGCATCGATTCGCGCGGGAAACTGGCTCGCCTGATCTACGGCATCATCCTCCTGATCATCGGCGCGCTGCTGGGTTGGCATGCGTGGAATGTGCATTCCATTGGCTGGTGGATCGGCGCTGGTTGCTGCGCCGCCGGCGGCGCCTTTGCAGTTTATGAAGCGCGGGCGGGCTGGTGCATCGTGCGGGCGATGGGATTCAAGACGCCGATGTGACTAGCGGGATGAAGGCCGTGCGCCGCGCCGTCTCGATCGTCGACCGGTGCGCACCGGCGCGGGCTTGGCCGGCTGCTCATCAGGCTCCTGCAGTTCCTGTTCATGCTGCGGCGGCTTCTCCAGATTCAACTGCGGATACCAGTATTTCAGCACGCCCCAGGAAAGTCCGTCCTCAACCACCACGTGGTCCAGCTTCTTTCCCTTGAAGTCTTTGTCGCCATCGACCCACACGCCGTCGGCATTCCAGCCGGACGCGGTATCGACATCGACAAACGTCGCATTGGGATGCTTTCGAGGATTCGTGTTGCGGGCAAACTGCGGCAGCACGTCCGGCTTGAGCTGCCGGCTGTAGGCACGAACCGAATGGCTCGATTCATCGCGAAATACCAGCACCGGAAGAGAATTGAGTTTCAGATTCAGCGGCGCCGAGCCGATTTCACTGGATTCAACGGCAATGGGATCGACGTCGCCAACGAGCGCAACGCTCATGTCGAACGGATGCTCCAAAATCATCGACGGCATCGGACAGGTCGCCGTGAGGGGCTTGGTGGGAGCCAATACCGCGGCGTGTGCATTTGCGATCGGGGCAAGCACCGACGTATCCGCATGAAGCTGCCGCCATTGGCTCCAGGGCATTTTGAGTGCAGAAATCTCGGTGCCGAAGCCGGCGGGTTTTTCACCTTTGACGGTCATTCCCGTCAGTCCATTGATGAACTGCCCGAGGCGCGTGTTGTAGAGCAGCAGCGCGTTGGCCGGTGTTGATACGATGTCCAAATCGCGGGCGTGCAGATCGCGATGAATTGTCGTGGTCAGCGCGCGATTCGCGTAGGCCGACCAGATCAGCATCAACCGTTTTTCATGATCAGCCTGCACAACGACCGGCGTCTGGTAAAGCTGCGCGTAGGGATAAGCGTAATACGTATCGCCAAAATGGAGGCCGACGACGTAATCGTCATCGTGAACGAAGGAGGCCTGTGCCGCGGGGACAAACGTCGGATTTTCGACGGTCGTCATCGCGCCGACTTCAGGCATCACCGCAAAGCGATGGCCAAACAACGCCAGCACGGGAGCGAGCCCAATTAACCACCAGGCGCGCTTGCGGCCGGAAACAGTCAGCGCCAGCAACCCCACGCAGGCAATCAGCGACAGGCTTACCAGCGGCCACTGGAACTTCCGTGAAAACAGGATCAGTTGAAATCCGTGCTGATATTGCATCCAGCGAGGATCGGTGCCGTAAGCCACGACAAACGCAGGCGCAGCGGCCAGTAAGATGAACAGAAGTGGCAAAAACACGGGGCCGAAGAATACCGCTTGAAAGCGCTAAATGCGAGTAGCGAGAAGGAAACGATGAGGTAATCCTGCCGAGCCCGGCGTGCGCGGTCGCTTGCGGGAGCGCTAAGGTCATGCGCGAAGCCGCAAGCGGCGAATTTGCTTTTGCCCCCCTCTCTTCCTACCACATGATCCATGCGAATCACGCGGCTCGCACCTTCGCCAACGGGTGCCCTGCACCTGGGAAATGCGCGAACATTTCTCGCCAACTGGTTACTCGCGCGTCAGAACGGCTGGAAGATCGTTTTGCGCATCGAGGATCTGGATGGGCCGCGCATCAAGTCCGGAGCGGATCGACAGGCGATCGACGATCTCCGCTGGCTCGGCATCGACTGGGATGAGGGGCCGATCTATCAAAGCAGCCGGCTCGAAACCTACGCCAAAGCGGTTCAACGATTGATCGAAAATGGGCGCGCTTATCCCTGCATTTGCAGTCGGCGTGAAATCGATCTCTCGGCCAGCGCGCCGCATGCCGAGGATGGGTCCAATGTGTATCCCGGCACCTGCCGGGGAAAATTCAAAACGATGGACGAGGCTCGCGCCGCGACTGGAAAAAATCCCGCGATTCGTTTTGCGGTCGAAGAGGAGCAAATCGAGTTCACGGATGCATTTGCCGGCCATCGGATATTCAATGTGAAGCGCGAGCTTGGCGATTTTGTCATTAGCAAAGCCGATGGAACGCCGGCGTACCAACTGGCGGTCGTCGTAGATGATGCAGCGATGGGAGTAAACGAAGTCGTTCGCGGCGACGATTTGATGGATTCAACGCCAAGGCAAATTCTGCTCTATCGCGCGCTGGGCATGGTTGAGCGAATCCCTCGATACACGCATTTGCCGCTTGTGATCGGTGAAGATGGCCGTCGTCTTGCTAAAAGGCATGGGGACACGCGAATTGCCACGTATCGTGAAGCGGGTGTGCCAGCCGAGCGAGTGCTTGCGCTAATGGCGCGATGGTTGGGCATGGAACACATTTCGAATTCAGTATCTGCTGCGTCGCTGCTCGGTTCATTTGAATTGGACCGCATCTCGAAACTGCCCATTGTCTTTACTGGACGGTACGACCATTTTCTTCGCCGAGGTTAGCCGCGACGCGACCGCGGAGCGCTTCTCCGATCGTATGAAGAGAGCGCTTCGCTTCGCGTCGCGGCTAACCGAGGCTGACTGTAATGCTCGCGGAAAGATACGCATCTTCGCATGGCGCGCGGCGGCTGCGCGATTATGATGCGTTGCGGTGATCCAGGGCTTCGATGGATTTGCAAAGCAGGTCATGAGCGGATCGCGCCGCGGCGCGGCGGCTAGCCTGCTGCGCGCCGGGCTTAGCGTGGCTGAGCCGTTCTATACCGCGGGCGTGTCCATACGCAGCCGGATGTATGACCTCGGCATTTCCAAAACCACTCGGCTGGATCGCCCCGTCATCGCCGTGGGAAACCTGACCGCGGGTGGCACGGGTAAGACGCCGATGGTCCGCTGGATTGCGGAAAGCCTCCGAAATCAGGGCCAGCACGTCGCGATCATCGCGCGCGGCTACAAGTCGAAACCGGGAGAATTAGGCGACGAGCAGCGCATGCTCGATCGGCTTCTCAACGGGTCCGGCAAAGAACCGGTGTATTTGGCAGCAAATCCGAATCGAATAGAGGCAGCAACGAAACTACTTGCCGAGCATTCAGAAGTGGATGTGCTGGTTCTCGACGATGCATTCCAGCATCGGGCGGTTGATCGTGATCTGAATCTCGTCTTGCTCAACGCGAGCGAGCCCTTTGGGCACGATCACCTGTTGCCGCGCGGACTGCTGCGGGAACCGATTTCGAGCCTGAAGCGCGCGAATGCGGTTGTTCTCACGCACTCGAACGAAGTCACGAGCGACCGGCTTTCGCAAATCGAGCAGCGGATCAGCAACGTCGATTCGTCAATTCCAATTTATTGCGGCATTCATGCACCCATTGGATTGCGTTCAAGCCAGGTCAACTCCAGCGAACCAGTACACATCCAGTTGAAGGAGCTGCGCGGTTTGCCGATCTTCGCCTTCTGCGGCTTGGCCAGTCCCGATCATTTCCTGCGGCAGCTTGAGTCGCTTGGTGCGAAGGTCGTCGGTCATCGATCGTTTGGCGATCACCATGCCTATCTTCCGCAGGATCTTTCGAGCTTACGGGACCAAGCTCGCGCCGCCAGCGCGCAGGCCCTCATCACCACCGAAAAAGACTGGATCAAATTGCAGGAACTCTCCGGCGCAGCGGAAACCGATCCGCCGATCTGGCGACTGGATGTTCAAATGCAGTTCATGCGGGACGATCACGATCGACTGAGTGCGCAAATCAAATCGACATTGAGCGAAGGGCGCAAAAGATAGTCGCTTATCGCCGACGCGCAGCGGCGTCTTTATCCCTTTAGCCGCTCCTTCCGTGGAGCGCGTCCAGCGCACGTCCCGCGCGAAGGTGTTTCTCGATGATCAGGATCCGCGTCGCTCGGCACTTGGGCGCCACTGCTGCTCCCCATCCCGTCTGACGCGCCCCACGAAGGGGCGGCTAAAGTTGGCGGGACGCCGTTGCGGCGGCGGTGGGAATTGGACACATCTGTGCGCACTTCCCGCATCGCTTTCCGACGCGCGCAAAAAAAGGCTGCACGGCGTGGAGTGATAGAGTCCGTGCAGCCCGGCGGAGGAGGAAACGAGGTCTTTGAAATTGGATTCGTTGCCCTTCAATTCATCCCATGGATCGTGCTGTCCTTACGCTTACTTCTTGCTTGTTATGCCCCATAGCCGCGTTAGAATGTCAGAACAAACCCTGTGCCGCGGCCAAAAGTCCGTGGTGTGGGTGATGCCAAAGAGGGTCAAAAGCCCTGGAGTAACCCTCTTTTTGCTGTTCAGAACCGCTTTTTAATAAACTCCAACTGCACCCGATCGATCCTCGCCTTGGCGATGGAACGGGTGGCTTGGTGCCGTCGGGACGGCGAAACAATTGGCATTCGCCCGCCGCGCTGCGCAGGGACTATGCAAGGCCGCAGTCCTTTTAGGATGTCGAACGGGTAAAGGTTATGCGAATGGTGCGAGGGGCCAATTGGCTGGCGATGTGGACGCTGCTGATTCTCGCGGCAGGCTGCCATGATTTGCCTTCCCGGGCCAATCGCGAAGCCCGATCCACTGCAACGGTTGCGCATTCAACCCCCATTCGGCAAGTGGATTTGCGCAACCCCGCCAGCCCCGTTTCCAGCACACAACCGATCGCTTTGGCTGCCGCACGAAATGAAGGGATCGATTTTGCCGTCGAGCTTCCGCCGGGGACGACCAGCGGCCTGCTGAAAATCAGCCCGCTGAGTTCTGAAACTGGTGGGCCGATCGCATCGGTTCAATACCAGGCCTATCAGGTCATGCCGGTCGCGGTGGATATGGATCGGGCGGCATATGTTCGTCACACCGGGCAAACGACAGCCGCGCGATCGCTTCCGCGCGCCTTAGTTCCACTGAAAACCGAAACCGATGGCGGAATTCCGCTCGCCGGCGTCTTGCATGATCCATCGCATCCTCGATCATTGCTGGGGCCAACTTCAACCGAAGCGCCCATCATCTGGATTGACGTTCATGTGCCGTCGATGACTCCTGCCGGAAAGTATTCGGCGGAAGTCGCACTGCTGCCGACCGGATCAGTTCAGGCGATCAGCTCCATCCCGCTGCATTTAGAGATTTACGATTTCAACATTCCCAACGAGCGGCATCTTCAGATGGTCGGCCGACTCGCGTGGGACCGACTCGAAAGGCTCTACCCCGATCGCTTCGAAACCTTCACGCCTTCCTGGCTGAATCGGCGCGAAGATCGGTATGCAAAGACGCTCCAGACTCTGGATGATCTGGTTCGTCTGGCCCAGGCGAATCGCGCCGAGATGGTGATTCCCGCGCTGCGGCCGATTACCAAATGGCCCGCCAACGGTCCGCCGGAGATCGATTGGCGCGATTTTGATTCGCTGGTCGGCCCGTGGTTGAGCGGAGATGCGTTTGTAGATCACGTCGGACTGCACTTCTGGCCCATCCCATCGGCCGAAATGCTCGATCGATACGATCGCGCTTCGCAATTGGCTTATTGGTCGCAGGCGATCTCTCATTTTCAGCAAGATGGCTGGGCCGATCGAGGGGTCGTCTGGCTCGATAAGAATCTCCCGGGTGCCGTCAGCGCCACTGAGCGCATCGACCTGTCCAATCAGGCAGCTCAACTTCTCAAAAATAACGGCAAGGTGCGGGTTCTGTTGCCGCTTGAGGATGATCAGCTCCAGCTTTTCTCTGCAAATAGTGAAGGCATCCCGCTAGCCGATACCGGCCGGCTCGTGACGACCACGCCCGCGATCGTCTCAGCGCCGCCGATGCGACCCTGGCCGACGAATGCCCCGCGCCCGCGTCACTGGCTGCGCACCGATTCATCCGGTCCCATGCCTTACATGGGAGCCGGCGGCGCGGAGCAGGATGTGCGCGTCTGGGCGTGGCTGGCGTTCCTTCGCCACGTCACGACCTATGGCAACACCAAATCCGATCCCGGCGATGACCTGATCATCTGGGATGCGGTGGCTCCATCTTCTTCCTCGCCCGCGCAAGGAGCCGATCCGACTGAACTGACCTGGTTTTATCCCGGCGCCTGGTTTGGAGCCGACGGCGCGGTTCCAAGCATCCAATTGAAATGGCTGCGCAGGGCCGAGCAGGATTATGAATATCTCCTGATGGCGCGCCAGCGCGGAGAAGTCATCAACGCGCTGCAGATGGCCCGGCTGATGACCAAGCCGGTTGAGCTTTCGCCGGGGCAGAAGCCGGAGCCTGTCTATTCGCTGATGAGCGGGACAAGCGATCCAGCCACTTGGGATCAGGCCCGTGCTCTGCTCGCGCAGACGATTCTGCTTCGAGAGCCGGGCCAGGAGCCTGACCCGGCGCGGCAGCGCGAGGTCTATCTGCGAACGATGCAGTGGGCCGCGCCGCAGGAGCGCCCGCTTTTGATCGCCCGCCAGGCCAACTGGTCCTGGAGCGTTCCCAGCGAATCGCGCGAAGGTGGAAACTGGGTCAATCTGAAGCTCGCTCTGGATATTTACAACGCATCGGAGACGACGCCGGACCAGAACCATCTGCAATGGACGCAAGCTCCGGTCGGCTGGGAGATTCATCCACAGGAGCTGAGCGTCCCGCAGTTGCGCACCTATCACGTGCTGCGCGCGGCAATGGAGCAGCGATTTAATCTCGATCGCGTTTCGCCGCAGGCGCGACAGCCAATGGAAATGCAGTTTGTCGATGGATTCAGCAAGGCCGCCACGCGATTGAAGCTGGTGCTGCCGGTTGCGGCAAGCGACCGGCGCGAAGGCAGGCTCAGCATCGATGGAAATCTCGACGACTGGTCGCCGGAAGATGCGGTGCAGAATGGGCCGATGGTTCGGATGTTCGATCGCCCCGCGATTCAGCGACAGGAGCTGGAGGCGGCATCGACTTCAACGCGGTTGTATTCGTCATGGGCGGCTGAGAATTTCTACCTCGCCTTTTCGCTGGAAGGACTGCCGATCAACGACGGTCATGCTGGACGAAACTTCGTCGAATATCAGCAGCGCCGGGCATGGGGTGAAGATCTGGCGGAGATTCTGATTCAGCCCATCGACGCGAACAATCGCCTCGGGCCGGTGCTGCACCTGGTCTGCAAACCTAATGGCGTGGTGAGCATCGAACGCCAGTCGGCAGCCAATCCTTCATCGCTCGATGGCTGGCAGCCGGTCGATAGTAGCCCGGCACGTTATGTTTCCATCGCGACCGGCGGCCATTGGACCGGAGAAATCGCCATCCCGTGGCGGCTGATCCTTGGCCCGGGCGCCGAGGCGCCGACACTTCTCCGCTTCAACTTCGCCCAACACAAAGCCGCCACCGGTGAAAGCGCAAGCTGGGCCGGGCCAATCGATTTTGGCCGGGATCAGAGCTTCATGGGACTGATTTATCTTCGCTCCCCCGATCAGCGCGGCACGAGCAACATCGTTCAGGGCGGAAATTAAGGTCACACGCGCCTGACCATCTGTGAAGCAGATTCATTTCCCTCTCCCGGTACTCCGGGGGAGGGTTAGGGTGGGGGTTCTTGGGTCTGGCGCGATTAATCGCCCGAACCCCCTCCCCAGCCCTCCCCCGGAATACCGGAAGAGGGAGAAATGCTTTCGCGCCGTCACATCTTCTGCCGGCCGCTGATCGCGTCGGCGAGAATGTTTTTATTGGCGTATTCAATGCTGCTGCCCGCAGGCAGGCCACGCGCGAGGCGAGTGAGTTGAATATTGGGGAAGCGCCCGCCGATCAGGCTCTGGATGTAGAGGGCGGTGCCGTCGCCTTCCATGGTGGGATTGGTGCCCATGATCACTTCGCGGACGCTGCCCGACGCGAGCCGCTGCATGAGCGGCTCAATCGTCAAATCGCCCGGATCCATGTCTTCCAGCGGCGAAATCCTGCCGAGCAGGACGTGATAGACACCGCGATAGAGGCCGGTGGTTTCGAGGGCCAGCAGGTCCTTGGGCTGCTCGACGAGACACACTACGCCTTGCTCGCGTGAGGGATCCGCGCAGATGTTGCACGGGTCCTGCTCGGTGAGGTTGTAGCAAATCGAGCAATGTTTGATTCGCGCTTTGACGTCGCGAATCGCATCAGCAAGTCGAAGCGCATCCTCCGGATTCTGCTTGAGCAAATGAAATGCGATGCGCTCCGCCGACCGCATCCCAATGCCGGGCAGGCGAGCCAGTTCGTTCATGAGATTTTGAATGCTTTGCGTGTAATTGGCCATCCGGCGGGATTATAGGTGGAACTCGCGCTGGATGCGCGCCGCTCGTGGATGAACTTTTTCAGCGCCAAGGACGCCAAGGAGCCAAGAAAATAAAAGCCTCATTCATATGCGCGAGCCTCTCCCTTGCGGAATGCTGCGACCATTGAACCGGCGCACGCCATAACGATGCTGCCGACCCAAAGCCAATAGCCCAGCGCGTAACTGATGATCTTGGCGTGATTGCCAGCTTCGTCTACGTCAATTTCCTTCACCGAAAGAAAACTTAGAGCCAACCCCAGTGCCGCAAGCGCGCAGATGACCGCCTCGGCACGTCGATATCTAGAAAACGTAAATATCCAAGCCATCAGCAAGGCTGGATTTGCCAGCCAGGCAACGACGCCACCAAATACACCCACCCACCCAATCAAAAGAAGTGCGAGACCTCCAAAATATTGCCCTTCCGGCGCAGGCCAAGCCGTTCGATAAGGGTTCTGCGTCAGACTCGCTAGATAAAGAAGAATGCTCAAGCCCACGAACAACCGTGCACGGCCATCGGACCGCCCGCTCGCGACGTTCGTTTCATAAGCGAGGACCATCTGCCCACCCGCTCCATCTTCGAAATGCATCACAAAGACAGGATCGTATCCAGCTTCCCCGACAGAAACTTCAGCCGATCCAATCCCCCGCCGGGGACTTCGAGGCAGGCCCAGGTGTTGTAACCCACTTCGTCCAGCGCTTTCATGACGGCGGGCCAATCGTTGTCGCCTTCGAGAAGTTCGACGGAAAAACCTTTGCCCATGCCTTCGTTGTTCTGCTTCTTTCGGCTGAATTCCTTGAGATGCAGTTTGAGGATTCGATGGCCGAGGACCGAAATCCACTGCTCGGGCCAGCCATAGGCGATGATATTGCCAATATCGAAATGCCAGCCGATGGCATCGGGCGCTTCGAATTCGTCGATGAAGCGAGCCGCCTCGAGTGGGCTTAGCAGGAAATGGTTCCAGACATCTTCGACGGCAATCTTCACGCCCAATTCGCGCGCGGTGGGAATCGCTTTGCGGATTTCCTCCTGCGAGCGCTTGTAGCAGTCGGCATACGAAACCTGCTTGTTCACCACGCCCGGCACCAGCAGCACGCTGGTGCCGCCAAGCTCTTTGCAGTCGCGCAGGGCGGTCTTGAGCGCCTCGACAGCAAAGGCGCGGGTCTTGGGATTCGGATCGGACAGCGTTCGCGTCCAGTGAACCGAATCGACCATGCCCTCGATGAGCAGGCCAGTTTTTTCGCAAGCCTCTTTGAACTGCGAATTGGGGATCTTCTGCGGGCTGTTTAATTCGACGCCATCGAAGCCGGCTTCTTTGAGAATCTGGAAGCGTTCGAGAACGGTCGAGCCGCCGCCGATCATGTCCCACATGACGGCTTTCTTGATCGGGCGCTTGCGACCGGTTGGCGCGTCTGCAGCTTTGGAAGATGGCGCGAAGCCGACGAGCGGCGTAATGGCTGCCGCCGCGAGGGCGCTGCCGCCGGCCTTGAGAACATCCCGCCGATTCAATGATTGATCCATAGTGCCCGCCTGTTGGAGTTAAGTTTGCGCAAACCGCAAGCGATCTTAGTGTAATTACCCGTCGGCTGCTGGGAATGTTGGCCGATTGCAAAACGCTGCAACCGCCCTCACAATCGCGCTTCATGCCGCCGCGATCATACATTTTATTCGAAGCCAATTACGCGCAGCTCAAAAGCTACAAGCCCAACGTGGCGGTGCTGCCCTGGGGCGCAACCGAGGCTCACAATTATCACATGCCACATGGCACCGATGTGATCGAAGCCACGGCTTTGGCCGAGCGCGCGGCAAAACTCGCTTTTGAAGCCGGGGCCAAGCCGATCGTCCTTCCGGCGATTCCATTTGGAAACAACGCCCAGCAACTGGACCAGGTGGCGACGATCAATATCTCAACTGCGACTGCATCCGCCATTCTGGGCGATGTCGCGCAATCTTTGAAGGCGCAAGGCATCGACCGCCTCGTCATCCTCAACGCCCATGGCGGCAACGAATTCAAACCCATCGTCCGCGATCTGCAGGCGCGGCTCGGCATGCTGATCGTCATCATCAATTTCTTCCAGATGTGCCCCGATGCACTCGATGAAATCTTCGAGGGCAACGCGGGTGACCATGCCGGGCAGATGGAAACCAGCTTTCTGCTCCACGAGCGGCCGGATTGGCTGCAGCTCTCGCAAGCCGGGCCGGGCGATCGCGTGCCTTTTGCTATCGAGGGTTTAACTCAAGCCGGCGTCTGGACGCCCCGCCCCTGGAGCAAAAGCCATCCCGATACCGGCTCGGGGAATCCCGCCGGTGCTTCGGCCGAGAAGGGAAAGCAGTACATCGAAAGGATTTCGCTAGAGATTTCCCGCGTGCTGATCGGTCTTTCCAAAGCTCAAAAAGGTCAGTTGCCATACCTATAAATGCTGAAGATGCGTCGCTTTATCGCAGCAATCGATAAAAAGATCTCGATAAATCATGAACGCCACGCGGCTCGCCCTAGTATCAAGTATCGATGAAATGGCGATCGTCGATCCTTGTTGCTGCCTTATTGGCATTCGGTCTGATTCTGGGCTGGTCCCTCTCAACCCACGCCGGCACGGATGAGTCTGCCACCGTTAAACCTCGCGTCGACTTCGTTCGCGATATTCAGCCCATCTTCCGGGAGAACTGCTACAAATGTCACGGGCCGGAGAAACAGAAGGCCCAGCTTCGATTCGATTCAAAGGACTCAGTTTACGCCGGCGGGCAATCGGGAAAGACGATTGAGCCGGGCCATAGCGCGGACAGTCGAATCATTCATCGCGTGCTTGGATTGGATGGCGATGATCGCATGCCTCTGCATAACGATCCGCTTTCAGCCAAGCAGATCGCGCTGCTCAAAGCCTGGATTGACCAGGGCGCAGTCTGGCCCGACAGCGCTTCGGTGGCCAATGCGAAGATCGAAAAACACTGGGCTTATGTGAAGCCGGTCCGGCCCGCGCTGCCGGCGGTGAAAGACAAAGCCTGGTGCCGAAATCCGATCGATTATTTCGTGCTGTCTAATCTGGAGCGCAATGGAATTGCGCCTGCGCCGGAGGCCGATCGCGAGACCTTAATCCGGCGGGTGAGTCTCGATCTGATCGGCCTGCCGCCCACTCTGCAAGAAGTCGACGATTTCGTTCACGACACCTCACCCAACGCTTACGAGAGGGTCGTCGATCGGCTGCTGGCCAGCCCGCATTATGGCGAGCGGCAGGCGATCCGCTGGCTCGACTTGGCGCGCTATGCCGACTCCAACGGCTACGAGAAAGACCGCGTGCGCAGCATGTGGCCTTATCGCGATTGGGTGATCGACGCCTACAACAAGGACATGCCGTTCGATCAGTTTACGGTCGAGCAACTGGCGGGCGATCTGCTGCCGCATCCCACGCTCGCCCAGAAAATCGCCACCGGCTTCAATCGCAACACGATGCTCAACGAAGAGGGCGGCGTCGACGAGCACGAGTATTACTATTACACCGGCATCGATCGCGTAGACACCACCGCCACCGTCTGGCTCGGCACCACGCTGCGTTGCGCCCAGTGCCATAACCACAAGTACGACCCGTTCACTCAGCGCGATTTCTATCGCTTCCTGGCCTATTTCAACAGCTCCGCCGACGAGACTGCAAAAGAAGGCGGCACCGATCCGCACGACATCAGCGCGCGCGTTCATGTTGATCCACCCGAAGCGATCGAGCTGAAAAAAGAAATCACATCGCTCAAGAAGAAGCTCGATGAGCCGAGCGAGCAGTTGGCCAAGGGTCAAAAGAAATGGGAATCGTCTCAGCAGGCGGCGCGCTGGACGACCTTGGAGATCTGCAGCGCCAAGTCGGCTCAAGGCGCGACACTCAAAGCAGAAGAAGATGGCTCGGTCATCGTCAGCGGCGCCTGGCCCAAGACGGATACCTACACCATTTCCGCCAAGACCGATCTGACCGGCATCACCGCCATTCGACTGGAAGTTTTATCGGATGACCGACTTCCTCAGCACGGGCCGGGACGTTCGGAAGGCGGCAATTTCGTGCTCACGCATTTGAGCGCATCGGCCCGCCCCACGGACAATAGCAGCGAGCCGGCGCCGGTGATTTTCACCCGCGCCTCGGCGGACTACAGCCAGGATAAATATCCGGTTTCGCAGGCGATTTCCGAAAAGATCACGCCCAAGAGCGGCTGGGCGATTTATCCCCGCGTGGGTCAAGATCACGAAGCCGTCTTTGAAATCGCCAACGACTTTGGCTTCAAAAACGGAACGACCTTCACCTTCACTTTCCAGCAGGCATTCAAGCAGATGGCCGGGCATACGATCGGCCGATTCCGGCTGTCGGCGACGACCACGCCTCGGCCGGTGAAGGCGCTCGATGCGCCACGGAACATCGCGTCGATTCTGTCGATCGCTTCAAATGATCGGAGTCCCGCGCAGCGCGATGAGCTGGCCAAGTATTACCGCACGATCGCGCCGGAACTGGAGCCGATTCGAACACAGATCAAGGATCTCCAAAAGAAGATCGACGCCATGCCCAGCACGTCGCTGGTCATGGTGGAACTGCCTCACCCGCGTGATTCCTACCTTCACATCCGCGGTGGTTATCTGACGACCGGCGAGAAGGTCGTGCCGGGAATCCCCGCGATTTTCAAGGATTCGCAAGCCCCGGTTACCGGCCGCGAGCAGAACCGTCTCGATCTGGCGCGCTGGCTGGCCAGCGATGAAAACCCGCTCACCGCGCGCGTCACGGTCAACCGAATGTGGGAGCAATACTTCGGCACCGGCATCGTCGCCACCAGCGAAGATTTTGGCACGCAGGGTGAGGCTCCCAGCAATCAAGCATTGCTCGACTGGCTGGCCTTCGAATTCATGTATCCGTCCAACGGCGCGCATCCCTGGAGCATGAAGGCGATTCATAAGCTGATTGTCATGTCAGCCACCTATCGCCAATCATCCAACGTGACGCCGGAGAAGCTCGAGAAGGATCCATACGATCGATTGATCTCGCGCGGCGCGCGATTCCGTCTCCCCGCCGAGCTGATTCGCGATCAGGCCCTGGCCGTCAGCGGGCTGCTGAGCGAAAAGATGGGCGGGCCGAGTGTCTTCCCGCTGCAACCAGACGGAATCTGGCATACGCCGTACAACGGCGACAAGTGGATCACCAGCCCAGGAGCCGACCGGTATCGTCGCGGCGTCTACACCTTCTACCGCCGCTCCGGCCCCTATCCGGAATTCATGGCCTTCGATAAGACATCGCACGAAGCGATCTGCACGCGCCGTTCGCGGACCGATACGCCGTTGCAGGCGCTGACGACGCTGAACGACCCCGCCTTTGTGCAGCCGGCCGCGGCTCTCGCTAGGCGAATCCTCAAGGAAGGCGGCGACACCGATCAAAGCCGGGCGACCTTCGCGTTTCGCGATGTTCTGATTCGCGATCCGGAGCCAGCTGAGGTGGATCGGCTGGTCAAGCTGTATCAGCAGATGTTGGACAATTACCGGAGTAACGAGAAAGGCGCGAAGGAATTGGCTACGTCCGGTCTATCCGAGCCGCCCGATCCCAAGCATCTGCCGGAACTCGCGGCATGGACGATGGTGTCCAACGTGCTGCTGAATCTCGATGAAACGCTGACGAAGGAATGACGCATTACGTAGCACAGGCTTCAGGCCTGTGGCTTTCGATTCACAGCCTGGATTGCTGTGCTACGAGTGGAGCAGTTGAACATGTTTAAACGATTGACAATCGAACAGGAACTGGCCCGCGAGTCGGCCAAGGCGATGACTCGCCGGCAGCTTTTCCATCGCTGCGCCAGCGGCATCGGCGCGGTCGCGCTGACGTCGCTGCTGAATGAGAATCTCTTTGCCAGCACATTGGCTTCCGATGCCACGTCGCGCAAGGGCGATCCGCTCGCTCCGCGCCAACCCAACTTCGCCCCACGCGCCAAGAACGTGATTTATCTTCACATGGCCGGTGCGCCGTCGCAGCTCGATCTGTTCGATTTCAAGCCCAAGCTCAACGAATTCAGCGGCCAGCCGATCCCGGCATCCTTTACCAAGGGCGAGCGGTTCGCCTTCATCAAAGGCACGCCCAAAGTGCTTTGGTCTCCATATAAATTCGCCCGCCATGGAAAGTGCGGCATGGAGCTTTCGGAATTGATGCCGCACCTTGCGACGGTTGCCGATGAAATCGCACTCGTCAAATCGCTGCACACCACGCAGTTCAACCACGCGCCCGGCCAGCTTTTTGTTCATACTGGCCATCAGATTCAAGGCCGGCCCAGCATGGGATCGTGGGTGACCTATGGCCTGGGCACCGAAAACCGCGATCTTCCCGCCTTTGTCGTTCTGCTTTCCGGACCCAACAACCCCGATGGCGGCCCGGCGCTGTGGAGCAGCGGCTTCCTACCCAGCGTCTATCAGGGCACGCAATTCCGCTCGCAGGGCGATCCGGTTTTGTTCGTCTCCAATCCGCAAGGCGTCAACAGCAGCATTCGCCGCGAATCGCTGGATGCCCTCCGCGATCTCAACGAGCGCGGCTTCAGTCGCTGCGGAGACCCCGAGATCGTCACGCGCATCGAGCAATATGAGCTGGCCTATCGCATGCAGACGACGGTGCCGGAGCTGTCGGACATCGCGCATGAGCCGGCGGAAATTCATGAGATGTATGGCACCGAGCCGGGCAAGGTGAGCTTCGCCAACAATTGTCTGCTGGCCCGCCGACTCGTCGAGCGCGGCGTGCGCTTCGTTCAGCTCTACGACTGGGGCTGGGACACGCACGGCACCGGCGGTAGCGATGATCTGATTCACGCGCTGCCCAGGAAATGCCAATCCATCGATCGCGCCTGCACCGCGCTGATCAAAGACCTCAAAAACCGCGGATTATTGGATGAAACATTGATCGTCTGGGGCGGCGAGTTTGGCCGCACGCCCATGAACGAAGCCCGCAATGGCAGCAAGTTCCTCGGCCGCGATCATCACCCCCACGCCTTCTCCATGTGGATGGCCGGCGGCGGGATCAAGCCGGGCCTGACCCTCGGCGCCACCGACGAACTTGGCTATAACGCCATCGAAGACCCGGTCCCCGTTCACGATCTTCAAGCGACGATCCTCGCCTGCCTGGGTCTGGAACACACGAAGCTCACCTACCATTTCCAGGGGCGCGACTATCGGCTGACCGATGTGTACGGAAATGTGGTGAATAAGTTGATGGTGTGAGAAAATGGCGCGGCCCTGGGAGGGACGCCGCACCTTTGCGCCAAGGACGCCAAGAAGCCAAGAGCGCCAAGAGAATTCTTCTTTAAGATTTTCTTCTTGGCGCCCTTGGCTCCTTGGCGTCCTTGGCGCTTTGAGATCGCGTGGCTCGCATCAGCACCTTCGCGTGCACACTTCGCGTGCGTCGCCTAAGATTCCTTCGCTTGAATCGCACTCGCATCAAAATTTGCGGGATCACGCGCGCCGAAGATGCCTTGACGGCTGCGCGCGCCGGGGCCGACGCGATCGGCATGGTCTTCTATCCCGGTGCGAAGCGCTGCATTTCGATCGACCGCGCCAAAGAGATTCTTTGCAGCCTTCCACCCTTCGTGACACCGGTCGGACTGTTTGTCGATCAGCCGATCGATGAAGTCCGCGCGATCGCAAACGCGCTGGGCTTGCGCCACCTTCAGTTCAATGGACATGAAGAGCCACAGGCGATCGTGGAATTGAGGGACTTCGTCATCATCAAAGCCATTCGCGTCGCCCGCGACTCATTCACAGCGGAACTCGCCCGATGGCGCGAAGCGATCGCCCGACACTCCCTCTCCCATCTCCGCGGCCTCGTCCTGGAAACCGCGTCGGCTCATCCCGGCGGCTCAGGAATGGAAAATGATTGGGAAGCCGTGCATCAGGCGATCCAGCAAGGCGCCTTCGCCGGGCATCCCCCCATCATTGCAGCAGGAGGCCTCACTCCGAATAACGTCGCCGACGTTGTGCGACGTATTAATCCCTGGGCCGTCGATGTCAGCAGCGGCGTCGAAGAATCCTTCGGAATAAAATCCGCCGAAAAGATCGAAGCATTCGTGAACGCCGTCCGCGGGGCTCAATAAAGCCCTCTTTCAATCTGCGTTCATCCGCGTTTATCTGCGGTTAATTCTCTTCTACCCAATCACCAAATTATCCCGATGCACCACTTCGTCATACGCGGCTTCGGCAAGCAGCGCCCTTACTTCCGACGTCTTCTTCCCGCGGATTTGGGCGATATCCCGCGCGGAATAATTGCTCAAGCCTCGCGCAACGGGCGTTCCATCCGCCAGCTCGATCGCAACAAGATCGCCGGGCTTGAAAACCCCTTCCACCCGCACCACCCCCGCTGGCAGAAGGCTTTTGTGCTTTTCGATCAGCGCCTGTGCCGCCCCCGCATCGACGATGATGGTTCCCGCGGGCCGCGCGCTTCCGATCCAGCGAATGCGGGATGAAATCTTGCGACCCGTCGGCGCAAAGAGCGTCCCCAGTTCTTCGCCATCCAAAAGGCGCGGAAGCAGGTCGGGCATCCTTCCATCCCCCACGATCATCACTTCGCCAAATTCGGTGACTTGCCGCGCCGCTTCCAGCTTGGAATTGAAGCCGCCCTTGCCCAGAGCCGATTTTTCGGCGCGCACGAGCGACTTGGCCGCCTCCACGCGTTCGATCAATCGCACCGGCTTCCCATCGCCGTCCAGAATCCCATCCACCACCGAAAGCAGCACCAGCAGATCGGCCCGCAGCGCATGGGCCACCAGCGCGGCAAGAATGTCATTATCCCCAAAGCTGATCCGCACCAGCTCATCGGTGCTGATCGTGTCGTTCTCGTTGATGATCGGCACCGCCCCCAGCTCATGAATCGCGCCGATCGTGTTCCGCAGATTCAAGAATCGAATGCGATCATCGATGTCTTCGCGCGTCAAGAGAACTTGCGCAACCGGCAGCTTGTGCGGCTCAAATGCCGCCGCCCAGGTGTCCATCAGCCGGCGCTGCCCCACCGCGGCCACCGCCTGCAGGCGAGCCAGATCCGTCGGCCTTTTGTCCAGGTTCAATTCCCGAATTCCCGCGCCGATCGCCCCGCTGCTGACCACCGCCACGCGAATCCCGCGCGACATAAGCTTGGCAATCTGCCCCGCCATGGTTCCGATAAACGGCCCATCGAGGCGCCCTTGGCTGTCGGAAAGCAACTGGGTGCCGAGCTTGATGACCACCGTCTTGACGCCGGCCAGGTATTTTTCGCGGGCTTCGCTTTTCATAACTGCCTGATTTGGCGGGGAGATACCATACCGGCCGATCTACTTTACGTCACGGCCTGTTAAAATGGGTAAAGAGTTTTTGCTGCTTCTCCGATAGTTAAAGCGTCGCAAGTTATCCAGTTTAACATGCGATAGTAACCCAAGCGGCACGGATGCCGAAGTTTTTGCTTGAGTCGCAAGCTTTGCTAGTTGGATAGGCAGCTTTCGACGGAGAAGCATCCATGTCCTCCTCTCCCGAACGTTTTGAAGTTCTCTCTCGCCAATATCTCGAGCCGCTCCTGGCCGGCCAGCGCGACGCTTGCCGAAAGGTCATCGAACAGGCCCTGGAATCCGGCAGCGATGCCTACTCCCTGCTGACCGGGCTCATCTGGCCCATGATGGAACAGGTCCAGGGCCTCTATCGCGAAGATCGCATCAACATCAGCAGCTTGAACCTGGCCACCCGCCTGAATCGGTCGATCACCGACCAGCTCACCGCCAAGCTCGAACGCCAGGCGGCCAATAACCGCAAAGTCCTCATCTTCTGCGGCGACGATGAACCCGAAGAACTCGGCGGCCAGATCTGCGCCGACCTCTTCGAAGCGGCCGGCTATGAAGTGCGCTTCGCCGGCGGCGGAGTCCCGGAAGATGAAGTCCTCAAGCTCATCGGCGAAATCCGCCCCGATCTGCTCGTCATGTTCGGTACTCTCCCCAGCGGTGTGCCCTCGGTGCGAAAACTCATCGACTATCTCCGCGAGGTCAATAGCTGCCCCGACATGCAAGTGATGTGCTGCGGCGGCATCTACAAGCGTGCCGAAGGATTAGCCGAAGAAATCGGCGCCGATCTCTTCGCCCCCGACGCGGCTGAAGCGGTGCAAGTCGCCAACGAACACCCCACCCGCCGAGCCACCGTCGATCAACAAACCGTCGGCCGGACACGAAGGATCCGCAAGGCCGCCCAGCGGAAGCAGCAGACGACGATTCAGCGGACCCCGCCGAATACGACGATCGCGGAGGCGGTGTAAGTCGCAAGCAAATTGTGAATTGAGAATAGTGGATAGTGAACTGATGGAGCGTTCCGAATTGCGAGTGGCGAATTGAGAATCGGATTGAATTCCTAATTCACTATTCCCCATTCACTATTCACTATTTTCTTTCGGTACATGGATGCTGGCCGGTGAATCGCGGAGCGATTCGCTGGCCGCTTTTATTTGCCGCGTCCGGGAATGCCTTCGATGTATCCAGCGCAACCGATAGAATCACGGAATAGCGGCCAGCTTGCAGATTTCTTCAAACGCCCACATCTGGCTATCGCTTGGGGGCACGGGCAGGGCAATTCGAATCGCCGTTCGGTTCCAGCCCAGCATGTGCTTGTAGTATTCCGGAGCGGAAACCGTGCCGGCGGCAGTCAGCGTTTCAATTGATAACCATTCATCCACCCGCCCACGAACGATCCTATAAATATTTGAGTCGGATTTTGAATGATCGAGAACATTCTCGCTGATCGCCGCCTTGCGAATGTCCCTGCAGTAGAGCGCCAGTTCATTGTTCTGCAGGTCTTCCAGCGCGAATAACTGCAATTTGAACTTTCCATCAGGAACAAAAAACCGCATGGCAAGCGTCCCCGCCGTCGGCATCGCCACCGGCGTAAGGCGCCCCAGCAATCCAACCAGATACTTCCAAAGCAATAGATGCTGCGCGTCCTTCTCACACTTGATCAGGTGCCGCTCGACGCTGGCCCGGCCGGTGCCTGCCAGACGGGCGACGACCTCATCAAAATTTCCATCCAAGAGTGGCGACGCGGAGGACCAGTTCATGTATTGGCTTTCTGAAGCTAAGGTTTGAAGCGATGCAATGAAAGAGCGACCGCTTCCGATGCGCGGTCATTTCTCACGTGCACGGTCATCATCATGCGAGAGGACCAGACCCGCGTCCGTTCGGGTGACCGTCAGGAATCGGCTCTGACGCACTCGGTGCGTCGTAACCATCAGCCCGGACATCGAAGGATTATCGTAATCGCCCGAAGGCGATGCAGACCACCAGTTACAGCGGTAGTGGTCGTCAAAGAGCCAGCGGCATGTCACCAGGTCTCCAGGCTGTTTATCGACCATACGAATGATTTCGGCCGACAAATCTGCCGGGCGAGTCGTGCCCGGAGTCGCAAGTACATGATCCATGGATCTCTTTCTGCCGACTTGTGGACGGTCCTTCTTCGATCACCGTTGGCAAGTCGTCACAAAATATTCGGAGGGGGAAAGGCGAGGGAGGCGGGCCGGATAGGAAGAAGCAAAATCGGTTGGCCCAGGCTCAGTCGTCACGTCCGACGATACAGAACTCGATCATAACCCAAAGCACGCTGACAAGCCATGGCCCCCCAAGGCTTAATCCGCGAGCCGCGCGGTTTTCTCTTTCACGCTATTGGGTCGTTGTATGATCCTGGCCTTTGCGCGCCCGATTGCGTGGGCGAGGTCGCGCTCCGCGCGGCGGGCGATCTTCCGGTCCAGCTTTGCCCACCCGCGCTCAGCCTCTTCCCGCAAGCTCTCGGTAGCGGAGCCGGCGGATTTCTTGTGTTTGATTGCTGGCTTTTTCTTTACTCGAAGGGCTTGCGCGGACCGCTTGGCTGGATTTGCCGCTGATTTGGATCGCCTTTTGGCCATTGATACATCCTGGTGCCTCAGGACATTCCTGAATCGCGGCCGGCACGCGACTCAATTAATCTCTGGAGAATACCCTACCCCGCGGAGTGATGATACTCCCGATTTCTGGCCTCGCGGACCGCAATGGGCCGCCCCATCAGTTGGGTCTTATTCAACGCGGCCATCGCGGCGCGCGCTTCCCACTCATGAGTCATCTCGACCAGCGCAAACTCCTTGCCATCACCGACGGACGGATCGATGGGCAGCGAAAGAGACTGCAATCCGCCATGTTTGCGGAAGAGTTGGAACAGATCCTTGCGCGTGATTCCGGCCGCGAGGTTGCCCACGAAAATTCGGGTGCTCATCCATGCTCCAATCTAAAAAAACGCCCGCCAAACGGGAGAAGAGTGGCTCGTACGCGAACAAGAACGGTAAGAGGGGCGAGAGAACCGATCGCGAAAGGCTGAAAAACCGGATGGCTCGGTCGTCGGACGTACCGCAATTATGTTAGCACGTTCCGCGATTGCCCTCAACGGAAATCGAGAACGCCAGCCCGCGCGATCCGCAATTAAATTCGGCTCGACGGAACCGATGAAGCGGCTGACCTACAATCATCGTTGAGCTTAACCGAGGAACATCATGCCAAAAGACACAATCGACCGTGACGGCGGCATCGATTTCCCCGCGTCCCCGCGATCATGCAAACACGAAGTGATTACCCGGGGTGATGAGTTTCCCGAACTGGATAAGCCGCAATTACTCGATCTGCATGCGGCACACGTGCAGATGGAAAGTCTCCCATTCGATCGTCGAATGTCGGCCAAGCGCCATCTCCATCGAATTGGATCGGCCGCGGGCGCGCGATTGCGATCGGAGAATTTCGCGGATTTCATCCGCCAGGCGATCGAACTGGCCAACTCCGATCAATAAAGAACGGCGGATCGTTCCCATTTTCCGCAACTAACCAGACAGAGGGGTTTGCACGTCTCATCCATTTTGCCCGCCTCAGAACTACAAGGCTGGCCAGCAAGGAATTTATGAATGGCTCGATCGAGTTGACGGGTCCCACGGCTGCGGCAGCCATCACGGCCGCCGTATCGATTGTCACCGAAGTGGCCCGCCAGTCTCTCTCCCGCACACCGTCGGCGGAAGTATCCAACCATCTGGCCGCCCGAACCGGCCAACTCGCCCGGATCATCCTGGAAGCGTTCCATCGCGACCCAGCAGATGTTCCACCCGCAAGCGCCAGCACGCCAACCCAGCCCGCCCAGCCGCAACCGGCCCCCCGCACCGAGCCCGTCCCCGGCGGCGTCGGGTGGTAGCCGGAAGCGGCCGAAAAAAAATGATGGATATCGAGCCGCTGCGATCGCACAGGGAAATGTGCGGGTTGGTCGCGGTCAGCCTGAACTCTTGAATACCACGCGGCCGAGGGCGAACAGGTGGCCAATGATCACCCCACCCGCCGCGCGACGGTCGATCAACAAACCGTTGGCCGCACGCGAAGGATCCGCAAAGCCGCCCAGCGGAAGCAACAGACCACGATCACGCGAACGCCGCCGAATACGACGATCGCGGAAGCGGTGTAAGAGACGCTGACGTCGATTGAGAATTGAGAATAGTGGATAGTGAATTGAAGGAGCGTTTGGAATTGCGAATGGTGAATTGAATTCACTATTCATAATTCACTATTCACTATTCTGTCCGACACATGGATGCTGGCCGGTGAATCGCGGAGCGATTCGCCGGCTGCTTTTATTTGGGGCAATTATTCCATCGCGGGCCGCCGAAGAGCCGGCACAGAATCCGGTGCAAAGTGACAGCTATCAGCCGGACATTTATCATCAAAGCGCAAATCGCGGATGGAGCTGGTGCATGAGTTGGCTTTTATTCCTGGATGAGAGCGGACACGATCATCGCAATATGCCCTACGAAGTGCGCGGAGGCATAGCGCTGCACGCATCACGGCTTTGGCCTTTCGTTCAGGCCGTCGGCCGACTGGAGTTGGATTGCTTTGGTACCGAGCTGCGGCAGTTTGGAAAGGAGCTAAAAGGGTCAAAGCTGCTGGACAAGGATCGCTATGCGTGGGCGGCGCAGTCCGAGCTGATGCTGCCCGAAGCGAGAAGGAAGCACTCACGCAGTTTCTTCACTAAGGGGCTGGAGAAGAAGCCGCCGACGAGCGAGGAGTTCACGGCATACGGACAAGCGAGCTTGGATATGGCGCGCGGAGTGTTCCAACTCCTGCGCGAACACGAGGCCGTTCTTTTTGCAGCAGCCATACCACGGAACGTAGCTCGGCCGGACACAAATACAGCAGCTGAATTTCTTCGAAAGGATCAGGTCTTTCTCTTCGAACGATTCTTCTACTTCCTTGAAGGACAAAAGGAGCATGGGTTGCTCGTGCTGGACGAAGTCGACAAGGCGGCGGACCGGCGTTTCGTCGCTCGGGTCGAGTCCTATTTCACAAAAACTCAGACGGGCCGGTATCGAACTCAGTGGATTGTTCCGGCGCCACTCTTCGTTTCATCCGAAATGACTCTCCCGGTGCAGGCGGCAGATTTGGCCATTTACTGCATCAACTGGGGTTTCAGACTGCCGGGCATCGGGATGAATGCGCCAGCCCGTTCCGAAATCGCCAATGAATTCGGGCCATGGCTGCAGCGTCTTCAATTCTGTGGCGAGGGCTATCGAGACGGTGAGGTCTTTCGTTGCTACGGCATTGTCTATGTGCCCGATCCGTACTCCCCGCGTGCAGCGCAATAAAAAAGGAGATAACGCCAGTCAGGCCACCCGAAAGCAGCCCTCAGGCCGAATCTCCATCTGCATTATCGGCGCGAAATGTCCTCGGGTCAAGCGACTTATAGAGCTGAGTCATCCCCAGTTTGGCGCCACGGATTCCGACAGATCCAAGACAGCGGCCAATGCCTTGGGCGGGCTGGCGGTTATTTTGTGCAGCATGATGCATCCGATCGTCCAGATGCTGCACTCG
>Ga0134128_10000900_pt1 | contig 40337 bp, 53 predicted proteins | sample KB31754_FD_96462 | JGI IMG/M metagenome (GOLD analysis project Ga0134128, IMG submission 96462) | Terrestrial soil microbial communities with excess Nitrogen fertilizer from Kellogg Biological Station, Michigan, USA - KB3-175-4 | ecosystem: Environmental > Terrestrial > Soil > Unclassified ...
ACGCCGCCGACCGCGCCGACCGCGCCGCCGACTCCGCCGACCGCGCCGCCGACCGCGCCGACCGCGCCGCCGACGACCACGCCGCCGCCGACTCCGCCGACCGCGCCGACCGCGCCGCCGCCGACCGCGCCGCCGACGACCACGCCGCCGACGACCACGCCGCCGCCGACTCCGCCGACTCCGCCGTGATGACTGAGCAGGAATTTTCACTTATTTCCGCTTCGTGGCGCTGGCGTACTTGGGTGAGAGCCGCAACGGTCCGCGCGATCACGGCGTCGATGGCGTTGCCGTGTTTCCCGGCATTGCCATTTTGCAGTGCGATCAACCGATCGACGCGGCGCAAGGCAAGCTTGTGGCGCACCGGCTCAAGGTTCGCGCCGGGCGTGATGGCCTCAAGAAACGCTTCGGGCCACGCCATCGCTTCGGCTTTCGGTAGACCTTCAAAAATACTGTCTTCAAGCCGTGCGAGCCATTCTGGTAGCCCCAGCTCGATCGGATAGCGCGAATGATCGTAGGCTTCGAGCGTACACCCGATGGCGCAACCCTTCCCGTTCTCCCAACCGATGCCTTGCGTGATGGCATCGGCGGTGCGATGGGCACGAACGCGTGCCAGATATTTGTCTTTGATTGCCTGGTCGCCGTGGAAGGCGCGAAGGTGTTGGGTGGTCATGATCTTTCTCCGGTTCATGCGGGGATGTAGCGGGAGCCGTTCCACACTTCCAGCGCGGCGCGGTCGGGGTTGCGCGTGCTGCGCGCGGCCTGACGCATGGCGTCGTCCGCGTCCATTGCACCGATGAGGATCCAGCCGTAGGGGCTGCGCAGGCGGTAGCTGGTGTAGGGCTCGCACGCGTGGTCGGTGTCGCACGGGGCCGCCTGGACCAGCGGAAACCGTACGCCGGCGCGCTTGCTTCCATCGGATTGCTTAGATGCAAACCGGCAGGCTTCATCGTGCGGCATCGGGTACGCCGTCTGCCGCTGGCGAAAACCGGTGCGGTCGTTGATGGCGTCCACATGGTACAGACGCTGTTTCATGACACCAGCTCCTCGCCGCCCGGCAGCGCGTACACCAGCTTGCCGTCGCGGCGCAGCGGCGCGCGCAGGCCACCGCGCTTCGGCACGTCCAGCTTGACGGGGGCCTGGATGACGGCGTCACCGTAGACGACGGTGGCATGCGGGATGAAGCCCACGGTGGTCTCGGTACCGCCGAAGGACGTGGTGCGGTACTCGGGCTCGGCTTTCATGGTCTCGTCTCCTGTCGGTGGTCGGGGTGGTGGTCGGGGTGGCATGCGCAACACCTGCGTATCAGCGCGAGGCCCAGGAAACGTCGGGCACGTCCAGCGTTTGTATGGGCTGTCGGAACGGCATGAGGACTCCGGCAAAGTCGTGGACAGCGTTGATCCGTACGAGCGCGGCGCCAGAGCCGTTGTGCACGATCTCGGGGCACGCTTTCGCGCCCAGTGCCTTTGCCACCTTGCTGAACGCGGTCAACAGTTCCGGATTGAACTGCGCCGTTTCGCCGGACGGTGCCTGCGGGAAAATGCGGCGGTACTGGGGAAAACGCGCATCGATCGGGTCGAACAGCAGCGAATCGCTCGCCCAGCTCAACCGGCCGGTGCCGTCGGTGATGGTGAGGTCAACGAACTTGACGCCCTTCACCAGCTTCACGAACGCTTCCACGGTGGCACGCGGGATGATGATGATGCTGAACGGTTCCGGGTTGGCCGTGGCGCTGCGGAACACCCCGAGCTTGATGCCGTCCGTCGCGGCCACGCGCGTTTCGTCCGGAAGCGCCTCGACGTAGACGCCGTTGGGGTAGTAGCGCACGTCGTTCTTGCCCGCGCAGTGAATGGCGGCGCACAGGTGGCGGGCGTTGATGGTGGTGGTGGTGGTGACCATGGTCGTTCTCCGGTTGGTGGTCGGGGTGGTGCTGCAAGCCCACCGTACACGCATTGCGTGGCTATGCAAGGCGCGCCGCGATTGGCGTTCAGGACTCGTTCAGTTTATGCCCGCCTTGAACATGCAAAACGCTGCGCGTTGCGCCGAACGGGTGCAACATTGCACGTGTTGCACTGAGCTACGCATACGCTAGCGCACGGTTCGTGGATGCAACGCGGGTGCAACGCGGCGGCGGTTTCGTGGCATGGGGCTAAGCTATTGATTTTTAATAGTTAGCTTCGAATGCAACGCGTATGCAACGCGGATGCAACGCCGCGTTGCAGAAATTTTTAGAGGGACTGCCGCTGCAACGCAACGCGGGGTGTGTCTAGGGACACCCCCGCGGCGTTGCAGTTGCGGTCCGGCGGTCGGCGTTGAAACCAAAAACCTAGAACGCAACTTTTCGCACGTCACCAAACTGGTATGACGGGCGCCGCGCCGTGTTGCCGATGCCCACGCGCGTGACTACACTCACGCCATGGCCCCCCACTACTTTCCCTGGCATGACGCGTTCCTCGCAGCGCTGCGCGAATACCCAGTGCTGGGGCATGCGTGCGAGGTCGTCGGCATCAATCGCGCAACGGCATGGCGCGCACGCGAGCAAGATGCGGCCTTCGCCAAGGAGGTGGAGGACGCGCTGGAGGAAGGCATCGACCGTGCCGAGAAAGAAGCTTTCCGCCGCGGCGTAGAGGGCGTCGAGGAACCTGTGGTGTACCGCGGGGAGCTCACGCCGGTGTGGCGCCGCGACGCGCAGGGTGAGATCCTGCTGGTGGACACGGAGATGCCAGACGGCAGCGTTGAGCGTCGGCCTTCGCAGCTGATGGATGCGCGCGGGCGTCCGGTGTGGCTCACCGTGCGCAAACACAGCGACGCCATGCTCGCCCTTGTGCTCAAAGGCCGTCGCAAGGCCATCTACGCCGATCGCACGGAGATCACAGGCGCCGATGGCGGTCCCCAACGACAGGCCATTGTGGTCGTTACCGGAGTGCCTGACGATTTCGATCCGGAGAGCGTGGCTTGACGGTTATCGACCTTGGCTACCGACCACGCGCCTGGCAAGCCGAATGCCACCAAACGCGTGCGCGCTTCACTGTCCTGGCGCTGCATCGACGCGCAGGCAAAACGGAGCTGGCGTTAGCGGAGCTTGTGGACAAAGCGCTGCGGTGTACGCTCGGGCAAGCGATGTTCATCTACGTGGCACCGCTGCTCAAGCAGGCTAAAACGAATGCGTGGGACCGGCTGAAAGCACGTGTAGAGCCGTTGACCAACGCCGGACTGGCCGTAGTAAACGAGGGTGAGCTGACGATTATCTTCGTAGCCAACGGCGCCAAGGTGCGCCTGTTCGGCGCGGACAACCCCGACTCCATGCGCGGCATGCGACTGGACGGCGCGGTGATTGACGAGGTGGCGCAGGTGAAGCCCGAAACGTGGGAAGAAGTAATTCAGCCCGCGTTAGCCGACCGCCTGGGTTGGGCGCTGTTTATTGGAACGCCCAAAGGCGTAAACCTATTCAGCAAACTGTTTTTTAGGAAAGCGCCGAACTGGCATAGCCGCGCGTATACGGTTTACGACACCGACGCACTGGACCCGGAAGAAGTGGCGCGCTATCGGCGCGACGCATCTGAGGCGACTTTTGCCCGTGAGTACCTGTGCGATTTCACCGCGGCAGGTAACGATCAGCTGCTCAGCCTTATCGACATCATGGACGCCAGCAACCGCCATGTGCCGCCAGCGGAGTACGAGTACGCGCCGCGAATTCTCGGTGTAGACCCCGCGCGCTTCGGCGACGACCGAAGCGTGATCTACCCGCGACAAGGACTGTGGGCCGGCGAGCCCGACGTGTTCCACGGCGTCGACAACATGCAACTTGCCGCCAAAGTGGCGGAAAAGATGGTGGAATGGGAAGCCGACGCGGTGTTTATCGACGCGGGCAACGGCGGCGGCGTCATCGACCGGCTGCGCCAGCTGGGGCATGACGTCATTGAAGTTAACTTCGGGGGTAAGCCAAGCGAACCGCGATTCGTCAACAAGCGCACGGAGATGTGGTGGAACCTGCGCGATTGGATACTGGCCGGCGGCCGCATACCCCAACTGCAATCGCTACACCAAGACTTGGCTGCGCCAACCTACAAATTCGACGCGCAGGACAAAATCGCGCTGGAGTCCAAGGACGACATCAAGGCGCGCGCACTGCCCAGCCCTGACTTGGGCGACGCACTGGCTCTCACGTTCGCGTACACCGTGGCCAAAAAGCGCCCGCTATGGGCTCAGCCCGCCAAACGGGGGGAGTACGATCCCCTGAGCGTGGCCGACCGCTACGCGCAAAACGGAGAACGCCATGGCTATTAGCTTCGCGGTGGAAACCGTCGATGCCATGCTGGCACCGGAGATCCAGGCGATGATGGCGCAGCACCTGGCCGACGTGGCCCCGCTGGACGCCTGGCGCACGCTGGACGCCGGCGTTAGCATGTACCGCCAGTGTGAGGCCGCCGGCATGTTCTACGTCATCGTGGCGCGCGACGGCGGCGTGCCAGTGGGCTATTCCGGCACGTTCATCGGCCCACACCGGTTCTGCGTGGGGACCATCTTCGCCAACAACGACATGCTGTTCGTGGCGCCGGCGTTCCGCGGCACGAACGTGGCGCTGCGCCTCATGCGCGCCACGGTGGCCGAAGCCAAGCGCCGGGGGGCGTCGGTCATGGGCTGGGCCGCCCGTCCAGACAGCCGTTTCGGGCAGATGCTTGCGCGATCGGGCCATGTGGTCGCAGAATCTCTCTACCTCCGGGAGATCTGAGCCATGCCGCAAGCCGCCGCCATATCCGCCATCGTGGCCGCTGCGGCGACCACCTACAGCGCGCTGAACCAGCCCGGCGCGCCGAAGGTGCAGACGCCCACCGAGTTGCAGTCGGCCAAGTCGCCCGATGCCACGAGCGTCCGCAGTGCACTGGCCGGCCCCGGGCAGGGCGGCGGTGCGCAGGGCATCGCGCAAACCTTCCTGTCCGGGGCCGGCGGGGTGAACCCGGCACTGCTCCAGCTGGGCAGCAACACACTGTTGGGCGGCGGCACGTCCGGCTCGTCCAGCACGCCGACGACGCCGGGGATGGGCTGAGTTGAGCCAGCCGACCCGCCAGGAAATCCTCACGCGCCTCGCGGCGCTGCGTACCGAGCGCGAAACTTGGCGAGCGCACTGGGCGGAGATTACCCAGTACCTGCTGCCGCGCAACGGGCGTTACTTCGTACAGGACCGCGACCGCGGTTTTCGTCGGCACAACAACATCTTCGACAACACCGCAACCCGCGCGCTGAACACGCTGGCGGCGGGCATGATGTCGGGCATGACCAGTCCCGCGCGCCCGTGGTTCCGCTTCGGCACGGTGGACCCGGACCGCCAGAAGTCGCAGGCGGCGAAGCTGTGGCTGAACCAGGCCACGCAGATCACGCTCGACATCTTCGCGCGCGGCAACACCTACCGCGCGCTGCACGCGATCTACAAGGAGCTGGGCGCGTTCGGCACGGCCTGCTCGCTGGTGCTGGACGACTACAACGACGTCATGCGCCAGTACAACCTCACCTGCGGTGAGTACTTCATCGCGCAGGACTGGCGCGGGCAGGTGTGCACGGTCTACCGCGAGTTCCAGAAAACCATCGGCGAAGTGGTCGCCGAGTTCGGACGCGACCGCTGCAGCAATGCGACACGCTCGCTCTACGACCGGGGCCAGCTGGACAAGTGGATCACGATCATTCAGGCCATCGAGCCGCGCGAGGACCGCGAGCCCGGCAAGCCGGGCGCGCTCAACATGGCGTGGCGTTCGGTCTACCTGGAGCAGGGCGGCAACGGCGACGAGGTGCTGCGCGAGTCCGGGTTCAAGTACTTCCCGGCGCTGGCGCCGCGGTGGGACCTGGCCGGCGGCGACATCTACGGCAACTCGCCGGGCATGGACGCGCTGGGCGACGTCAAGCAACTGCAGCAGGAACAGCTGCGCAAGTCGCAGGGCATCGACTACATGACGAAGCCCCCGCTGCAGATGCCCAGCGGGATGAAGAACCGAGAGATCGACGCGTTGCCGGGCGGCATCAGCTACCTGGACTCCACCGGCGCGCCGGGCATCCGCAACCTGTTCCAGGTGCAGTTGGACCTGCAGCACCTGCTGGGCGACGTGCAGGACGTGCGCGAGCGCATCAATTCGACGTTCTACGCCGACCTATTCCTGATGATGGCCAACGACAGCCGGTCGGGCATCACCGCGACCGAGGTCGCCGAGCGCCAGGAAGAGAAGCTGCTGATGCTCGGCCCGGTGCTGGAACGCCTTAACAATGAGCTGCTCAGCCCGCTGGTGGAGATGGCGTTCACCCGGGCAATCGAGCACGGACTGTTGCCCCCGCCGCCGGCCGAGTTGCAGGGTCAGGACCTGAACGTGGAGTTCGTGTCGATGCTGGCACAGGCCCAGCGCGCCGTGGGTACCACGACGATGGACCGCTACGTGCAGGCGATCGGCGCGGTGGCGTCAGTGGCCGGTCCGGCCATCCTCGACAACCTCGACCCGGACAAGTACGCCGACGTCTACGCCGACATGCTGGGCGTCGACCCGGAAATCATCGTCCCGGGCGACAAGGTGGCGCTGATCCGCAAGCAGCGCGCGCAGGCGCAGCAGCAGGCACAGCAAGCGGCTATGATGAACCAGCAGGCCGATACCGCGCAGAAGCTGGCGAACGCGCCGACCAAGGGCGGCGGCAGCAACGCGCTGAACGACATCATCAACCAGTACCAGGGCTACGGCGCACCCGACCAGGTCAACGCGCAACCCGGGCAATAGGAGTTCAGGCCATGAAGCAGAAGTTCTCGTACACGACGATTACCGCACGCGGCGCCGACAACGCCAAGCCGATCACCTTCGACTTCGACGGCCTGCCCGTGACACCGGCCGACGCGACTAACCTACCGGATGGCATCGCCCGTGGCCTGTACTGCACCGGCACCGGCAACATCGCGGTGACGCTGGAGTCGGGTGCCACCGCGACGCTTACCACCGTGCCGGCGAACACCGTCATCCCGATTTCCGTGTCGATCGTGGGCGCCACCGGCACCACGGCTACCGGCATTTACGCGCTGTACTGAGGCCAAGGCCATGCAGATCCTGAGCAAGTACATCGACGCGCTGGCGCCCATGCAGTCGGGCGTCGCCGTCACGCCCGGCACGGCATTCGCGTCCCCGCTGGCGCGCGACGGGCATACGCCGCCAACCAACGCGGTTTACGTCGGCGGCGCCGGCAACCTCAGCGTGACGATGGCCGATGGCTCGACGCTCACCTTCGACGGGGTGACGGCGGGGGCGATGCTGAATATCGCCATCACTGCGGTGGCCAGCTCCGGCACGACAGCCACCAACATCCTGGCGTTGTACTGATGGGCATTTCGTCCGCCAGCACGATCACGACGATCCCCCGGTGCTACCACCCCGATGGCTCGGCCGTCACGGTGGCGACCAATACCGTCATCACGACGCCGTGGTATCCTGAAGGCGTACCGCTGCCCAGCCCACAGCAAGGCGCGGCCGACTGGGCCAAGAACCTGGCGCAGAACATCAGCCCCACACAGCAGCCCGGAGTGCTCTGACATGTCCCTCGTGAACCTCGACATCGCGGACGACGACAGCACCCCCTACACGTCTGGCAACGCCGTATCGCAGGCGCCGTGCATCTACCTGACGGCGGCACAGGTGAAGGCGCTTGGCATTACCGAGCCGCCGCGCGCCGGCACGCGCCTGAGCCTACAGGGCCAGTGCATCGTGGAAAGCGCCACCGAGTCGATCGACGGCGACATGGACGACCCGGACGTGCGCCTGACGCTCGTGCTGGAGTACGCCGAAGTCGGCGCCGCCGATGCGCAGCGCGATCCGGGGAAGGCCTTGTATGGCTAAGAAGTGGATCGACAGCGCGACCAAGAACGCGCATGGCCAGTTTCGTGAGAAGGCGCGCAAGGCGGGCATGACCACGCGCGCCTTCGCGGAGAAGCACAAGGATTCGCCCGGGAAGCTGGGCAAGCAGGCGCGCTTGGCGTTGACCCTGATGGGGATGCACTGAGCGCGCATGAGGGAGCATGACCCCACCGATATCCGAGGCGAAGAACGCGAGCAGGCCGAGATGCGACGCAAGACGCAACTCGCTGCGAACCTCGAAGCCGATGACTTCAAGTGGATCATGTCGAACAAGAGGGGGCGCCGCTTCGTGTGGCGCCTCCTTGAAAAGGCCGGTGTGTACCGATCGTCCTTCACCGGCAACTCCGAAACGTTCTTCCGCGAGGGACAACGGAATCTCGGGTTGCAGATCTTGGGCCTCATCCACGCACACACCCCCGAGCTGTACGCCACCATGTTGAGCGAGCAAAAAGACCATGAGCGATCCGAGCGCACAAACGACCACTGACAGCGCAGCAGCTCCCGCACCCGCGGCTCCCGCGCCCGCATCGGCTCCCGCCGCTGCTCCCGCGTCGAGTCCCGCACCGGCATCGAGCCCCGCAGCCGCCCCCGCGTCCGCTCCGGTACCCGCCGCAGCGCCTGCGCCGGCACCCGCTGCCGACTCCAAGCCGGCAGACGCGCCTCCCGGCGCGCCGGAAAAGTACGAGTTCCAGAAGACCGAAGGCATCGCCCTGGATGACAAGGTGCTCGCGAAATACGGCGAGGTCGCCAAGTCGCTGAACATGCCGCAGGACGCTGCGCAGAAACTGCTGTCGGAAGTCGCGCCCGCGATTGCCCAGCAGCAGGCGGACGCGTTCAAGGCAACGGTCGAGGGGTGGAAAACGCAGACCACGGCCGACAAGGAAATCGGCGGCGAAAAGCTCAGCGAGAACCTGGGCTTGGCCAAGCGCGCGATGGACGCCTATTTCTCTCCGGACTTCGTCAAACTGCTGAACGACTCAGGCCTGGGCAACCACCCGGAGATGATCCGGGGCCTCATGAAAGCGGGGCGGCTCGTCAGTCAGGATCGTTTCGTAGCCGGCGGCTCGGGTTCCTCCAACCAAGGGAAATCCGCCGCCGACATTCTCTACGGCTCCCGTTAAAGGACACTAGACCATGGCAACTCTCACCACTGGCGCACTCACCCTCGCCGACTGGGCCAAGCGGTTGGACCCGGACGGCAAGATTCCCGTCATCGCCGAACTGCTGTCGCAGTCGAACGAGATCCTCGAAGATGCGGTTTTCGTGGAAGGCAACCTGCCGACCGGTCACCGCGTCACGATCCGCACCGGCCTGCCCAGCGTCTACTGGCGCCTGCTGAACGCCGGCGTTCCCTCCAGCAAGTCGACCACCGCGCAGGTGGACGAAAGCGTCGGCATGCTGGAAGCCTACAGCACCGTCGACAAGGCGCTGGCCGAACTCAACGGCAACGAGGCGCAGTTCCGGCTGTCCGAGGATCAGGCGTTCCTCGAAGCCATGAACCAGCAGCAGTCGCAGACGATGTTCTACGGCAACGTCGCCACCAACCCGGCGCAGTACACCGGGCTGTCGACGCGCTACGGCGCCATCTCCGGCGCGGGCAACGCGCAGAACATCCTCGACGCCGGTGGCACTTCCACCAACAACGCGTCCATCTGGCTCGTGCTGTGGGGCGAGAACACCGTGTTCTGCACCTTCCCGAAGGGCAGTCGCGCCGGCCTCGTGTTCGAGGACGTCACCACGAACGCGCCCGTGCTGGACTCGAACGGCAACCGCTACCAGGCGCTGCAGACCCACTACGAGTGGAAGAACGGCATGGTGGTGAAGGACTGGCGCTACGCCGTGCGCATCGCCAACATCAACACCGCCAACCTCGTGGCGCAGTCGGCGGCCGCCGACATCGTGGCGCTCATGTCGCGCTCGCTGGACCGCATCCCGAACTGGGGTATGGGCCGCGGCGCGTTCTACATGAACCGCACGATCTACTCGATGCTGCGCGTGCAGGCGCTCAACAAGAGCAACAACGCGCTGTCGATCGAGAAGGGCCTGTCCCAGTTCGGTACGCCGATGAACTGGCTGTCCTTCATGGGCGTGCCGATCCGTCGCGTGGATCAGCTGTTGAACACGGAGGCGAGGGTTGTCTGACGACGCCTAGCCTCTACCCCATTTTCAGCTGGAGCAAACAGCCATGATTCTCGACAACAACGCCATTTTCTCGGGCTCCATCGTGGGTTCCACCGTGACGGGCCAGACCGTCACCGGTACCAACACGACGGTCACCTCCACCAATGTCTACGACCTGCAGACGGCGCGCGACATCATGAAGGGCGACAACCTGGTCGTCCCCATCGAGGTCACCACGTCGTTCAGCGGCGGCACCAGCGTGCAGGCCCAGCTCGTGCAGGCCGACGACGCCGGCATCTCCACCAACGTGCAGGTGCTGTCGACCACCGGCGCCACGCCGATCGCCAACTTGACGGCCGGCACGCGGCTCGTGCTGGAAGGCGGCCGCGTCGATCCGTACCCGAACCGTCGCTACCTGGCAGTCCAGTACGTGATCGTGGGCACCGTCGCCGCCGGCGCACTGTTCGCCTCCCTGCAGCCGAACCAGGGCATCAGCGACGTGCCGGAGAATTACGCTTCCGGCTTCCAGGTCCTGTAAGGAGCGACCGACATGGCCAAGTACCGTGCACTCGTGACGTCCTTCGTCCACAACCGCATCGTGCAGGCGGGCGACGTGGTGGACCTGGATGGCGAAGTCAGCCCCGTCAACTTCGAGCCGGCCGACAAGGCGGCGTCGAAGGCGGCGGAGGTCAAGCCGTTGCCTCTGGAAGTCGACCAGCTCATCACGGCCGTCAAGCTGCATGCCGCCTCGCGCGGCGTGCCGCCCACCGAGGTGAACGAGACCGATTTCGAGGACGTCGCCAAGGAGATCACTCCCCCGCCGACTCCGCAGACACTCATGGCGGCGGCGGACAAGCTGGGCGTGAAGTTCGGCCAGTCGGTCGCCTGATACCCCTCGTCGGGCGTGGTACGTTGAGGGGGCCTTGCGCCCCCTCTTTTCTGTAGGTGGCCAGCATGAGTTCCGAGGTCGATATCTGCAACGATGCACTAGCGGTGGTGGGCGACGCCGCCAACGTGTCCAGCATCAAGCCGCCGGACAGCAGCGCGCAGGCGGGGCATTGCGCACGCTTCTACCCCATGGCGCGCGACCAGCTGCTGGAGATGCACCCCTGGAACTTCGCCACCAAGCGCGCCGCGCTGTCGCTGCTCAGCGAAACCAGCAACCAGTGGCAGTACGTCTACGCGTTGCCCGGCGACTGCATGCGCGCGCTCGTCGTGCTTGACCCCCTGGCGCCGGACGACTTCTCCACGCCGATTCCGCTCTACGGTGTCTACCCCTACCCCTACCCGGGGCAGAACAACATCCCGGCGGTGTACTCGCCCCAGCCGTTCGTGGTGGAAGTCGACACCGCGGGCAACAAGATCCTCTACACCAACCAGCAGAACGCGCAGCTGACGTATCTCGCGGCGATCACCGACACCACGAAGTTCTCGCCGCTGTTCACCGAGGCACTCGTGATCCTGCTGGCGTCCAAGCTGGCCGGGCCGATCATCAAGGGCACCGAGGGGCGACAGATGGCCTCCGCCCTGCGCCAGGAGTTCATCGGCGAGTGGTTCAACAAGGCGGCATCGGCGGACGCCCAGCAGCGCCACACCGCGATTGCGCAGTCCGTCGCCTGGATCGTGAACCGCTGATATGGCTACCCAGCGCACCATGAGCAAGGCGTTCAGCTCCGGCGAGATTTCGCCGGAGATGTTCGGCCGCGTCGACCTCAACAAGTTCACCCAAGGCGTGGCACTCGCCCGCAACGTCATCTCGCAGCCCTACGGCTCGCTGCGCAATCGCACCGGCACGCAGTTCGTCAAGACCGCCGGCGGCGCCAGCGCCAACAAGGTGCGCCTCATCCCGTTCAGCTACAACAACGTCCAGCAGTTCGCCATCGAGCTAGGCGCCGGCTTCACGCGCTTTCACGCGCTGGCGCAGACGCTGCAGGCCACCGCACCGGCGTGGAACAGCGGCACGGCATACAACGTGGGCGATCTGGCAGCTGTCGGCGGCGTGCAGTACTACTGCATCGCCGCTAACACCAATCACACGCCGCCAAACGCGACGTACTGGTATGCGATGCCATCGGATGGTACCTACGAGATACCGAATCAGTACGCCGCAGCAGACCTGTTTTCCATCCATTACGTGCAGTCCGCTGACGTGTTGACGCTGACGCACCCGAACTACCCCGTCACCGAACTGCGGCGCTACGGCGCGACGGACTGGCAGTTCGCGCCCGTCGCCTTTCAGCCTACGATCAGCGCACCCGCGGCACCGACCATCACCACCGGTGGTCCGGGCGGGGGCAACCCGACGTTCCACACCTACGCGGTGACGGCGATTTCTGGTACCAACAATTCGGACGAATCGCTGCAATCACCATCGGTCACCACGGCGGTGGCCATCGACCTATCGGTGGCGGGCAACTACGCCCGGCTGACGCTCTCATCTGTCACCGGGGCGATCCGGTATAACGTCTACGAGAACGTCAACGGCATCTACGGCCTGGTGGGCTCCGTGGGCGCCACCGGCGCGCTGACGTTCACCGACAACAACATCACGCCGAACATCAGTCAGACGCCGCCCTACGTCGATAGCTCCAACTTCAACAGCGGCGCCGGGTACTATCCGCAGGCCGTGGGCTATTTCGAGCAGCGCCGCGCTTTCGCCGGCTGGAACAACTCGCCGCAGGAAGTGATCGCGACGCGTTCAGGCACCGAGACGAGCCTGAACTACCACATTCCGAGCGTGGCAGATGATCGGCTGGAGCTGACGATTGCCGCGCGGCAGGCCAGCTCGATCCGGCACATCGTTCCGGTGCAGGACGTCATCCTGCTGACGGCCAGCTGCGAGTTCCGCATGTTCTCCACCGATGGCAACGCGATCAGCGCGGCCAACGTGAGCGTGAAGCCGCAATCGTACGTCGGCGCCAACGACACGCAGCCGCAGGTCGTGAACAACATGGTCCTGTACTGCGCGTCGCGCGGGGGCCACATCCGTGAATTGGCGTACAACTGGCAGGCGCAGAGCTACCTGACGGGCGACGTCAGTCTGTTGGCGGGGCATCTGTTCGACTACAACGATATCGTGGATATGGCGTTCAGCAACGCGCCGACGCCGATCCTGTGGTGCGTCAACAACAACGGCGCGTTGCTGGGCATGACGTACGTGCCGGAGCAGCAGATCAGCGCATGGCACCACCACGACACGACCAACGGGCTGTTCGAAAGCTGCTGTGTCATCACCGAGGCCAACCCCTACGGCGGTAGCGAGGACTTCCTGTACGTGGCCGTCAATCGGACGATCAACGGCGCGACGCAGCGCAGCATCGAGCGCCTGAGTTCGCGCGCCTTTCCGCTGCCGTCCGAAGCGTTCTTCGTGGACTGCGGCGCGACGTATACCGCGCCCAGTGGCACGTACAGCGCCGCCGGCACGACGCTTACCTGCACTCTCGCGAACCACGGCCTGACGACGGGGCAGTACGTGCCGCTGGCCTTTTCCGACCTGTCGCTCAACCGCAGCTACACGGTGACCGCGGTTAACGCCAACACCTTCACGATCACGCTGGCCAGCGCGCTGACGGAAACCGGCACGATGTCGCTGCCGGCCACGGTCATCAGCGGCCTGACCTGGCTGATCGGGCAAACGGTATCCGTGCTGGGCGACGGCGCAGTGATGCCGCAGGTGGTCGTCAGCAACACCGGCACGATCACGCTGGAACAGCCGGTGAGCACGGCGCAGATCGGGTTGCCAATCACGTCGCAGATCCAGACGCTGCCGTTCGTGTACTACGCCTTCGACTTCGGGCAGGGGCGCCCGAAGGCCATCAACAAGGCGTACATCCGCGTGGTCAACACATCGGGCGTTTACGCCGGCCCGGATTTCGATTCGCTGGTACAGTATCCGCAGCGCACGACGGAGCCCTACGGTTCGCCGCCGGCGCTGATTACGGACGAGCTGGAGATCGTGCTCGACCCGGAGTGGGGAACCAGTGGCGAGTTGTGCATCCAACAGAGCGATCCGCTCCCGCTGATTGTCGACTCGCTCACCCTTGACGTTGACGTGGGGAACTAGCATGCCTTTCTCCAGCACTACCCCCATGGCATCCAACGTCACGTACATGGGTGGCATGGGCATCAACATGCCCGATACCTCCGCGGTCTCCAGCGGGTTCAACACGCAAGCGCTGGCCATGGGCGCGCAGGCGGTGGGCGGTGTGGCGCAGGCGGTGGGCGCCTACGACAGCACCGCCGCGCGCAGGAACATGCTCGGCATGGACGCGCAGATTGCGCAGTGGCAGAGTTCGCAGGCGCTGGCCAGCGGGCAGGTACAGGAAGAAGATTCGCGCCTGCAGAGTGGCCAGCTATTCGGCCGCCAGCGCGCCCAGCTGGCGGCCAACGGCGTCCAGCTAGGCTCCGGCAGCGCGCTCGACCTGCTGGCGGGCACCAAGGTCATAGGCAATATGGACGCGACGACCATCCACAACAATGCGCTGCGCGCCGCGTGGGGCTACCAGACGCAGAGCACCATCGACCGCTACGCCGCGTCCAACCTGAACCCGACGACGACGGGACTTACCACGCTGCTGGGCAGCGCCGGCTCGGTCGCCAACAGCTGGTACCGCTACAACAACGCGATGAACGGCGCCCCGGTGCCCACTTCCTGACGCGAGCGCACGATGCCCACCGTACCCGAACAGACCGTCCCCAGCGTACTGCCCAGCGAGCTACCGGCGCCGCAGGTAAGCCGGTTCGCCTACATGGCCATGGGTCAGGGCGGCGAAGAGCTGCAGCGTCAGGGCGCGGTGGCTGCAGGCATCGGCAACGAGGTGAGCGCCGAGGCCACGCAAACACTGCAGCTGGCTAACCAGGTCCGCGTCAACGACGCGATGAACCAGCTGCGCGAAGCCCAGCAGAACCTCACCTACGGCGATCCGAACGACCCCAGCACCGGCTATCTGGCGCAGCAAGGCCGCGCCGCGCTGGAGCGCCCTGGCGGCCAGTCCCTAGTGGACGAGTATGGCGGCAAGCTGCAGAGCGCCGCGTCGTCCATCGCGGACGGCCTGAGCACGCCCGCGCAGCAGCAGATGTTCCAGCGCGAGGCGCAGGGCCTCGTGACCGGCTTCCAAGGCGAAGTGCAGCGCCACACGCTGCAGCAGTTCCACAACTACGCGCTGTCGACCCAGAGCGGCGCGCTCAAGCTGGCGCAGAACTCCGCCGCGCTGGGCTGGAGCAATCCGGATACGGTGGGCACCTCGGTACAGCAGGCCGAGGCCGCCGTGGTGCAGACCGGACGTCTGATGGGCATGTCGGCCGACGAGATCGAAGCCAACCGTCAGCAGACCGTCAGCGGCATGTACAGCCACGTCATTCAAGCGGCGCTGGAGAACAACAACCCCGACTACGCCCTGCTGTTCCTGAACGCCCACAAGGGCGACATGACGGCCGACGACGTCCTGCGCGTGCAGGGGCAGGTCAATCGCGACGTAGACAGCCGGGTGGCGCTGACGGCGACCACGGCGACCACGGCCAATTTCCAGTCGGCGCTGCAGCCCACCGGCATGGACCGCTTCACGAATTTGATCCTGCAGCAGGAATCCGGCGGCAAGGGCGATCTGCTGCCCAATGGGCAGCCGCTGACGTCCGCCAAGGGCGCCAAGTACAGCATGCAGGTCACGGACGCCACGGCGGCGAATCCCGGCTTCGGTATCCAGCCGGCGCAGTCGGATACGCCGGACGAGTACAACCGCGTCGGGCGCCAGCTGCTCAGCGCCTACGTGCAGAAGTACGGCAACGTGGCACAGGCGGCGGCGGCTTACAACGCCGGTAGTGGCGCGGTTGACGCGGCGATCAAGAACGCGGGCGGCGCGTGGCTGACGCAGATGCCGGCGGAAACCCAAGCCTACGTGGGGAACATCACGCGCCAGTACGACGCGGGCGCCGGCGCGCCGCAGATGCCGACGAAGCTGGCCTTCGTGCAGGATGCTGTCGCGCGGCTGGGCACGAACCCGCGGCCCGAACAGGTCAAGCTCACGCAGGCTGCGGCGGCACGCCAGTTCGATATGCTGCAGACGTCGGTCAAGGAACGGGGCGAGCAGACGCTGAGCCAAGCGCAGCATGCTCTGATTGCCAATCACGGCGACTTCAACGGACTGGACGGCAACCTCAAGACCGCACTGGCGCAAGACCCCGAGAACTACACGAAGGCGCAGGCGTTCGCTACCGCGCTCAGCAAGGACACGACGCAGACGGACCCGGCGGCATACGCCAAGCTGGCCAGCCATCCCGAAGCCATGGCCGCGCTGTCCGACGCGCAGTTCACGCAGCTGCGCACGGTGCTGTCCGCCGCCGACTTCAAGCACTTTGCCGACGAGCGCGGCAACATCCTGAATGGCAAGACGGACAACTCGGCTGGCGCGATCAACAGCCCTGCGCTCAACACCGCACTGAACGAGCGCTTGGCCAACCTCGGTATCAACCCGTCGCCGACCAAGACGGACACCGACAACCTGGCACGTGTGGGCGAGATCCAGAAGTTCGTGCGTGACGACATTTTCGCCCAGCAGCAGGAGTTGGGTCGCAAGATGACGCCGCAGGAAATCGGCCAGCGCGTCGATGAGTTGTTCGCCAAGAATGTGAACCTGCGCGGCCTCTTCGGCCACTGGTCGTCCAAGCCCGTGCTGTCGATGGGCTACAGCGATATCCCTTCCGCCGACCGCAGCAAGCTGGAAGCGGCTATGCCGAACGCCACGGAAAACGACCGCCTCTACAAGTACCAGCAGTGGGTGATGCAGCATGGCCGATAACGCGCTCGCCCCGAACGCCGCGCCCGGCCAGCCGTCGCTGGACGACTTCCTTAAGACCGACACCGCGCCGGTACAAGCGCCCGCGGACGCGCAGTCGCTGGACGACTTCCTGGCGGGCGCCGCGCCCGGCGCGCCTTCGCCCGCGACCCTGCGTAACAACATGCAGTTTTCGGTCAACACACAGCCCGATCGCGAGGCGCAGATCCAAGCGCTCGCAAAGCGGGTAGGTGTGCCCACCGATACAGCGCGGGCGCAACCGGACGCCATCAAGACGCAGGCCGCGCTGCAGCAGTTCCCCGCCGATGCCATCGCCAGCAAATACCCGGAAACGGCGAAGGTTCTGGCCAGTCTCGACAACACGCGCATGCTGCACGACGACGTGCCGAACATGGCGGCGATCGAGGGCACGATGCAGGCGTGGCAACCGTCGTGGGGCCAGCGGCTTTCGTCATGGATCGGCTCGCTGTTCCGCATGCCGGAACTGGAGCGCGCGCAGGCGGCCAACCTTACCGCCGAGCAGCAGCTGGGCATCTCCGCTGGCCAAGCGCGCTCGGCAGTGGGCGGCGAGTCGGAACTGCCGGAGCAGTTCGCCGGGCAGGCCGTGCATGTCGGCACACTGGGCATCGTGCCCAACCGCTTTGGCGAGGCACAGACCACAGCGGGACGTGTCGGCGCCGGCGCCGGTAGCCTGTTGGGCTTCATGGCCGGCGCGCCGATGAAGGTGGCGGCCTACGGCCTGGGCCGACTCGGCGTCACCGGCGCACTGGGCGCCGTGGGCGGCGGTTCCCTTCTGACGTCCACGCTGGCGTCGGCTGGCAATACGGCAGCCACGCTGGGCACGGCGGGCGCCCTTGGCGAGACGGGCAACGCGCTTAACAGCGCCAGCGCCGGCGAAGCCCTGGGCAAGATTGGCGCGGCCGCCGGCAGCAACGCGCTCACTGGCGCCACCTTCGGTGCCGTGGGGCGCTTGCTCCCGAAGAACACGCTGGCGCAGCTGATCGGGCGTGTCGTCGCCAACAACGCCGCCACGGACCTGACGCAAGGCAGCCGCCCCTGGGACGAGCGTCCGGTCGATCAGAAGATCATGGATTACGGCCTGAATACGCTCTTTTCGCTGCACGGTATGCCGCCGGCGGAAAGCGAGGCGATCCAGAACGCTGGCTCTGCGGCAGCGGCGACCGAAGACGCGCAGCGCGTCGCCGGGCTCAGCCAGCTGTTCACGGCGTCCAAGTTCCGCGACCGCGACCCGGAGCAGTTCAAGCAGTTCGTGTCGGACGTCGCCGACCGCGCCGGCACGCCGGACCTGTACGTGGACGCCAAGCAGTTCGCGCAGGTGCTGGACCAGTCGGGCGTGAGCGCCGACGAGCTATCGCAGACGATGCCCGGCGTGGCCAAGCAGATGCGCGAGGGGCTGCAGACCGGGGGCATGGTGCAGCTTCCCATCGAGGACTACGCCCAACACATCGCCGGCAGCAAGGTGGACGAGGCGCTGCAGCCGCACCTGCGCACCTCGCCGGACGGCATGACGTTCGCCGAGGCGCAGCAGTATTACCAGGACAACGCACGGTCCTTTGCCGACCGGGCCAAGGTGGCCGATGCACGCGTGCAGGACGAAGCGTTCCAGCAGTCCGGGCAGCAGGTTGAGGATACCGTGCAGCAGCAGCTGGACGCGACGGGCCGCTTTCCGAAGGACGTCAACAGCGCCTACGCGAAGATGTGGCGCGCGTTCTTCGAGACCACCGCCAGCAAGACCGGCCAGCTCCCGCACGAGGTCATGGCGCAGTACCCGGCCGAAGTGCGCAGCGACCAGCTTACACGCCCGTCACTGGACCAGGGGGCGGCGCCGGAGCGCACCGTCAGCGTGACGGGCTTCGGCGATGTTAAGTTCAACCAGCAGCACGACGTGGAGCTGCTGGGCGGCAGCTCCGACGACGGCAGCACGGTCTACGCGGATCGGAGCTGGAAGCCGGTCGCCAAGCTGCGCATGGCCGATGGCACCGAGAAAGACGTGGACCGCTCGCCGTTTCTTGGCGTGCACGAGCTGCGCGAACGCGCGCTGGAGGACCAGGGCTGGAGCTACACCGACGCGCATAACCAGGCCGAGCGTGAGGAAGATGCCGCCGTGCGTGCGGCCGGCATCGACCCGAAGTCCTACCAGGAAAGCTACGACGGCGAAATCAAGGACGCCGCCAAGAAAGCCGACACCGGCAATCCGCCGCCGGACATCGTGGCCAAGCCCTACGAGCACCCGGATTCCCAGCGCGCCCGCGAAGCGCTAGGCCGCGTGGAGCAGGCCGAGAACAACGCCAGCGGCGAGTCGTCGGCGTCGCTGGAAGCGCAGCATCGCGTGGCCGACGAAAAGGCGGCCGGGCAGACGCGCGCCATCATTCGTCGCGATGGCTCCGTGGAACCGCTCTACGGCGTCGATGCCGTCGACACGCATGCGCGCGCGGGCGAGGTGGTCGTGCAGCATGGCGTAGGCCGCGAGCCGTGGACCGTCCTGTCGCACGGCGACGACTTGTCGCGCGACGTGGCGCGGGGCAAGGTCAACCGCGCACTGGCTGATCTGGAAGGCCTGCGCAGCTACAACCAGCCGTCGCGCGGTTCGATCGCGTTTGACGAACGCGGCGTCGACAAGGGCGCCAGCATCAGCCTGTTCAAGGGCGCAGACCTGTCCACCTTCCTGCACGAGTCCGGCCACTTCTTCCTGGAGGTCTACAGCGACCTGGCGGGCAAGATGGGCACCGACAGCGCGGCGGGGAAGGACATGCAGCGCGTGCTGGACTGGTTCGGCGTGAAGGACGTGGCCACGTGGCGCGGCATGTCGCTGGAGGACAAGCGCGATTTCCACGAGCAGTTCGCCCGCGGCTTCGAGCAGTACCTCATGAGCGGCAAGGCGCCGACCATGGAGCTGCAGAGCCTGTACGGCCGCTTCCGTGCATGGCTCGTGAACGTCTACAAGTCCATGACGCAGCTGCACGTGTCGCTCACCGACGACGTGCGCGGCGTCATGGACCGCATGCTGGCCAGTCAGGACATGATCGAGCGGACGCAGGCGGCGCGCGGCATGCTGCCGATGTTCCACGTGAAACCCGAAGGCATGACCGATGACGCCTGGGGCAAGTACCAGGACGAGCTGCGCCAGTCCACCGAGGACGCCATCAGCGACCTGCAGGCGAAGTCCATCAAGGACATGCGGTGGATGGGCAACGCCAAGGACCGGGCGATCCGGTCCCTGCAGCGCGAGGCGCGCAATGCGCGCGCCGATATCCGCGAGCGGGTGACCCGGCAGGTCGACGACATGCCGCTCTACAAGGCCGAGCGCTTCCTGCGCACTGGCGAGACGGAGGACGCCAACGGCGATGCGATCAAGGCGACGCAGGGGTTCAAGCTGAACACCGACGACCTGCGCCGGATGAACAACCCGGTGGACTTGGCCGACCTGCGCGGGCTCACCAGTCCGGACGGCCTGCACCCGGACCTGGTGGCCGACATGTTCGGCTTCAACTCGGGCGATAGCATGGTGCGCCAGCTGGCCGGGCGCGAACCGCGGCGCGACATGATCGAGGGTCTCACCGACCAGCGCATGCTGGAAGAGCACGGCGAGCTGGTCGACCCGCAGAGCATCGAGCGCGCGGCCGAGAGCGCCATCCACAACGACGTGCGCACTCGCGTGCTGGCGCGCGAGCTGAACGCCCTGGCCAAGGCGACCGGGCCGGCCCGGCTGCTCGCCAAGGCCGCCGGAGAGGCCGCAGAGAGCGCCATCAGCGCGCGCAAGGTGCGCGACGTCAACCCGCGCCAGTTCCAGGCGCAGGAAGGCCGCGCCGGCAAGGCGGCGATGGACGCCATGAAGAAAGGCGACACCGAGACGGCCGCGGTGCAGAAACGCGCCCAGCTGCTGAACAACCAGCTGGCGCGCAAGGCGCAAGACGCGCGCGAGGACATCGCCAAGGCGCTCACCTACTTCAAGCGGTTCCAGCGCGTCAACCCGCTCAAGGCGATGGCGCCGGAAGAGCGCGAGCAGGTGCTGAAACTGCTGTCGGCCTACGACTTCCGCACGAACCCGTCCGCCAAGCCGTCGCGCGCGCAGGAGAACCTGCACCAGTGGCTGGAGTCGCAGCAGCTGGCCGGCTACAGTCCGCTGGTGGACGAGACGCAGCTGGCGGCTACGCCGCGCACCGGCTACCGCGACATGACGGTCAGCCAGCTGCGGGGGTTGTACGACACCGTGCGCAGCATCGAGAAGATCGGCCGCGACAAGCTCATGGCCCTGTGGGACGGGCAGCAGGTCGCGCTGGACGATCTGGTGCGCAACACCTTCGTGCCGAAGATGCAGGAGCGCGGCGACACGTTCACGGCCGACCAGATCTACAGCCACGAGAACAACCGCGACGCCGGCTGGGTGAAGCTGGCGTTCGATCGCATGGGTAGCGCCCTGCGCGCGACAGGCGCCGAGTTGAAGCCCCAGTATTTCAAGGCCAACCAGTTCGACATGCACGACACGCTCGGCCCGTTCCACGAGATGTTCAACCAGGTGTTCGAAGCGAACTATCGCAAGCTGGACCTGATGCGCGAACAGTCCGCCCGTGCCCGCGATCTCGCCGCGACGCTGGGCCGCGACTGGCAGACGTCGATGTTCGACAGCGTGCCCAACGCGCAGCTGGCCGACGCCAAGGCCAGCGAGGAAGCCGGGCGCACCGTGCCGATGCGCCTGACGCGCGACAACCTGATCCAGATCGCGGCACATGCCGGCAACGAGTCGAATTTCGACAAGCTTGCCAAGGGCTACGGCTGGAAGCCGGAGGACGTGTGGGCCTTCCTCGACGGCAAGCTGACGGCCAAGGATGTCGAAGCGGTCAAGGCGCAATGGGGATGGATCAACCAATACTGGCCGGAAGTGAAGGCCCAGTACGAACGGCTGGGTCAGGTCGTTCCGCCGAAGATCGAACCGCGGCCCTACGCGCTGCGGCTGGCGGACGGCAGCACGGTGGAGATGCCCGGCGGCTACATGCCGATCCGGTATGACCCGCTGCGTTCGCGACTGGGCGACAAGCAGCAGGCCGAGCGTGTCGTCAAGGACGGCGAAATCCGATTCGGTTCCGACTTCTTCGGCCGCGATACGACCACGAACGGCAGCATGAACGCGCGCGTGGATGGCTACACCGACGCCATCGACCTGCGCCACGAAGCGCTGGAGCAGGCGTTGAAGGAGACGGTGCACGATTTGGCCTACCGCGAGCCGCTCATCAACGTCAACAAAATCATCAGCCATCCGGAGTTCAAGTCGCAATTTTTCAAGTCCTACGGCCGCGAGCAGTACGACGCGCTGTACACATGGCTGGGCCGCATCGCGAATGGCTACAAAATCGACAAGGAGGTGGGCACGCTTGGCCGCTTCCTGCACTACACGCGCACCGGCATGGTGATGAACGCCATCGCCCTGCGCGCCAGCACCGTGCTCAAGCACGGCGGCAGCGCGGCCATCAAGAGCGCGGGCTACTTCGTGGGCGGTGGCGAGAAGTACTATCTGGCGCGTCAGGCGGCCATGGCCTACGACTACAAGGCGCAGCTGCAGGAGGCCTTCGACAAGTTCCCCGAGATCCGCGCCCGCGCCATGCAGCAGGACCGCGACTACCGGCAGACCGTGGGCAGCCTGTTCAAGCCCGAATCGTTGCGGTCACGTGCCGAGCGTTTCGGCCACGCCGCCGTGGCCTACGCCGATCTGTTCACCGCCGTGGCGACGGCCCATGGCGCCTACGACCGCGCCGTGACCGAAGGCATCCCCAAGAACCAGGGCGGCACCGGCGCGCCTCTGGCGCACGACCAGGCCGTGCGCTACGCCAACCAGGTCGTGCGCGAGGCCCACGGGTCACAGATCGAATCGGCGCGATCCAACCTGATGACCAACCCGCACGAGGGCGTCAAGCTGTTCACGACGCTGTACGGCTTCATGAACAACACGCTGGGGCAGGCCACCGATATGGCCGACGCATGGCGCACCGGCCGCATGTCGCACCCCGTCATCGCGGCGCGCGCCATGGCGGCGCTGATCGTGCCGGCGCTGTGGGCCGGTGTGATCCAGAACGGATGGCCCAGCAAGGACGACTGGGGCAAATGGGGCTCCGAAGCGCTGGCATCCGAAGGCGCCGGCATGCTGCCGTTCGGGCGCGACGTGTACGCCTTTCTGGCCGGCTACCAGCACGCCGGTATCGTGGGCGTGGAGAACTGGCTGCAGGCCGTGGCGCAGCCGGCCAAGGATGCGGCCCATGCCGCCGAAGGCAAGAAAGTGGCCAACCCCATCGCACACGCCGCCGACGCCGCCGGCATGGGCCTGCACATCCCCGGCCTGGGCCAGATTGGACACTCCGCGCAGTACCTCTACAATGTCCACACCGGTAAGGAACGCCCGAAGAACGCGGGGGAACTCGCCGAAGGCGTCCTGCTCGGCCACGGCCAGCGCAAGCACTAGGATCGCACGATGACCATCTCGTCTACCGTTCGCACCGCCGGCCCTTACACGGGCACCGGCCTGGTCAATACCTACCCGTTCGCCTTCAAGGTGTTCCAGGCCGGCGACTTGTTGGCGCAGCAGACCGACACCAGCGGCAATATAACCACGCTGGTGCTCACGACCAATTACAGCGTAACGCTCAACGCAGATCAGAACGCCAGCCCGGGCGGTTCGATCGTGCTGAACAGCAACCTGCCGAACGGCTACGAGCTGATCCTCAGCTCGCAGGTGGCTGAGCTACAGGGCACGTCGATTACCAACAATGGCGGCTTCTACCCGCAAGTGTTGGAGGATGCGCTGGACTATCTGACGATTCTTACGCAGCAGCTGCAAACGGGGCTGACGCAGTGCATGCAGCTTCCTCTTGCCGTGCAGGGCGTCACGACGACGTTGCCCGCGCCCGTCGCCGGACAGCTGATCGGCTGGAACGCTGCGGGCACTGCGCTGGTCAACCTAACGCCCAGTGGACTTGGCGCCGGTTCCGTGCTCGATGTCAACGTGGCTGCCAATGCCGCAATTAGCTCGTCGAAAATAAATTTCAACCAGCCGGCTACCAATCAGTTCTTCTCGCAAAATGGCGCCGTCATAAACCGGTTCAACGACCGCATTTTTTTGGGTGGCGCGACGGCTTCGGATGGATCGATGGGCTCAGGAGGATCAGCTGACTGGGTTAGTCAGTTCTATGAAGCGAATGGCTACGCCACGTTCCTTACGCCGAGCATGCTGTCGGTGGAAACGAACAACAACCCATTCTCCGAGCAGGCGATTTTCGGCGGCGCGCAATCCATGTACGCAACGGCGGCCAACTCGGCGGCTATCGGTCTTTACGGCCTGGGCGTCAACAACAACACGACGTATCAGTCCTACGCGTGGGGAGCGTACATCGAAGGCCAGCAGATTGCCAACACTGGCGGAGGCGCGGTAGGTATAGAAATTTCTACGCGAAACATGGTGGCGTCGCAAAAACTCGATCCCTATAACACAGTACCTTCCAATACGACCGTGGGGTTGCAACTCAGTTGTGGATGTGGCGTGGCCTCGACGGGCCAGTTCGACGGCACAGCCGCGTTAATCGTCACGAGCAACCCTATGACGTGGAACTCCGGTATTGTGTTCCGCAGTGGTTCGGTGACTGTCAACAACTCCTACTCCGAAGCGATGTCTCTCCCCTCGTCGTATGCGATCAACTGGTACGCAGTAGCGGGCGCCGTGGGCGCATCCATCCGTTCTTCCGTAACCAGCACAACGGCGGGGCAAATGATCTCGTTTACCGACGGGACGCTTTACATCACGACGCAAGGCGGACACCCGCTTTTCCAGTTGGGGTCCGATCCATCGTTCGTCAACTTCATCGTCATGAATCCATCGGCGACAGGCGGAGCCGTCAGCCTGGCTGCGTCGGGTTCAGACGCGAACGTTGATTTCAAGCTGGTGCCAAAGGGCACGGGTCTGGTTCAACTCGGAACGGCTGTGCAGAATGCGACGAATTCGGCGAATTTCGTGGCCGGAAAATATATAAGGTTCAAGGATGCCAGCGGCACCACCTACTATCTGCCGGTATCTGCAGCGTCGTGGTAACCAAATACTTCACCAAACAGGAAAACCTCATGCAACTCGACGTCACGCAATCGATCACCGATCTCGACGGCCAAGTTATCCGCACCAACCCCGCCGATCCCGGCAGTGCGCCTTTTACCGTCAGGGCGCTGTTCATCCACGTGTTGTTCATGCCGCGGCAGAGCGATGCGCAGATGACGGGCGAAGCCAAGTTCAAGCGTTTCCTGCTAGCGCAGAAAATCCACGACAACGACACCGTTAACCTGACGGTGGAGGATTGTGCCGAGCTCAAGCAACTGAGCGCCGAGACGTTCGCCACGCTGGTCTACGCGCGGCTGGCCTCGCTGCTCGACCCGCCGGTGAGTTAACGTCGTGGATATCGAACTGCAGGACTGGATTCGCTGGGGTCTGGGCCTTGTGCTAGTGGGCTACGTGCGCTACACGCACATGCAGGTTGACAAGCTGCGCGATCGGCTTGACAAGGTGGAGCACGCCGCGGCTGCGGCTTCGGTCAACAACGAAACGCTCAAGCGCTTGGAGGGCGAGCTGTCGTCGCTCACCAAGGTGGTATACAAGATCGCGGGCCATCTGGGCATTCAAACGGGGGAGTGACCCATGGAAGTCAGCGAGGATCTGGCGGCAGCGCTGCGTCAAACCGTCAACGCGTTGCGAGAAACCCGGGAGGAACTGCACCGGGCGAACGCCCAGCCGGTGCGCAGCCAGGTGGGTACGTCGCACGTCAACGTGGACGGTGGCGGATTCTTCGCCGTGCTGATTCTGTTCGTGTCCGCCATCACGTTGGGCGTGGCGCTGGCCACCTGCTGGAACGTATCCAGCCGCATGGCTACACTGGAGCAGCGGCAGGACGGTCAGCACGACCAGCTTGACGCCATCTACATGATCGCCCCTCAACTCAAGCCGAAGGACAACAGCCATGCCCCGCCATGACCAACCGTCGCACGAAGGCCACGCGTTCGACAGCCGGGAGGCGGCCATCGCCTACCTGCAGTCGCTGCCGGTGGCGCCCGACAGCATCATCATCCTGACCCCGCCACCGAAGAAGTGACGGCATGAACCGGTGGAAGGAGGCGTGTATGCGTCACCTTGTGGACGACTGGAAGCGGGCGCACCACTGGCTAAGCCTGCGCCTGCTTGTCCCGGCCGGCACGCTGGACGGCGCGGCGATGTACCTGCGCGCGTCGCATCCCCTGTGTGGGCAGTCGCTGCCCTACGACCTGCACATGGCGGCCTGGGCGCTGTTGTGGGGCGCCCTCGTCGGGCGACTGGTGCGGCAGAAAGGCCCAAAGCCGATCCAGCCCACCGTGCCGAAGAATCGACCGTGATGGACGCCGCAACGCTCGCCGCCTGCCTTGGTTGCCCGACCACGGTGGCCGTCGACTGGTTGCCGCATCTGGACTACGGCATGTCGCAGTACGACATCGACACGCCGGCGCGGCAGGCGGCTTTCCTCGCGCAGGTAGGGCACGAAAGCGGCGGCCTGAAGTGGCTGACGGAGTTGTGGGGACCGACGCCCGCGCAGCGCCAGTACGAGCCGCCGGCGGACAAGGCGCGCGAGCTGGGCAACACGGAGCCGGGCGACGGTTTCCGCTTCCGCGGTCGCGGCCTGATCCAGGTCACCGGCCGGGCCAACTACGACGCCGTGGGCGCCGCGCTGTGTCTGGACTGCATCCGCCAGCCGGAGCTGCTGGCCGAGCCGGAATTCGCGCCCCTCGTCGCCGCCTGGTGGTGGGCGCAGCACGGGCTTAACGCGCTGGCCGATGCTGGCGACTTCGAGGCGATCACCCGCCGCATCAATGGCGGCCTGAACGGCTACGATGACCGACTGCAGCGCTGGGCTGCGGCCAAGCATGCACTGGGGGCAATCGTATGAACTGGAAGGATATCGCAAGCGACGTAGGCAAGGCGGCGCCACTGCTGGGCGGCCTGCTGGGCGGCCCTGCGGGCGCAGCCATTGGCTCCATCGTGTCGTCCGCGCTGGGCACCAGCAACGACCCCGGCTCCGTGCTGGCATCCCTGGCCAATCCCGACGCCGCGGTGAAGCTCAAGCAGATTGAAAGCGATCAGGCCCTTGGCCTGCAGAAGCTGGCGGTGACCGCCGAGCAGAACCGGCTGACCGCCGAGACGGCGGCGGCGCAGGCGGTGAATACCACCATGCAGGCCGAGGCCAAGTCGGATCACTGGCCCACCTACAGCTGGCGCCCGTTCGTCGGCTTCGTGTTTGGCACGACGTGGCTGGGCGTGTACCTGCTGCTGCCGCTGCTCAAGATGCCCATTCCCACCATCCCGCCGGAGGCATGGTTGGCGATCGGCGGCGTGCTGGGCGTGGCCTCGTTCTACCGGGGCAAGATGCAGGCAGACCCGCGCGTTCCCTCCGATAACCGGGGTTAAGCGCGCCGCTTCATGTAGTCCAGCAGGGCATCCTGCACGCTGCGCTTTCCGTCGCGCCGCGCCATCACCACCTCGTCTATCGTCTTGCGCGCCACGATGTAGTGGACGAACACGGGCCGGTCGAGGCCGGCCTGCAGCTGGCGCACCGGCCCGATGCGTTCCAGGATCTGCAGCTGGGCCTCCAACGCCCACCAGTGCGCGAAGAACACGAGGATGTTGCCGCCGTCCTGCAGGTTGAGGCCGTGGCCGGCGCTGTCGGGGTGGGCGAACAGGACCGGGATGCGTCCGGCATTCCAGTCGGTGATCGTCTGTGGACGCTTGTCCAGCACGCGGCCCTGCGGGAACGCACGACGCAGGCGCTCCAGGTCGCTCTTGAAGTGGTAGGCCACCAGCACCGGCATGCCCGCGGCTTCGTTGACGATCGACTCCAGCGCTTGCAGCTTGACGTCGTGGACCTCGATCGTCTCCCGGTCCGTCGACCCTTCCGGCGTGATGTACACGGCACCGTTGGCCAGCTGCAGCAGCTTCTGCGACTTGGCCGCGGCGTTGACCGCTTCGACGTCGTGCCCGGCGATCTCGGCGAAGAACTCCTTTTCCATGTCGTCGTAGGCCTTGCGCGCAGCGCGCGGCAACTCGACTTCGATCACGTTGACGATGGGCTCGCGCAAGTCGAACCAGTCCTTCGGGTCGATCGACAGCGTGCAGTCGGCGAGCCGCGCGTGGATCTCGTCGTGGGCGTTCTCGTTCGGTACCCACTTGACGTACTGCGCATCGCCTTGCGGGATCGGCCGGAACCAACGCGACTGGAAGGCGCTGTACGTGCGCCCGAGCCGCTGGCCGGCGTCGATGAACCACTGCTGTCCCCACAGGTCCATGAGCCCGTTGGGCGCCGGCGTGCCGCTCAGGTTGATCCAGCTCTTCACCTGCGTGTGCGCGACCTTGCCGAGCGCCTTGGCGCGCACGCCGCCCTGCCGGGTGCGGAACGACTTGAGTCGCGTGGACTCGTCGGCGACCACACGGCGGAACGGCCATGGCTTGCCGGCGTCCTCGAACCACTGGCGCAGCCACGGCAGGTTTTCGTAGTTCGTGCAGTAGACCTGCGCGTCGCGGCGCAGCGCGGCGGCGCGTTCGGTGGCGCTGCCGGTCACGCTGACGACGTGCAGGTCGCCAAGGTGTGCCCACTTGCGCGCCTCGTCAGGCCACGTAGACGCGGCGACGCGCAGGGGGGCCAGTACCAGTGTAGGGGCCGAGATGCCGACGACGTTGTAGAGCGCATCCAGCAGCGTCAGGACGGTGATCGTTTTGCCAAGCCCCATGCCTGCGTAGAGGTTGGCGCGCGGCGTCGACAGGAGGAAATCCTGCGCCAGCGACTGGTAAGGGCGAGGAGTGAAAAGATGGCTCACGCGAACAGCTCGTCCACCTGCGCGATGGTGCCCACCACCTTCACGATCTGGCCGAGCTGGCGCATGCGGATGTGCTCGCGCTGCTGCGCGCGCTCGTGGGCGTTGGCGGGGAACGTCCGGATGGTCTCCGGGTTCTTGACCTCGATCCAGACGCCGGGTTTGTGAGGTAGCATCAGGAAGCGATCGGGCGCGTTGCGCCGTGCGATCCACTGGACTTTGCGCACTTCGCCGCGCGCCTCGCGGGCACGCTTGACCAGGTAGCGTTCAATGTCGCGTTCGAGGGTCACGAGGGATTAACCTCGATTTCGACAGTGTGCCTACCTCGCGTGTATCGGATGGCGCCGTTGCATATTTCCACGCTTACGCTGGCGAGGCGCTCACGGCGCTCAATGTCCACATCCAAAAACTCCATGGCGGCGTTAAAGTCGTCCCAGAAAAGTTCGGCATTCATCGCATCGTTCATGGCTCAGTCCTTCCGGTAGTGGTGGCATTCGAAGCCCGCGGCTGCGAGCGGCAAGCCCTGCGCCCAGGGCGGATTCATCGCCAGCATACGCGCCAATGTCTCGTGTGAGTAATCGTCGGCATCGGGCGTTTCGGTGAGCAGTTCGTCGTGCACCGACAGCACGATCTCGTAGCCGGCGTTTTCGACAGCGGGCATATTGTGCGCCATCACGTCGCGGGCAAAACCCTGCGTCCAGTTCTCGACGAACTTGCCGCCGTAGGCGGGGATGCGCCCCCACTGGCGCGTGTACTGGTTGATGCCCATGTAGCTGATCGATCCGTCCTCGGCCATCTGCGGCTGCACGTAGCAGAGGTAGCGGCCACTGGGCAGGCGGCAGCGCAGCCATGCGCCGTCGCAGCGCACCTTGATGTGCTGGCCGGCGCCGAACGTCTGACCCTTGTTCGCCACGGCCTTGCGCACGGCATCAGCGGCGGCGCTCCACAGCGCCTTGGTCGCCGGGTGTGCATCGCGCCACATCAGCACCAGCGCTTCGCAGGCCAGCCAGACATGCTTGCGCAGGCCCAGCGTGCTGCGCTTGTTCTTCTTGAACCAGTCCCACATGACGGATGCCTGCTCCAGCCATTCGCGCGGCGCGTTGGCGTGCACCGAATCGGCTAGTTGATCCAGGTCCATGCCGTAGACTGCGGCGAACGTCAGGAACGCGCCTACGCCGCCTTCATAACCCAGGCCCAGTTCCATCACCTTGCCGATCTGGCGCATGTACTTGTCGACCCTCTCGACCGGGATGCCGAAGGCGCGCGCATAGGCCAGCTTGTACAGGTCGGCGCCGTCGCCTTCGTCGTAGGCTTTGAACGCGCACAGCTTCCAGTGCTCGCCGGCGAGGAACGCCAGGCCGCGGCCTTCAATATTCGACAAGTCGGCCACGCGCAGCTTCCTGCCGGGCGGCGCCACGATGCAGCCGCGCAGGGCGTTGGATGTCAGGCGCATCACCTCGTCGGTGACCAGCTCGACGCAGCCGGCTTTCAGCGCATCGATGCCGGCATCGATATCGCCACTCTCCATGTCCGGCCTCGGCAGGTTCTGCGGCTGGAATACGCGCCCTGCCCACCGACCCGTGCGCTGGGCGCCGCAGAACTGGAGCGTGTTGCGCAGGCGCCCGTCACTGGACGTAGCGTTCAGCAGCACCTTGTACTTGGCCGTGCTGGTCTTGGTCGCTTCCAGACGGATGCTGATAAGCAGCTTCACCGCCTCGGGCAGCTCGGGGTCTTCCAGCCGGCGCCGGAGCGTGTCGGCGCGCATGTCCGGCAGCGTCACGCCGTGCTCGGCCAGGATGTACGCCAGCAGTTCGTCGCGCTTGCTGGGCGTCGTGAGCACGTCGTTCGTCGCGGCGCCCAGCTTCTTCTTGAGCCGCGCCTGTTCATCGGCCACCGCCGCGAGAGCGGCGTTCGCCAGGTCCAGGTCAACGGCGAAACCGCGATCGTTGATACGCTGGTCCAGATGCCACAACGCCAGCTCATCGCCGCGGTAGTTCCAGTTCGGCAACCGGCGGTCGATCTCACGCATGGCGACGATATCCTGCCGGCTGTACTCCAGGAACTCGGTCCACTCCTTCGGGTGCGTCTCGCGCGTGGCGCGGCGCAGCTTCATGTTCTTCGGCCGCGGCTTGCAGAAGAGCTGGATCAGTTCGCGGCCACGCTTGTCCTTGGCCTTGTCGTCCTCGACGCCGAGCGCGGCGCCCGCCTTGTCCAGCCCACCAGGCAGGCCGTGGGCCATGGCTTTGACCATGGTGTCGCGCCAGCGCTCCACTGGCACGTCGATGCCCCAGCAATGGCGGACCAGCGTGCGGTCGAAAAAGCTGTTGTGCGCGACGACTTCGACGGCTGGGTCTTGCAACGCCGGCAGCAGTCCCAGCGGCACGTGTCGGCCGGTGCAGTCGATAACCGTGGGCTCGTCATCGCCAAGCGCCCACTGCGCCACCGTAATCTCGGTACTGGGGTGCGCGGCATAGCGCGCCGTGCCGTGCGCGCGCAGGTCGCACTCGGAGTATGTCTCCGTATCGAGATAGAGCACAGTCACCGGCCCACGTCCTCGAACTCGTCGGCCTTCGCTGCGTTCTGGCAGCGGTGCAGCTTCATGCCTTCGTACAGCTTCCAGCCGGCGGACCCGCAGTCCACCCACTCCAGATCCTCCGCGCCGCAACGCGTGCACGTCGCGCTGCGCGGTTCGCCGTCATCTTCACGGTAGGCATCGAATCGCATGGGCATCTCGCCCGGCTTGCGCCGGGCGGCTCCGTCAGTGGGGAGTGAGGATGCGCGGCGCGGCGTCGCGCGCAGCCGCGGTGACGGCATTCAAGGCCACGATCAGGGCGGCTTGCGCCTTGGTGGGCTCCTGCGTTTCCGCCAGCGGCGGCTCGCTGAACGCCTGCGCGTTGACGCCACCATCGGCGGTGTCCTGGATCACGAGCGTGACGAGGGCCATGTCACTCGGCCCGCGCGGGTGCGCACGGCGCCGACGCGGAAGGCGCCAACACGGAATAGCCGCGGGACTGCAGCAGGGCAACGGCGTCCGCCTCGGCCTGCTTGCCTTCGACAAACGTGGCGAAGCTGCGGAGGACGCCGTGGAAGTCCTGGGTGAGATCAGTGCCGAGCGTGCGGATGAAATCCTCGGCGTGCTGCTTGATGCTGAGCATGGTGGTTCTCCTTGTAGTCGGGGATGGGTAGCGCGGGGAGGGTAGGCGTGGCGCTACCCTCCCCGTAAAGCGATCAGCCGAAATCGTCGGCGTCGGTGCCTGCGGACACCTCGTCAAACTCGTCGGCGTCGGCCGGGCGTCCGGCGCTGAACGCATCGCCGTCGTGATCGAACTGCACACCGCGTAGCTGGGCGTTGACGCGCTTGCCGAACTTGTTGTCCTGCGCCCAGAACTCGATGCTGGCGTTGACGTAGCAGCCGGCGTACACGACGCCATCGCTCTCCGTCAGCGGCGAGCGATCCTTGGCCAGCACCGTCGGCCGGTTAGCTTTCTGCGCGGCGGCGGCGATGTACAGACAACCGGGGAAGCCGTCGTAGCTGGCCTTGTTGTCACCGTCGTGCAGCGCCAGCTTGTCGGTCTTGTCCAGCTGCTTGTAGATCTCGGGCGCCTTGTCCTTCCACTTCTCCTTCGCGACCGCCTGCATCGCCTTCTTGATCTCGGCGATCTGCGGGTGGTCGGGCGGAATCAGGAAGCTGGCGCCGTAGCGCGGCTCGCCTTCGCCGTTGACGGTGGCCGGGGTGAACAGGTTGGGGAAGGCCAGGCGTGCATTCTTGAGCATCACGCGGCCGATGGGTTGGGCAGGAGTGGTCATGGCTTTTTCCTCTTGGGCTAGCGAATCCAGGCGCAGCCATCCTGCGCCGGGTCGGTGGATGAAACATCAGTGAACTCGTCGGCTACGGCCGACACGGTGAGCGCGGGGCGCGGATCGGACACGTGGGCGACATGGGGCTTGCCCTCGCGCTGCACGATGATCTCTTGCAGCTTGGTCCACTGGCGCGGACCGATCACGCCGGCCTTGGCGCGCTTCTCCGCGGTCGTGGGCGAGATCAGCTTGAAGTCGTACATCTCTTCCAGCTTCAGGCGGAACGACTTGAGCAGCGCTTCGGCCTCCTGCTCGCTGGCGAACTGGCGGTTGCCTTTCTTGCCCGGCACCAGCTTGAAGTCCGGCACGCTCTCGCCGGCCAGCAGGCGACGCTCAACCTCGGTGCGGATGCCCTTGCACCAGTCCTCAATCAGGTCGACCTGCTGCAGGCAGGCAGACAGCCAGCCTGCACCGTCGATCTCATGCGCCATCCCGTCCGCTACGACGGCCTCCTTGAATTCTTCCGGCGACGCTGGCTCAGCACCGAACACCGTCAGCGCCACCTCGTTGCGCAACGCCGGACAGGTGGCCTTGGCCTTGCAAAACCGGCACTGCTTCTCGCCCGGCGTCAGGTAGGCATCGTCCCAGTGCTTGCGGTCGTGGACGCTTTCGAACGACGCCTCAGCCCGCTGGCACTTCTCGACAGCGGCGCGCGCGGCCTCGTGACCCCAGCGCTCCAGATCGGCGATCGACAGGTCGTACTCGCTGGGCTTCTTCGTGATGCGTGGCTGGCTGATGACCAGGCGTGCATGATCGAAGTCGCCGAAGTCACGGTATGCCGTCAGCGCGCCAAGACCGTAGCACGCCATCTGTGGGTTCGGCTCGACTCGGCCTTCGTCGCCCGTGCGACCCGCTTGCACCCCGACGCCCATGCCGTACTTGAAGTCGACCACGACGATTTCGTCGGGCAGCAGGATGACGACGTCGGCGGTGCCCCAGCCGTCCTCCTCCGGCACGCCGAGGTAGCTGGCGTAGTTGACCCTGACGTCGTAGAGCACCGGGTTGTCGCCGGCGATCTCACGCACGTAGTCAAGGCACACCTGCACGTGTTCGGCCATGTCGTCATCGACCAGGAACTGCCACGTGTGCGGCGTGGCGCTTTCCGGCGGCAGCACGCGGCCGTGGTCGTCCAGCGAAATGAACGTGCCCTTGAAGTCGGCGGCGTTCTTGTTCTGCTGTCCGGCCCACGTCAGCACCTGGTGCGCCGCAGTGCCTTCGGCGGCGTAGCTGTTCGCGTTGTCGGGCTGGCCCTGCTGCAGGACGTGCGAGCCGGCGCACAGCATGCGCTGTTCCATGCCGCTGGCAGGCCAGTAGGAGTGGGCGCTCATGTCACTCGTCCATCGCGGCGACGAGCTTGGCGTGCACGGCGCCGAGCTGGTCATCTGGCAGATCCTTGACCGCCTTCACGTCGTGCTCGGCGAGGATGGCCACGGCCTTGGCCTTGTCCTTGATGGCGAGCGCCACGGCCGCCTTGCTGACGGTGGCACGGTCGATGTTGGCAGTTTCGATCATGTCCTTTGCCGCCGGGTTTTCCTTGACGGGCTTCTCCGTCTTGGGCGCTGCGGTCGCAGCGGGCTGCGGCGCGCCGACGACGGACTCCAGCGGGCGGCTGGCACGGCTGAAGAAGTCGGCGGCTTCCTGGACGTGGTCGAACGAAAGGGTGACGGTAACAGACATGGTTTTCTCCGGTCGAGTGGGTTGTAGCAAGTGCGAGACTGCAAGCTAGCAGATGCTAAGACACAGCGCAAGGGGGTTTCAGGTGCGTTTTCGCAGCTCGGCCAACTCGGCCGCCTGCTTCTCGATCAGGCGCGATTGTTCCTCGGCCTCAGCGCGCAATTCGCATATCTCGCAGCTTCGGCGAAGCTGGCCGTGTTCGCATTCGTTGCGGGTCACTTCGACTCCTCCAGCATCGCGGCGTCTTCCAGGTTAGCCAGATACTGCGCCCGCGCGATCATGTCGGTATGCCACGACATGTCATCCATGTCTGACTCGCGCTCGGTTTTCAGGCGCACGGAGATTTGGAACAGCGCATCTTGCAGCGCCTCAACCTCGACGTCTCGGGAGGCATGGGCAGCTTTGAAAGCCTGCCATGAACACTCAACCCATGGGTCCATGTAGTCGTCGTGTACGCCACAGCCGTCCGCGCGAAATGCGTAACTCCAAAAAGGATGACGGACGCTCATGACGGCTCTGAACTTCGCCTGCAGTTCGTCGGTGGTCATGGCTGCTGTTCCTTTTCTGCATCGATCATCGATTGCAGTTCATCCGCGCAGTGCTGATAACCGGAAGAGCGCCCTCGCTGTTCTTTGCTGGCGTAGGGGACGAGAAGGTTTCCGGCGCGCGTGCGAAGATCGGAGATGTACTGTTTCAGCGCATCATTATCCATCTCTCACTCCTTCTCGGGCTTCGGGGCTGCGGCGAGCGGATGCCAATGTGTGAAGTCGTCCGCGTTCCAGCCAAAATCGTTGCCGCCTTGATCTAGGAACTGGCCATCTTCGGCGTCGAGATGACCTGCGCAGGCGTCCCAGTAAAGAGCTTTTCCGTCGTTTCCATGCACCATGAGGCCACGAACGTGCATCGCTCCATCGTTCGGTGCTGATTCAATCGGAAGCCACCCATCCGGCACCCGCGCACTCGCCAGCATCGGCGCGACGGCTTTGAGGGCGGCGCGTGTCGCGAAGTCAAGTGCGTTAACAAGGTGCGATTCTTTTCCAGCGTGATACTGCTGCATTTCGTATTCGCCCATAGCTTTCGTTTGGGCTGCGTCGAATGCCTCAAAAATCTCATCCGTCACCCCCGTCTTCGCCGATTCGCGCTCGCGCAGGAGGTCAGCATAATTCGACGCCATCGAAAACAACTCGGCACGTTCGGCGACCGTCAGGGGATGACCGTGCATTTTTTGCAGGCTGCTACGCGCTTGTTCCGCCGTATATTTGCTCATTGCATCACTCCCATGATTTCCAGGTCGATCTCGTCCACCTTGTTGCGCAAGTGTTATCCTGCGAATTTGGGGTCTAATCAGGTGTTGGGCGGCAAACTGTCGATCAGGCTTGATTCAAGGTTGCACACGTCATCCGCGCTTGCGTCGTCGTAGCAGCCCTTATGTGCCCGGTAGAAATAGCTGCGCCCGTCTCCCGGCTTCATCAGGCTGATAGCGCGCATGGGCCGGCTAAGCGGCTTGAGGCAATACGCACATGGAACGCCAAGGCCGGGATCAAATGCAGGGTTTTCCTGCTCCGGCGCATCAAAATATCCAAAAATCTCGGTCATGTTCGTTCCTCGTGTCTGCCGTCCAACAATTCGGTCAAGCGGAGCGCGTACCGCGCCCGCTTACCTCAAACGTTAGCACTCTTGTCCGGGTCATTCTCGGGCCAGTAGCCACATATCATCCGGCCCATGCCGCGCACTATCCGAAAGCGTCCATGTTCGGCCAGCAATTCGAGCGCCTCGCCGTTCGCAGAAATTGCGCCGCTGTCAGTCAGGCCCGGTTCTTTCGCATCATCTCCCGAAGTAAAACAGTGTTGCTCTGCCATCGCTTTCAGCGCGCCGAGCAGTTCATCGGTTTTCGCTTCGAGTAATTCAATTGCGGTAGGCATCGCATTCTCCCGTGCTAACACGTCATCCAAGCGGACGGCACGCCGCCGCTTAATTCAGGGGTTACCCAAAGCGAGCCGGATCAGATCTACCGTTACTGACTCCACACCGGAATGCGTCCAACACGCACCCGGCCTGCATTCGCCCTGTAAGTTCAAACCCGGCTGACCGCCCAGGCAATGATCGGCCACGCGATCGCCACCAGTGCGGCGACGACCACGCCGCAGCAGACGATGCCCAACAGCGTATCCAGGAAGTCGTGCGGCTCACCAACACCCGGCTGGTAGCCCTGGCCCCGCATCGGCTTGTGCCGGTTCGCGAGATGGTTGTTCATGACTGGCCGTCCAGAGTGGGGTTGTGCCGGTGGTAGTCGCGTTCGGCTTGCTCGTAGATCTCGCGAACGGGCTCAAATCGCCACGCGTACAGTGGCGTGCCGCACTTTAGCTTTTTGTCGCTTCCTACCCTTGTCATGAAATGCTCGTTGCTTATGGCTACCGAGTTTTGGATGACGACTGCCGCAAGTTCATGGCTCATGCGCGCGCCCTCGTTGACGAAGTGCGCATACCCTAGCACCTGCTATAAGAGATTGCAAGCGTTTTCCCTTGTTGCATAAAAATCGCGCATCATGCTAGGGTACGCCCTACTTCCCGCCGCGCCGACCGCCCATGAAGAAGCCCGCGAAATCCCGCCGCCCCACCGTCGTCTCGGCGCTCAAGTTGTGGATGCGGCTGGCGACCGCCACCGAGCAGGAAGCCCTCGCCGCGAAGTGCGACACGAGCCGGCAGATGCTGTACCAGGTCGCCAACGGCCATCGCAATTTCAGTGCGTCGAAAGCTGGCCTGATCGAAGCCGCCAGCGCCGCCATGCACAAGACGACGCGCGGGCGGTTGCCGTTGCTGTACCGGTCGGACCTCGCCGCCGCCTGCGCCAGCTGCGCCTACGCCCGTGAGTGCCTCGGCGCGCGCGCCGAGTTCGATCTGGTGGACGACAGCGCCGGCCATCGGATCGCGGCGAAGATCCGGCCCGCGGCACGGCGCAAGCCGCGGTCGTGATTACCCTGGTGCTGGCCGTGCTGTGGTTCGCCACGATGCCGCCGGCGCACCACACGCCGCATGCGCGTATCGAAGTCTGTCCGCACGCGCTGTACTTTATCCGCCACGGCGAACGGACGACCTGGACGAAACACAAGCGCATGCTCTGTCGCATCGGCGACCACGACTTCTACGGGGACAAACGATGACGTCAACCTCCTTGCGCCAGCGCATCGAACGCACGTTGGCCGACGGCCCGGGGACGGCGATGGACGTCGCGCTGGAACTGGAGCGCGACTCGCGCCGCATCGGTGCGTACCTGCGCGACCTGTGGCGCCGCGGGCATCTCGCGCGCCAGCCCTACTACCCGCCCTGCCGCATGCCCGGCGCCGCCTGCGCCCGGCGCGTGGTGTGGATGTACGCGAGGAAGGATTGAACCGCCGTCCTATGAACGCACCCGCCGACATCACCGCCATCGCGCACCTGCGCTGCCCGGCGCCGCTGCGCGACCTCGCCGGCTGGGTCTGCTGGCGCTACGAGCCCAACGACAACCCGGGCGGCAAGCCGCGCAAGGTGCCGTACTACGCCGGCGGCGGGCGCCGTCAGGGGCGCCAGGGCTCGCCCGAGGACAGGGCGCAGCTCACCACCTTCGACGCCGCGCGCAGCGCGGCAGCGCGGCGCAAGATGGACGGCGTGGGCTTCTGCACGCTGGCCGAGTTCGGCATCGTGGCGCTGGACTTCGACGCCTGCATGGTCGACGGCCAACCCCATCCCGACCTCCTGCCCGTCCTGTCCAGCACCTACGTGGAGTTCAGCCCCAGCGGCACCGGCCTGCGCGCGCTCTACCACGGCCAGCTGGGCGACCTCAAGTCGCACGGCGCGCCCTACGGGCTGGAGGTGTTCTCCAGCAAGGGGTACGTGACCATCACCGGCCATGCGCTGGACGTGGTGGAGCTGCTGGGTAACGAGGACGTCGTCGCCGACCTCGACACCGCGGCGATCGACCTGATCCGCGCGCGGTTCAAGCGCGACGCCACGCCGGCGTCAGACGCGCCTGCCGCCGATCCAGTGGGCCTCACCGACGCGCAGCTGGCGCAGGCGCTGGACGCCCTGCCGGATGACCTCGACTACGACACCTGGCTCAGCGTCGGCATGGCGCTGCACCACGAGCGCGGCGGCGATGGCTTCGACCTGTGGGATGCGTGGTCGCAGCGCTCGCCCAAATACACCACGCGCGAGTACGGCTGGGACCGGTGGCGCAGCTTCGGCCATGGCGACGGCGCGCCGGTGACCGCGCGCAGCCTGGTGCGGCTGGCCAACGACCATGGCGCCGGGCTGGTGCTGAACGGCCCGGCGTCGCCGGAAGAGTTCGAGGCGGCCGCCAAGGCGCCCGCAACAGCCGCCGCGCGGTTCCGGCCGGTCCCGGTGGGCGAGTTCGCCCTGCGTGCGCCGCCGCGATGGATCGTCAAAGGCGTCTTGCCGGAGGCCGAGCTGGTGGTGCTGTTCGGCGAGTCCGGCTCCGGCAAGAGCTTCCTGGCGCTGGACCTGGCCATGGCGGTGGCGTTGGGTACCCCGTGGCGCGAGCGGCGCGTGCGCCAGGGTCGGGTGGTCTACATCGCGGCCGAAGGCGCCGGCGGCTTCCGCAACCGGTGTCAGGCCTACGGGCAGGCCAAGGGGCTGGACCTGCACACCCTTCCGTTCGACGTGGTCCCCGACGCGCCGAACCTGCTGCTGAAGGACGACGCGCTGGCGGTGGCCCGGGCCATCGGCCGGGCCGAGGTGGTGGTGGTGGACACCTTCGCCCAGGTGACGCCCGGCGGCAACGAGAACGCCGGCGAGGACATGGGCAAGGCGCTGGCGCACTGCAAGGGCATCCACCGCGCCACCGGCGCGCTGGTGCTGCTGGTGCACCACAGCGGCAAGGACGCCAGCAAGGGGGCCCGCGGCTGGTCCGGCCTGCGCGCTGCCGCCGACGCCGAGCTGGAAGTCATCCGCCATCCCGGCGGCCGTCTGGTGCGCACCAGCAAGCAAAAGGATGGCGAGGACGGGCTGTCGTGGGGCTTCGGCCTCGACATCGTGACGATCGGCCAGGATGAGGATGGCGACCCGCTCACATCCTGCGTCGTGGTGGAGCAGGCGCTCCCGGTCGCCGGCGCGCCGGCGCGTCTGCTCGGGCCGACCGAGCTTATCGTGAACGCCGTAGTACAGGAATTCGCGCTGGCGCAGTCGGCCGGGATCGAGGTGAAGGCGGTCCTGGCCGAAGCGGCGCGCCGGATGGACACGCCCGACAAGGGCAAGCGCGACACGCGCAAGCAACGCGCGCTGCGCGCGCTGCGCGCGCTGTGCACGGGCGACGACGCGTCGTACATGCTGGACGATGACGACACCACGCTGACGGTCCTTTAAGGGGCGCCATGAACAACGCACGCGACGCACACGCCAAGGTGGCCTTCGACATTTATCTGGCCTGCTGGCAGCGCGGCTTCGTGCTGTGCCGGATGGATGGGCATGTCATGGCGCTGGGCGGCTTTGCCGACTACGCGCCGGTGGCCCGTGCCGTCGTGCGCAAGTTCGAGGATGTCCTACTCCCGCGCACGCCGCCGGTCCACGACGAGAACGCCCGGCACTAGGCCGGGCGTTTCGCGTTCATCCAAGCACCTTGAGCTGGAACAGCGTCCAGAACACCGGGTGCATCTTTCGTCGCCCCCCTTCCCAGTCCTGCCAGCTGCGCTCGGCGGCACACACGAGCTCGGCGGCGGCTTTCTGCGTCAGGCCAGCGGCTTGGCGCGCCGTGCGGATGGCCCCCGGTGTGGGGTAGGGTTGTGGGGGTGAAGGTGGCAGAAGCGCGTGCACAGGTGTCTACGCCGTAGCTTCGCGGAGCAGCTCCAACAGGTCCGCGGCTTCCCGCTTCCACGCCGCCGACCACGCCGACCGCGCCGCCGACCGCGCCGCCGCCGACCACGCCGCCGACTCCGCCGCCTCCGCCGCCGCCGACCGCGCCGACCACGCCGCCGCCGACTCCGCCGACTCCGCCGACTCCGCCGCCGACTCCGCCGCCGACTCCGCCGCCGACCGCGCCGACCACGCCGCCGACTCCGCCGCCTCCGCCGCCGACCGCGCCGCCGACTCCGCCGACCACGCCGCCGACCGCGCCGACCGCGCCGCCGACTCCGCCGACCGCGCCGCCGACC
>Ga0134128_10000901_pt1 | contig 40308 bp, 50 predicted proteins | sample KB31754_FD_96462 | JGI IMG/M metagenome (GOLD analysis project Ga0134128, IMG submission 96462) | Terrestrial soil microbial communities with excess Nitrogen fertilizer from Kellogg Biological Station, Michigan, USA - KB3-175-4 | ecosystem: Environmental > Terrestrial > Soil > Unclassified ...
CGAGAGCGCGATCGCCAACGCCGAGCACAACAACGGCGCGGACATCGACGAGCTCAGGGTGACCAGCATCTGCGTCGAGAAGGGCCCCGTGCTCAAGCGCTTCCAGGCGCGCGCCAAGGGCCGCGGCAACCGCATCGTGAAGCCGACCTGCCACGTGTTCCTCACCGTGGGCGACGGGAAAAAGGACTGACCATGGGACAGAAGATCAACCCGACCGGCTTTCGGCTCTCGGTGAACCGCAACTGGGGCTCGAAGTGGTACGCGAACTCCAAGAACTTCCCCGCCATGCTCGCCGAGGACATCAAGGTTCGCGAGTACCTCAAGAAGAAGCTCTCGCACGCCGCCGTGGGCCGCGTGGTGATCGAGCGTCCGGCGAAGAACGCGCGCATCACGATCTACTCGGCGCGCCCCGGCGTGGTGATCGGCAAGAAGGGCGAGGACATCGAGGTCCTGAGGAACGCGCTGCAGAAGCTGATGGGCGTGCCGGTGCACGTGAACATCGAGGAGATCAGGAAGCCCGAGCTCGACGCGCAGCTCATCGCCGACTCGATCACCGGGCAGCTCGAGAAGCGCGTGATGTTCCGCCGCGCGATGAAGCGCGCGATGCAGAACGCCATGCGCCTGGGCGCGCAGGGCATCAAGATCACGAGCTCCGGGCGCCTGAACGGCGCGGAGATCGCGCGCACCGAGTGGTACCGCGAAGGGCGCGTGCCGCTGCACACGCTGCGCGCGGACATCGAATACGGGTTCTCGGAGGCGCGCACGACCTACGGCACGATCGGCGTGCAGGTGCTCGTCTTCAAGGGCGAGGTGCTGGGCAAGGGCGAGCAGCCGGCCGCTCCGGCGCCCGAGCCCGAGAGGAAACCGGCCAGGAAACCAGGGGTGAGAAATGCTGCAGCCAGCTAGGAGGAAGTACCGCAAGGAGCAGAAGGGCCGCAACAAGGGCGTCGCCACGCGCGGCGCCAAGGTGTCCTTCGGCGAATTCGGGCTCAAGGCCCTCGGCCGGGGACGCCTCACGGCGCGCCAGATCGAGGCGGGACGGCGCGCGATGACGCGCCACATCAAGCGCGGCGGCCGCATCTGGATCCGCATCTTCCCCGACAAGCCGATTTCCAAGAAGCCGGCCGAGGTCCGCATGGGCAACGGCAAGGGCTCGCCCGAGTACTTCGTGGCCGAGATCGTGCCGGGCAAGGTGCTGTTCGAGATGGACGGCGTCGAGGAGGCGCTCGCCCGCGAGGCGTTCGCGCTCGCCGCGGCGAAGCTGCCGATCCGCACGGCTTTCGTGCAGCGCGCGATCGGCTGACGGAGATTCCACGATGAGCAAGAAAGACGACCTGCGCTCGAAGAGCGCCGAAGAGCTGAACCAGGAGCTCCTCGAGCTGCGCCGCGCGCAGTTCGGCCTGCGCATGCAGCTCGCCACCCAGAGCCTCACCAAGAACAGCGAGATCGAGCGCGTGCGCCGCCGCATCGCGCGGGTGCACACGTTCCTGAACCAGAGAGCGAAGGAGGCCGCGAAATGAGCGAGCCCGCCGCGAAGAACCATCGCCAGCTGACCGGCCGCGTGGTGAGCGACAGCATGGACAAGACCGTCACGGTCGTGGTCGAGCGCCAGGTGATGCACCCGGTGATCGGCAAGGTCGTGACGCGCAGCAAGAAGTACCACGCGCACAACGAGGGCAACGACGCCCGGAAGGGCGACAAGGTGGTGATCGAGGAGTGCCGCCCGATCTCCAAGACGAAGGCCTGGAAGGTGGCCCGCGTCGCCGAGCGCGCCCGTCCCGAGTAGCCGTCCGAGCTTGGCAGGGGCTCGCGAAACCTGCTAGAATCGTCGTCTTTTCTGCTTCCGGCCACGGCTTCGAGGGCCGGGAGTCCAGTGAGAGAGTCCGGGTTCGAACGGCGCCCTGCGCGCCGCGGGCCCGGAGGGCCGCCCGGCCGCCAGCCGAAGCCTGCAGCACCAAACGCCCGGGCCCACAGCGGTCGATGTAATGACCCGACCGCCGCAGCGCTCGCACCGTCAAGCCGGTGGGTCGCGCGGCGGGAAACCAGACCAGTCGCCTCCCATCCCGTTCCGGGCCGGGCGGCGGCGGAAGACGGATCCAAGACTGGCCGGCGCCGCGGGCGACGGGCCAAGTTGGAGAGAGAACCATGATTCAGATGCAGTCCATTCTCGACGTCGCCGACAACACCGGCGCGCGGTCGGTGATGTGTATCAAGGTGCTCGGCGGCTCCAAGCGCCGCTACGCGGGCATCGGCGACATCATCAAGGTGAGCGTGAAGAGCGCCGCCCCGCGCGGACGCGTGAAGAAGGGCGAGGTCTACAGCGCGGTCGTCGTGCGCACCGCCCACGGCGTGCGCCGGCCGGACGGCTCGGTGATCAAGTTCGACAGCAACGCCGCCGTGCTGCTGAACCCGAAGCTCGAGCCGATCGGCACGCGCATCTTCGGCCCGGTGACGCGGGAGCTGCGCACCGAGCGCTTCATGAAGATCGTGTCGCTCGCGCCGGAAGTGCTGTAGGAGATCCCATGCAGAAGATCCGCAAGGGCGACCAGGTGGTCGTCACCACCGGCCGCGACAAGGGCAAGAAGGGCGTGGTGCTGCGCGTGCTCGACGCCAAGGTGCTCGTCGAGGGCGTGAACCGCGTGAAGAAGCACCAGCGGCCCAACCCGATGAAGGGCCAGACCGGCGGCATCATCGACAAGGAGTCGCCGATCCACATCTCCAACGTGATGCTCGTGAACCCGGCCACGGGCAAGGGCGACCGCGTGGGCTTCAGGTTCCTCGAGGCCCAGGGAGAGACGCCCGCGCGCAAGGTGCGCTTCTTCAAGTCCAACGGCGAAGTCGTGGACGTTTGAGGTCATCAATGGCTACCAAAGACTCGAAATCCGACAAGGACGCGAAGGCCGCCAAGCCCGCGCCCAAGCAGGCTGCGGCGCCCGCCGCGAAGCCGGCGAAGGAAGGCAGGGGCGCCAAGGCCAAGGCCGACAAGCCGGCCGGCAAGGAAGCGGCGCCCACGCAGCCGCCGCGCCTCAAGGTGCAGTACGAGCAGGCGATCGTGCCCGCGCTCATGAAGCAGTTCGGCTACAAGACCCGCATGCAGGTGCCGCGCGTCACCAAGATCACGGTGAACATGGGCGTGGGCGAGGCCGTCGCGGACAAGAAGATCCTCGAGAACGCCGCCGGCGACCTCGAGAAGCTCGCCGGCCAGAAGCCGGTGGTCACCAAGTCGAAGAAGTCGATCGCCGGCTTCAAGATCCGCACCGGCTACCCGGTGGGCACCATGGTGACCCTGCGCAACCGCCGCATGTACGAGTTCCTCGACCGCCTCGTGACGATCGCGCTGCCGCGCGTGCGCGACTTCCGCGGCGTCTCGGCGCGTGCCTTCGACGGGCGCGGCAACTACAACATGGGCGTCAAGGAACAGATCATCTTCCCCGAGATCGAGTACGACAAGGTCGACGCGCTGCGGGGCATGAACATCTCGATCACCACGACCGCGAAATCGGACGACGAGGCGAAGGCGCTCCTCTCCGCGTTCCGGTTCCCCTTCCGGACTGAGAGGACGTAATGGCCAAGCTCGCCGTCATCAACCGCCAGGCCAAGCGCGAAGCGATGGTCAGGAAGTACGCCGAGAAGCGCAAGCAGCTCAAGGCGATCATCGAGGACCCGAAGGCGACCGAGGAGGCGCGCGACGAAGCGCGCGCCAAGATCCAGGCGCTGCCGCGCGACGCCTCGCCCGTGCGCCTGCGCAACCGCTGCGGCATCACCGGCCGCCCGCGCGGCACGTTCCGCAAGTTCGGCCTCGCGCGGAACAAGATCCGCGAGATCGCCATGCGCGGCGAGATCCCCGGAATGATCAAGGCGAGCTGGTAGGAGCGACCATGAGCATGAGTGACCCCATCGCCGACATGCTGACGCGCATCCGCAACGCGCAGGCCACCGAGAAGCAGAGCGTCCTGGTGCCCGCGTCGAGGGTGAAGCGCGCCATCGCCCAGGTCCTGAAGGACGAGGGCTACATCGAGGACTTCGCGCAGCGCGACATGGACGGCAAGGCCGTGATCGAGATCGGCCTCAAGTACTACGCCGGCAAGCCCGTGATCGAGAAGATCGAGCGCGTCTCGCGCCCGGGGCTGCGCATCTACAAGGGCCGCGAGGACATCCCGCGCGTGATGAACGGGCTCGGAGTGGCGATCGTCTCCACGTCGAAGGGCGTGATGACCGACCGCCGCGCGCGCGAGACCGGCATCGGCGGCGAAGTGCTCTGCATCGTGGTCTGAGGAAAGCGACATGTCCCGTATCGCCAAGAATCCCGTCGTCATCCCCGACAAGGTCGACGTCAGCGTCGCGACCGGCGAGCTCACCGTGAAGGGCCCGCTCGGCACGCTCAAGCAGCGCATCGCGCGCGACGTCGTCGTGAAGCGCGACGGCGACAAGGTCACCTTCGCCGCCGCCAACGAGAGCAAGGAAGCGAACGCCCTCTCCGGCACCATGCGCGCGGTCGTCGCGAACATGGTGCACGGCGTGAAGAACGGCTTCGAGAAGCGCCTCACGCTGGTGGGCGTCGGCTACCGCGCCCAGGCGCAGGGCAACAAGCTCAACCTCACGCTGGGCTTCTCGCACCCGATCGTGCACGCGCTTCCCGAGGGCGTGAAGGCGGAGACGCCGACGCAGACCGAGATCGTGATCAAGGGCGTGGACCGGCAGAAGGTGGGCCAGGTCGCCGCCGAGATCCGCGCCTACAAGGGTCCCGAGCCGTACAAGGGCAAGGGCGTGCGCTACACGGGCGAGCAGATCGCCCTCAAGGAAACCAAGAAAAAGTGATGCGGGAGCGAAAAGTCGCGCAGCGGGGCGATCGTTGGAGCGGACAGCAAGCTGCCGCTCAACTCCTCGAGCGTCTACTCCGACAGGGAATCTAGGACATGGACAAGAAGATTTCGAGACTGCGCCGCGCGGCGAAGACGCGCGTGCGCATCGGCCGGCAGGAAGCGGTGCGGCTCACGGTGCATCGAACCAACCACCACATCTACGCCCAGGTGATCGACGCCAACGGCGGCAAGGTGCTCGCTTCCGCCTCCACGCTCGAGAAGGAGATGCGCGGCGCGCATCCGAAGGGCGGCGGCAAGGAAGCCGCGGCCGCGGTCGGCAAGCGCATCGCCGAGAAGGCGAAGGCGGCGGGCGTCACCGAGGTGGCGTTCGACCGCGCCGGATTCAGCTACCACGGCCGCGTGAAGGCGCTGGCCGAAGCCGCCCGCGAGGGCGGCCTCAAGTTCTGAGGACTGCGACATGGCGAAGATGGAACACAGGGGCCGCGACGACGAGAAGAGCGACGGCCTGCGCGAGAAGATGATCTCGGTGAACCGCGTCACCAAGGTGGTGAAGGGCGGCCGCATCCTCGGCTTCGCGGCGCTCACCGTGGTGGGCGACGGCGACGGCTCGATCGGCATGGGCAAGGGCAAGGCGCGCGAGGTCCCGGTCGCGGTGCAGAAGGCGATGGAGCAGGCGCGCCGCAACATGGTGAAGATCCCGCTGAAGAGCGGCACGATCCACCACGACGTGCTCGGCCGCCACGGGGCCACGCGGGTGATGATGAAGCCCGCGGTCGAGGGCAACGGCATCAAGGCGGGCGGCGCCATGCGCGCGGTGTTCGAGGTGATGGGTGTCACCAACATCTCCGCCAAGTGCCACGGCTCGACCAACCCCTACAACGTCGTGCGCGCGACCCTGGACGGCCTCCTGCAGCAGCGCCGTCCCTCGGAGATCGCGGCCAAGCGCGGCAAGAAGGTCGAAGAGATCGCCTGAGGACGAAGAGACGATGAGCCAGGAAAAGCGCATCAAGGTGACCCTCGTGAAGGGCCTCACCGGCACGATCGGCAGGCACCGCGCGACGGTGAAGGGCCTGGGGCTGCGCCATCGCGAGCATACGGTGGAGCTGCCGGACACGCCGGCGGTGCGCGGAATGATCAACCGGGTGAGCTACCTGGTGAAGGTCGAGGAATAGGACGATGGAACTCAACACGTTGAAACCGGCGGCGGGCTCCCGCAAGGCGCGCCGGCGCGTCGGACGCGGCATCGGCTCGGGCCTGGGCAAGACCGCGGGCCGCGGCCACAAGGGACAGAAATCGCGCGCGGGCGGCTATCACAAGGTCGGCTTCGAGGGCGGGCAGATGCCGCTCCAGCGCCGCCTGCCCAAGCGCGGCTTCCTCGCCATGACGATCCGGAAGGCGGCCGAGGTGCGCTCGGGCGACCTCGCGCGCGTGGAAGGCGCGGCGGTGGATCTCGAAAGCCTCAAGAAGGCGGGCCTCGTCCCGGCGGCCGCGGAGCGCGCGAAGATCATTCTCGCGGGCGATGTGTCGAAGGCATTCCAGGTATCGGGCATCGCGGCGAGCAAGGGCGCGCGGGCGGCGATCGAGAAGGCCGGCGGCTCCGTCGCGGCGCTCGTGGCCGCGGAGGCACCGAAGAAGCTCGCGAAGAAGCAGCAGCCCGCGGCGTCGAAGTAACCGGAGAACGATTTGTCCGCCAATCCCCTCGCGACCCTCGGCAAGCTCGGCGACCTCAAGCGCCGGCTGTGGTTCCTGCTGGGCGCGCTCGTGGTCTATCGCGTCGGCGCGCACATCCCCGTGCCGGGCATCGACCCGAACGAGCTCGCGAAGCTCTTCCAGCAGAACACCGGCGGCATCCTGGACATGTTCAACATGTTCTCGGGCGGGGCGCTGCGCCGCTTCACGATCTTCGCCCTCGGGATCATGCCGTACATCTCGGCGTCGATCATCATGCAGCTGCTCACGGTCGTCTCGCCGCAGCTCGAGGCGCTCAAGAAGGAGGGCGAAGCGGGACGGCGCAAGATCACGCAATACACGCGGTACGGCACCGTGGTGCTGTCGCTCTTCCAGGCGCTCGGCATCTCGATCGCGCTCGAGTCGCAGCCCGGGCTGGTGCTCGAGCCCGGCCTCGCCTTCCGCTTCACCACCGTGGTGACGCTCACCACCGGAACCATGTTCCTCATGTGGCTGGGCGAGCAGATCACCGAGCGCGGCATCGGCAACGGCATCTCGATGATCATCTTCGGCGGCATCATCGCGGGGCTTCCGGCGGCGATGGGAGGCACGCTCGAGCTGGTGCGCACCGGCGCGATGACGGTCTTCGCGGCGATCGTGGTCTTCGCGGTGGTCGTGCTGGTGACGGCGGTGGTGGTGTTCATCGAGAAGGGCCAGCGGCGCATCCTCGTGAACTACGCCAAGCGCCAGGTCGGCAACCGCCTCTACGGCGGCCAGAGCTCGTTCCTGCCGCTCAAGCTCAACATGTCGGGCGTGATCCCGCCGATCTTCGCCTCCTCGATCATCCTTTTCCCGGCCACGCTCGCGAACTGGTTCGGCTCCCACGAGTACCTGGGGTGGCTGAAGGACGTGTCGGCGGCGCTCGCGCCCGGGCAGGTCCTCTACATCGCGCTCTACGCGGCGGCGATCATCTTCTTCTGCTTCTTCTACACGGCGCTGGTCTTCAACTCGAAGGAGACCGCCGACAACCTGAAGAAGAGCGGCGCCTTCGTTCCGGGCATCCGCCCGGGCGAGCAGACCGCGCGCTACGTGGACCGCATCATCACGCGGCTCACGCTCATCGGCGCGATCTACATCACGCTGGTGTGCCTGCTCCCGGAATTCCTGCGGGCGAACTACAACGTGCCGTTCTACTTCGGCGGCACCTCGCTCCTCATCGTGGTGGTGGTGACGATGGATTTCATGGCCCAGCTGCAGGCCTACCTGATGTCGCACCAGTACGAGAGCCTGCTCAAGAAGGCGAACTTCAAGGGCGGTTCGGGATTGCCGGTCCGGTGATGGCGAAGGAAGAGACGATCCAGATGCAGGGGGAGATCGTCGAGACCCTCCCCAACGCGATGTTCCGGGTGAAGCTGGAGAACGGCCACGTGGTGCTCGGCCACATCTCCGGGAAGATGCGCATGCACTACATCCGCATCCTCCCGGGCGACAAGGTGACCGTGGAGCTCACGCCCTACGATTTGACCAAGGCGCGGATCACGTTCCGCGCGAAGTAAGGAGAACGGCGATGCGAGTGCAGGCTTCCGTCAAGAAAATCTGCCGCAAGTGCAAGATCGTGCGGCGCAAGCGCGTGGTGCGCGTGATCTGCACCGATCCGCGGCACAAGCAGCGCCAGGGCTGAAGCGCCGGCGCGACAGACCCATCGAGGACAGAACATGGCCCGTATTGCAGGAATCAACATCCCCAACCAGCAGCACGCGTGCATCGCGCTCACCGCGATCTACGGCATCGGTCGCTCGCGCGCGAACATGATCTGCGACGTGGCGGGCGTGAGCCGCTCGACCAAGATCAAGGACCTCACCGACGCGGAGATGGACAAGCTGCGCGAGCAGGTGACCAAGTTCACCGTCGAGGGAGACCTGCGCCGCGAGGTGTCGATGAACATCAAGCGGCTCATGGACCTGGGCTGCTACCGGGGCGTGCGCCACAAGAAGGGCCTGCCGGTGCGCGGGCAGCGCACCCGCACCAACGCGCGCACCCGCAAGGGACCGCGCAAGGCCGTGCGCCTGGCGAAGGCCGCGACCTGACCGCATAGACGAGGATAGAGAGAATGGCAAAGGCACCAGCCGCCGCGCGCGTGCGCAAGAAGGCGAAGAAGACCGTGTCCGAGGGCATCGCCCACGTGCACGCCTCCTTCAACAACACCATCATCACGATCACCGATCGCCAGGGCAACGCGCTTTCGTGGGCCACCTCGGGCGCCGCCGGCTTCAAGGGCTCGCGCAAGTCGACGCCCTTCGCCGCGCAGGTGGCGGCGGAAGCCGCCGGGCGCGCCGCGCAGGAGCACGGCGTGAAGAACCTCGAGGTGCGCATCAAGGGGCCCGGCCCCGGCCGGGAATCGGCGGTGCGCGCGCTCAACGCCCTCGGCCTCAAGATCGTGTCGATCGCGGACGTGACGCCGGTTCCGCACAACGGCTGCCGGCCGCCCAAGCGCCGCCGGATGTAAACGCAGCGGGGTTGCCGCGAGGCGCGGCCGACCCCACGTAAAGAGACCAGGAGAACACCGTGGCACGCTATATCGGACCCAAGTGCAAGCTCTCGCGCCGGGAAGGCACCGACCTCTTCCTGAAGAGCGCCCGCCGCTCGCTCGACACCAAGTGCAAGCTCGACTCGCGCCCCGGCCAGCACGGCGCCAAGTCGACGCGCATCTCGGAGTACGGCACGCAGCTGCGCGAGAAGCAGAAGATCCGCCGCATGTACGGGGTGCTCGAGCGCCAGTTCCGCACCTACTTCGACAAGGCGATCGCCAAGCGCGGCGCCACGGGCGAGGTGCTGCTGCAGATGCTCGAGAGCCGCCTGGACAACGTCGTCTACCGCATGGGGTTCGCCTCCACCCGGGCCGAGGCGCGCCAGCTGGTCTCGCACCGCGCGATCGAGGTGAACGGGAAGCCCGTGAACATCCCCTCGTTCCTGCTGCGCGCGCAGGACACCGTCTCGGTGCGCGAGAAGTCGCGCGCCCAGCTGCGCATCAAGTCGTCGCTCGAGCTCGCCGAGCAGAACGGCTTCCCCAGCTGGGTCGAGGTCGACGCGAAGAACTTCAAGGGCACGTTCAAGCAACTGCCCGAGCGCGCCGAGTTCGCCTCCGACGTGAACGAACAGCTGGTGGTCGAGCTTTACTCGAAGTAACGCTTCAACCGCAGCGCCCGAAGGACGCAGCACCGCTGGAGCTCGCTTCCTCTAACGCATCTGGCAGAGGTACCCCCGAATGCAAAGCAACGCCACGAATTTCCTGAAGCCCCGCATCATCGACGTACAGAACCTCTCGCCCACGCACGCGAAGGTGGTCATGGAGCCCTTCGAGCGGGGATACGGGCACACGCTGGGCAACGCCCTGCGGCGCATCCTCCTCTCCTCGATGCCCGGCTACGCCGCGACCGAGGTGAAGATCGCCGGCGTGCTGCACGAGTACTCCACCATCGAGGGCGTGCAGGAGGACGTGGTCGACGTGATCCTCAACCTCAAGGGCGTGGTGATGAAGCTGCACAACCGCGCCGAGGCGACCCTCAAGCTCAAGAAGTCCAGCGCCGGCCCGGTGACCGCGGCCGACATCGAGCAGACCCACGACGTCGAGATCATCAACCCGGACCACGTGATCGCCCACCTCACCCAGGGCGGCAAGATCGACATGACGATCAAGATCGAGAAGGGCCGCGGCTACGTGCCCGCCACCTCGCGCCGCCAGGACGACTCGCGCTCCATCGGCTCGATCCTCCTCGACGCCTCGTTCTCGCCGGTGCGCCGCGTGAGCTACCAGGTGGAAAGCGCGCGTGTGGAGCAGCGCACGGACCTCGACCGCCTCGTGATCGACATCGAGACCAACGGCGTGATCGAGCCGGAGGAGGCGGTGCGCTACTCGGCGAGCGTGCTGGTGGACCAGCTCTCGGTGTTCGCGTCGCTGCAGTCGACCTCCGAGGAGCGCCAGGAGGCCGCCCAGCCGCAGGTCGACCCGATCCTGCTGCAGCCGGTCGACGACCTCGAGCTCACGGTGCGCTCGGCCAACTGCCTCAAGGCCGAGAACATCTACTACATCGGCGACCTCATCCAGCGCACCGAGAACGAGCTGCTGAAGACGCCGAACCTGGGCCGCAAGTCGCTCAACGAGATCAAGGAAGTGCTCGCGTCGAAGGGCCTCACGCTGGGAATGAAGCTCGAGAACTGGCCGGTGGCCGGGCTCACGAAGTGACGATTCGCAAGGCGGCGCCCGCCGCCTGGGGAATCGTCATCCCCTGGGCCGGGGATCCATGGATTCCCGCCTGCGCGGGAATGACGACAAACGACACAATACCAACAAGGCCGCACAGGCCAAGAGAGTGAAAGGAAACTGAAATGCGTCACCGCCACGGGCTGCGCAAGCTCAACCGCACCAGCAGCCATCGCCTCGCGATGCTGCGCAACATGACCGTGTCGCTGCTCAAGCACGAGTCGATCCGCACCACGCTGCCGAAGGCGAAGGAGCTGCGCCGCCTCGCCGAGCCCATCATCACGCTCGGCAAGAGCGCGACGCTCGCCAACAAGCGCCTCGCGTTCGACCGCCTGCGCGACCGCGACATGGTGGTGAAGCTCTTCGACGAGCTGGGGCCGCGCTACAAGGCGAGGAACGGGGGCTACCTGCGCATCCTCAAGTTCGGCTTCCGCCAGGGCGACAACGCGCCGATGGCGCTGGTCGAGCTGGTCGATCGGCCCGTGGAAGCCGGGGAGGGCGAAGGCGACGAGGCGAAGAAGCCCGCTCGTCGCGCGAAGAAGGAAGCCGCGGCCGCTTGACCGCCGCCCGTTCGCGCGCGATGGAAGGGGCCGCGTACCCGCCTTCGCGCCGGGCGAGCATCGCCATCGCCGCCGCGCTCGCCGTGGCGGCCGCACCGCTCTTCCTGCGCTTCGCGGGCCACGGCGGCATCGCGAGCGTCGGCGACGACAGCGTGAGCTATCTCACGCTCGCACGCTTCCTCGCAGGCGACGCCGGCCCGTACCTCATCCCGTGGGTCGGCTTCCAGTCGAACTTTCCGCCGCTCTTCCCGCTCGCGCTTGCGATCGGCGGCGGCGCTGCGGATCTCGCCATGGCGCATCGGGTCGTCGCCCTCTTCGCCGTCGCCGGAATCGTCCTCCTCCAGCGCTACGCCGCCGCGCGCTTGCGCAGCGACCGGGCCGGCCTCGCCATTGCGCTCGCCTTCCTCGCGACGCCCACCGCATGGATCAGCACGAAGGGCATCCTCAGCGAGCCCATGTACCTGTTCGTCTCGCTCGCCGCGCTGCATTTCCATGCCCGCCGCATCGAGGGGCGCGACACGCGACCGGCGGACGCGCTCGCGTTCGGCGCCCTCGTCGCGGCCGCCATGCTTACGCGCGCGGCAGGCGTCGCGTTGCTCGCGGCGTATGTGCTGCAGGTCGCATGGAGCGCGCTGGTGCACCGCTCGCGGCCGCCGCGCCCGGCGCTCCTCGTGCTGATCGTGGCGGTCGCCTCCCAGCTCCTGTGGCTCGTCCTGCGGCCGGCCGGCGCCGATGCCTACGCCCGCACCGGCTCGGGAATGATCGCTTCGTGGATCGAGCGGCCCGCGCTCATGCTGGGCATCGGGGCGCCCGCGTTCCTCGATGGCTGGATCGCATCCTTCGCATCGGACGCGGACGTGCCGTTCGCGATGCGCGTCGTCTTCACAGCGCTCGGTGCGGTCGCGTTGGCCGGCTCGGCGCGCGCCGCGCTCGCGGGACGCCTCGACGGCTGGTACGCGCTGGTCGCGACCGCGATCCTCTTCGGCTGGGTGTTCGGGGTCGAGAACACGCGCCGGCTGTTCTATCCGCTGGTGCCGATCCTGCTGCTCCATGCCGCCGAGATGGCGTGCCTCGCCGCGAGCCGCCTGCATTCCGTGCAGCGATGGATCCTCGCCGGCGCCGTCGCGCTTCCGGTCCTGCTCTGCCTGCCGGCTCTCGCGGTGGCCTGGGAGAAGTCCTTCGACACGGCGCCGCTGCCCGGCTCCGGGGGTCGTTCGCTCGCGGACATGAGCGACTACTACATCGTCGTGAACCGCAGCCATGCCGCGGCGCTCGCGGCGAAGGACATCGCGGTCATCGCCGGGCTGGAGGCGCTCGCGCGCGTCACGCCGCGCGGATCCCGTGTGATGTGGATGCGGCCAGAATACGTCGCGCTGCTCGGCCAACGTCCGGCCGCTGCATGCTTCTACGCGTGGGATGCGCGCCGGCTCGCCGAGGAGATACGGCGCTCGGGGACCGATTACATCGTGATGGCCTCAATGTACAAGAGCGACCTGCTTGGCAAGTCCGGCGATCCGAACCGCGCGTTCTCGAGCGTGGTCGCCTATACGCGGCCGGTCTACGTCGCACGCAATGCCATCACGGGCGGGGATGAGCTCGTGCTGCGCCAGGTGGACGGCGCGGCCCTGGAGCGCGCGCTCGCATCCACTGGCCGCTGAGAGCGCGCGGTGGATCGCGTGCGCCCGCGCAGGCGGCCGGCGCTCGTCAGGCAGCCTTGACGGCCTGGACCTGGCAGGCACAATACGGCCCATGCGATCGGCCCGCGCAGCGCGCTGGGTATTCCTCGCCATCCTCGTGGCAGTCGCGGTGCTCGCCTATCTCTTCACCGCGTCCGACAAGCTCGCCAGCTTCGGCGACGACAGCGCGAGCTATCTTACGCTCGCGCAGTATTTCCTCGGCTCGTCGGGGAACGCGTACGCGGCCGAGTGGGCGCCCTACCATAGCCGCTTCCCGCCGCTGCTGCCGCTGCTTCTCGCGATGAGCGGGGGCGCGAACGACTATCGCATCGCCCACGCGCTCGTGGCCGCGATGGGCGTGCTCTCGCTGCCCCTCGTGTACCGCTACGCCGGCCGGCAACTCGGTTCCGCCGCGGGCGGCCTCGCCGTGGTCGTGCTCTTCCTCGCCGTGCCGACGGCGTGGATCAGCCTGAAGGGCATCCTGAGCGATCCGCTCTTCCTGCTCCTCACGATGGGCGCACTGGCCTTCTTCGACGAGCGCATCGCGGGAGGGCGTGGAAGCGTCCTCGATCATTTTATCTTCGGCTTGCTGCTCGGATGCGCCTTCCTCACCCGCGTGGTGGGCTTCGCGCTTCTCCTCGCGTACGCGATCCATTGCACGGTCAGCATCGTGCGCGGCCGCCAATCGTTTCGCGCGCGGCTGGTCCTGCCGGTGCTCGCATGGGTCGTCCTCGCCGGCCTCTGGTATGCCCTGCGGCCGACCGCTGGCACTGCTTCGTACGAGGACATCGCGCGCGGCCAGTTCGGCGATTGGGCGACGTACCCCTTGCTTCTGCTGCACCGCGCGGCCGATACGTTCCTGGGCGGCTGGGTCGCTTCGTTCATGGGAGAGGCTGGCGTGGCCGCACCGACCAGCCTCGCGCTCGTCCTCCTCGGCTGCATCGCGCTCGCGGGTACGGTCCTGCGCGTCGTCGACAACCGCTTGGACGGCTGGTTCGTGCTGATCCTGCTCGCCGCCGTCTTCGCGTGGAGGTTCACGCCGGAGGACACGCGGCGCCTCCTGTATCCGGAGATGCCGCTCCTCGTGCTGTTCGCGGCCTGCGGGCTGTCGCGAATCGCCGTGGCCGCGAGCCTCGCCGCAAGCCGGCGCGCGATCCTCTTCTCGACCGCCGCGGCGATCGAGATCGTGCTGGTGCTGCCGGCGCTGCTGGTCCTCGCGAGCAGGGCGGCCGACCGCGAGCCGGTGATCCCGGGTGCGGGCTACGAGTATCGCGACGTGACCGAGTACTACACCACGATCAACCGCGAGGAGGCGCGCAAGAGGGCCGGCGTGGTGGTGGCGACGCTCGCCGGCCTCGATTCCATCGCGCGCGCCACGCCGCGGGATGCGAGGGTGATGTGGATGCGGCCCGAGTACGTGGCGCTCCTGGGCCACCGGCGCGCCGTGCCGTTCCTGTATGGATGGGACCGCCGCACGCTCGCCGCCGAGATCCGTAAGTCGGGCACGACGCACGTGGTGGTTTCCTTCATCTACAAGACGGATCTGCGCGGTGAAGTCGGCGATCCCATGGTCGACACTTCCGCCTATGCCCATCCGGTCGTCCGTCTGCTCGGCGGCGTATTCACGCTGATGCGGGTCGATCGCGAGGCCCTCGCGCGATTCCTCGATCGCGGCGGCTGAGGCGGCCCGCTCAGGCGCGCAGACCGCCGAACACGAACAGCCGCCGCGCGAGATAGTTCCAGAAGAACACGGTGCCCGTGGCGAAGAGCTTCGCGAGGAGGAGGTCGAGCCGCGCGAGCTCCACCCCGACCCAGAGGATCGCGCCGTTCAGCACGAGGCCCACGGCGCTCACCACGTAGACCATCACGATCTCCCAGCGCCTTCCGAAGTTGCGCCCGCTGTGGAACACGTAGCGGATGCTGAGCACGTAGTTCACCAGGGTGGCGAGGAGGAACGTCGCGGCCGCCACGGGCTGGTAGGGAAAGCCGAGCTGGCGCGCGAACAGGGTGAAGAGGCCGATGTCGACGCAGGCCGCCACGCCGCCCACCACGAAGTAGCGGACGAAGCCCCGCCGCTCAGCGGAAAAGGTTGTACTTGAGGATGCAGTAGATCGCACGCAGCCCGTCCTTGTAGTTGATCTTCTTTCCCTCCGCGTAGGTTCGCCCGTAGTACGAGATGCCCACCTCGTAGATCCGGCAGCGGCGCCTGGCGAGCTTCGCGGTGATCTCGGGCTCGAAGCCGAAGCGCGCCTCCTCGATCTCGATCGACTGGATGAGCTCGCGGCGGAAAGCCTTGTAGCCCGTCTCCATGTCGGTGAGGTTCAGGTTGGTGAACATGTTGGAGAAGACCGTGAGGAGCCCGTTGCCCATGCGGTGCCAGAAGTAGAGCACGCGGTGCGGCGCCGCGCCCATGAAGCGGGAGCCGTACACCACGTCGGCGCGCCCGTCGACGATCGGCTGCAGCATGCGCCCGTACTCGTTGGGGTCGTACTCGAGGTCCGCGTCCTGCACGATCACCGCCTCCCCCGTCGCCGCGCCGAAGCCGGTGCGCAACGCGGCGCCCTTGCCGCGGTTCTCCGGGTGCAGCAGCAGGCGGTCCAGCTTCGCGCGGAGCTCGCCCTGCAGCAGCTCGCGCGTGCCGTCGGTCGAGAAATCGTCGACGACGATGATCTCCTTGTCGGGCCAGGGAGCGGCGCGGACCGCGTCGAGGATGCCCGCGATCGTCGCCTTTTCGTTGTAGCAGGGAATCACGATCGAAAGCTTCATGGTCTCGTCGCGCTCGCGAGCGCCTCCTTGTCCACCTGCAGCAGCACGGCGCCCAGGTGCTCGCCGTCCTTGCGCGCCCAGACGATCCGCGTGAAGGGCCGCGCGACGAGCGCAGGGTACAGCGGATCGCCATCGCGGCCCAGCGTGTCGCGCGGATGGAGCTCGGCGACGTAGATGTAGTCGGCATGCGTCCCCCGCGCCTGTGCCTCGAGATCGGAAAGGTCGCGCGGGCGCCGCAAGGGCACGCCGGTGCGTCCCGCGAGAAGCGCGATGTAGCCCGGCGTGTACCACATCACACGGGCCGATTCCGGCGTCGCCTCGCGAACCCGCGCCATGTCCGCGAGGACGGCGATCTCCCGGCGCGCCTCGTGCTCGGCCGCCGCGCGCGACGGGATGCGATAGAACTCCGCGATGTCGGTGATGCGATAGCCGGCGACCGGAACGTCGGGCGTACGGGCGCGCGGCAGCACGTAGAAGAGGAGCGCGGGAAGCCCGAGCGCGATCGGCACCAGGGCGGCATACGAGGCCCCGCGTGCGGCGCGCGCCTGGTCGAGGCCGGCGCAGAGCAACGCGCGCACCGCGCACAGGGCCTGCACGAGCAGCAGCGGTATCGCCGGGAATACGAGCCGGTACATCTGCCCGGGGAACGGCCAGAAGACCAGGATCAGCAGGAAGAGGACCACGTACAGGCCGTCGGCCGCGCCGCGCAGGGCGCGCCCGATCGCACCACCCAGGCCGAGCACGCCGACGAGCGCCGCGAGGAGGAACGTCGGACGCCACGGCTCGCCCCAATAGATGAGGAGCGACGAGAACCATGCGTCGGAGATGGCGCGCCCATTGTGCTCGGCCCATGCCCGCGCCCAGGCGAGCGGTTGCGCGAGCGCGCCCGCGAGCATCATCCGCGTGCTCTGGGCGTAGGAATCGCTCGCCATGGTGGGGCGCAACGCATACCACGCGAGCGCCGCCGCGACCGCGATGCCGGGTGCGATCCATGCGGAGCGCAATCGTGCCGGATCGCGTGCGCGCCAGGCGTGCAGCGCTTGCGCCGCCGCGACCGCCGCGACCAGCGCGATGCCGATGGTGCGCGTGAGGAGCGTGGCGGCGAGCAGCGCGCCGAGCGCGACCGGGGCGCGAAGCGCGACTCGCGGCTCGCGGGCCGCGCGCTCGTGCACGGCGAGCGCGCCGAGCGAGAGTGCGATGTAGGGGAACTCGCTGAGGATGCCGCGCGCGTTGAGCCACGAGCCCGGCAGGGCCGCGAACGCCGCCGCCGCGGCGAGCCCGATCGCCGCCGATCCGCTCGCGCGGCGGGCGTAGACGCCCAGCAGCAGGACGCTGGCGGCGAACGCCACGACGACCACCAGGTGCGCGATCCGCCAGTCGTAGGCGCCGACCGAAACGAGGACCGGGAAGAGCGGCGGGTAGGTCTCGAGCGCCGCGGCGGCCGCGACCGGCGCGCTCGCGGGATGCCACGGCGAGAACCACTGCGCCATCAGCAGGTAGCTCACGCTGTCGTCGTAGAGCGAGTCGATGCCGGGATGGACGAGGAAAGCCGCCGCGACGGCGGCGACCAGGAGGGCGAGCACGGCGAGCGCGACCGCGGCGCGGCTCATCGTATGAGGATCACGCGATAGTCGTTCACGTTGGTCCGTGTCGGCCCGGTCACCACCAGGTCGCCGAGGCGCGAGAAGAAGGGGTAGGCGTCATTGTCGGCGAGCATCGCCTTGGGCGCCATTCCCGCATCGCGCGCGCGGGAGAGCGCGTCGGGTGTCGCGATCGCGCCGGCGTTGTCCTCGCTGCCGTCGATGCCGTCGGTGTCGCACGCGAGCGCCCAGGTGTCGGCGAGCCCGTCGAGCTCGATCGCGAGGGAGAGCAGGAACTCGCTGCAGCGCCCGCCGCGGCCCTTGCCGCGCAGCGTGACCGTCGTCTCTCCGCCGGAAATGAGCGCGACCGGCGGCTTCGCCGGCTGCCCGTGCACGCGCACCTCGCGCGCGAGCGCCGCATAGACCTTGGCGACCTCCGCCGCCTCGCCCGTGACGCTGTCGCCGAGCAGCACGGGCGCGACGCCCTGGGCGCGCATGAATCGCGCCGCGGCTTCGAGGCTCGCGTGGGCGGTGGCGACGAGGCGGCCCTCGACGCGCGCGAACGCCGCGTCGCCCGGCTTGGGCGTCTCCGCGACCGCGCCGCGCATCCCGCGCTGCAGATACGACTCCACGGTGGAAGGCGCGCGCACGCCATGGCGGCGCAGGATCTCGGCGGCGTCGGCGAAGGTGGTCGGATCCGGCGTGCAAGGGCCCGATGCGATGTGCGTCGGATCGTCGCCCGTCACGTCGGAGATCACCAGCGCGAGGACCGCGGCGCGCGTCGCCGCCGCGAGGCGCCCGCCCTGGATCGCGGAAAGGTGCTTCCTCACGGTGTTCATGTCCTGGATCGGCGCGCCGCTCGCGAGCAGCGATCGCGTCACCGCCTTGAGATCGGCCATCGGCACTTCCGGGACCGGCAGCGCGAGGAGCGACGATCCGCCGCCCGAGACGAGCGCGAGGAGCAGGTCGTCGGGCGCGAGGCCGCGCGCGAGCGCGAGGATCTCGCGTGCCGCCGCTTCGCCCTGCTCGTCGGGAACCGGATGGCCCGCCTCGACCACGCGGATGCGCTTCGTGGGAAGGCCATGGCCGTAGCGCGTGATCACCACGCCTTCGAGCGGCGCCTCGGCCGGCCAGCGCGATTCCACCGCGACCGCCATCGCCGCGGCGGCCTTCCCGGCGCCCACGACGACGGTGCGGCCGCGCGGGGGCTGCGGAAGATGCGGCGGGACGATGCGCAGCGGATCGGCCGCCGCGAGGGCGGCCTGGAAGCTCCCGAGCAGCAGCTCGCGGGGCTCCATGTCAGCCGGAGGCGGCCTTGCGCCGCGGCGCGGGCTCGAGCACCGAGCGCAGGAATCGTCCCGTGAAGCTCTCCCTCGCCTGGCTCACCTGCTCGGGCGTGCCCTGCGCGATGATGCGTCCGCCGCCGTCGCCGCCCTCCGGCCCCAGGTCGATCACCCAGTCCGCGGTCTTGATCACGTCCAGGTTGTGCTCGATCACCACGACGGTGTTGCCGTGGTCGCGCAGGCGATGCAGCACCTTGAGCAGCAGGTCGATGTCGTGGAAGTGCAGGCCCGTGGTGGGCTCGTCCAGGATGAAGAGCGTGCGGCCGGTGTCGCGCTTCGAGAGCTCGAGCGAGAGCTTCACGCGCTGGGCCTCGCCGCCGGAGAGCGTGGTCGCGCTCTGCCCGAGCTTGATGTAGCCCAGGCCCACCTCGAGGAGCGTCGCGAGCTTCCTCGCGATCGCGGGCACCGAGGCGAAGAACGCGTGCGCCTGCTCGACCGTCATGTCGAGCACCTCGTGGATGGGTTTCCCCTTGTACAGGATCTCGAGCGTCTCGCGGTTGTAGCGCTTGCCGTGGCAAACGTCGCAGGGCACGTAGATGTCCGGCAGGAAGTGCATCTCGACCTTGATGAGGCCGTCGCCCTGGCACGCTTCGCAGCGCCCGCCCTTCACGTTGAACGAGAAGCGGCCCGGGCCGTAGCCGCGCGCGCGCGACTCGGGCACGCCGGCGAACAGGTCGCGGATCGGCGTGAAGAGGCCGGTGTAGGTCGCCGGATTGGAGCGCGGCGTGCGCCCGATCGGGCTCTGGTCGACGTTGATCACCTTGTCGAAATCGTCGAGGCCCTCGATCGCGTCGTGCTCGGCCGGCTCCGCCGTCGAGCCGTAGAGGTGGTGCGCGACCGCGTTGTAGAGCGTGTCGTTGATGAGGGTCGACTTGCCCGAGCCCGAGACCCCGGTGATCGCGACGAAGAGCCCGACGGGAATGTCGACCGTCACGTTCTTCAGGTTGTTGCCGCGCGCGCCGACGATACGCAGGTGCTTGCGCGCGTCCGGCTTGTGGCGGCGCACCGGCAGCGCGATCGACTTGCGCCCCGAAAGGTACTGGCCGGTGAGCGAGGCGGAGTTGCGCAGGATCTCCGCGGGCGCGCCGCTCGCGACGATCTCGCCGCCGTGCAGCCCGGCGCCCGGGCCCATGTCGATCACGTGGTCGGCGGCGAGGATCGCCTCCTCGTCGTGCTCGACCACGATCACCGAGTTGCCCAGGTCGCGCAGGCTCTTCAGGGTCGCGATGAGGCGCTCGTTGTCGCGCTGGTGCAGGCCGATCGAGGGCTCGTCGAGCACGTACATCACGCCGGTGAGGCCCGAGCCGATCTGGCTCGCGAGCCGGATGCGCTGCGCCTCGCCGCCGGACAGCGTGTCGGCCGAGCGCGTGAGCGAGAGGTAGTCGAGGCCCACGTTGATCAGGAACTGCATGCGGTTCGCGATCTCGCGCACGATCTTCCCGGCGATCGCCTTGCGCGCGCCGGGGAGCTCCAGCTTCTCGAAGAAGGGCTGCGCCTGCGCGAGCGGGAGCGAGGAGAGCTCGTGGATGGTGCGGTCGGCGACCCGCACGTTCCTCGCCTCGACGCGCAGGCGCGTGCCGCCGCATTCCGGGCAGGCGCGCGTGTTGAGGTACTTCGCGAGCTCCTCCTTCACCGCGACCGACTCGGTCTCGCGATGGCGCCGCTCGAGGCTCGGGAGGATGCCCTCGAACGCGTGCTCCTTGATGGTGGGCCGCCCCTTCTCGCCCGGATAGCGGAACGCGATCTTCTCCTCGCCCGAGCCTTCCAGCACCACCTTCTGCGCGCGCTCCGGGAGCGACTCGAACGGCGCCTCCACGTCGAAGCCGTAGTGCTGCGCGAGCGAGGCGAGCATCGAGAAGTAGAACTGGTTGCGCCGGTCCCAGCCGCGGATCGCGCCGCCCGCGAGCGAGAGGTGCGGGAAGGCCACCACGCGCCGCGGGTCGAAGAACGTGATCTCGCCCAGCCCGTCGCAGCGCGGGCAGGCGCCCATCGGGTTGTTGAACGAGAAGAGGCGCGGCTCGAGCTCGGGGATCGAGTAGCTGCAGATCGGGCAGGCGAAGCGCGCCGAGAAGAGGTGCTCCTTGCCGCCATCCACCTCCACCGCGATGGCGCGACCGTCGGCGTGGCGCAGCGCCGTCTCGAACGACTCGGCGAGCCGCTGCTTGAGGCCGCCGGTGCGCGCGAGCTCCGCCTCGATCTTCACGCGGTCGATCACGATCTCGATGGTGTGCTTGCGGTTGCGGTCGAGCTTCGGCAGCTGGTCGATCTCGTGCACCTCGCCGTCGATGCGAAGCCGGACGAACCCCTGCGCGCGCAGCTCGTCGATGAGCTCGAGCTGCTCGCCCTTGCGGCCCACCACGAGGGGTGCCACGATCATCACGCGCGTCGCCTCGGGGAGCGCGAGCACGTGGTCGACCATCTGCGACACGCTCTGCGAGGCGAGCTTCACCTGGTGCTCGGGGCAGTAGGGGTCGCCCACGCGCGCGAAGAGGAGCCGCATGTAGTCGTGGATCTCGGTCACCGTCCCCACGGTGGAGCGCGGGTTGTGCGAGGTCGCCTTCTGCTCGATCGCGATGGCGGGGGAGAGGCCCTCGATCAGGTCCACGTCGGGCTTCTCCATGAGCTGCAGGAACTGGCGCGCGTACGCGGAGAGCGATTCGACGTAGCGGCGCTGGCCCTCGGCGTAGAGCGTGTCGAAAGCGAGGGACGACTTGCCCGAGCCGGAGAGGCCGGTGATGACGACGAGGCGGTTACGCGGAATATCGAGGCTGACGTTCCTCAGATTGTGCGTTCGCGCGCCTCGGATGCGGATCGTTTCCATGGAGCGATCTGCTAATATACCTGAGCCCTCTTTCCCGCTCCACGTCCCGAAAATCCGGTGGATTCCCCGGCCCGCATGAGTCCCAGCGAGCTGCGAGCGAGCCTTTCGCTCGCCTCGATCTTCGGGCTGCGCATGCTCGGCATGTTCATCATCCTGCCGGTCTTCACCCTCTGGGCGCAGTCGCAGCCAGGGTGGAACCTGGAGCTCGCCGGCATCGCGATCGGGGCCTACGGGCTCACCCAGGCGATCCTGCAGATCCCCATGGGGCGCCTTTCCGACCGATTGGGCAGGAAGCCCCTGCTCTACGTGGGGCTCGCCGCCATGGCCGCGGGAAGCTTCGTGTGCGCGTCGAGCGCCACCCCCGGCGGGATGATCGCCGGGCGCGTGCTGCAGGGCGTGGGCGCGATCTCGGGCGTGGCGATCGCCTTCGCCGCCGACCTCACCCGCGAGACCCAGCGCAGCAAGGCGATGGCGATCATCGGCTCGACGATCGGCGCGGCCTTCGCGGTGTCGTTCGTCGCCGCGCCCTCCCTCGCGCAATGGGTCGGCATCCACGGCATCTTCGCGATCACCGGTGGCCTCGCGATCGCGGCCATGGTCGTCGCCTGGGGCCTGGTGCCCGATGCGCCGCTCGCCAAGCGCTCTCCGGCGGCGCCCGCTTTCTCGGGGGTGCTGCGCCTGCCCGAGCTGCTGCGGCTCGACTTCGGCATCTTCACGCTGCACTCGGTGCTCATGGCGATGTTCGTGGTGACGCCCGTCGCGCTCGTCCGCGCCGGGCTTCCCGAGGCGCACCATTGGTGGGTCTACCTCGGTGCGATGGCGGCCGGGGTCGTGCTCATGCTGCCCGCCGTGGCGGCGCGCACGGTGCGGCGCGAGCGGCCGGTGTTCCTCGGCGCCGTCGCGGTTCTCGCCTGCGGCGTCGCGCTGCTCGCGGCCGGATTGGGGAGCATCGCGGCGATTGCGTTGGCGCTCGTCATCTTCTTCGCCGGGTTCAACGTTCTGGAAGCGAAGCTGCCGGCGCTCGTCTCGCGCGCGGCGCCGCGGGATGCGCGCGGGGCCGCCACGGGCGTGTATTCCAGCGTACAGTTCCTCGGCACGTTCTTCGGCTCGGCCGCGGGTGGGGCGATCGCCCAGCACTTCGGCTTCGTCGCGACGCTCGGCGCTTGCCTCGTGCTCCTGCTCGCGTGGCTCGGCGTCGCGTGGAACATGGGCGATTTCGTCCCCGCGGCCTCGAGCGTCGCCGGGCACTAGCAGGGCAACCCGCCTCCAGAAAGGGAGAAGTCATGGCATCGGTCAACAAGGTGATCCTCATCGGCAACCTCGGGCGCGACCCCGAGACGCGCTACATGCCCGACGGCGCGGCGATCACGAACATCTCGGTCGCGACCACCGAAGTGTGGAAGGACAAGAACGGCGAGAAGCAGGAGAAGACCGAGTGGCATCGCGTGGCCTTCTTCGGCAAGCTCGCCGAGATCGCGGGCGAATACCTCAAGAAGGGCAGCCAGGTCTACGTCGAGGGCCGGCTGCAGACGCGCGAGTGGGAGAAGGACGGAGTCAAGCGCTACAGCACCGAGATCGTCGCCAACGCCATGCAGATGCTCGGCTCGCGGCAGGGCATGGGCGGGGGCGCCCCACCGGATCGCGATGCCGACCGCGGCGAGGGCTCCTCGCGTCCCGCGGCGTCGAAGCCCGCGGCCGCCAAGACCGGCGGCAAGTTCGACGACTTCGAGGACGACATCCCCTTTTGAAAGCGGAGCACCTTCCCCATGTGCTCGACCGGGACCCTCTCCCAAGGGAGAGGGAGCGAACGCAGGAAGCGTTTTCGAGAATGCGAGCGTAAATAGATGAAGCGCATCGTCCTCTTCCTCGCCACCAACATCGCCGTGGGCGTGGTGCTGTCGATCGTGTTGTCGGTCCTCGGCGTGGGCCGCTATCTCGCCGGCAGCGGGCTCAACATCGGCGGCCTCGCGGTGTTCTCGGTGATCGTCGGCTTCGCCGGGTCGTTCATCTCGCTGCTGCTCAGCAAGACGACGGCGATGTGGACCACCGGCGCGCGCGTGATCGAAACGCCGCAGGGCGCGGACGAGCGCTGGATCGTCGACACCGTGCGCCGCCTCGCGGAAAAGGCCGGCGTCGCGATGCCCACGGTCGCCATCTACGAGGGCGCGCCCAACGCCTTCGCCACGGGTGCGTTCCGGGATTCCGCGCTGGTCGCGGTCTCGACCGGCCTCCTCCAGTCCATGACGCACGACGAGGTCGAGGCCGTGCTGGGCCACGAGCTTTCCCACGTCGCCAACGGCGACATGGTGACGCTCACGCTGATCCAGGGCACCGTGAATACGTTCGTCGTGTTCCTCTCCCGCGTCGTGGGCTACGTGGTCGACCGCGCGGTGTTCCGGACCGAGCGCGGGCTGGGCATGGGCTACTACGCGACGGTCATCGTGTGCCAGATCCTGTTCGGCGTCGCCGCGTCGATCATCGTCGCGTGGTTCTCGCGGCAGCGCGAGTTCCGCGCCGATGCGGGCTCCGCCACGCTGCTCGGCACGCCGCGCCAGATGATCGATGCGCTGCGCCGGCTGGGCGGCCTCGAGCACGGCGCGCTGCCGCAGGCGTTCCAGGCGCACGGCATCGCCGACGCGAGCGAAGGCTTCATGGCGCTTTTCGCGAGCCATCCGCCCATCGAGGCGCGCATCCAGGCCCTCGAGAACCGGCGCCCGTCGTAGCGGCGAGCGGCGGGGCGCGCCTTGCCGATCGCGCTCGTCGTCGCGGCGACCGTCCTCACCCATACCGCCTTCAACGGCGGCCGGCTCGCCATTTCCCTCACGGCGCTCGCGGCCGGCGCGACGCCCCTCACCGTCGGGCTGCTGCTCTCGCTCATCGCCGCGCTTCCCATGGTGCTCGCGGTGCACGTCGGGCGCCTGGTCGATCGCATCGGCGTGCGCCATCCGATCCTGTGCGGGGTCGCGCTCCTCGGCCTCTCGGTGTCGATCCCGGCGGCCTTCCCGGCGATGCCGGCGCTCTACGTCGCGGCCGCGGGCTCGGGAGTGGGGTTCATGCTGTTCTACATCTCCATCCAGCATGCGGTCGGCGAGGCGGCGAGCGAGGCGAAGCGGCGCGACGACTTCGGCTGGCTCTCGCTCGGCTTCTCGATCTCGAACTTCCTCGGCCCGACCGTCGCCGGGTTCACCATCGACGCCCTCGGACATCGCGCGGCGTTCGCGACCCTGGCGCTGTTCGCGCTCGCGAGCCTCGCGGTGCTCGTCACGCGCCGCGGCCGCTTTCGCCACTCGCCGCATCGGCCGCACGACGGCGCGGAGCGCAGCGCCTTGCAGCTGCTCGCGAACGCCGAGCTGCGCCGCGTGTTCGTGGTGACCGGGCTCCTCGCGAGCGCATGGGACCTGTTCACCTTCGCGGTGCCGGTGTACGGCAACTCGATCCATCTCGCCGCGTTCACCATCGGGCTCATCCTCGCGAGCTTCGCCGCCGCGACCTTCCTCGTGCGCCTCGCGCTGCCGTGGCTCTCGCGCCACCTGCGCGAGTGGACGCTCATCACGGCGACCTTCTGCATCGCGAGCGTCGCCTACGCGTGCTTCCCGATGGTGAGCACGGTGCCGCTCCTCGCCCTGATCTCGTTCCTGCTCGGGCTCGGGCTCGGCGCGACGCAGCCCTCGATCCTCGCGCTCATCTACGCGAAGGCTCCGCCGGGACGGGGCGCCGAGGCGGTGGGCCTGCGCTCGGTGGTGCTCGGCGCGAGCAGCACGTTCCTGCCGCTCGCCTTCGGCGGCGCCGGCGAAGCGGTCGGGATGCTGCCGGTGTTCTGGGCGATGGCCACCGCGCTCGCCGGGGGAGGGCTCCTCGCCAACCGCCGCCGCGCCGCCGGCCCCTCTTGAGGCGGGCGGCGGCCGCCCTCACTTTTCCCCCGGGGCTCGCGTGCGCGGCGTCCGATGACGCGCCGCACAAGTCGCGCAAGTGCCTCTGTTAAAATGCGATTTGCAGATTGGGAGAGACCATGCCGATTTACGAATACCGGTGCGAAAGCTGCGGCCACCAGCAGGAGTTCCTGCAGAAGGTGGCGGACGCGCCGCTCACCGTGTGCACCCAGTGCGGAAAGCCCAGCTTCTCGAAGATGCTGAGCGCGGCCGGCTTCCAGCTCAAGGGCAGCGGGTGGTACGCCACCGATTTCAAGAACAGCGGCGCCAAGGCGGCGGCGAAGACCACGACGACCGAGGCGCCTAAGGGCGACTCGAAGCCCGCGGAGGGGGACAAGAAGAAGGCCTCGGGCGGTTGCGGGGGCGGCGGCTGCGCGTGCCATTGACGCGCCGGTCCGTCCTGCCCGCTTGAGCGTCGCGAGAGCCGGTCTGCGATGAGCACGCTGCGCCGCTATTTCGTCGCCGGCCTCCTGGTCTGGATTCCGCTCGGCATCACGCTGTGGGTGCTCGACCTCATCGTCGGCGTGATGGACCAGTCGTTGCTGCTGCTTCCGGAGAGCTTGCGCAGCGAGGCCCTGTTCGGCTTCCACGTGCCGGGCCTGGGCATCATCCTCACCGCGGCCATCCTGCTCGTCACCGGAGCGCTCGCGGCGAACCTCTTCGGCCGCCGCGTCCTCGCGCTCGGTCATCGCCTGCTCTCGCACATCCCCATCGTCCGCTCGATCTACGGCGGCGTGAAGCAGATCAGCGACACGCTGTTCTCGCCGGAGGGCAAGGCCTTCCGCCGCGCGGTCCTGGTGCGCTTCCCGCATACGCAGGCCTGGACCGTCGCGCTCGTCACCGGCACGCCCGAGAACGAGGTCGCCGACATCCTCGGCCGCGAGCAGATCTCGGTCTTCGTTCCCACCACCCCGAACATCACCGCGGGATTCTTCCTCGTCGTCCCGCGCTCCGAGACGCATCCCCTCGAGATGACGGTCGACGATGCCCTCAAGTACATCATCTCGATGGGCGTCGCCGAGCCCCTGCATCGCTTCCCCAGGCCCGAGAGGAACCGCTCCGGGACCGACCCCAATCCGCTGCCGTCGCCGAGAACGTAGGCGACGGCCCGTCGAGACCAGCCAGGGCCGTCGTCCCCGTGACGACGGGGACCCATCGATGCCAGGACGAACGAATGGATTCCCGTCTGCACGGGAATGACGAAAGAATGCGAACCGACTACTGCGGCAACATCGACACCCGTTATCTCGGCCAGACCGTCACCGTCTTCGGATGGGCGCACCGCCGGCGCGACCACGGCGGCGTGATCTTCATCGACCTGCGCGACCGCGAGGGGCTGGTGCAGGTCGTGTGCGACCCCGACCGTCCCGAGACCTTCGCCGCGGCCGATCGCGTGCGCAGCGAATACGTGCTGCGCGTGAAGGGCCTCGTGCGCCGCCGTCCGGAAGGCACGACCAACCCGAACCTGAGGAGCGGCGAGGTGGAGGTGCTCGCGCACGAGCTCGAGATCCTCAATACGTCCGCCACGCCGCCGTTCACCATGGACGAGGAGCGGCTCTCGGAGGAGGTGCGGCTGAAATACCGCTACCTCGACCTGCGCCGCGAGCCGATGCAGAAGGCGCTGCGCATGCGCCACGCCGCGGCGCGCGCGGTGCGTGGCTACCTCGACGCCAACGGCTTCATCGAGGTCGAGACGCCGGTCCTCTACAAGTCGACGCCCGAGGGCGCGCGCGAATTCCTCGTGCCTTCGCGCATCCACGACGGGCAGTTCTACGCGCTGCCGCAATCGCCGCAGCTCTTCAAGCAGCTGCTGATGGTCGCGGGCTTCGACCGCTACTACCAGATCGTGAAGTGCTTCCGCGACGAGGACCTGCGCGCCGACCGCCAGCCCGAGTTCACGCAGATCGACATCGAGACCTCGTTCCTCGCCGAGCGCGAGATCCAGGACCTCATGGAAGGCCTGGTGCGCGACCTCTTCCGCAAGGTCCTCGACGTGGAGCTGGGAGAGTTCCCGCGCCTCACCCACGCCGAGGCGACGTCGAAGTACGGCAGCGACAAGCCGGACCTGCGCGTGACGCTCGAGCTCACCGAGCTCACGGACCTCGTGAAGGACGCCGGCTTCAAGGTGTTCAAGTCCGCCGCGGAGCTGCGCGACGGCCGCGTGGCGGCCCTGCGCGTGCCCGGCGGCAACGACCAGTTCACGCGCAAGGAGCTCGACGACCTCGCGCCCTTCGTCGCGATCTACGGCGCCAAGGGCCTCGCGTACATCCGCGTGAACGACCCGTCGAAGCCGAACGAGGAAGGGCTGCAGTCGCCGATCGTGAAGTTCCTGTCGCCGCAGATCCTCCAGGCGATCCTCGAGCGCACCGGTGCGCAGGCGGGCGACGTGATCTTCTTCGGCGCCGACAAGCGCAAGGTCGTGAACGACGCGCTCGGCGCGCTGCGCGCGAAGGTGGGCCACGAGAAGGGCCACTTCGTGCCCGGCTGGCGCCCCTGCTGGGTGGTCGACTTCCCGGCGTACGAGTACGACGAGGAAGCCGGCCGATGGGGCTCCGCGCACCATCCGTTCACCGCGCCCAAGGACGAGCACGTGGAGCTCATGGAGCGCGATCCCGGCAAGGTGCTCGCGAAGGCCTACGACGTCGCGCTCAACGGCTGGGAGATCGGCGGCGGCTCGGTGCGGATCCATCGCGCCGAGGTGCAGCAGAAGCAGTTCCGCGTGCTCGGCATCGGCGAGGCGGAGCAGCGCGAGAAGTTCGGCTTCCTGCTCGACGCGCTCGCCTACGGCGCGCCGCCGCACGGCGGCATCGCGTTCGGATTCGACCGCCTGACGGCGCTCATGTCGGGCGTGGAGCAGATCCGCGACGTGATCGCGTTCCCGAAGACGCAGCGCGGGCAGGACCTGATGGTGGAAGCGCCGAGTCCGGTGTCCGAGAAGCAGCTGCGGGATTTGCACATCCGCTTGAGGAATGCGCAAAAGGCATGATCCGCCGATAAACGCCGATGAACGCCGAGGGACAGCAAGAATGCCGATCGCGCTGATCGCACATGGCGGGGCAGGAAACTGGCGGCCGGGCTCCGAGGGCGACGCGGTCGCGGGCATGAAGGCCGCGGTGGAGAAGGGCCGCGCGATCCTCGTCGCGGGCGGCTCCGCGCTCGACGCGGTCTGCGCCACGGTCGTCGCGCTCGAGGACAACCCGATCTTCAACGCGGGCACCGGCGCCGTGCTCAACTTCGACGGCTGCTGCGAGCTCGACGCGTGCGTGATGGAGAGCCGCCAGGCGCGCGCCGGAGCGGTGTGCGCGCTGCAGCGCGTGAAGAACCCGGTCCTCGTCGCGCGCAAGGTCATGGAGGAGACCGACCACGTGATGCTCGCGGGCGAGGGCGCGCAGCGCTTCGCGCGCGTGATGGGCTTCGGCGACCACGATCCGGTGACGCCGCAGCGCGCGGCGGACTGGCGCGAGAAGAAGTCGCACCTCGACCAGGTGCTCGGCAAGCACAGCCTCAGGATGCGCCGCTTCCTCGAGGACCATCCGGAGTACGCGGGCGGCACCGTGGGGGCGGCGGCCGTGGACGTGAACGGCGTGCTCGCCGCGGCCACCTCGACCGGCGGCGTCACGCTGAAGCTCGTGGGCCGCGTGGGCGACTCGCCGATTCCCGGCGCCGGCAACTACGCTTCTTCGTACGCCGCGGCCTCCGCCACCGGCACCGGCGAGTACGTCATGCGCTCGCTCGCCACGCGCGCGATCTCGGAAGCCGTGGAGCGCGGCGCGACGCTCGCGAAGGCGCTCGAGCAGGTGCTCGACCGCCTCGGCCGCGACTACGATGCCGACGTCGGCTTCGTCGCCGTGGACGCCTCGGGCAACGCCGCGGCGCGGCATCGCACGCGCGACATGCCGCACGCGTTCTTCACCGGCGAGGGCGAAGTGGTCGAGCGCATGCGCGCCCCATGACGCACAAGATCCCGGTCTCGACGATGGTCGTGATCTACACGCCGGCCCTCGAGGTGCTGCTCCTGGAACGGGCGGACCATCCCCGGTTCTGGCAGTCGGTGACCGGCAGCCAGGACGAGGGCGAGAGCCTCGCCGCGACCGCCGCGCGCGAGGTGATGGAGGAAACCGGCATCGATGCGCGCCGCTACGCGCTCGAGGACTGGAACTTGCAGAACGTCTACGAAATCTATCCGGTATGGCGCCACCGTTACGCGCCCGGGGTCACGCACAACACCGAGCACGTGTTCGGGCTGTGCGTGCCGGAGCGCCTGCCGGTGCGCGTCGAGCCGCGCGAGCACCTGGCGGCCGAATGGGTGCCGTGGCGCGAGGCCGCCGAGCGCGTGTTCTCCTGGAGCAACCGCAAGGCTATCCTCGCGCTCCCTGGAAGGAACGCCTGACATGCCCGCGTCGCGATCGCTCACCGTCGTCACCTACAACATCCACAAGGGACTCTCGCAGTTCAACCGGCGCCTCGTGCTGCACGAGATCCGCGATCGGCTGGGCTCCCTCGATGCCGACGTCGCGTTCCTCCAGGAGGTGCAGGGCCGGCACGAGAAGAACGCGCACCGCCACGTGACCTGGCCGGAGAAGTCCCAGCATGAATTCCTGTGCCGCGATGGCGGCCACAGCGTCTACGGCATGAACGCGGTGTACCAGGACGGCCACCACGGCAACGCGGTCGTGAGCCGCTACCCGATCTGCTGCTGGGACAACATCGACATCTCGCACCACCCGATCGAGAGCCGCGGGCTGCTGCACTGCGAGCTGCAGGTGGACGGCTGGAAGGAGACGCTGCACTGCATCAACGTGCACCTGGGCCTGTGGGCGAGGAGCCGCCGCTTCCAGCTCGAGTGGCTGGCCGACCGCATCCGCGCCGCGGTGCCCGCCGAGGGGCCGCTCATCGTCGCCGGCGACTTCAACGACTGGCAGAAGCGGGCGAGCGACTTCCTCGCCTGCGAGCTGGGGCTCGTCGAGGTGTTCGAGCATGAACAGGGACGGCTCGCGAGGAGCTATCCGGCGAAGCTCCCGATCCTCTCGCTCGACCGCATCTACGTGAGGGACCTGGAGATCCACGCGGCCGAGCGCCTGGTCGGGCCCACCTGGTCGCGGCTCTCCGACCACGTCGCGCTCGCCGCGCGCCTCTCCCGCTAAAAAAGGGATCTGACCCCTTTCCTGGTCAGCGGTGGGTGCGGTTGGCGGCCGCGCCGCGGATGAGCGTGCCCACGCCCTCGCTCGTGAGCACTTCCAGCAGCAGCGCGTGCGACACACGGCCGTCGATGATGTGCGCGGTCTTCACGCCGTTCTTCACCGCGTCGAGCGCGCATTCCACCTTCGGGAGCATGCCGCCGGAGATGGTGCCGTCGTCGATCATCTCCTTCACGCGCTGCGCGGTGAGCCCGGTCACGACCTTGGCCTCCTTGTCGAGGACGCCGGTGGTGTTCGTGAGGAGGATCAGCTTCTCCGCCTGCAGCGTGATCGCGAGCTTGCCGGCGGCGATGTCGGCATTGATGTTGTAGGCGACACCGTTCTCGTCGCTGCCGATGGGGGCGATCACCGGGATGAAGTCGCGCGAGTCGAGGAGCTGGATGATCTCCGGGTCCACGCGCACCACCTCGCCCACCAGCCCCACGTCGATCTTCTTCTTCTTGTTCTCCTTGCTCGGGATCTTCATCTTGCGCGCGTGGATGAAGTGCCCATCCTTGCCGGTGAGCCCGACGGCTTTCCCGCCCGCCTTGTTGATGAGCGTGACGATCTCCTGGTTGATGAGGCCGCCCAGCACCATCTCCACGACGTCGAGCGTCTCCTCGTCGGTGACGCGCATGCCCTGGATGAACTCGCTCTGCTTGCCGAGCTTCTGCAGCAGCGCGCCGATCTGCGGTCCGGCGCCGTGCACCACCACCGGGTTCATGCCGATCAGCTTGAGGAGCACCACGTCCTCGGCGAAGTCCTCCTGCAGCGCCACGTCCGTCATCGCGTTGCCGCCGTACTTGATGACGATGGTGCGGTCGTAGAACCGCTGGATGTACGGCAAGGCCTCGACGAGGACCTCGGCCTTCTGCGAGGAGGAGAGCTTCGGCGGCATGGGCCTGGAAGGAGGACGCGCGGTGCGAAAAGTGCCGGCTATTGTAGAGGGCCCCCCGCGAAACCAAAAGGCCCCGAAGGGCGATTGTCCGCCTTCGGGGCCTCGGGGTGTTGCAGGAAGTCGCCGCGGGCTTGCGGGAGGCTTGCGCTCGCGGTCAGTGCACTTCGACCTTGCGCGCCGTGGCGGGAGACTTCTTCGGCAGCGTGAGCTCGAGCACGCCGTCGGCGAGCTTCGCTTCCGCACGCGCCGCGTCGACCTCGAGCGGCAGCGCGAGGCGACGCTCGGCCTTGCCCGCGCCGCGCTCCACGTGCAGCCACTTCTCGCCGTCCTTCGTTTCGGGCGCGGCGGCGGGGTTCGCCGTGATCGCGACCTCGTTCGCCTCGACGTCGATCGACAGCGCATCCTTCGATACGCCGGGGAGCTCGGCGAGGACGAGATAGGCCTCGGGGGTCTCCTTCACGTCGACGCGAATGCGGCGAGGGGCGGGTGCGGCGGCCGGGCGCGCGAAGGCGGGGCGGAGGAATTCGTCGAGCAGGCCGTCGAGGGCGGCCAGGGGCTCGGTTCGCAACAGGACGTTCATCGTGTTCTCCATGAGAAAGGGGTCATTGCGCCAGATGGGGTCCGCGGGCGCGCTTTCAAGCGCGCGGTCGGCGCCGGTGCGGTACCATCGGCGAGCCAACCCGAAGGAGCGCCCATGAAGCCGTCGCGAGCCCTCATCGCTTCCGCCATCGCTTCCCTCGCCGCCGCGACGCTCGCGGCGAGCGCCCGTGCCGAGGATCCGGCTCCCCAGGAGAAGTGCTACGGCGTCGCCGCGGCCGGCCAGAACGATTGCGGCACGGCGCGCCATTCGTGCGCCGGCAAGGCGACGCGCGACCACGATCCGGCGGACTGGAAGATGGTGCCCAAGGGCACGTGCGAGAAGATGGGCGGCAAGCTCACCGAGCCGGGCGCGAAGTCCGCCAAGGGCAAGTAGCGCGATGGCGCGCGCCGCGCCCGGCGCCGGCATCGGGCTTCGCGCGCCGCACCACGAGGAGCTCGTCGCGCGCCGTCCACCGCTCGCGCTGGTCGAGGTCCACAGCGAGAACTTCTTCGCCGACGGCGGCGCGCCGCTCGCGGCGCTCGAGCGCGCCCGCGCGCTCTATCCGCTGAGCCTGCACGGCGTCGGCCTTTCGCTCGGCTCCGCCGATCCGCTCGACGAACGCCACCTCGCGCGCCTCGAGGCGCTGGTGCGCCGCTTCGAGCCGGCGCTCGTTTCCGAGCATTTGTCCTGGTCCTCGATCGACGGGCGCCACGCGAACCAGCTGCTGCCGCTGCCTTTCACGCGCGAGGCGGTCGAGCACGTCGCCGCGCGCATCGCGCACGTGCAGGAGCGCCTCGGCCGCCGCATCCTGGTGGAGAACGTCTCGACGTATCTCGAGTTCGACGAGGGCGCGATGCCGGAATGGGAGTTCGTCGCCGAAGTCGTGCGCCGCTCCGGCTGCGGCCTCCTCCTCGACGTGAGCAACGTGCACGTCAACGCGGTGAACCACGGCTTCGAGGCGTCCGGATACCTCGGCGCGATCGACCCGGCTCGCGTCGCCGAATACCATCTCGCCGGGCACGAGCGCTGGGAGCTGGGCCTCGTCGACACGCACTCGCGCCGCGTGGCGCCCGAGGTCTGGTCGCTCTTCCGCGCGGCGCTCGCGCGCATCGGTCCGCGCCCCACGGTGGTCGAATGGGACCTCGACGTCCCCGCGCTCGACGTGCTGCTCGACGAGGCCTCGAAGGCGCACGCGCTGCTCTCCGCGGCGAGCGAGCCGGTGACCGCGTGAGCGCGCTCGCCCAGCTGCAGCGCGAGTTCGCGCGCGCGATCGAGGAGGAGGACGACGGCATCTCGCGCCGTGTGCGCGGCAGCGAGCGGGCGGCGCGCATCGCGTTCTACCGCGCGAGCGTGCGCGCGGAGCGGCGCGATGCGCTCGCCGCGACCTACCCGGTGGTGCGCCGGCTCGTCGGGGACGAGTTCTTCGGCGAGATGGCGCGGCGCTACGCGCGATCGCATCCGTCGCGCTCGGGCGACCTCGCGCTCTACGGCGATCGCTTCGCCGAGCTCCTCGCCGGCGACCGCGATGCGAGCGCGCTCGCCTATCTCGCCGACGTGGCGCGGCTGGAGTGGGCTTGCCACGAGTCGTTCCACGCCGCCGAGGCGCCCTCGCTCGATCCCGTGGCGCTCGCGGCGGTCGCACCGCAATCGCAGGGCGCGGTGCGCCTGCGGCTGCATCCGTGCGTGCGGCTCGTCGAATCGGAGCATCCCGTCGCGGCGATCCGGGAAGCCAACCAGCCCGGCCGCGACGGAACTGCGGAACGCGATGCCGGAACCGACCGCGTCCTCGTGCATCGCCGCGACGGTGCGGTGCGCGTGCGCCGCGTCTCGAACGCGGAATGGAACCTGCTGCGGGCGCTGCAGGAATGCCGCACGCTCGACGAGGCGGTGCGCTCGATGGGCGAGGAGGCGGAGCGAGAGCTGGGAGAAGCGCTCGCACGGCTCGTGCGCGAGGGAGCCATCGCCGGCTTCACGCTCGACACGGATTGCCGGTGAGGCGGGCGCGGATCGCGGCGACGCTCGCCGCGGCGGCGCTCGCGTGCGGCCTCGCGGCGCCGGCCACGCCCGCACCGCTCCCGCACCCGCCGTCGCCAATCGACGCGCTGCGCGTCGCCTCGCTCACCGAGCGTATCGTGAAGCTCCATGCGCAGGTCGCGCAGGGCATCCTCGCCGCGCGCGGCCGGCGCGCCCTCGGCGCGGCGATCCGCGAGCTCGATCGCGCCGTGCATGACCTCGGCACTCCGCCTCCTCCCTCGGAGCTGCACGAGCGCGTGGCGATCCTCGGGATCCTGGTCGGCCAGTATCGCGGTTGGGCGCTGCGCGATCCGGGCCGCGACGTCTCGCTCGCGCTGCAGGAACGCGCCGAGGAGATCGAGTGGGAAGCGCGCCGCATCGCCGCGTTGGTGCCGGCGAGGGCGGGATCGGAGCAGGCGCTCGCGACGAAGGCGGTCGAGGCCGGCGCCGAGGCGGAGCGCATCGCCCGGCTGCTGCTGTGGGAGCGCTGGCGCATCGCGCCGGCCGCCTCCGGCCACGAGCTCGCGAAGGCGAAGGCGGCGCTGCAGGGATCGCTCGCGGAGCTCGCCGCCGCGCCCCAGTCGGACGCGGCGAGCGAAGCCGAGCTGCAGGTGGCCGAGAACCAGGCGTCGTTCCTCTTCGCGGCTTCGTGGAGCGGCGAGGGCGGGCGCCGCTCGCTCGAGTACGCGGTGAAGGCGAGCGACAATGCCCGCGAGTCGCTCGACCGCCTTGCCGCGCTCTACGTCGAGGAGGCGGCGCGCTGAGGGGAAGCTACAGCACGTAGCGCGCGAGGTCCTCGCTTCCGGCGAGCCCCGCGAGCCGTGCGTCGACGTAGGCCGCGTCGATCACCAGGCGCTGCGTGTTGCGTCCCGAGTCGAACGACACCTCCTCGAGGAGCTTCTCCATCACCGTGTAGAGCCGGCGTGCGCCGATGTTCTCGGTGCGCTCGTTCACGGAGAAGGCGATCTCGGCGAGCCGCCGTACGCCGTCGGCCGTGTACTCGAGCGCCACGCCTTCGGTGGAGAGCAGCGCCTGGTACTGGCGCGTGAGGCAGGCGTCGGTGGAGGTGAGGATGCGCTCGAAGTCGTCCACCGAGAGGCTCGCGAGCTCGACCCGGATGGGAAGCCTTCCCTGCAGCTCCGGGACGAGGTCCGAGGGCTTGGCGAGGTGGAAGGCGCCGCTCGCGATGAAGAGGATGTGGTCGGTGCGCACCATGCCGTACTTGGTCGTGACCGAGGTGCCCTCGACGAGCGGCAGCAGGTCGCGCTGCACGCCCTGGCGCGAGACGTCCGCCCCGTGCATCTCGCCGCGGCTCGCGATCTTGTCGATCTCGTCGATGAACACGATGCCGTCCTGCTCCACCGCGCGCACCGCCTTGAAGCGGATCTCCTCCTCGTTCACGAGCTTGAGCGCTTCCTCGTCGGTGATGAGGCGCAGCGCCTCGCGGATCGCGAGCGTGCGGCGCTTGCGCCGCGCGCCGCCCATGTTGGCGAACATGCCCTGGATCTGCTGCGTGAGCTCCTCCATGCCGGGCGGGGCGAGGATCTCCATGCTCGCGCCGGGCTGCGCCACGTCGACCTCGATCTCCTTGTCGTCGAGCTTGCCCTCGCGCAGCATCTTGCGGAAGCGCTGGCGCGTGGAGTTGGCGTCGCCCGCTTCCGCCCCCACGCCGGGAAGCAGCGCATCGAGCACGCGCTCCTCGGCGACGTCCTCGGCGCGCGTGCGCACCTTGTTCATGTCCTGCTCGCGCGTGGACTTCACCGCGATCTCCGCGAGGTCGCGGATGATCGAGTCGACGTCGCGCCCGACGTAGCCCACCTCGGTGAACTTGGTCGCCTCCACCTTGATGAACGGGGCGTTCGCGAGCCGCGCGAGCCGGCGCGCGATCTCCGTCTTGCCGACGCCGGTCGGCCCGATCATGAGGATGTTCTTGGGCGTGATCTCGGCGCGCAGCGGCTCGGCGACCTGGGCGCGCCGCCAGCGATTGCGCAGGGCGATCGCCACCGCGCGCTTCGCATCGGCCTGCCCGACGATGTACTTGTCGAGCTCGTGCACGATCTCCTGCGGGGTCATCATCCCCGGGGCCGGTGCGCTGCGCGCCGCCGTGGCGGGCGCTTCCAGGGGATCGTTCACAGCGTCTCGATGACGTGGTTCTGGTTGGTGTAGATGCAGAGGTCGCCGGCGATGGAGAGCGCGCGCGCGACGATCTCCGCGGGCTCGAGCGCGGTGTTGCCGAGGAGCGCCAGCGCCGCGGCCTGCGCGTAGCCGCCGCCGCTGCCGATCGCGAGCAGCCCCTGCTCGGGCTCGAGAACGTCGCCGTTGCCGGTGATCACGAGCGAGCTCTGCCGGTCGGCGATGGCGAGCATCGCTTCGAGCCGCCGCAGCATGCGGTCGGTGCGCCAGTCCTTGGCGAGCTCGACCGCGGAGCGCAGCAGGTTCCCCTGGTGCTTCTCGAGCTTCGCCTCGAAGCGCTCGAAGAGCGTGAAGGCGTCGGCGGTGGCGCCGGCGAATCCGGCGAGGATGCGGTCCTGGTAGAGGCGGCGCACCTTGCGCGCGGTGGCCTTCACCACGATGTTGCCGAGCGTCACCTGCCCGTCGCCGCCCATCGCGACGCGCTCGCCGCGGCGCACGGAAAGGATGGTCGTGCCGTGGAAAGGGACGGGGTCGTAGCTCATAAGGGGATTTGCGCTTCTCTTGGAGTCTGGCCTTGCGGCCATGACAGTCCGGCGATCAGGCGACGTCCACCTGAAAATCGCGCTTTTTCAAACGCGATTTTCAGGTGGATTTTCGCCGCACAAGTATGGCGTAGCGGTTGACACCCAGCGCTTCGAGAAGTGCCGCGTTGAGCTCGTTGAGTCCGGCGAGGATCACGCGCTTGCCGGCGAGCTGGATCGCCTTCACCGCGTCGAAGAAGGCCGACGTATAGCCGAAGTCCACGCGCAGGACCTTCGACAGGTCGATCGGGACCTCGGTGCGGCTCGCGGCGAACGCGTTGAGCTCCGCGATCTGGTTCGAGCTCGCCGCGGAGAGCACGCCCTTCAACGCGAACCCCACCTCGCCGTGCACGGACTCGGCTTCGGCCGCCGGCTTCTCCGGGGCGTTCGCCTTCGCCGCGACGGCGACCGGGTTCACGTAGGTTTCCCAGTTGGGCGGCGACACCTCGAAGGCGACCGCGTACTCGAGGCCGAGGTCTTCGAACTCCTGCCCCTTGCCCTGCAGGATCAGCAGCTCGAAGAGGAGCGCCCAGTACGGCTTCTGCTCGTCGGCCGATTTCTCGTTGAACGCCGCGCGCAGCACCTTCTCGAGCGAATCGAGGTGGTTGAACCACATCGGGAACTGCTGCTTGCGCAGCTTCGCGAGCGCCGCGGCGGCGAGCGTCGCTTCCTCGCCCGAGATCGAGACGACCCTGGAGACGTCGAGCCGCACGGTTCCCTGCGATTGCGCGAACGCGACGAACTTCTCGATCTCCCCGGCGAGATCGCCCTGCGCGTTGGGCTTCAGCGCGAAGAAGTCCTTGCGCTCGCGGCTCTGCGCGCTGCGCCGCGGGTCGTTCGCGGCGTCCGTGCTGTCGGCCCATGCGGGCGGCGACTGCTCGAACTTCACGGTGAAGAGCATCGAGAGCGCATCGAACTCGGCGCGGTTCTGCAGGGCCTGGTAGAGGTCGAAGAGCATCAACCAGGCCTGCTTGTTGTTGCGGCCCGCCGCGTCCTTGATCTCGGCGCGCAGCAGGCTCGCCGCGCCCTCCGGGTGGTTCGCGGCGTAGAGCACCGCGGCCTCCTGCGTCGCGGGCAGCGGCGCCGAATGGAAATCCTCCGAGCCGAGCCGTCCAACCGCGCGCGTGGGCGGCGGCCGGATGTTGCCCGTGTGCGATGTGCCGGGTGCGGATGTGGCCATATGCGCCGTCATGGGACCGATCCCGGCGGACGGTTTCACCGCCTTCACCGGGTTCTCGGGAAAGTATACCCTCCGCTACCGTGGCCGGGCACAAGCGCTCAGGCGACGCAGTAGGCGAGGCCTTCCTCGAAAAGGCGGCGGGGGAGCTTGCGGCCGATGAAGACCAACACGCTCTCGCGCGCCTCGCCGGGCGCCCAGGGCTTGCCCGGGGTGCCGCCCATCAGCATGTGCACGCCCTGGAAGATCATCCGGCGCGGCTCGCCCTGGACGTTCAGCACGCCCTTGTAGCGCAGCAGGTCCTCGCCGTAGTTCTGCACCATGAGCGAGAGGAAGGTCTCGATCTTCTCCATGTGGAGCGGCCGCGCGTCCTTCCACACGAACGAGGTCACCTCGTCGTCGTGCTCGTGATGGTCGCTCTCGAGGAACCCCGGATCCACCTCGAGGGCCGCGTTGAGGTTGAAGCCGCGGATGTCGAGGAGCTCCTTGATGTCGGCGTTGCCCATGTGCACCTTCTTCTGCGGCGCGCGCGGGTTCATCGCGCGCAGGCGCTTCATGAGCTCGTCCACCTTCGCCTCGTCCACGAGGTCGGTCTTGGAAAGCAGGATGCGGTCGGCGAATCCGACCTGGCGGCGGGCCTCGTCGTGCTCGTCCAGCTGCTTCGCCGCGTGCTTCGCATCCACCACGGTGACCACCGCGTCGAGCAGGTACTGGTCGTGGATCTTCTCGTCCATGAAGAAGGTCTGCGCGACCGGGCCGGGGTTGGCGAGGCCGGTGGTCTCGATGATCACGCGGTCGAACCGGAGCTCGCCGCGCTTCCTCTTCGCGCCGAGGTCGCCGAGGATGCGAACCAGGTCGCCGCGCACCGTGCAGCACAGGCAGCCGTTGTTCATCTCGACGATCTGCTCGTCCTTGTCCTCGACCAGGATCTCGTTGTCGACGCCTTCCGCGCCGAACTCGTTCTCGATCACGGCGATCTTCTCGCCGTGCTGCTCGGAAAGGATGCGGTTGAGGAGCGTGGTCTTCCCGGCGCCGAGGAAGCCGGTGAGGATGGTGACGGGAATGAGGTCCTGGTTCTCGACGGCGGGCATGGCTTACCTCGGTGGCGGATCGCGGAACGATTGCAAGATGGAGTCGACGGCCGATTCTTCAAGGTCGCGGCCGATGAAGACGAGCCGCGTGCGCCGGTCCTCGTCCGGCCACGCGGAAAGCCGGGCAGGAGGATACAGCGTGTGCTGCACGGCGTGCACGGCGATGGGACCGGTTTCGCCGCGCACGTTCGCGAGGCCCTTGAGGCGCAGGAGCCGCGCGCCGAGGAGCCCCGTGATGGTCTCCAGTGCCGTTTCGAGATCGTCGATCTCGAAGGGTTCCTCGCCCGACCAGGCGAAGGAGACGATCCGCGGGTCGTGGCGCGGCGCATCCGGCGCGCCGACGCGGCGATAGGCCCCGGCGTTGAGCCAGCCGCGCGGGTCGGCGATGCGGCCCTCGCCGCGATACAGGCCCGCCTCGAGCAGCAGCGCCGGATCGGGCGCCTCGCGCCCCTTCGCGAGGAGCGCGGCGCCCGGGTTCAGGCCGCGCAGGCGCTCCTCGAGCGCCGCCACCGCGGCGCGATCCGCGCGATCGAGCTTCGTGATCACGAGGCGATCGGCCATCGCCGCCTGCTTCAGCGCCTCGGGATGCGCGTCGAGCGTCGCCATGCCGTGCTCGGCATCCACCGTCGTCACCACGCCGGCGAGCGAGTAGCGCGTCGCGACCGCCGGCATCTCGATCAACGTCGCGAGGAGCGGCGCCGGATCGGCGAGCCCGGTGGTCTCGATCACCACGCGCCGGAACGGCGGCACCGCCCCGGAGGCGCGCTCGAAATAGAGCTCGCGCAGCGTGCCGAGGAGCTCCCCGGCGACCCGGCAGCAGATGCAGCCGCTCGGCAGCGTCACCACGTTCTCGCTCGCGGAGCGCACCAGCGCGTGGTCGATCGCGATCTCGCCCCATTCGTTCACGAGCACGGCCGTATCCGCGTAGCGCGGGTCGGCGAGCATCGCGTTGAGGAGCGTCGTCTTGCCGCTGCCGAGGAAGCCGGTGAGGACGGTCACCGGCGTGACGCCCCCCGCAAGGGCGCTCGAAGGCGGGCCCGCGGGCGGGGCGCTTGCGGGCACGGCTCAGCCCTTGCGGCGTCGCGCCCGCGGATGCGCCGCGTCGTACACCTTGGCGAGGTGCTGGAAGTCGAGGTGCGTGTAGACCTGGGTGGAGGCGATGCTCGCGTGGCCGAGCATCTCCTGCACCGCGCGCAGGTCGCCCGAGGACTGCAGCACGTGCGAGGCGAAC